>Ga0126311_10000253_pt1 | contig 26053 bp, 22 predicted proteins | sample Plot61_FD_92539 | JGI IMG/M metagenome (GOLD analysis project Ga0126311, IMG submission 92539) | Serpentine soil microbial communities from UC McLaughlin Reserve, CA, USA - Plot61 | ecosystem: Environmental > Terrestrial > Soil > Grasslands | place: USA: UC McLaughlin Reserve, Lake County... | reverse complement strand
TCGCTCGGCTGATCTATCGCACGGTCAAATACGGACAGGAATACAGCGACATCGGGCAGGCCCAATACGAAGCCAAATATCGCACCAGTGCCCTCAAGTCTTTGCAGAAAAGAGCTCGACAGCAGGTGTTCAACTTGTTGACTTACATACCTAGTAGCGTCGTAGTTCCTTAGGGGGGTTCAATCAACATTACGTCACAAACCCAGGGTTGTCGCTTGCGCTCCAAACCCTGGGCTGAAATTAGCGAACGCCTGCGGCGTATTCATCAAAATTTCAAACTGACGCATTACCCAGAAGCCGAACATAACTTAGCCACAAAAGGCACAAAAACACCAAAATGAGTTTTGTGCTCTTTGTGCCTTTTTGTGGCTAAACTATTTGAATGACCATCCAGATTGCAATCGTTCTCGCCCTGCTGATCGTCGCTCTCGTTCTGTTTAGTCTCGAACGGATACCGATCGAGATCGTCGCTATGCTGCTCGTGATGGCGCTGGTCCTCACCAACACGCTAACTGCTACCGAGGCCTTCGCAGGATTTGGCAACGATATCGTCATAACAATCGCAGGTCTCTTTATCTTAACTGGTGGACTCGCCAAAACGGGTGTGATCGATCTGGTTGGACGCCGCTTACACCGTGCCGCAGGCGACAGTGAGTTTCGCATGACCGCGCTGATCATGTTCGCCGCCGCGTTCTGCGCCGCGGTGATGAAGAACACGACTACGACCGCGATGTTTCTTCCGGTCGTGTTGGGTATCGCCGCACGCAGAAATATCAGTCCGTCAAAACTACTGATGCCGCTCGCCTTTGGAGCAATCCTTGGCGGTACGTGTACGCTGATCGGAACGTCGACCAACCTGGCAGTGAGTGGCGCGCTGTCGCGTTACGGCATGCAGCCGTTCACGATGTTTGAGCTGACCAAAGTCGGAGTGGTCATTGTCGGCGTCGGTATGTTGTATATGCTGTTACTGGGTCTACGTCTCCTGCCTCGAAGAAGCGCGGCCGAGTCTCTCACTGAGCGATATCACGTCAGGCAATACATAACCGAAGTCATTGTGCTGGACGACTCGCCGCTCATCGGTAAATCACTGGGCGAGGCTCGCATTGGTGACGAGCTCGATCTCACTGTTCTGGGAATTTTAAGAGGTGAGGAGCACAGGATCGCGCCCAATCCACGGGAGCAGATAAAGGCTGACGATCTATTGATGGTCCAGGGCCGTGTCGAAGACATCCTCAAAGTGAAGGGTGAGATCGGTATCGAGATTAAGCCGGACTTTAAGTTGAACGATTCTTATTTGGAAGGTAAAGACACAGAGCTCTTCGAGACTATGGTGCCGCGTGGCTCTGACTTCATCGGCCGCACCTTGAAGCGTCTCGACTTTCGCAGACGGCACGGAGTTGTCGTATTAGCCATTAACCGTCATGGAATCGATCTGCTTTCGAAAATCAGCCGGGTACGGCTGCGATTCGGCGACGTGCTGTTGATACAGGGAAGCCGTGAACAGGTTGAAGCACTGGCTGCTGACGGTCATGTATTACTGTTGGAAGAAGTCTCTGAGAAAAATCCGCGACCGGAAAAGCAGCGCTGGGCGTTACTGGCGTTCGGCGTTTTTCTTTTCTTTTCACTCACGCATCTCGTTCCGTTGCCGATCGCGGTGCTGCTCGGCGTCATGATCCTGCTTGCCACACAATCCGTGCGCATGTCGGAAGTTTACGAGATCATCGATTGGCGATTGCTGATCCTGATCGCGTGCATGATGAGTTTTGGTGTGGCGATGGAAAAGACTCGCTCAGATCAGTACCTTGCAGATTTGATCGTGAAGGCTACGGGCCACTATGGACCAGTTGGCGTACTCGCCGGGTTTTTCCTGATGACAGTCGCACTAACGCAGCCGATGTCTAATCAGGCCGCAGCGCTCGTCATGCTGCCGATATCAGTGAAGACTGCGCTTGCGCTGGGACTCAACCCGCGGACGTTTGCAGTGACTGTTACGTACGCGGCTTCGTGCTCATTTCTGACGCCACTCGAGCCCGCCTGTGTCCTCGTTTACACACCCGGACGTTATCGTTTCCTCGACTTCCTGAAGGTGGGCTCGCTGCTGACGATCGCGGTATTTGCGATCGTGATTTGGCTAGTTCCAGTCTTCTGGCCGTTCGCATTGAATCCTTAGCTTATTGGGAGTATAGTTCCGCGCCTCAGCCCCAGCGGCATACCTCGACTGCCGGCATACTCCTCCCTCAACAAAGGACACGCCCAAGAAAGGAGCATTTCAATGTTCAAGAATCATCGCATTATTAAAGGCACAACTCTGCTGGTTGCGCTGGGACTGATCATGTTTGTTTGGACTCACGCCAGATCTGTTTCGCCACCGGCGGAAGATGCTACGGACACGGTGAGGGCCGTGAAACTCAGGCTCACCTTCGAGGGTGGTGACTCAGCCAACGTAACCCAACTCGAAGGCGGCACGATCAAGATCGAGAAGAACGGGACGAAACTGGAAATTACTCCGTTCATTCGCGACCAGGGTCAGGTTGAGCTGCGGGTGTCTCAAGCGGTTCAGCGTGAGGGTGCGGAGGTAATGCAGGCGTTAGATACGATGCTTGTAAATAAGGGTATGGCGAAACTCAACAAGGGTAATTTGCCGTTGAGTGTGCAGGTGCTCGATGTCGACAAGAGACTGCCGGCGAGGCTCGTTGCTGCTGCATCCGCCGCACAGTGCTGCGCGAGGACGTGTAGCGGGACACTGATCTGCGGCATTTGTGTCTGCACAGATTGTCAGGTCTGTGCCACGGTCCACTGGTGCGACTGCGCACCTCCCGGACCGATTAATTAATACAGACAACTGTAAGGGCGAACAAGTCAGGAAGAGGGGCTTGCCCCCGCTCTTTCAATTCAGGCATCAGCGGGGGCAAGCCCCTCTTCCTAACTTGTTCGCCCCTACAGTTGTTTCAATCGTTCTTCTGCGAGTCGATCGGCGGCCTCGTTTGGTGTGATGCCTTGTGCTTCTGCGCTTTTGAAGATGCGCAAAACGGTGTCGTAAATCGCATTGATTTTTTCCAGCGCTTGTTCAGGTGTCCAACCGAGCAGCTCGACACAGCCATTCAAGACGCCGCCTGCATTGGCGACGTAGTCAGGAGCGTACAGGATATTTCTATCTCGAAGCATGGCCCCATGGCGCTCATCGAGCAGTTGATTGTTAGCTGAGCCCGCGACGATTTGAGCTTTCAACTGCGGAATTGTTTCGTCATTGAGAACACCACCGAGAGCGCAGGGAGCGAAGACGTCAGCCTGCACGCTGAAGATCTCATTTGGTTTAACCGCCTCGGCGCCAAACTCATCAACGACACGTGACAGGTTCTCGACGTTCACATCACTGACGATGAGTCTGGCACCTGCTTCATGCAGCAGTTTCGCCAGGTGGTATCCGACGTTTCCACAGCCTTGAAGCGCGACTGTCAATCCGGACAGCTCAAACGTATTCCACAGAAATTGATTTGACGCTTGCATCGCACGATACACACCACGCGCAGTGTACGGTGAAGGATCACCTGAGCGCCCGATCAGACCCGCGACGTATTGCGTTTCAAGTCGAACGATCTCCATGTCTGCCGGACTTATCCCGACATCTTCCGCCGTGACGTAACGGCCTTGCAACGTCTCGACGAAACGTCCGTGCGCATGCAGGAGAGCAGTGCGATCACGCGCCGAATGGTTGCCGATGATGATCGACTTGCCGCCTCCCAGCGGCAGTCCTGCGAGTGCTGACTTATAAGTCATGCCGTGAGACAGGCGTAACGCGTCCGTCAGTGCTTCTTCTTCGCTGTCGTAATTCCAAAAGCGTGTGCCGCCGACGGCTGGGCCAAGCACGGTGCTGTGGATCGCGATGATGCCGTGGTAACCGATTGCATCATCGCGTCCGATCAAAACGAGCTCGTGGGTGGTGATTAATTTTTTGGTGATGTTCATAAATCTTTAAATGATTTAGGTGAACCCACCAGTACGATGAGAAAGTTCAAGTTGTTGCAGAGAGATTGTGAGGACCTGATGCAGCGGGGGCAAGCCCCTCTTCCTGACTTGTTCCTCCTTCTTAACTTCTAAATTTAGAAAAGATTAGACAGAGTGTGAGCACGAACTTAGCCACAAAGAGGCACAAAAGCACAAAGTGCCTCTTTGTGGGGTATCGTTTTCTTAAGGCGTTGCTGCTTTCTTGTGTTGCAGCACGTTACAGGCCTCGACTACCGTGGTCGGATCGACGGCCACGTTTCCTTCGTCGATGTGCCGGATGATGCCTTCTTTGTCGATGAGGAAGGTGGCGCGATTTCCAAAGCCTTGCTCTTCGTTGTAGACGCCGTAATCCTTAACGACGGTGCGTTTGAAATCGCTGAGGACGGGGAATGTAATTCCAATCTGTTTGGCGAATTCGCGGTTGGCGGGAACGCTGTCGACACTCATTCCGAAGACCTGAGTCTCGTTTGTTTCGAATTTGGCGATATCAGCCTGATACGCCTTCAGTTCCTTCGTTCAACCACCGGTAAAGGCGAGCACGTAAATCGCCAATACGACATTTTTCTGACCTTTGAAATCGCTCAGCTTGTATTGCTTTCCGTCCGTGGCGCGAAGCGTGAAGTCCGGAGCTTTATCTCCGACCTTCAAGTGTGTATGTGGTGGAGTTGGCTGTTGGGCCAGTGCGACAACACTAAGCACGGCAAGCAGCGCAACCGATGTTAACAATTTTCTGTACACAACTGATCTCCTTTGTGAGCAGACAGGGTTGGCGAGTTCAATTTATGTACAAAGTTGCGGAGAGTCAAGATCATTGACCGATATCGACCACGAGGCGTATAAGTCCCGCGACGGTGATCAAACCCCGCACGGAAGAAAAATAATCTGTTGCACGTCCAATGGTTGAAAGGAGCCAGGTATGAAATACTCTGCCGCCAACCATTCGCTATTGCTTCTAGTGGCAACGATACTGGGCATTACTTCGTGCCAATCGGGAAACGCCAACCACGTTGAGCCGCAACAGTCGTCATTCACGCCGGCCGCGGGTTCGCCGATTTCAGTCCCCGGCGGGCCCGGCAATGTAATCACCGGCGACGTGAACAACGATAAAAAGCCGGACCTCGTCGTCGCATGCGGAAAGAGTCGCAGCATCACTATCATGCTAGGCAAAGGTGATGGACAGTTTGCCACCACAGCCAACCCGATAAACCTGACTCACCCTCCTAACGAGCTTGCAGTCGGAGACGTAGACCGCGATGGCAAGCTGGACGTTGCGGTCGGCACTCACGACACCTACGGTGTGATGTTGTTCCGCGGCGATGGCAATGGCGGATTCGTCTCATTTCCCGGCTCGCCGGTTGTGATGAGGACCGGAGATCATCCACACACGCATGGTCTGGCGCTGGCCGATATGAATCGCGACAACAAGCTCGATCTCGTCAGTGTCAACAGTACAGACAATGACGTATCCGTCGCTTTCGGCGATGGTCGTGGTGGTTTCACGCGCGCAGCAAAATCGCCGTTCCCTGTTGGTCCAAGCCCGTATCCATTTGCGATTGGCGATGTCAATGGCGATGCGCAGCTCGATATCGTCGCCACTGCGACTGCCACTGGTCCAATGAGAGCGCAACAACTACCGCTGAGCCGTGCGGTAACTCTGCTCCTCGCGGACGGAAGCGGAGGCTTTCGCTCGATCCAGTTGCCACTGCGTACGGGTGAGCCATGGTTTGCGGTTATCAACGACATCAACGGTGACAGCAAGCCTGACATCCTCGTGACTCATCACGACATGAGCCAGTTAACGGTGTTGCTTGGTGACGGCCGGGGCGCGTTCGTCGAAGCAACAGCTTCACCATTCGATTTTGGTGGCAAGGCTTTTCACACAGCCGTCATCGACGTGAATCGCGACGGTAAAATGGATTTACTGGCTGCGGGCGGCGAGAGCGTGCGCGTAATGCTTGGCGACGGTCGCGGCGGTTTTGCTAGCGGCCCTGCGATAAGAACTGGCCCAGGTGCGTGGCACATGGCTCTCGCTGATATCAACGGGGATGGAAAGACGGATCTGATCACGAGCAACGTCGAAAGCGATACCGTGAGTGTGTTGCTCGCAAGTTAAAGGCTACCGCCATTTTTATGAAATAATGCCCGTGGGACAGAAGCCTATGATCAAAATCAGACCGCGGCTCTTGATGGTCGTTGCGCTACTTTCGATCGCAGCAGTTAACACCTCTCCACAAAAAGCAAGAAAGTTTGATATCGAACAGTGGCGCGACGTCCTGCGCATCGTCAAAGGTGAGCTCAAGTCGAGCTATTACGATCCAACTTTCGGTGGCCTGAACGTCGACGTCCGCTTCGATCTCGCTGATGAAAAGATGAAGAATGCCGAGTCGTTGGACCAGTTGGTCGGGATCGTTGCGCAGGTACTGCTCGACCTCAACGATTCGCATACGTTCTTCGTGCCTCCGTATAACCTGACCCGCGTTGAATACGGATGGCGCATCCAGGCCGTGGGTTCGGATTGTTACGTGGGCGCGGTAAGACCAGGCAGTGATGCGGAAGCTAAAGGTCTTCAAATTGGCGATAAACTACTGTCGATTGACGGCCGGCCATTGGACCGGACGAAGGTTTGGCTGGCGGATTATCTTTACGATACCTTACGCCCGCAATCGTCGATGACGCTGGTAGTGGAAAAGCCTGATAAGAGCCAACAACGAATTATCGTCAAGGCAAAGGTAGACCAGGGAAGCCCGATCGTCACATACCATGACCGCCTCGAAATGGACCTGGACGCAGAAGAAAACGACCATTTAACTCGGCATCGATTCCAGGAGCTTAGTGAAGACGTGTTGATCTGGAAGATGCCGCAGTTTGACCTGGGTGAAGGGAGTCTGGCTCGCACATTTGACCGGTTCAAGAAGCGCAAAGCTTTGATTCTGGATTTACGCGGCAACGATGGAGGTTACGTCAGCAGTCTCGAGAATTTGGCCGGATACTTTTTCGAGACAAAGCTAAAGATTGCCGATCGTCGTGGACGGAAAGAGCTTGATCCAATATTTGCCAGGAGTCAGAAAGAGAAGGTATTTAAAGGCCGACTTATCGTTCTGATCGATGGCGCGTCGAAGTCAGCCGCGGAGATTTTTGCGCGCTTCATACAACTTGAAAAACGCGGCACTGTAATCGGCGATCGCAGTGCTGGATTTGTAATGCAAGGCAGATGGCGCCCGCTACAGGTGGGAGTTATGGAAGGCCTCGCTTTCGGGATTTTCGCGACGAACGCTGACGTCATCATGTCTGACGGCAAAAGCCTTGAGCACGTTGGTGTAACGCCAGATGAGCTGCTTTTACCGATGGCGCAGGATATGAGACTCAATCACGATCCTGTCATGACTTATGCCGCTTCACTCGTCGGCATCAAGCTCGATCCCCAAAAAGCCGGGGAACTGTTTCCTGTCCAGTGGAAGAGTAGATAGTTGCCAGCCCGCTATCGCGGAACAACCTTCTCCACCAGCAGCACCGGCTCAAACTGATCGCCGATGCGAACGTTGCCGAGTTTGATGACGCAGAGCTCGAGCACCTCACCCTGCTTCCAGTCGTGGGCCAAAAGATCTTTGTGCACGGCGAGCCAGTATTTTTCAGCGCCTTCTGTGAAGAGCAGCTCTGTTTGATAAGGCACTGTGTAAAACTCCGGCATGCCTGCGAATTGATTGGCCCAGCCGATGATTACGTTTCGCTTGTCTTCAACGAGCGGTCTCTTCGTGCCGCTGTAAACAGCGTGGACGCGAGATGGAAATAGTTCACCATGCACAATCTGTTTCATGTCTTTGTCGCCCTCGACTCCGCGCTCGGCAAGTGCCGCGCGGAAAACTTCGGGCAGCAGCGTGGCCAATTCATGCAACGTGCGCGGCTGGTAATCAGAAATAGTCCGGGCCTTCTTCTCGCCTTGAGCGTAAGTGAGTGTCGCTCCGGCTAACGACAGCAACAGCATGAATAAACATAGTCGAGTTTTCATCTAACACCTCCGAAATACGCTTCATTCTACGTAATTCAACGGATTGACAGTAGCGAATACGTGGCATAGTGTCTTCACTCCCCTACAACACCAAAGGAGAAACCAATATGTTGCAGATACTCCACCATCATAACTCTACTCATTCCGACATTCGCTGGTCCGATTAGTCCCTTTGGGCCTCCCGGTCGAGCGACGCGACACTGAGCGAGCTAAATACAGATTCAATGTTGTCTATAACGAAGAGATCTTCAACCTTCCGGTGTCGAAGAAGGCTAAAGCAGGCGATTGGCAGCCACGAACGGTAAATTACTTTTGCTGGTCTTGTTGTTAAGCACCGCAGGATGCGAGGCGGAGCACCGGCGCCCTGCGAATGTCTATATTCCAAACGGATATGTTGGCTGGGTACGAATCGAATATGAAGTTAAGGGTGCACCTGAATTGGAAAGAGACTTCTTTGGACCATGGGAGTATCAGCGCTTTCCTAAGTCTGGCCTATTGCGGACGTCATCGAAGTTGAATGATGGCGCAGCGAGTGTGAACTACTTCTATTATTCAGATGGCGGTGAGAAGTCGCTACCTTACGAGATGGTAAATGGCGGAATCATCAGTTGGTGCGTTAAGAAGCTTGACCACTCCTACTTCGAAAGAGATTTTCTAACCTTCTTTGTTGGTCCAAAAGAAGAATACGAGAAGCACAAACACGAGCTGGAGCGATTTCGCAAAGGCGATTGCGTCTATGTTGTTAACAGTCTCGATGACCTGCCAAAGGTAGGAAATCTTTCCCGCCAGTGACGCTCGTTATTGATCATCGCCGTCGTCACTTTCCTCAGGTTTCGAAAACTCGCCTACATTCACAATCACCAGTCCGGCGATGATTTCAACGACATAGAAGGAGACTAGCCACACAGCGCACAGGACGAGAAATCGTCGCATATCTCGCGCGATGATGAAATTGAAAAGGATTACGGAAATCACAGCGACCGCCGCTAGCGCGCCCCACATAAATGCCTTATCGTGGCCGATAACGATCCGCCACCCACAGTTTTTACAGTACAAATGAAACGGACTATAAAGGAAGGCCCCTCGCCAGAAAGAGAATGGGAAATTACAAGTTGGACAATGCGCTTCAGTTTTCATTTAAATTCAGTTCTGTAGTCTAATTCTTTAAAGTACGAATTTGATAGTTAGCTGGGCCAGCAAATTACAAATGACACCAGTCATGCTGCCAGGCTCAATACCTGAGCCGCACCGCGAGTTCTTACAGCGATCCATCGATCTACTCAAGACCGACCAGCGCCTTGTGGGCATAGCTGCGGCTGGGTCCTTTATCACGAACTCGATGGACGAGTTCAGCGACCTGGATCTTATCATCGCAGTCGAACCCGCGTATCAGGCCGAGATCATGGCTGAACGAATGAAAGTCGCAGCTTCGCTCGGCAAGCTTTTGGCCGCATTCACCGGCGAGCATGTGGGAGAGTCGCGCGTCCTCATATGCCTCTATGAAGCGCCTTTGTTACATGTCGATCTGAAGTTTGTAAGTCTGGAGGATGTGGCGACACGTGTCGAAGACCCTTGCGTTCTCTGGGAAAGAGACGGACGTGTTTCGCGTGCGCTTTCGCATGGCAAAGCGGAGTTTCCAACTCGATCTCCGCAGTGGATTGAAGATCGATTCTGGATCTGGGTGCATTACGCCGCGACCAAGATCGCACGTGGCGAATTGTTCGAGGCAATCGATTTTCTGTCGTTTCTGCGCGGCACGGTTCTTGGTCCACTGGCGCTTGCTCGTGCCGGTGCGCGGGCAACGGGTGTTCGCAAAATCGAGACGACAGCGCCCGCCTTCGCGCTTGAGTTGCGACGAACAGTTGCGTCCTACGACGCCGCCGACTGCCTTCGTGCTCTGCGTGCCTGCGTGGATCTCTACCGCTCGCTCACACCGCGCCAGAGCTCTGAAAGAGTCGAAGATGTGGCGATGGGATATTTAGCTGAAGTGGAACAACGATACGGTCATGCGACCTTTAGAAAATGACTACGCCGGAGGCGTTCGTTAATTGTAGCCGACCTTTAGAAATGACTACGCGGAAGGGTGTTCGCTAATTGTAGCCGACCTTTACAAATAACTACGCCGAAGGCGTTCGCTAATTGTAGCCCAGGGTTGGAGCAGCGCAGCTGTTGATTATCAAGACATCATTCACGTTTTGTTATCAACACATCCTTTACACTTTTCCTGCGCACTACCCTCTTTGTTTAAGGTTCGTGCGGGCAAGAGCACGGCCGTGCTCTTGCCCGTGCGAACCTCAATTTCTCTTACCGTCATGTGCCGGAAGGTCACCAGTAATTTACCGTCAAGTTCATCAACTCGAACCCACTCCTTGGCCAAGGCCTCACTCACAAAATACGTTTGCGACCGATAATAGAGCAGGCCTTGTGTGTCCAGCCGCTTGACCGTGCCGCCGTGGTATTCCCACGCGCGCGGTCGTTCCTGATAAACACGCAGGTTGACGGCCTGATAGACTTCACCTGGCGTCTGCATCTGCAAGGCCTCATGTGGTCGCTCATAGTTGTATTCCTGCCGGAACTCCTGCGCCCAACGCTGCCATTCACCAAACGTAGTGGGCGCGCCCCGATGGCGGGTACGAGTTTTCAAGGTTTGATGAAAACGTTCCACTTTCCCTTGCGTCTGCGGATGGCCTACGCCCGAATAACGGAGCACCACTCCTTGCTTGAGCAACCACACCGCCACCCACGTCAACCCATGCACATTTCTGGTGCTGAACCAGGGCGTGCCATGGTCCATTAAGATCGAAAGCGGCACCCCAGCCTCGCGAAAGTGGCCTTCTAAGGTTTGCTTGACACCCTCGCCTCCAGTACTCGGCAACGGCCACAAACCATGCAAATAACGACTGCAGTCATCTAACAATGAGAGCGGATAACATTTCTCCTGCGGCAGTGTGTACTCCCCTTTGAAATCCATTTGCGCTAATTCATTACATTGCTCGCGCGCAAACCGCCGCCTCGTTTTATCCACCGCCGGCTTTACCACCAGCCCGGCCCGCTTCACGATCCGTTGCGCCGTGACCGCCGTTACCCGCAGTCCGCGATGCTCTAATACTTTGGCTATTTTCCGTCCACCCCAACCTTTCTCAGCCCGCACTGCCAGCACCGCGGCGCTGAGCTCGTCGCCCGTTTGCTTGGGAGAGCGCAAGGGCCGCCGTGAATGTTCGGCTAGACCCGTTACGCTCCCCGCGCTTTGATAACGCTGCAGCCATAAATAACCAGTGGGCCGGCTGATTTCATATTCGCGACAGAGGGCGGCCATCGTCTCTTCACGCCCGCGCGCTCGTAGCACAAACTCTACTCGTTGATCCATGACACTCTCAGTTCTCCAAGGCATCCACAGCTCCTCCTGCCGCTGCAGCCTACCCGATCATCTGTAAAGGATGTCATGATAACGATCTGTAAAGCATGTCATGATACTGAACAGCAGCGCAGCGACAACCCTGGGATCTTGCCCCAGTTATTTGGTTGAACCCTGAAAGGGTTCGCCAGCCGACAAACCCTTTCAGGGTTTGTGCGCTGTTTTTTATGGCTTACCCCAGCGTTGTCGCTGCGCTCCAACGCTGGGCTGGAATTAGCGAACGCCTTCGGCGTTATCAAGGTTATCACCGCTCGATCGATATGTACGTTCAAGGCGATGAGTGTAGAAATAGGATGAAAAGAATCTGGCTACTCCTTCTAATTGCCGTGTCTTGCCACGCAGTATCCGCGCAGAACCAGTCTATTAATGAACTGCGACGTTTGTTCGATTATGACCAGAAGGCGTCGCTTGATGTTAAAGAAGCCGGCGTTATAAACCGGAACGGTGTACGCATACATGATATTACGTACTCCAGTGCGAAAGGTGGACGGATCGCTGCTTACCTCGTTGTACCCGCTGAAAAGGGACGCTTTGCGGGTGTTGTCTTCGGCCATTGGGAATATGGCACGCGCACGGAGTTTCTTCCGGAGGCGATGCTATATGCGAAGGCAGGTGTAGTTTCGCTCTTGGTTGATGATCTTGACGTTCGTCCTGCGCCCTGGCGTCGCAATGCGCCCGGCACGGAGCCAGAAGCAGTTCGGAATAATTTCATTCAATCAGTAGTTGATCTAAGAAGAAGTATAGATGTGCTGCGCGCGCGGCCTGATGTCGATCCGAACCGCATTGCTTATGTGGGCCACAGCTCGGGCGCTCACTGGGGCGCGATACTCTCGGCGGTGGACCGACGCCTGCAAACAGTCGTGCTCATGGCAGGCATTCCGACTGAGACGACGATTTTGCTGGAGAGTGATGATCCCGATTACGTGAGTTTTCGCGAAACCACATCCAAAGAGCAACTGGAGAAATATTTCAACTGGCTGCAAAAATACATCGGCATTGGACCAATCGCTCCAATCCTGCAAAAGAATTTGGGGCCGGACGCCAGAGCGCCGCAATTCGAGCTCAAGGATCTCAATGGACACACTGTGCGGTTGAGCGACAATCTCGGAAAAGTTGTCCTTATTAACTTCTGGGCCACCTGGTGTCCACCATGCCGTGCGGAAATGCCGGACCTGGTACGATTGCAACGCGAGTATGCCAAACAGGGTTTACAAATCATCGGCATCACCTACCCGCCCGAGCGAAAGGACCGTGTGCGTAGATTTGCCAGAAGCCTGAAAGTTAACTACCCTATCATCCTCGGCACACGTGAAATCAAAGCTCGTTTTAGTTCAGAGGAAACTCTGCCTCTAACCGTCGTCATAAATCGCGACGGCAAAGTAAGTGACATAATCAGCGGCATACTTCTTCGCGAAGAATTCGAGGAAAAGATTAAGCCGCTATTAATGAAGAAAATGGAAGGAGAGATAAGAGATGCTAAGTCGGATCACTAGTCTAGTTGTCAGTGGTGTCCTGGTTCTGACCCTCGGCGTGATTACAGCCGCAGCTTTTACTAAGACCGTCACCATTAAGGTTGACGGGATGAAGTGCGCTAAATGCTCTGCATCGGTTTCCAAGGCGCTCAAAGCTACCGAAGGCGTTGAAGACGCACAGGTGAGCTCCGAAAAGGGAGAGGCCGTAATCAAGTACGACGACCAGAAGTTAACTGAAGCCAAGCTGCGTGAAGTTATCAACAGCACCGGTTTCAAGGCGGCGGAAGAGAAGGGCCAATAAGCGCCCCGCACTGAGGTTTGTTCTTTAATATTTGATGGACAGATAAAAACCGGGCCACGGATTACGCGGATCAGTATAAAATCCGTGTTATCCGTGGCTCCGTCTTGCAGTGCGAAACGAAAGCACCAAAGAGATAACGCAGACACTCCACAATAGAAACTGCTAAATAATCCTCAAACATGGTAGTGAAGTTGACCGTCCAGTGACTGATGCCTCGACGCGCCGTCTCCAGCACCGGAAGCAGTATGCCAATCACCAGAGCGGCAACGACTTCAAATCTCATAAAGCTATCAGCGATTCTTACGATAAACTTGGGGCGGTGAACGCTTCAGAAGAGTTCCTCGGCCAGCGCGACGATGATGCCCGCAGGGCCTCGCATGTAGCATAGTCTGTATTTGTCCTCGTACTGGGCCACCTCGCCGATTAGCTCGGCGCCGTTGGCGCGCAGGCGAGCGACCGTGTCGTCGACGCTTTCGACTGTGAACATGACGCTTCGAAGACCCGGCGCGTTCGGCGGCGCGATCGCCGGTTCGATCTCAACCAGTTTTGGATTGCGAAACTTCGTCAGCTCAAGCCGCCCGTGCCCATCCGGGGTCCGCATCATAACGACGTCGACTTTGACATTTTCGAGCCCGTTGACGCGGTCCACCCACGGGCCCTCGATCGGCGCCTCGCCTTCGCGTGTCATGCCGAGCGTGGTGAAAAAAGTGATGGCGGCGGCAAGGTCGTCGACGACGACGCTGACGTGGTCCAACCTCTTGATCGTCATGTCTCTTTTATAGCAGAGGCCGTGCGCGGCGGTCTAGCCGACCGTCCGCGCGAGTTTGACGTGGTTAGCCGTCTGCAGCACTGTTGAAACCCGATGGAGATTCTCGCTCCAACAAACGTGTGATCGACTTTTGGTGGCTAGAAAGTGGCGGCATCAGGGGCCGTTGAATTCTTCTTCTTGTCGGCGACTAACCCGATTTTATCCACTCCTAGTTTTCTTACCTCATTGATTACATCCACTACGTCGCCGTAGCTAACGCCGGTCCCGCTTTTGATGTACACAATCCGATCCTGTTCGTTCTTGATCTTTTCGAGCATACGGTCGACTTCTTCGGCGAGCTGTTCCTTTGGGAGACGTTTCTTCCCGACGTAGTACTCAACGTCTTTTGGGATTGAGATCACGACTGACGATTCTCTGGTGATCTTGGAATCGAGATCCGGGTTGTTCATGTTCTTCGGTATCGGAACATTGATGCCAGGCTGCAAGAAAGGTGTGACCACCATAAAGATGATTAGCAACACCAGCATAATGTCGACCATCGGGGTTACGTTAATTTCTGATTGAAGGCTGCGCCCGCCTGCTCCGGCTGTCATTCCCATATAAGATCTCCCTTCGAAGCGTTCTATTAATGTTTGACAGCCGGATGCGATATTTTGTTCCACGGCTCTTATCCCGGGTTCCGGACGGAACCCATAAAGAGCAGGACGCCGGTCTGGTTATCGCGAATCGCGAAGAAGAACGGGCGGTCTACCTTCATCACAAACTTCTCTCGCGGTTGCTGGACCGACGTCAAACCTATTGTCGCGGACGTAACTGCTGCCGCCACCGTCCCCTCCTCGTTCACTTCGCACCAACTCTTGTGCTTAACTTCGGAGATGAACAGCCTGTTGCCGGAGCTCACTTTCGCCATTTCAGAAAAGTCGGCCCGCGCCGGATCGAAAGCCTCTGCCATTCCTAACGTCTTCAGCGCTTCGTTTAGCTGCAGCTCCCATTCGACCTTGAAACGCGGCAACATCAAGTCGCCGGGTGTTGACTGGAAACTCCTCACCCAATTGTCCCAGTTCTCGGGTGTGAGGTCTTTTTCAAATTGATCCAGGCTTTTCTCCTCGTCGGGCAGGAAAACGTACATGCTCACTCTGCCCATGCCATACGGCAGCGCGACTGATTGAAAATCTTTGCCTTTAAAGTAGGAGTACTTTCCAGACTGCGACATCATGGGAACTTCCTTTTGGTCGCCACCAGCCAGCCGAAACACATCAGGCTTCGTCTTTTCTTTCTTGAATTCAAACTGCCATTGGCCTTTGAAGTAAATCGCGTTGATTAGAATCAGAACATCCTCGGGATTAATCCGGCTGACGATTTTGTCAATCTTACCGTCCGTGTTCTTGCTGACCCATGAGTTGATAGTCTTCACTGTAGCAGGATCCGCAAAATCCAGATTCGCGATTTCAGCGGCGTAATGCTGTTTGTTGCGCTCGATAAAGGCCGCGTTAAGAGTGAATCCATTTCTGACCCAGAGTGAATTGGCGATTTTGAGTTGTACTTTGGCATCATCTGGAGCAAGCGCGGATTTTAGGCCGGCAAACGCTCGGTTTACATCTTCGAGGCTCATGCCCTCAAGTTCCAGGGTCCGAGCCATTGCCTGGCGAGTGGTTCCATTCGCGCCGTTATAAGTCATTGCCAGAGCCAGCATCACGCTCGCGGGAGAAACAAAAGTGTTGCTGTTGGTATCTCGCTTGCGGAGCTGGTCGTAAAGCTTGAATGAAAACTTTGAGCTGGCCGCGGTCAATCGATTGTCCACCTGGCTCCGAGTCACACTCGAGCACACGATCAAGGCAATAAGACTGGTAATAAGAAAACGCCGCATGGTCCTGGCTCCTTTTAGCCCGATATTTTAGCCACAGATTACACGGATCTTCACGGGATTGACGCTGATTTGTGTTCATCCGTGTAATCTCTGGCTATAAAAGTTATACTGCTGCTTCCCCCTCCTGGTTCCACAAACACACGCCCTGCGGAGATCGTCCTGCCTCTGCGATTGGCCGCGCATTGAACGCTCTTCGCCCGGGCTGTGCGGCGCTGGACTGTGCCATCTGGTGAGGTCTTTTGATGAACCGAAGATTTGATTTAAGAGAGTTCAAGTTAGTCGTCTTCTTTTGCGCCCTCACCGTGTTTCTGACGATCGGTGTGATTGGTTTTTGGGAGATCGCAGTTCGCCCATCCTTCTTTGGATGGGTTGACACACATTATCCCGGTGAGGCCAACGTGCAACGCCGTTGGGATATCAAGCAACGCGTCGAGCACTTTACTATTTCTTTCATGGTCGACGCGCTCGTGGTGACGCTGCTGCTCCGCCTGGTTTACCGAAAACAGCGCCAACTACGCGAGAGTGAGGAGCGTTATCGCGCGCTCTTTGAACAGGCAAGAGACGGTATCGGCGTGGTCCGCCTGTCAGATCATCATCTGGTTGAAGCCAATCACAAAGTTTGTGAAATTCTCGGTGTCCAGCAACAGGAGTGTGTCAACCGAAACATTCTTGAGCTTTTTCAAACCACTACACCACATGCGCAATCTCAGCTGCTGATGTCGTCCAATGGTCATTCTTCGGTGGAAAGTGAGTTGATAATCCAAACTCCGGACGGGCAACCTCGTCCGGTCGCAGTTTCCTTTACTCCACTATCGACCGGTGGTGAAGAGGTGATGATTATGTCAATGCACGACCTCTCGGGACGTAAGAAACTCGAAGCCGAGCGCGAAGAAATGCAACGCCAACTCTATCAATCTTCCAAGCTCGCTTCGATTGGCGAGCTTTCTGCAGGCGTTGCTCACGAGATTAACAACCCGCTGAACGGTGTGATCAACTTCGCACAGCTCCTCAAGGATGAAGAGAAGCCACGTTCTGAGTTTGAGCAGCAGATGATTGACGGCATCATCGACGAGGGTGAGCGCATCGCGAAGATCGTACGTGGCCTGCTGGCCTTTGCTCGCGCGGACAAACATGAGCTGCGACAGGTACACTTCGCCGATTCGATCAACACCTCCATCGCACTTTTCGGACGTCAGTTTGAAAAGGACGGTATTACTGTTGAGATCGATCTGCAACCGGATCTGCCGCTGGTCCGGGCCGACGCCTCACGTCTCAGACAGGTTGTGGTTAACATGATCAGTAATGCGCATCACGCACTTAAAGCGAAGCCGGCCGATTCCGTCGAGGGAAGACTATTTCGAATCACTGCACGCCGTGCCGGCAGGAACGGCGAGCTTGTGCGGGTTGAGTTTTATGACAACGGTGTGGGAATCAAACGCGAAGATCTCGGTAAGGTATTCGATCCCTTCTTCACCACGCGACGCGAAACGGGAGGAACTGGCCTGGGTCTGAGTATCAGCTTCGGTATCATTCGCGATTTCGGCGGTACGATCAGGGTGGAAAGCGAGGAAGGAAAATTCACACGATTCATCGTCGAGCTTGCCGCGGTCGAAACGTGGGAAGCTGATTTCAACTCTGCGTAAAGATTCGATAACTTTCGATATGCCTAACGTGCTACTAGTCGACGACGAGCCCAGCATCCGTCTCACCATGGGAGAATTTTTGCGGCGGGCGGGCCACTCTGTGTTGATTGCGGCGGATTATGACAGCGCCGTGACGCACAAAGTTGAAGACCTGGACGTCGCCGTGATCGACATTAACCTGCCCGGCAAAAGCGGCATCCAGTTGTTGCAGCACCTATACAACGCCAAAATTTATGTCCCCGTCATCATGATAACGGGTGAGCCAAACTTATCCGTGATACCGGAGATCGTGCGCGCGGGCGCGTATGATTTCATCCCTAAACCGATCATCAAAGATGTGCTGCTCAATGCCGTCGGCCGCGCCGCCGAGAAGAAGCGCCTCACTGATGAGAAGCGCAGGCTCGAACAGGAGATCAAACGTTATGCTGAAGAACTAGAGATGCGCGTGGACGAGCGTACCGCCGAGCTGATTGAAACTCACAAACGCCTCGTAACTCAGGAACGGATCGCCGCCCTCGGACGCGCCGCGGCGCAAGTAGCACACGAGGTTAAGAATCCTCTCGCCGGATTGCTGCTCTACTCACTCCACCTCAAAGAAAAATCAAGTAACTTTTCGGAAAGCCAGACATATCTCGTAGATAAAATCGTCGACACTATCAAACATCTCAACAGCAGGGTTGAACAGATTCTTGGCTTCGCGCGCCCGGTTAATGTCACTCTCGTTTCCGGAAATCTAAACCAGCTTGTTAACGACGTACTGGAGCTGCTGCGGCCACAGTCAACGGCAAACAACGTCGAGGTGCGTCTTTCGATGGACCAGCAGGCAGCTTACGTAATGCTCGACGAATCCTCTTTGCGCGGCGCTTTAATGAATCTCATGCTGAATGCGATTGAGGCGATGAAAGACGGTGGCACATTGAGTGTCACCATCGATCACATTGGCGAGTCGGTGCGACTCGAAATCGCCGATACGGGTCCCGGGATCAGTGAAGAAGAGGTGAAGAAGATCTTCGAGCCTTTCTATACGACGAAGGAGCAGGGACTTGGTCTCGGCATGCCTTACGCGAAAAAAATCATCGAGCAGCACGGCGGTACGATTGCGCTTAACAGCCGGCCCGGTGAAGGCGCCACGATTTCCATCGTGCTGCCGGCTGCACAGAAGGAGGCGGCCCATGCCACCTAGCCGCGTTCTTGTCATTGACGACGAAGCCAGCATCACCGATGCGCTGCGTTTGATCTTACTGGACCTGGGCCATCACGTAGACTCGGCGAAAAACGGCATCGAGGCGAAAGAGTTTCTGAAAGGCTCGCCTTACGATCTCGTCTTCACGGACCTGCGTCTGCCTGACGCCAGCGGGATCGACTTGCTCACCATCATTAAAACCGACATCCCTAACACGCAGGTCATTGTAATGACCGCGCACGGCTCGCTCGACATTGCTATCGAAGCGATCAAGCACGGCGCTTTCTACTACATTGAAAAGCCTTTCACTCCTGCACAGGTAACGACCCTCGTCGGACGTGCCCTCGAATTCGAGGCCATCAAACGCGAGAACCGAAGCCTCAAGACTGCGTTCATCGGGGATGGTGACGATTTCAAAATCATCGGCCGTGACCTGAAGATGCGGCAAATCCATGCCATCATCCGCACTGCTGCGCCTTCTGATGCTTCAGTATTAATAGAAGGCGAGTCAGGAACGGGGAAAGAGTTGATTGCGGCGGCTTTTCACTTTCAGAGCTCGCGCGCGGAATTGCCTTTTACGCGTATCAACTGTGCCGCCATTCCGCACGAGCTGATCGAATCCGAGTTGTTTGGTTATCGAAAAGGAGCGTTCACAGGAGCCGATCGAGATAAGCACGGTCTGATCGAAGCGACCGCCGGCGGCACGCTGCTGCTCGACGAGATCGCCGAGATGCCGATTCACCTGCAAACGAAGTTACTGCGTGTCCTGCAGGAGCGAAAACTCCGTCGACTCGGCGACGATAAGGAAATCAGCGTGGATTTCCGTCTGGTCTCGTCAACCAATCGCGATACAGCCCAGATGATTCAAGAGGGCACACTGCGCAAGGATCTCTACTTTCGCATCAGCACGATCAAGGTCAAATCACCACCCTTGCGTGAACGGCTCGACGATGTACCTTTGCTGGCTAATCGCTTCCTCGAACACTACACAGAAAAGTACAAGAAGCGAATTCGAGAGGTCTCGACTCCGGCGTTTGCGTTATTGATGCGATATGACTGGCCGGGGAATGTGCGCGAGCTCGAAAGCGTCATCGAGCATGCAGTGCTGTTTGCGACTGGGGATAAGTTGATGCCCGAAGACTTACCCGAACAACTTCACACGACGCACACGGGGGAATTCCGCTGTGTTATTCCACCGTTTTTCACGATGGAGGAGATCGAGCGCGAAGCCATCGCGCAGACTCTCGAACGAACAGGTGGAAACGTCAAAAGGACCGCAGAGATTCTCAACTACCACCGGCCCAGGCTCTATCGAAAGATGAAAACCTTCGGCCTCCGCGGCGGCGCCGATACGGAATCTTAAACAATAGTTCACGCAAAGGCGCAAAGAAACGCAAAGGCGCAAAGGCGCGCCCGAATCATTTGACCCGCCTTTGCGTCTTTGCGTTTCTTTGCGGCTTTGCGTGAAATAATCCTTCCCCAATCGTGTTCCGTGGTGGAACACACTGATCCTACATCAACCCAAGTTGGAACACCCATAACCCCACTCGGCATTTTTTTGTGGCTTCTACTTACGGGCACAGCCTTTGCACAAGCGACTCACGCAAGATGAACTTCCGATGAAGCCTCGTCACCTCGTTTGTTAGGTCCGCGCGGCGCGATCAAACTCAAAACCCCACACTCCTGTGGGAATGATCCGTTTCCATGAGGTGAAAATTTTAATGAACAATAGAAATGCTTTACGGCTCTGGCAGTCGCTCTTATCGTTCTGCTGCGCCGGAGTTGCTGCGCTACTCGCCGTGTCGAGCGCGCACGCTCAAACGTCCCCTCCAACTACATGCGAGCGGACGGTTAAGGCCGATGTGGTCGCATTGGACCAGGCCTTAATTTATAACCGTCTCGGCGCAATCAATCCGGCGGGAATGATCTACGCACTCAAACGCGACGTCGTCGCGATTGACCCGTCGAAAGGCCTGGTGGCCGGTAACGTTCAACTGCGTCCCGGCAAGCGTCCGCGCCCGATCGCATTGCGCATGAACGTTGGAGATTGTCTCCAAATCAACTTTACTAACCTGCTGGCACCCGATCCGGCTAACGTTAATTCATTTGCGGCCAACAACGCGCCGGCTACACGCACGGCCTCAGCGCACATCATGGGCCTGCAACTCGTCGGCACGATTCAGTCTGACGGCTCGAACGTCGGACAGAACCCGAGCAGTCTCGTTGCGCCCGGCGCTTCGGCCACCTACACCTACATAGGGCAGCGTGAAGGTAATCACCTCGTCTATTCGACCGCCGCAACGACCGGCGGTGAAGGCGACGGCGGCTCGCTGGCGATGGGCCTTTTCGGTTCAGTCAACGTCGAATTAAAAAGCGCCGAGTGGTATCGCTCGCAGTTAACTGCGGAAGAAATGGCGCTCGCGACTGCGAAGAACGCCGATGGTACGCCGGCGAAAACTGCGGGCGGACAGCCGATTCTCAACTATGACGCGGTCTATCCGGCGGGACACCCGAGCGCGGGCCAACCAATCCTGAAGATGCTCGATGCCACTAACAACATCGTGCACACGGATTTGAATGCTGTTATCACCGGTCCCAACAAGGGCCGCTTTCCCGCAGGCAGCTACAAACCAAACGCCGTGGAACCTGATCGCGATCAGCCGTTCCGCGAGTTTACCGTCGTCTATCACGACGAGATCAAAGCCATCCAGCCATTTCCGCAGTTTGAAGATCCGGTTCTTTCACACACGCTCTACAGTGTCAAAGACGGCTTCGCAATCAACTACGGAACGGGCGGTATCGGTGCGGAGATTCTCGCGAATCGTCTCGGCGTTGGTCCGATGGCCAACTGTACTGAGTGTAAATACGAAGACTTCTTCCTGTCGGCGTGGGCTGTTGGCGACCCGGCACAGATCGTCGATGTCCCTGCGAACACGACTGACGGCAACGGCAACCTGATCAAAGGCGCGAAGGCGTCGAAGGTCCTGTTCCCGGATGATCCGTCAAACGTCCACCACAGCTATATCAACGATCACGTGAAGATGAGAGTGGTCCATGCTGGTCCAAAAGAGCACCACATCCACCACTTGCACGCGCACCAGTGGTTGAATACGCCTGACAGCGACAACTCCAGCTATCTCGATAGCCAGGCGATGGGCCCAGGCTATTCGTTCACTACCGAGATCGCACACGGCGGCTCGGGCAATCGCAACAAAACCCCGGGCGACTCGATCTTCCACTGCCACTTCTATCCGCACTTCGCACAGGGTATGTGGGAATTGTGGCGCTCGCACGATGTCTTCGAAGCAGGCACACAGCTCGATGGCGATGGCCGTCCGGCTCAAGGCGCGCGTGCGTTGCCTGACGGTGAGATCACCGCGGGTACTCCGATTCCCGCGCTCGTGCCATTGCCGACAATCGCGATGGCCGCGATGCCAAGCGAGCAATTTAAAGGTTTTCCGTTCTACGTTCCGGGCGTCGCCGGACACCGTCCGCCGCACCCGCCGCTCGACACGATCGATGACGGTGGTCTGCCGCGTCACGTCATTGTCGGCGGCGAGGCCGAGAGCGTTGAAACACGTCTCGATTTCAGTAAAGAGATTTTAGTCGCCGAGGCGAAGGCAGTTCCCGAAACGGGCACACCTGACGAAATCGCGGCGATGAATTTCCACGCGCAGAAGCAGGTTGCGAGCTTCCGTCCTGACGGTACTGCCGCCAGCTTTGCACTGAATGGTCTGCCGGCCAAGCCGGGTGCGCCGTTCGCGGATCCGTGTCGCGATGACAATGGTAACGCGTTCGGTAATCCACGACTGTACAAAGGCGCTGCGATTCAGCTTGATCTCAAACTGAACAAAGCAGGATGGCACGCTCCACAATCGCGCATTCTTACGCTCTGGGGCGATGTCGCTTCGACTCTGAACGGCACGCGTCCACCGGAGCCGCTGTTCTTCCGCGCGAACACGAACGACTGTATTACGTTCCAGCACACGAACCTGACACCCAACAACTACGAGCTCGACGACTTCCAGGTGCGCACGCCGACCGACATCATGGGTCAGCACATTCACCTCGTGAAGTTTGACGTGACCTCGTCAGACGGTGCAGGTAATGGTTTCAACTACGAAGACGGCACGTTCGCTCCAGAGGAAGTCATCGAGCGAATCAATGCAATCAATGCCGGTGGTGGTTTGCAGGCTTTCAACAGCACAACGAAGTCTCAGCTAACCGCCAAGCCACATCCGTTCTTCGGCACCCTCGGCGCACAGACAACCGTGCAGCGCTGGTTTGCCGATCCAACGTTGAATCTGGCGGGTAAAGATCGCACGCTCGGTACAATCTTCTCGCACGACCACTTTGGACCTTCGACGCACCAGCAGACCGGCCTCTATGCCGGACTCGTCACGGAGCCTCAAGGTTCTGTGTGGAAACACAACGAGACTGGCCAGACGTTAGGAGCACGCTTCGATGGTGGTCCAACAACGTGGCAGGCGGTCATTCAGACCCAGAACACTGCTGACAGCTATCGCGAGTTTCTGCTCGAGTTCGCCGACTACACACTTGCTTACAAAGCCGGTGGTGGCGTCGACGGCGCAGGCAAAGCCACTCCCGATCCCGCGGCTGCTATTAACCCGCCGGTGAGAGACGAAGCTGCTCTGCCGATCAGCATCAAGAAAGCTGATGTGTGTCCGGGTGGCGTTCCGCTCCCGTGTCCTGAAGCAGTCTCGGCTGCTGACCCCGGGACAATGGTGGTCAACTATCGCAACGAGCCTGTCGCTCTGCGCGCACAGGATCCTTCGACGAACACACAGGCTGCCGGTGACGCCGGTGATCTGTCGAACGTTTATCGTTCGGACGTTACGCGCGCCAATCCGGACTTGAACCAGCAACCCGGTTTCTATCCGGCGCTGACTGCGGGGCTCCAGGGTGGTGATCCGTTCACTCCGCTGCTGCGCGCCTACGAAGCCGACAGGGTGCAGGTCCGCATTCTTGTGGGTGCTCACGAGGAAAGTCACAACTTCAACATTCACGGTGTGAAGTGGCTCTACGAGCGCAGCGATCCGAATTCGGGTTACCGCAATTCGCAGTCGATGGGCATCTCCGAGCACTTCGAGTTCGAGCTGCCGAGTATCACAGCAGTCAAGGGAGACACGCCGTTTGCAGATTACCTGTATCAGCCGGGTGGCTCAGTCGATAATCAGTGGAACGGCACGTGGGGACTCTTGCGCGCTTACAACGGCGGGCTCGGTCTTCAGCCTGACCTCGCTCCGTTGCCAAATAACTCGGATGGCAAAGTGGAGTCGGCGTCGAATGGGAGCGACTTCAGCGCCATGTGTCCGAAGGTTGCGCCCAGCCGCAAACTCGCGGTAACGGCTGTCGCCGCGAAAGATGTCTTGCCGGGTGGGACGCTTGTTTACAACAACCGGACGAACCAGGGCGGCATACTGCACGACCCAACGGCGATTCTTTACGTCCGCAGCACGGATCTCGACTCCAAGACCGGCAAGCTTAAGGCTGGTGTTCCGGTTGAGCCACTCGTGTTGCGAGCCAACGCTGGCGACTGTGTTGAGCTTTCGTTAACGAACAATCTGCCCGCTGACCTCGGCGACCTCGCCGGCTGGAACACACTGCCGATGATCGTCGAAGGGTTCAACGCGAATCAGGTGAAGCCTTCCAATCAGGTTGGTCTCCACCCGCAGCTTGTTGCCTACGACGTGTCGTCGAGCGACGGTGCGAACGTCGGTTTCAACGTTCAGAACAACGTGGATCCGCTTACCGGACTCCCGCAGAAACAGACCGCCGCGCCCGGCCAGATTGTGAAATACAAGTGGTACGCCGGCGATGTAAAAATGAACGGCGCGACGCGTGTCGCAACGCCGGTTGAGTTTGGAGCGACTAACCTGATCTCATCAGACCCGATCAAGCACTCGAACAAGGGCGCTATCGCTTCGCTCATCATCGAGCCGCAGGGCGCAACCTGGATTGAAGACGCAAACTCGCGCGCGCAGGCGACCGTCAGCAAGACCGACGGCACTTCGTTCCGCGAATTCGTGCTCCAATTCCAGACTGACGTCAACCTGCGTCGCGGTGACCTGACCGGTGATGCGGCCGCAGTTCCTAACGTTGCGGGAGAAGAAGATGCCGAAGACTCCGGTCAGAAGGCAGTCAACTATCGCAGCGAGCCGATGTGGAAGCGATTGGGCTACGAGCCTGATCTGCCGCTCGAGGAGACTCGTGCATTCGATTACACGAACTCGCTTTCAAACGCCACCGTTGGTGGCGATCCTGTGACGCCTGTGTTCACGGCCAAGGCTGGAACGCCTGTTCGCTTCCGCGTGCTCAATGCGAATGGCCACGCGCGCAACAACGTGTTCCAGGTTCACGGTCACATCTGGCAGCAGGAGCCGTACATCAACAACTCGACCCAGATTGGCAACAATCCACTTTCCGAGTGGAAGGGGGCCCAGCAGGGTCACGGCGCGTCAAATCACATGGACGTCGTTCCAGTGAATGGCGCCGGTGGAGCGCGTAAGGTCCCGGGTGATTACCTCTACCGTACGCAGTCGTCCTTCCAGTTCGACAACGGACTGTGGGGCATCTTCCGCGTCACGCCGTAAGAGCCTGATCAGCCACAAAGAGGCACAGAAGGCACAAAGGTTTTCCTTCTGTGCCTTTTGTGTTTTTGGCTTTGTATACCTTCACGCATGATGTTTTGCGAATCGGCGCCACTCTAGCAGGCTGCTGAAAAACTAAACATTCTCCCCGCGGGTAGATCACGGTCAACTATAATCTGGTCCAACGCCAAAGACGGAGGAACAGAATGCGGGGAGACCAGGAACAACAAGCGGGTATGTACAGCTACATTTCGCCAGAGCAACGAGTGCCGGCGGATCATCCGTTGCGCCCGCTGCGTAAGATGACCGATGAAATCTTCAAGCAACTGTCGCCACGCTTTGACAAGTTGTATTCGCGCGTCGGGCGCCCGTCGATCGCGCCGGAGCGGTTGCTGCGCGCGTTGTTGCTGCAAGTGCTCTACTCGGTGCGCAGCGAACGGATGTTGATGGAGCAGTTGCAATACAACATGTTGTTCCGCTGGTTCGTGGGCCTGAACATGGACGACGAGGTTTGGAACGCGACTACTTTCAGCAAGAACCGTGACCGCTTGCTGCGCGGAGAAATCGCGGAAGAGTTCTTCGCGGCAGTGCTGGAGTTGGCGCGCACCAAGGAACTCTTGTCGGACGAGCATTTCACGGTGGACGGCACGATGGTCGAAGGCTGGGCGAGCTTGAAAAGTTTCCAGCCGAAGGATGAGTCGAAGCGCGGCAACGATGACAAGCCGGATGATCCGGGTAATCCGACGGTGAACTTCCATGGGCAGAAACGCTCGAATAAAAC
>Ga0126311_10000251_pt1 | contig 26356 bp, 26 predicted proteins | sample Plot61_FD_92539 | JGI IMG/M metagenome (GOLD analysis project Ga0126311, IMG submission 92539) | Serpentine soil microbial communities from UC McLaughlin Reserve, CA, USA - Plot61 | ecosystem: Environmental > Terrestrial > Soil > Grasslands | place: USA: UC McLaughlin Reserve, Lake County... | reverse complement strand
CTCTTGATGCAACAATTTTAGCTGTTGAGGGAGAGGAATATCAAGTTATACATTCATACCAAAATTCCCATTCTCACCTCTCTACTATGATAAATAATGCATTGTTGGACAATGTTAACTCTACTTCTCTTGATGCAACCGGTACAAAGGATGTAAAAGAACAATTTATTATGATTAAGGAAGATGGGTATAATGATAATATTATTTTTGAAGAGCCCAAGAAGATAGAGTTGCTTGCTTCTCCTGTCCCGTTTATACTACCTGTGCCATTTCCTTAACTATTTTTCTCTGTTCCGTTTCTTCTAATGAGTTCAAAAAATATATTGATGGTCTTATCAAATGTTATTGAGGTAGGCGAAGTTAGCTTAGCCTGGTTAGGGTACGAGCTTCCCAAGCTCGGGGTCGCGGGTTCAAATCCCGCACTTCGCATATATGTTAAAAATTTTCTATTTTAAAAATTATTATTTTTTCTGTCCTAGCATCAATATTTCCTGATCAGTTCTAAACCTGTTAATGTGTTGGAAAGCAAATTTAGATATCAATTCAATATATTCTTTGCCAATACTAATGAAAGAACATTATATTGCATTTTTTTATCGAAATATTTTATTTATTATTGATCTCTCTATAAATGTCAATAAATATTAAATGACTATACGCATAACTTAAAATAGATATGAATATATATTTTATTTCTACATGATTGGAATTATTATAACTCAATATGTATACAAAATTTACTATGAATGAAATGACATTTTATAGTTAGGATTAATAAATAAAATAATGTTCTTATTTTTTCTTATCTAAGGGAAGACTAAAGAAGAATGTTGCTCCAATTCCTGATCTATTGTTTTGTGCCCAAATTCGCCCTCCATGAGCATCTATAATATTTTTCGAAATGTACAAACCTAAACCTGTTCCTTTATCAGATTTCGTTGCAAATTTACAAAATAAACGTGGAAAAATTTCAGGATGAATTCCACTTCCAGTATCTTCCACACTAATAATGACACTATTGTTTGTGTTTTCTATTTTTATCTTTATAAATCCTTCATCAGTAAATTTTAATGCATTGCTTAATAGATTACTAACTACTTGATTGATTCTTTCTTTATCTCCTGATACTAGTATGTCAACAGGTTCATAGAATATTTTGATATTTTTCGTTCCCACATCCTCTGAAGAAACTTGATTTTGGATGTCTCTAATAGAATTAGATAAAATATCATTAAGATTAAAATAGGTTTTTTCCAGCTTTAATGAATTACTTTCAATCTTAGTAACATCGAGAATATCAGATGCTAATCTATCTAGCCTTTTTGCATTACGTATTATCAATTGAATCTGTTCTTCTTCTACTTTGACAGTTTTAGTTTTAGGATCAAGATCTTCTTCAATTATTTCGACTTCTCCAAGTATAGGCATGATTGGAGTTTTCAATTCATGTGCGGCGATATTGATAAATTCTTTTTGCATTTTATCATGCACTTTTAATTGTTCATTCGCGTCTTCAAGTAGTTCGTTTGATTTCATTAGAGATATGTTTGTATTTTTTAATTCACCTGTTCGTGTATTGACTTCTCCTTCTAATCTCTTATTCCAGGACAAAATTAGATAAATTATTCCAAAAGTAACTGAACCAGTTATAACTACAATTAGAGTACTAAAATTATTTTGTTGTGCTATTAGGGAACCTACATTACTTGCCAATTGATGAGGAAAGCTTACGTATAATGTCCATAAATATTTTCCATCGATTACAATTGGTTCATATGAAAGTGTTATAGCTGATCCATTATAAGTTAAATCTTCTGCCAAAGATTTTCCTTCTAAGCCTTTTTTGATTATTTTATTATAACTTTCCCTGAGATCATTTGGTATTAACGATTGGAATTCCTTTGACATATAATTATTACCTATTAGTGACTGATTTCTTGCATATATTATGACACCATCTCTATCCATCAATCCTACATTTCCAATAATAGAAGATGTCATTTCATTTTGAAGAAATACACCAAGTGATTTTACACTTATTGCTGCTACCAGTACTCCATTAAATATCTGCTTTGCATTATAAGTATTATTTTGGTATTTTAATATTTGTTGTTTTATTAATGGATAAGAAATATATAAAAATGATGATGGGCTTCCTTTAGATGTAATAGAAGTACTATAATACGGAGTCAGTGTCTTTTTAGGATTTAGGAAAAAAGGTTGATTTTGAGTGTCTAGAATTTCATTAGCTTTACCCGTTTGATATATTTTACTAGAAGTCACAATTCTGCCATTAACATCTATCCAGTAATATGCATCTGTAATATTAAGGGTCGACGATTGTGCGGAATAAAGTAAATTCTGCACTTGATCAATATCACTTTCAAAAAGAAAAGGGGAAGATGTTAAAACTTTTAAGTTCGAATTTATGGAATCAAGACTATGAACAAGGATTCTAGATAAATCATAAGCTTGTATTCTTGCATTAGATTTAATATCTTCTTCTGCTATTTTCTTTATTTCGTCAGCTGTAAAAGACGCCGATTGATAGGATATAATAGAGAGGGAACCTATTCCAATTATAATTATTATTAATAATAATGAAACGTTATTCTTGAAAACTGATAGACCTATCAACTAATGACACTATCATGATTATTTAAGATTAATAAATTAAATGGGAATAATTCTTATAGTAAATTTCTCTACATTTTTCATTATTCGGTTGGAGCACGATCATCATTTGTTAAACTTATCTATTTCTAGATTTAAGGATACAACAATCATTAAAGAATGATCGATTAACTTGTTGGAGTATGAAATTTTTTATAATTCCTTCTTGTTGTATTCCCACAAATTTCACATTCTTTAATAGTTGGTGCATATTGTTTATTACACGTTTTACAAAAATTTTTCCATTTTCTTAAGGTTACTATACCCTCATTACCTAACGAAACAGTCTTAATTTTAAGGAAATTAGATACGTTTAGAACTGAATAATCATCAGATACTAAAATCCTATTCAATTGATAAGCTAAAGATATAATAGAAATATCAGCTTGTGAAAGTTTTTTAATGTCACCTAAAAGGTTTGCAGTATAAATTATTTTATCAACTGATTCTTTCATTGGGTCTTGTATCACCAGCACCCCTGATGAAATTAGTAGGTCTACGGTTATAGAGTAGGATTTTAATAAATGTTTAACCTCTTGTAAAATAGATGTTGTTGTATAGAATTTAGAGTAAAGAGAGCGATAGAAACCAGCATAGAAAGCACTAGAATCTAAAATGAATATGTTAGAATCCAAGTTTTTCAAGTTGTCTGAAGCCTTTCTTTCTCAATCTTATAAAACGAGCATTAATTGGAAATTGAGTTATTTTTATAGTACTATTTTCTTCAACCAAAAATTTATCTTGACCATCTATCACTAAATCTAACTTGTGATTACTATAAATTTCAATCTCCTCTGGAGGTATTATTATAGATGGTAATTTATTAATTGAAGCTATTGGATTAATTACTAGGCAATTTAATTCTTCATGTACTACTGGTCCCCCTAAGGAAAAAGAATGACCTGTCGATCCTGTTGAAGTAGATATTATTATTCCATCCATGCGCTGACTACTGGCACCATCTCTAAATTTTAACGTTATAGTTGGTGTTCTAGTAAGATTAGTTCTAAAAAGTAATATATCATTTAACGCAGGAGGAAAAAATTCATTGGATAAAGAAGCTTGGATTCGAATTCTTTCATCATAGTAATAATTTCCATTTAAAATCGCATCTAGAGCATAATCAATTAGGTCCAATTTAATTTCAGAAAGTATTCCTCTAGTACCTCCAACATTAATACTAAAAACAGGAATATCACTTGGATGAAATCTAAAAGCTCGTAAAGTCGTTCCGTCTCCTCCTAGTGCGATAATAAGATCAATTTCGTTTACTAATGAGGTAAAATTAGAACTGTTATTTTTAAAATTAGATGGTTCAAACGGAGGGATAAATGATACATTGATATTTTTTCTTGAAAGTATTTTAGTAATATATTCAGATGCTTCATATGCAGTTTTATTTAGATTCTTTGTAATAATAGCAACTCCTTCAATTTTTTTAATCATAAATCATACCTTATAACAATATTATAGTCTTAAATGCATTTTTATTGTGCAGTTATTAAATTTAATCTATCTAACAAAAATATTGAAAATGGGCCACAGTGCTACTAATAATATATTGAGATAAAAAAAAAATTTAAATTGTCTTTGAAATAAAGCACCAACACTCGTATGTAATAAATTGGGCCGATAGCTCAGCTTGGTGGAGCGTTCGACTGATAATCGAAAGGTCGAGGGTTCAACTCCCTTTCGGCCCATGGTTTTACTAATATAAAGAGAGAACTACGGCCAACGTATTTTATATATTACAATTGTCGATTCGATATTCAAAGACTTTTAAACCAATTCATTTTTCATTTAATATTTAAATTATAATTTTTTTAGATTGTTATTGCTTTATTATGCTGTAACACGACTTGTTGGCATATTAAAATTCATGTAAATAGATCATCTGCAATTTTGGAGGACCGTTGGGGTCTGCTTGGATATCATTGTATGGCATTTTGATTCAGAAATAATACATAAATAATTCTGATAGATTACTATCTATTTTATTTGATTATTATTATACTAATTGTAAGAGAGTTTTAATTATTTTATATTAATGGGTCTACTCTAATTGAAAAATTAGAAGTTTCTCTATTCACTATTTCAAGGCCATATAGTCCTAAACATGGATATGTTAAATGGATACATATTACATCATTAAAATTGTTAATTGTAAGTTTATAATCAAATAACTGTGAAGACAATTCAGGCTTAATTCCTGTTTGAACTAGAAGAAAAGAAAGATCCAACTTTTCTTTCAACATATTGATCAATTTATACTCATCTATATTTTTATATCGTTCAAAATTTAAAATGCCAAATATCATTGAATTGGATTTGATATTCGTTATTTCTTCAGAAATATGATTAATTAATAGATCAGTGTTTGAATTATTGACTAAATTATCAAAATTTGTGCCCAAATTAAGATCAATTAACTTAATAAATTTATCATAATCATTATGGTCTACAATATTTGATCGGATCAAATTTAAAAGAGAAGTAACATCGTTGACAATTTTAGTGTCTAATAATAGTATATTGGAATTACTAATACAATTATTAATGAAATTAAACAAAAACAAAATAACGTATCTAATTTCTATGTTTGGAGCATATTCTAATATTACTATAGAATTCTTGGTAAATCCTCCATTTAGATCTTTGTTAAGTGAAAGATACCCAGAATCAATTTTAACAATTTTTTTTTCTGTTAAAAATTTATTATTTGGTGAACTAGGAATCTGATCCCAGATATAATCATAATGATAACTGGGTTCATATGTTTTAAAAATTCCATTATTTAATGTATATATAAATGAATTTTTCTTTATATCAATTCCTCCTAACTTAGTTAAAGTCATCTCTCTTACATTGATGTCATTAAATTTATTTAGCTTTAGAGTTACAATTCCATCAACAAGATAATCCAAAGTTGTTAATTCGTTTCCTTCATTTACTAAAATTAATCTCCCTCCTGCTCTTTCTAGCCATGTTTGTAAAACACGTTCATTATTTAATCTCGATTCACGATCCATGAACGAAGCTATTCCATCCCAACTATCTACTATTATCAAGGGAGATCTTACATCCATCAGTTGATTTGTTATACGTTCGAAAAGAGATTCTGGTTCATCTAAACGTGCATCTTCAAAAAAAGGTTCTAAACTATTGATACTATTAGAAGATTTATTATGATTATTTGAATATTTAATTTTAAGATATTTATTAATCCACTTAAAGTAATAAAATAATTTATTAGGTGATACTCTTGTAGAAATATAAAAGAAATTATTCTTTATATTTAATGCTTTAAGAATTGTCAAACATAATGCAGTTTTTCCTGTTCCTGGGTCTCCTTTAATCAATAAAGAATAAGTTTCATTATTTAAAAATTGTAACAGATCATCAGGAATTTTAAAAGAAATATCGTAATTTTTAGTCATTGCCCAACCCCACTTAACTTTATAATTATTCTATTATAATAATAGTTCTCAATATCAAAATATAAAAAATATCCTTAAAATAATGAGGTATTAAATTAAGATAACCACGGATTGATATTTTTTTGGAAACGTAATGCATCTATTAACCCTTCTGCGTAACCTATGCTAAGTATCCCTAATTCAAGTTTATTTTGATTGAAAAATCTTTCTGCGTCCAATAAATAATATTCAGCATTCTCTAATACATTATCCATTTCTTTATACTGTTCATCGAGTATAGAGGAAGAATTTCTTTCACTTTCAAGATATGATTTCATATTTTTCAAAGCATCTTTTGCTTTTGGTAAATATTTTTCTAACATTGTTACTGCAACCTGTCGAAAGAATTGAGTATTATCCAAAGGAGGATCTATATTTGGATAAAGAGATGTTATAGAATCAATTTCTGTAAAATGAAGATGACCTGTTACTATGATAGAGTGAGGCCCTTTGCCAAAATCTATTTTTTTTATGGATTTAACTTTTCCTCCTAAGATATTTTGATCCTTTTTTCCTATTCTTGATGCCACTATAATAAATAACTCCTCAGAGATAATTTTATAACGAAGATTCTCTTCGACTTCTAGAAGCATATCTATAGCCCTTGCTGGGTCTAGAAAGAAAAAGTCATTTTCATTGTTATTATTGTATTCGGTTAAGATTAAACTATGATTTCCTACTCTTAGATTTTCATAGAGTATGTTATAGACACTTATTGCAGACATAGGATCTGACATGATGGTTGTAGTCCTTCCAAATTTGTAGTTGTGCAATCCGATTTCGCCGATCAGAGATGAAATTCCAGAAGCACCATGAATTATTTTTATTTCAATTAGGTTTTTTTTTGCTCTTACATAAAGTTCAATGAAAGTGGTTGCCATAAAAGGATCACCATAAGTCAAAATTGCTACATTATTCTTTTTTGATTGGGAGATAATAGATCTTGCATCTTCAATAAACCAACGAGGAACTATTTGTGTACGTTTATTACCATTATTTAGTAAAATTTTTAGTTGTCTGATATCATCATCATCAATATAACTTGTAAATCTTTCTATATAAATAAAATGACATTGTAGCAACGTCTCTTTTGCTAATAGACTCAATCCAGAATAACCATTTATTCCAAGTCCAATAAAACATAACATACTATATATTAAATCGCTATTTATTATCTCTAATATTATTTATTCTGGATATTATACATTCTTGACATATGAAATAAAGACCTTTTGTAGACTTCGATTCCTGAAAGGTATTCTTCTATATTTACATGTTCATTAACACTATGAGAAGAATGTGGATCTCCAGGACCGTAAGTAACGACAGGAATTTTAAATGCATTTCCAATAATATTCATATCCCCTGTTCCAGTTTTTCTTAGTAATGCAGGTCTTTTTTTACAAATGTCAAGAATAGAAAGAACAAGAGATCTAACTAATGGAGAGGAAAAATCAGCTTCGAATGGTTCTGTAAAATCTTCAATTATAAAATTAGTTTTTATTCCATTTTCTTTTGATATTTTTGAAATGAGACTTCTAATAGAATCAAAAACTTGTTGACAAGTGACCCCATTTGGAATTCTAATATCCATTGTAATTTTACACTTTTGAGGAGTGACATTGTGACTAGAACCACCAAAAATTTCTGTAAGACAACAGCTAACAGAATTACTTCTTTTTTCTTTTTCATAATTATTATTTAATGCAGTTTTTATAGCATTCCAAAAATTATAGACTTCCTCAATAGAGTTTTTTGCTAACCAAGGAGCACTCGCGTGTGCACTTTCTAAAACATCACATATTAATTTTAGAGCTAATCTTCCCTTATATGAAATTGTAATATTTTGTATACCACTAGGTTCACCAAATATGGCGTAATCTATATCCAAATTATTTTTAACAAGTTGCTTACTTCCTGTTGCATTTCCTTCTTCATCAACTACACCAGCAAATATTATAGTACCATTTTGTTTGGGGAATTCAGATGCAGCCAAAAGCATAGAGATTAAAGGAGCTTTAGCATCTGATGCTCCCCTTCCATACAAGAAGCCATTTTCTATCCTTACAGGAACTTTATTTGGAACAGTATCCATGTGACCGCAAAGCAATATTCTTGGATACCCTCTTCCTTTAGTGGCAATAATATTTCCTACACTATCTATATGAGCTAGTTCAAAACCAAGTTCATTAATACACTTATCCTTTAAGAGATTAGCTAATGGACCTTCAGATCTAGATGGAGTATAAAGATTAAGTGACTTTTTTAAGAGTTCTATTGCATAATTGGATGAGACCAATGTATATCTAATTAATTTGGTAATTTAAAGAGTAATCTATAATCATATCTTGGATATTTATTTTAGTAATTTTTACTGTATTTTTGAACTCTGTTGTATTATTTACTTCATGTACCAATAGGCCTTCTTTTGAACTTTCCATTAAATCTACTCCTACAATTTTTCCCCCTACAGCTCTAGAAGATTTAATACAAATATCTTCCAGTTCATTTGTAACTGGACAGTTTTCCGCTCTACCTCCTAATGCCATATTAGTTTTCCATTCATCAGATTCAGAGTATCTATATATTGCAGCAGCAACAACATCACCTACTACTATAGCCCTTATATCACGAGGTGGACGAGAAACAAATTCTTCTAGATAATATATATGATAAAGAGGAAACATATGTTCTCTATCCTCAAAGACAGCTTTTGCTGCATCTTTATCACGTAATAATGCTATCAATCTGCCCCAACTCCCTATTGTAGGTTTAATAATAGCAGGGTATCCGAAATTTTCTAATGCTGTAAGGGCAGAATTGGATGAAAAAGCTGTTATTACTTTAGGGGTTCGTATACCTTTTTTTTGTAGTAACATATGAGTAAATAATTTGTTTCCACAGGTAACATTAGTGTTTAATGGATTAATTACATTTGCTCCTAATCCTTCTAACGCTGCAGTAGAATGTAGATTTTTGAAATAACTAACACATCTTTGAATAATGGTTTGATTAGTATATTCAGAAGAGAATGTATTTAAATCTAAAACAATATCTTTGCAATCAATTTTCTTTATTTCAATTCCTTTCTTTTTTGCAGCTTCATAGATAGCCTTTTCTTCCCATCTTATAGTATCATAAAGAAGTGTGAGAGAAGAAGATGTATTCTTTCCCTCAGTCACTGTCCCCAATCCTCGCCAACTACTTGAGCGGGTTTTGTTGTAAATCCATCTTCATTTTTTACCAATTCATAGCTTGATCCACAATCGGGACAAGATACGATTTCACCTTCGATTGAATCTTCTGGTATTTTGATTTCGGCATCACATTCCTCACATTTTACCATGTTTTATTTACTCCTTTTTTACATTGAATGTTTCTTCATTAAGTATCTTTCTTTCTAATTTATCATCAAGATATAATTCTAATACGTCACCCATTCTAAGTTCTTTTAACCCCTTGGCAAGGTTTTCTGCTTCACGTATACCTGTCTCTAAGCCAAGTAAAGATAACAAATATGCTGCCCCATTTTTTCCTGCTAGTTCTCCAAATACAATCTTTCTTCTGTTTCCTACCATACGTGGCTCAATAATTTCGTATGCGGAAGGATTCCTCAAAATCGCTGCAAGATGAGTACCAGCTTTATGTTTATAAGCACTGTCGCCTACTATAGGTTTAGATTCTGGAATTTCCAAACTTGTATATTGTGATATAGTCTTTGACAAGTCCTTTAACATATGGAGTCTTAAATTGTTATCAGAACCATATATGAGTGTCAATGCAATAGAAGTTTCGGCAAGCGAAGGAATGCCTGTCCTTTCTCCAAAACCATCGATCGTAGTATGAATCTGATCAGCCCCAGCTTCACAACCAGACAATGCATTAGCTAATGCTAATCCAACATCATTATGACAGTGTACATCTAGAGAGCTTTTTGATGTATCAATTTTATCATATACCATTTTAACTAAATTATACATCCCATTTGGGCGCATTATACCTACGGTATCGGGAATGCTAATTCTTTCTACTCCTAATCTGTTCATTACCTTACACATCTCTAAGAGAAAAGAAGGTTCAGTCCTACTAGCATCCTCCATCGTGAAGCGGCATTTTAAGCCATGTGATTTTATATATTCAATTACTTCAATGGCTCTACTTTTTGCCTCATCTTTAGAAATTTTTAGCTTTGCACTAAGATGAATATCAGATATTCCCATATAGGTAGCTATCCAAGTTGAATTAGTTTTGAGAGCAATATCTACATCTGATTTTATTGCTCTAACATGAGCAACAATATCTGCTTTTAATCCTTGTTTGATAATTGTTTTTGTCGCTTCCAAGTGATCGGAAGATACAACAGGACTAATTTCTATTTGATCTACGCCAAAGGAATCCAACATCCATGCAATTTGAATCCTTTGTTTGATAGTAAAAGAAACTCCTGGATGTTGTTCTCCTTCTCTTAATGTAGAATCAAGAATTTTTATTTTTTTTTTTTCAGGGCCTACATTATTGTATTGATGCGCATAATAGTTAGGATCATCTGATTTAAGTATCATTTTAATGATATTATTACATCTTTCGTATGTGATATAAATGTTAACGCTAAAAAATGTAAGCAAAGATCTGATTTTTACTGCAGTAATAACTAGAATATCATATATTTTTTAAAGTTTTAAGAATTATCACAGTATTTGTATCGGAAACTCCTTCAATTTTTCTAACTTCATCGATATAAGAATTTATTTCAGAGATTTCAGAAGCACTAATAATTGCTGCAATATCATACTGTCCAGTTATTTCATAAACAACATCCACTCCTTCTAAATTTAATAATTTAGCGGTTACTGTGGATGTATCAGAGCTGGAGGCAACGGAAATAAGAGTTATTGCGCTAGTTTTTCCTCTATTGTTTATTTCAATTGTGAATTTTTTAATAACGGAATTATCAGTTAAATTTTTAATCCTTCTTCTTACTGCTGATTCAGATAAGCCAATCGTATTAGCTATTTCTACAAATGGTTTTCTAGCATCATTTTGAAGAATCTTTATTATTTTTTCATCAAATGAATCAATATTATTTAACATCTCTTCTTTCCTCTTCTTTAGTTAATAATTTATCCATAATGCTTAAGGTTTTTGCTACCTTTACCTCATCAAGTACCAATGGTGGCAATAATCGAATTATATTTCTCCCCGAATATAACATAAGAAGACCTTCTTTAATTCCATCAAATAATATATCCTTAATATCAAAACGTAATTCAAGAGCTAACATTAAACCTAATCCTCTTACATCTCTCACAATTCTGTGATTCTCTTTAAGTTTGAACAATCCATTTTTGAAAATATCCCCCACTTTTGCAGCATTTTGAACGAGATTTTCTTCTATTATAGATTCTATAGTAGCTATGCCTGCAGAACAAGAAAGTGGATTGCCTGCAAAAGTTGAAGAATGTTCTCCTACTTTCATAGCTTCTAGGATATCAGGTTTACATAGAGTTAATCCCATTGGTAATCCTCCAGCTATACCTTTAGCTAGACACATAATGTCTGGAGTCGTTGACCAATGTTCACCTGCCCACATCCTACCAGTTCGTCCTAATCCAGTTTGTATTTCATCAAAAATTAATACTAGATTATTCTGGTCACAAATCTTTCTTACTTGTTGTAGAACACCATCTGGTGGAACAATTATTCCTGTTTCACCTTGAATAGGTTCAATAATAACTGTTCCAATAGAGTTATCTAATGATTCCTCAATCTTTGATGGATTGCTGTAAGGTACAAATTTTACTCCTTCTAATAATGGTTGAAATGATTTTCTATATTTTTCATTGTGTGTTACAGATAATGCACCGAAAGTTTTTCCGTGATACCCACCACTCATGGCTATTATTCCACTTTTCCCTGTGAATTTACGAGAAAACTTTAAAGCAGCTTCAGTAGATTCAGCACCGCTATTGCTAAAGAAAATCCTGGATAGTTTTTTTGGCGAGATTTTGGATATTTTTTCTAGGAATTCTAATCGAGCATTGTTATAGATAGACATATGACAAGTTATAAGTTTCTCAGATTGATTTTTAATTGCATTTACTACACGATCGTTACAATGGCCAATTAATGCAACACCATAACCACCCATACAATCAATGTATTCATTTCCAGAAACATCCCAAACGATAACACCTTTTCCTTTTAAAATATTGATGGGAAATCTCTGATAAAGATTTCCAAGATAATTGTCTTCACTCACTTTGTTATCACCGTACAATTAGTATGAAATATTGCAGAAGAGATTGGATTTTCAACATCACCTGAAGCTATAATTGCTTCCTTTACACCCATATCTAAAGATTCTATACAGGACATAACTTTTTTCTCCATTCCATGACCAATTTTTGGTAAAGATTCCTTTGCTTTATCATACGTTATTTCTTTGACCAGTTCATCATTTAAAATTAAACCGTTAACATTCGTAATAAAAATTACTTTATCCGCCGATAGCCCACCTGCAATATAGGCAGCAGCTCTATCTCCATCAATATTTAAAAATTCAGTTTCCTCGCTTAAAGCTATTGGAGAAATAACTGGAACAAAATTCCCTTCTATTAACTTTCTAATTAATGGTGTATTGATTTTGTTTATTTTTCCTGTATAACCTCCATCAATTACCATTTTTCTACCTTTATCATTAACAACTAGAAGCTTTTTCTTTCTTAATGCTTCGATTGTAGATCCATCAATTCCCGATATTCCTGCTGCACTTATCCCATTACTTAAAAGCATTCTTACGATAGTTTTATTTATTTTTCCAGACATAACCATGGTATATATTTCTGCAGTTTCCTTGTCAGTATATCTACTTTTTACACCTCCAGGAGAAACAATAAATTTTTGTTCTTTTCCCAATTTATTACCAATAATAGTAACATCCTTACCTCCTCCATGCACAAGAACAACCTTATCTTGTTTTAATATATTTTTCAGGTCTGATATAGTTGATGAATGTAATCCATCTACTATGCTACCACCTATTTTAATTACGATCATACCGGTGTTAATGGAGTTAATTTTAATCCATCCATTTCATCAAAGCCAAACATGACGTTCATGTTTTGGATTGCTGAACCTGCTGCACCTTTCATGAGATTATCAGAAGCTGAGAGTGCAACAACTCTATTGTTATCCTCATCAATATCAAAACCAATATCACAGAAATTGGAGCCGATTAAGAATTTTGGGTCTGGAAATTTATATAATCCCTTTTTATCTTTGATAAGTCTTACAAATGGTTCATTTTTGTAAGATTGTCTATAGATTCTCCAAAGATCTAATTCACCAATTGTTTTAGTCAAAAAAATATGATTAGTTGTCAGTATACCCCTAACAAGATTAACAGCATGAGGACTCATACTCACTTTTATATTCTTTTTAGATAAACTGCTAAGTTCTTGAATTATTTCGCCTGTATGTCTATGTTTGGCGGGTTTATAAGGTCTGATTACCCCATATCTCATAGCATGGTGTGTTCCTGCATTGGCTTGAGCACCTGCACCAGAAGAACCAATTTTACTATCTACAACTATATGATCTGTATCAATAAGATCATTATCAATAAGCGGTTTTAGTGCTAGTAAGGAAGTCACTGCCATACACCCTGGACATGATACTAATTTGGCTTTTTTAATCTCTTCACGATGAAATTCCGGAACTCCGTAGACTGATTTTGAAAGTAAATCTGGAAAAGGATGTTCCCATCCATACCATTTTATATAATCTTTAGGATTGTGCAATCGGAAATCTGCAGAAAGATCTACTACTTTAATATCTCGTTCATATAAATTTTTAACAATTTTATTCGCATTTCCATGTGGAACAGAAACAAATACTAGATCAGATGAATCGGCAATTTTATCAAGATCCATCGATGAGAAGGTAAGGTCTATGAATCCTTTTAAACTTGGATGAAGTCTATGAACATATTCTCCAACATGTTGTCTAGATGTAACCATATTAACGGTTACTTTGGGATGAGTTACCAATAATCTCAGTAATTCTCCGCCTACGTATCCTGATGCACCTATAACTCCTACTTTCATTGTTATGAACTATAGATCAGAATATTAGTGCATCTTATGAATTTTTTTATCATTTAAAGTAAAGGCAAATATTAATTGAATTTTCTATTTTTTAAAAACTTTTAATATATATTCAATAATAGAATTTGCTATATCTACTTGAGATACTTGTGATGCTCCTCTAAATTCAACATTACTATTAATCTCATGTATAACGAATCCTTTATTTTCATCTTCCATTACATCTACTCCTAGAATACCTCCTCCTACTGCATTGGATGCCTTTATTACAATATCTTCTAAATCATTTGTAATCGGTGCAAGTCCTGTATGACCGCCCCTAGCAACGTTTGTTCTCCATTCATTTATGGCAGAATATCTGTATACTGCGGTAATAATTTGATCCCCAGTAACTATACATCTAATATCTCGAGGAGGTCTATTTATCATTTCTTGGACGTAATAGATTCTAGAAAATGCGGAATCATTTTCTTCTCTCATTTCCATGATAATATTGACCGTTTCTTCATTTCGAATAGGAAAAACTCCTCTCCCCCAAGAACCAACTAGTGGTTTTAAAACTAAAGGGAATCCAAGTTTATTTGTCAATTCTTTAAAAGATTCAGCGCTAAATGTGAAATATGTTTTTGGAGAAGGAATTTCAGATTTCGCCAAAATGAGAGATGTTTTTAATTTATTGCCACAGAGCTCATTTACATCATAATTGTTTATTACTTTATGCCTCAAAAATTCAAGACAATATGTAATATACAGGCCTCGATAATGACTTAAACATCGTTGAAAGAAAATATCACCCTTAATAATGTTATTTTGGTTTATATCTGTGTTAAAAGAAATAGGTTTAGCATCTATTAAATGAGTAGTTATTCCTCTATTGGTAGCCTTATCGTATAGTTCTTTTTCCTCGAATCGTAGTTTATCATAAATTATAGAAAGTTCCATATGTTCTCAAACTTATTCTCCCCAATCTTCTCCTACTGACTCTGCTGGTTTCATGTCTACTTTTCCTTCAGAATTAGAAGTTATTTCGAATTCGGCCCCACAGTCTGGACAGGAAACAATCTCACCCACTACTACATCTTCTAGAATATTTAATTCTCCTCCACAGTCTTTGCATTCACTCTTCATTCTATTGTTCATCTCTTTTATTCTCTTTTTTATTTAAATTAATTGCTATAGAATTTGATGTAATAGATTGCAACCCCCATAATTCAACAAAACCTTTTCCTAGTTGCTGATCAAAAATAGATTTAGAACTATAAGTTGCCAAGTCATTCTTATATAAAGAAAATTGAGATTCTCTTCCTACAATCCGCATGGAACCATTTTGCATTCGCATTTTTACTTTTCCTGTAACTCTGTTTTGTGTTGCATCTATAAACTTATCCAAATCATTAAGTAATGGATCTTGCCAAAGGCCAGAATATGTCATCCAACTCCATTGCTGATCCACAATATGTTTGAACCGCAATTCATGGGAGGTTAAGACCATTTTCTCAAGATCTTGATGAGCTTGAATTAGAACAATTGCTGCAGGACATTCATAAACTTCTCTAGATTTTATCCCGATAATTCTATCTTCTATATGATCAACAATTCCTACACCGCATGAACCTGCTTTAGAATTAATATAATTTATCAGATCTATAAGATTCATCCTTTTGCCATCAGCTATTATAGGTAGACCTTTTTCAAATTCTATTTCCAAATAACCAACATCTGAATTCTTAAATTTAATAAATTTGAAACAACTTTCTGGTGGTTCAACAAAAGGATTTTCGAGATCTCCACCTTCTATTGACCGTCCCCATATATTCATATCAATACTATATTTCTTGACTTCTGTAGATATTGGAATATTATGTTCTTTTGCAAATTGAATTTCTATATCTCTAGTTAGATTCATGTCTCTAATTGGTGCAATAATTCTTAAATTTGGATTAAGTGATCTTATGGTAATATCGAATCTGACTTGATCATTTCCTTTACCTGTGGAACCATGAGCTATTGTTTTGGCATTTTCTTTATTTGAGATCTCCACTACTTTCTTTGCAATAAGAGGTCGTGCCAATGCAGTCCCCAAAGGATATTGATTTTCATACAAGCCGTTGGCTTTTATACAATGGGAGATGTAGTCATTTACGAATTCTTCTTTAGCATCTACATAGTAATGCTGAACAGCTCCTATTTCTTTAGATCTATTTTCGATTTCTTTGAAATCCTCATTTTGACCACAATCTACTGTTACAGTAATAACATCAAGATTATGTAATAGCTCCAAATATTTTATACATACTGATGTATCTAAACCCCCCGAGTATGCTAAAATGCATTTTTCTTTAACCATCGTTAGCCGATGCGAATATAGTTATTATATTTATATTTTTGTATTCAGTTAATCATTAAAATTTACACATAAAATTTACAAATAAAAAATGATAAATGCTATTTTATTAATTATATAGTTGAAAATTTGTATAGAAGGTATACAATCGATGAAATAAAAAATAAAGTCATTGAAACATTGGGTAACCATGAAGAAGGAATGTCTAGTATGGAATTGGCCGATGCAATGCATGTTAATAGAATGACAATAACAAAATATCTTAATATTTTATCAGCAATCGGTTTAATAAAAAAGAAAAAAATTGGTTCAATTAATGTATGGACAAGAGAATCTGGTGTAGACGATATAGAATTTCCTTTGAATTATATTCATATACAACAGAAATTTTTAACTGCATTGCTTGGATATAATAAAAGAGAATCAAGCAAAATATTACTTAATATTATTTATTCAGAAAGTGAAGTTTTAAAAGTTTTAAAAGAAATAATCATTCCCTCATTACATACTATTAAGGAAATTTATAACAGAGGTAGATTAGGTAAAACTGAGCTTATTTATTTGAATAACTTATTATTTGACCTTTTAAGTGTAATTGAAATACATTATAAAAATATTGAACATAACAAAAATATTCATAATATTTTTATTGCTGGAAATGAAGATCAGATATTATACTCAAAGATATTATCATTAGTCTCGGAAGTTTCAAATTGTGATACTATATATCTTGGAAATATAGGTCAACATATAGACCCTTTTTTTGATATTGATTTACAAAGATACATAACTAAATTTTGGTCTCATAAGAAAGGTACAAAAATAATTTTTTTATGTTGCTCAGATGAAAGTTCTCTAAAGTTTTTATTTAGTACTGCTGAGTATATAAAAAGAAAAATGACTGAGATTATAAAAATAGTATTATTTGTTAATCCAGAAATATTAAATTTGACAAAAGATTTAAAATTTGATTTCATTGCGTCAGATCTCACTTCATTAATTATATGGTTGGAAGAATTGATTAAACAAATTAGGACTAAATTTTAACCTATTTCTTGAAAATAATCTATATACTACATAACATCATATTTTATATTTATTACAAAGTTTATTTAAAAAAGTTAATCCTTGCATGATTTCCACTTTATAATTACTTTCTAATATAGGTTCCAAACCAATATAATTATTATATTGTATTTTCCTTAATGTTTTTAATATAGAATCAAAATTAATATGACCTAATCCTGGCATTTTTCTGTTACTATCTGAAAAATGGATATGTTTTAAAAAATTTTTCGATTTTATGATACTATCGGAAAAATCTATTTCCTCAATATTCATATGGTAAGTATCCAATAATATTGAAAAATACTCGTTATTAAGATTAGATGTAACAAATATTGCATCTGAAGTATTACAACAAAAGGGAGTAGAATACCTATTTAATGGTTCTAATAAAAGATATACTCCAAAATCCTTTGAAAAATTTGTAAGTTCTGATAATATGCTTACTGATCTTTTGAGTAATTTCTTTTTTTCTTTATTTGGAATCATTGCATGGTTCCAATCTATTTTCAGATCATAATCGGATAATAAGCAAATATTAAAAATTGAACCCCCATAAGAATTACAAATTTTTATACATTCTTTAACATAATTTTTTGAATAAGATAGAATATGTGGATCGGATGTAAGGAGAATAGGGCTTATCATTTCTTTTGAGCTTGTCCATTTACCACTTACCCCAAGAACAGAAACGCTAAAAGTATCGAAAAGTTCTAAAATCTTTTTTGAATAAAAATTTGAAGGATCACCTGAAAGTTCAATATTGTTTATACCTAATTCGACTAAACTTTTGATTGTATTTTCTAATGATTCTATTTTTGTGAATGAATCAATAGTTATTGAAAATTTAACCAATTAAATCACGATAAAAATAATTATAGGATATTCATAAGATATTTTCCTATCTGAACAACATCTAATGAATTTGACTCATCTTTTGGTAGGTTTGATCGAATATTTGATGTATAAAGTGAAAAGCCTTCTTGTGTTGTCCTATTAACTGGTCTTCCATGTGATCCCTTTACTAAGCCTGTATCAAAAGGAATACACCTCTTTTTAGGGTCAATAAATAATTCCAACGGGTCATAGCCTGGTTTCCTGTGTATATCTACCATCCTAGTAAAAGAAGGGGCCATATTTTCATCATACCACCAGTAATAACTAAACCATTTATCACGATTAGCGACAACCACAATATCACCTGCTCGTTCATGATCAATCTTGAAAGATTTCTTTTCTGCTTCAGTTATTATAATATCTATATCACAAATATTTTTTAAAATATTTATAATTTTTTCTTTCTCTACAGAAGATTTTATATAAATATTTGCTATTTGATGATCTACTACCGCAAATGCTTTACTAAATTCAAAATCGACATATTCTTTTTCTCCAATTTTTCTCACATTCAAAAGTCCATTATTTCTTAAGATGATATTTATAGGGATTGCACCATTAACATCATTAAAAGAATATTCTGAAAAAATAATAAATTGTGTATTTTCATAAATTTCATTCTTTTTTGTTGAGTCAATTATTTTTTCTACAATACTGTCTGCTAAAATCAGATCGTCAGAAACTTGGTTACTCTCTTTTCCAAAACGCTGAGCAGAATAATCTATATGGGGAATATACGTAAACATAAAATTTGGTTTACTTTTTTCTATAGTGTATTGAGCTGCTTTTGTAATCCATTCACTTGATAAGCTAGAAGCTAATGGGCCCCAATATGAAGAGAGATCAAATTCTCCAATTTGTTCCACTATTTTTTCGTAATAATCTACTGGTTTAGAATAACACCACATTTTCATTTCATTTTCTAAATGAATTGGCCTTGGAGTTATAATGATATCCGAATTTGCGTATAAAGTATTTTGCCAAAAGAGAACAGCTGTTTTAAAATTAATATTCTTATTTTTTATCAAATCCCAAATTCGTGGTACTTGGACTAAACTATTATATTGTTCCCAAAATGATACATTATAAGTCTCTCGATCCATAAAACCATTAGAAATTATACCATGTCTATTGGGATATTCTCCAGACAAAAAGCTTGTTTGTACGGTAGAGGTGACTGCTGGGAAAACAGGCTTCATTTTAGAAGATTCACCTTTTTCAGCTAATGCAGAAATAGTTGGGAGTAATCTAGAAGTAAGATGTTTTTCTTCTAAACCAACAATATCAATAACAATAACATGTTGAATCATAAACAGCTTTAAACAAAGAGTAATTTAAATAATATGTTAAGTATAGTTTAGAAGCTGAAATGTTTAGTGTCTTGAAAATATTAAAAAATATCTACTCAACTCATATCTATCTTTCTTGATAAAAAATAGACGGGAGTTATTAATATTAATACTAAAATAAGGCTATGGTAAACTCCTAATATATCAGTTATAAAAATACTATCTAGAATAACTATCACAGTTATTAACTGTGATACAGATTTTAGAATAGTAGTATTTTTTTTTAACAACATTATGTGAGAATAAATTATAATACAAGAAAATATTATTAATGGAATTAAAGAATCATAGTTAAATGTACCCAGAATTATAAAAATACCTATAGAAAATATGAGAACATATATAATTATGAATGGAAGAATATTCCAAAGATTGAGGAAAAAGTCTTTAGTTTCATTCTTACTTAAAATAGTAATTGCACTTACATATAAAAATTCGGATAATAATGGAATAACAAAACGAGTATCAAATATACTTCCATCTATGAGAAATATAGATTGACTAGATCCTAAAACAACATTTAAGCTTCTGATAACTCCCATATTAATAGGTCCCCAAATTGTATTTTTTAAAACTCTGTTATATAAGAAAATTAAAGTAACCATAATTAGGGTAATTATAAATGTATACCACCCTATAATAACTGATGAAATAGTTAGAGAGTATAAAAAAGATATAATTATTATAATTAAAGCATTTTTTTGTGATATTTTATGAGATGGTAAAGGACGCCAAGGTCTTTCTTTCTTATCTATTTTTATATCAAAATAATCATTTGATACCATGCCACCAATATATAAAGAAGTAGATATTGAAATTAATATAAACACATCAAAATAATCAAAATGGTCTATGCTAGTGAAGAAAATATACCCCAACAGAATGTTAGAAATAGTAGTAAGAACATTGGGAATGCGAACTAATATAAAATAATTTGTTATGGCAGATGACATATGTTTAATTAATTCCCATTAATTGCAACAATAAGATAAAACGTCATGGTGTAAAAACCTTGTCCAATTCAACAATAAAATCTTATTTATTTATTAAGTTTTTGATTTCATTTTAAAATCAGATGGAATGAAGCAATTACAAACTAGTTAGATGATCTTCTCTTGTTTCGCAATGGATATTTACAGCATGGGCACCTATTTCCATCATATTTTATATAAATAGCACATTCTGTACATCGTTTAAAATTTTGAGCATATAATGAGTATTTTCCTCCTTTTTTGCTACCCAATCTAGTACAATATCCTTTACAGCTCAAATTTACTAAAATATAATGGACATTGAATTAATTATTTTTTATGTTTACATTGCAATCGTTTGTATTATATTTAAATTATTTACAATTTTCCCATTATGTAACAAAGGTAATGATTAACAAAAAGAAATTTTATCACTATGAATGAGAAGTTGATGTCCTATTTTTCCTTATTTTTTATCTATAAAAACTATACAATTTCCTAAGTAATCACTTGAGGTGTATATAAAATTAACGAGAAATACCTATATTAGTAGGTGGAAAGTCTTTATCTTATCATCTTATCTATACTTCAAAATATTTAAGTAGGTAGAGATAAGTTATACTATGAAAATTCAAGCATATGCAGCTCTTCAAAGAGCTGGTAAACTTGAACCATTTGAATATGATCTTGGTCCTTTAAAATCTGACGAAATAGAAGTTGATGTTGAATATTGTAGTATATGTCACAGCGATTTGCATATGCTTGATAATGAATGGGGCATAACACAATATCCGTTTGTTCCAGGACACGAAATTGTTGGAAGAGTATCTGCAATCGGTAATATGGTAGAACATTTACAAATTGGCCAATATGTAGGAATAGGCTGGCGTGCTCGCTCATGCTTAATTTGTGACCAATGCACTAGTGGACATCACAACCTCTGTTTAAAAGCTGAGGATGTAATTGTTGGGAGATACGGTGGTTTTGCTAATAAAGTACGATGTCAAGCTGTATGGGCTTTTCCATTATCTAAAAATATAGATATTAAAACAGCAGGTCCATTATTTTGTGGAGGAATAACAGTATTCAATCCAATCGTTCAAAATAATATAAAACCACCTAATCATGTAGCAGTAGTTGGAATCGGTGGCTTAGGACACTTGGCGATTAAATTTCTCAATGCTTGGGGTTGTGAGGTTACAGCTTTTTCATCCAATCCAGAAAAAGAGAATGAGGTAAAACAGTTTGGAGCTCATTATTTCTTGAATTCAAAGGATCCTGAGTCTTTAAAATCCTCAGTAAATAGATTCGATATGGTATTAGTAACTACAAATGTTGAACTTGATTGGAATTCATACCTTAATACACTTCGGCCAGGTGGTAAACTCCATATTGTAGGAGCAATACCGTCAGTGAAGGTAGATGTATTTCCATTAATTTCTGGTGAAAAGTCGATCGGTGGTTCACCCATTGGTAGTCCAGCAACAATTACTACGATGCTAGATTTTTGCAGCCGTCATGGCATTACACCTGTTATAGAGGAATTTTCACTATCCCGTGTTAATGAAGCGTTAGCCCATTTAAAGGCGGGGAAAGCCCGTTACCGTATTGTATTAAGAAATGATTTAAAATAGATTCAATAGTGGAGGCGGGATTAGAAGGCTCCATCGAATCCGATTCTTCAATCGGTTCATACAGTTTTAGAGTAGCAGAAAGAAATAAACCTTTTGAGATGTACAATATCCTCTTTAACAATTAGATAAAATCAGGTAGAGATAGTATCTAATAGGTAAGGTGAAATCTATCCTTATTAGTAGTGTGTGCTAGCAATAACACAAAACGATCACATGAGTGTTCTCAACTCAAATACCTTACAATAAAGTATTATGTTTATTTAATAGCCATAGCCAAGAATGGAGCGAGCGATACAGATCAGAGATTGGTTATTGACTATGGCTATTTTAAGGCGTTTCGTGTTAGTTATGTTAAGAGTGTAGTTTTTAATAGATTTTAGAATATTTAAAAATCAGTAAACAAGGTTAACAATCAGTTAGGTATGTAATCTTGTTGTGTCGTAGCCTGAACAAATACGCATAGAGGGTTTATAGATCTACACACCTATATCTGTCTAGACTATGACAAACATGATTTTTCCATATTTGCTGAGAGAAGCGTTTTAAGAGTTGGTAATTTTATTAATAATGTAGATTGTATTTATCAATTCTTGTAAACCTATGTTGAGGCTTTAATCAACGATATATTGTTATTGCTGTAGTATAATTAAAATAATTTTCTATTTTATTACAATAAAAATAAAAAATGAGAGACTCTTATGGCCTCGATGGTAGATTGTCAAAACATTTAACCTCTACAAGACCTCCAAGATCTGCGTTATCTTCATTACTTACAAGTATCACTTTCCATCCTTCTTTTTGAAAACAATCTTCAATTATAGCAAACGGTCGAAATATATCTTGAGTAAATAGAGAAAACCTCCAGATATTACAGAATTCCTTGTGGACCGGTTGCTCCAGTAGCACCAGTATTACCTTTTGGTCCAGGTGGACCTTGTGGACCTGCTTTATTATCTCTACTATGGTCTCTTCTATCATCAAATTTTACATGTTTACAAAATTCTACAGAACTTACAAAAAATCCTTCAAGCGGACCTGTTCTACATTCATATTTTTTATCATCTGTTGGATATTTACTATAACTATTGTCGCCATAGGAATTGTCGTTGTCATATTCTTGAGCCAATGCTGTATTTGAAAGAAAACTATTCTGCTGTTGTTGGTTCATGAATAGTATTAATACTAACATTACCAATGAACTTGCTAAAAGTCCAAAAGTAAATAATGACTTGTGCATATTTTGATAACAAAGAAAAAATATATTTGAACTGCGAAAAATAGTAGAATAAGATACTCTATACAGCAGATTAGCGAATGACAATTAAATTTCTCATTCACTAATCATTTTATCCAAAACACCGCTGAAAAATGTTACCTTAATTTATATAATATCTCTAGAGTAATAGATTAATTAATTAATTAATTAAAATAAACTAAATGCTAAATAGTAGTAACAAAAGATTTTTGTTGTTTTTTGATTTTGATCCCTTAATCTGTATTAGACAAAGTAGGGGTATCTAGAGGAACTATACCTTCTAACACGTCCTCAATTGAGGATAAGACTGATCACCCTCTCTTCCTCTCATCTTGGTGTTCTACTTATTATATCCTATAGAGTTTTTGCTATAATAATAATGGTCGAACAATACCATCATTTAGAATTGCTGCTGTATTAGAGAAGAAAGAATGGAAACTATATCGAAAATATTTGAGAAATAAGGCTGAGAAAAAAATATTTGATAATATGTTTTCCATTGCAAATTTGTATAACTCGGCTAGTTCTAATGCTGTTATTCCTATCAGAATACATCCTATCATGATATTAATAATATTCCATCATTGTAAGATGATAACAAAAAAATTATTTACTAGATCAATTGGTGATATAAAGAATTCAGATGATAAAAATTATGATGATGATATTAATGACAATAATAATGATAATACTAATTTTATAATATTAAAATTAGGAATTAGATAGATGGAAAAATTTCTCTTTTGTCTTAAGGAAACAAAATCGAATACAATTTGAAGAAATGTTACTATCATTATACAAGTATTTAGGTGCAATAAATGCAAAAGGAAAAGAATATTCAACAGAATCATTGTTTATGTCATTGATATTTGAACAGTACAAAAAAATGATATTTTGGAATTCAAACCATAATAATTTAACATCATCATCACCAATTTTATCCGAATTCTTTTAAGAATTAAATTTTATTATTATTATTATTATTGTTTGTTGTGTTATTATCTGGTTGGGTTTTCTTCTTCTTCTTATTCTTTCTTAATTCATCATCACTTTCTATTAACTCTTTTTCTTCCTCGTCATTTGTTGGTAATGCTTCGATTGTACTTTCAGCAATAATATTTTCTGACATCAATAAAAATCAATTAATTGGGACATAAATGTTTTAAAAAACCATTAAACCATCCCAACATTATGAAAATTAGATTGTATGAAATCCAAAATCATTTTTTGTTAACTAAATTTTTTGTTAATTCCTAGATTTAGTTAACTGATTAGTTAACTTTTTAAATAGAGTATGCTATTTGATAATTACTGGCTATAGTAACTAACAAGTGAAAAGGAAATTTGACAATTTTGTTAAAAATGAAGTCAAAATTTCTCATCGAAATTGAAATAATAATATTTAGTGTTTCGGTGAAATCTTTATAATAAAAATAAAAGATACTTTGTAAAAGATGAGATCTTCTATTTACTATTACTAATAATAATTATATATTATTAGCCAACCATAACCCTTCCTGTCATGAATGGATGTATTGCGCAATGATAACCATATTCTCCTGGTGTATCAAATGCATTTTCGAATGTATTCCCTGGAGATATAGGACCTGCGTCAAATAATCCCTCTTCATCAGAAGTTACAGTGTGTTGTATTGAATCCTCGTTTGTCCAAGAAACAATAGTTCCTGTAGGCACGCTAATTTGAGGAGGATCAAATGACAGACCATTGTTTGGATCGGCTGCTCTTGGTGCTATAGATACTGAATTCTCTTGAGAAAATACTTGTGTTGTTATTGGATTGGATAAAAGCCCAAAGGCTGTTATTGATATGCCTGTCAGTATTATTAAACTTGAAATAAAAATTTTCATTGTATGCGAGATGATTTGGTGAAGTTTAATATAAAAAAATAGATCTAATTAGTTTAACTTTTGATGTAAAATAATTGATGGAATAATTTAGAAAGAAAAAGATGAGATACTATCACATATTGTAACTGAGCATGGTGGCAAGGTTCATGGTTCTTAAAGAGATTGAGATACCAAAACTTGCCTACTTGATTTATTGGTATATTATGAAGTTCCAGTAGGACTGAGAGATGAGGTAAAAAGAAAGTTCTCAAATTTCCTTGCTACAAATAATCTAACTTTAAGAAATAGTAAAAGCAGGATCACATAATTTAGTTCAATACTTATTCTCGCACCTAAAAAGAAGAATATTTGATTGTTTGACTCCATATAAACATAACAAATGAAAATTTTATATATTCTTTTATGAAAACGGTATACAAATCAAAGGGAATCATTAAGAGAATTGAAAAAATGGTTGAGAAATAACTACAAAGGATGGAATTGACTGATCAATGGAAGATAAATTAAAAGCCTTGATAAAGGCTTCGTAAAAAATAATAAATTGTATAAATTATCAATTAAAAAATTGTGTTTATATCAATAATTTTAGCAAAATGCAGAAATATCATCTTCTTTTATTGTTGTTGTTGTTTTTGTTCTTCTTTTCACATCACAATTTATCATGATTTTGCAACATTCTAACATCTCTAGTTGATAGACAATTTTACTAGTATGTTCT
>Ga0126311_10000250_pt1 | contig 26364 bp, 27 predicted proteins | sample Plot61_FD_92539 | JGI IMG/M metagenome (GOLD analysis project Ga0126311, IMG submission 92539) | Serpentine soil microbial communities from UC McLaughlin Reserve, CA, USA - Plot61 | ecosystem: Environmental > Terrestrial > Soil > Grasslands | place: USA: UC McLaughlin Reserve, Lake County... | reverse complement strand
TGCCCCCCGAAGGAGGCTTTCGCGTTCGACTTGCATGTCTGAGGCACGCCGCCAGCGTTGATTCTGAGCCAGGATCAAACTCTCGTTATAAGTTTGTTCTCTGGAACATTATCTATTACTGGTTCTTTCTGTTCAGTTTCGATAATGACTCTTGCGAGTTTTAGCGCGAACTTTATCGTTCGCGTTTGACTCTCAAAGGTCTTGAAACGGACACGCTCTATCTAGTTTTCAAACATCGATTCCAAATTGTATTTGGATTGCCCTACAGACGATTCTGACTTCGCCGCAAGCAAACGGGGATATTAACCAACGACCTCAACTCTGTCAAGCGATGCTCGCCAGATTCTTCGTTTTATCCGGAGATAAAAAAGCGTCGCAATCTCCTCACAATCATTTGAGGAAAAGCGACACTAAGGTCACCGAAAATTCCCAGTTCTCAAACCCCTTGATGCCCCTCACAAAAGAGGAATGGGCATTATAGGGACAAAAATCTACTTGTCAATACCTTATGACGCTCGCAATTAATTTTTTCTTGCTTGCGTGAGGTCTCCACGTTTTCAAGGGCGAAGAGTTAGATGCTTACTCAGCCTCAGGGTTGTCTTCCTGATTAACTAACTTTCGCTCTCAACGCAAATCTTTTTGCTTGCGTGAGGACCTGTTTTCAAAGGCGAGGGTTAGATGCTTCTTATGCAGTCGGGTTGTCTAGTTTCGAGTAATAAGTTCCGTTCTGACAGCCCCTGCAAATAGCGTCTCCATTCGCGTCAATAACTTCCCTGCCGTCGTTAATGCCCTCCTCGCAAACAGCGCAGGTCACACGCGAGCGCGGGCTCCCCGGAAGGTCAAACTCGCTCAACTCAAGACTCACCAGCTCTGTCTTGAACAACTCGTCGTCAGTTGCTTCAGAGTACGTGCGAAACTGGCGCGTACGCTTGTCTGCAATATCCGAATAACGTTCGTCAGCAAGAGTGCGGGAACTCTCAAGTGCGACAATCCGCACTGCGCGCTTCCTTTCAGTGTTCAAAAACGTCGCTGCTACTTTGCCGTAATCAACATACTTCAAACTTCGTTTACCAAGACGCACGCCCGTCACTGCACTGATCGCATCAGTCATGCAGCGATCGATCTCGACCCAAACGATCAGCTTCTTTTTATCGACGCCGCGCGGATCATCGATATCAAGCAGACGACAACCGAGCAGCGCCATGCGCGTGCCGAGCAGTTGCCCCGCACACATGTGCCCGTGTAGTCGCTCGCATTCTTTTAAGAGAGTTTCGACCGATTCCATTTTAGGTAACCAATGAGAGAGAACATGCTCGAGGGGGTGAAGAGGGGAATCGATTCAACTGCGAGGGGCTGCAAGTCGCCAGGTTCACCGGTCGTGTCGGAGACGTAAATAGCGCTCGCTTTACTGATGAGACGCTTTGCGGAGCTCTTGATCTTGGAATTACCAGCCTGCCGGCACATCACGAAATGATCCGCGTTCACGAACTCAGTAAAGCTGTTGCCTTCTACAAACACGCCCGGTGATTTCACTTTGGCGAGCGCGAGTTTGATGCCTTCCTCGACCTGATTATCAGTGCAGATTAGCCAGTGGACGTTAGACGCGCCGGCTTCCCAGTAGCGTCCGGTGTCCTTGCCCAGGGAATACGTTGCGGCACGGCCTGAGCGCACGAGGGGCTCTTCAGATAAGAGATGACTAACACAACAGGCTTTGGGATCTTTGCCGCAGGAGCGGTAGTGGCCGCGCGTAGTTTTGATTGCTTCCCAGCCGGGAAAGGCTTTGAGTAGCTCGCACAGGAGCGTCGTCTTGCCGACGTTTGAAGTGAATCCGCCGATCCCGATGATGATTGGGTAACGCATAAAACGCTTTTACAGGATTACAGGATTAACATGATCTACATGATAACCCTGAAAGATCTGAAAATCCTGTCTAAAACTACCTCCGTCGCTTACCCTGCGGGGCGATATTAGGAGCGTTTATCTTCAACACGCCGCGCGCATCCTTGTAGAGGCTGTAACGCACCTCCTTCACTGGTCCACCTTCCTCTTCCTGCAAGCGGATCGTGAAGCTCTTGCTCTCACCCTGTCCCTCGACTCGCACGGGTAAATAACCTTTCAAATCCGGGCTGCGATACGCCGTGTAGTGCTCCTGGTTACGCTTGTCATAACCAAGCACGTAGATCCGATCGAAATCAGGCTCATCAAGTCCGTGCGGTTGATTCGAGCCGCTCTTCTCCAGAATCAACCAGCTACCGGGCTTATCTTCTTTTCCCGCATCCTTCGTGGTCTTTTCCTTGTCACCACCATCGAGACGCTGCCACCCAACAAACTCGCGTCCGGTGCGATAAAAGATGATGTCGCTCGGCACCGAAAGCCCGACTTGCTTGCCATAGATCCAACCAGCAGGCGCGGGCGACGCGTCGCCGGGAAGTCTCACTTTGTACCAGAGCTCGTTCGTCTCGTCCTGTTCCTTGTCTTCGTCTTCCCGCTGCGCCGATTGTCCGCTGCCTTGCTGTGGGGCGCTGCCGGCCTTCGGCGCGACGTCGGTCTCGATCGCTTCGGAAGACTTGGGTTTCGGGACGCGCTTCCAGCCGATGATGTCGAAACTCGATCCACTATCGAGTCGCATCATGATGTTTTCATTGCCGCTGCGATCGGGACTGAGCCGTAGATTGGAGCTCGCACGAAGCTGACCCGTCGCTTGAGCCGGAACATCCTTGTCTTCCGCGGCTATTTTCTCCGACTCCTTGAGCACATCGTCAGGCATGACGTTGCGCGCTTCGATCCAACCTTCGGTCGTATCAGTGTCCCGAGCTTTGACGCGGAGCCATCGTTCTTTTCGTGCGTTGTCGCTGGGATCATTGACGTCAGTAAATTCGAGTATGTCTACAACGTCTCCACGATTCACTTGCAACAGGTCCGCCGCGACGACGGCAGTCGAGCTGCGAATCTGTGCACGGCGCGTGACGATAACGCCCGTGCGGCTCTTGTTCGCGAGGGTCGAGCAACCAAGCGACAACAACAGCAGCGCGAAAAGAAAAAGGGTCTTGCTAAATCTCATTCATGTTCCTTCGAGTCTGATCAATCCCGGTAGCCAAGTGATCGAAGCAACTGCTTCTGATCCTGGTTCAGGCCGCCCTCGACTCGTAGCTGCGAACCTTTACCGGTGAAAAGAACCGACATTCCATACGCCGGGAGAACTTTGTTCAGATCGACCGCTGTGCTGTTTTCAACGAATGCCTTTATGAAGGAGCGGGAGTCTGTCGTTGAACCCAGCACGCTGATTATAGCGTCATTTCCGTCTGCGCCGTCAGTCAATCGGCGGCTAAAGAGATCTCGATAGCTGTGAGCGAGGGTTCGCCGGCCGCCAGATTCTTTCCGCACCAACAAGTCATAGAGAAACGCGACGAGCATTCCTTTGACGTACACCTGCGAGCCGGCGCTCGCCCAACGGCGCTCCGATTCCTCAATCAGCGATAGCGTGTCGGGATGAGCCCGGTACGTATCGTAAACGCGGCCCAGCGTAGACAGATATTCCTTGAAATCGATTACGCGGAGATCTAAAGCCGTGCGCAACGCGGTGTATAAAGTGAAACCTTCGAAGAACCAATCGTAATCCCCTTCCAACTTAAGCGAGTTTGGCACCCAAAGGTGCAGGACTTCATGTGTGAAGATGACTGTGAGTTGCGACTTCCAGAACTTGAAACCGGCGTCTGGATTTATCAGCAGGACGACTGTGGAACCTCTTGTCTCAGCTTTCCAACTAGTTTTGCGATCGTCGATCGGAAGAGGCGCAATGACGATCACCGACTTGTCGCGCAGACGAAATCCGGTCAGCGCCAGATATCTTTCCATCACCTTTGTCGCGCGCTCTGACGCATCACGTTCTTTGAACGGCCACTTCCCGCTTAGAACGATGTCCAGCGGCATTCCCTGTACAGTGGTGGAGCTCTTTCGCAGCGCGCGGCCGATGCAGAAGACGGCTTTCTCTGGCTCGACTACCTCGTAACGGCCATTCGCGTCGCGTGGACATGACGACTCCACCGTCCAACCTTCCGGCAGAACAAACGTAGCTGAAAGGCTGTGAACCTCGATTGGAAGCAGGTCAGCGAGCATCAGAACGCCACGATCGCCCGCGAGCCAGGTGAAGTGCGAGACTTCGGCAAGCGTCGGTTTTGGAAGTTTGACTGTATAACTGATTCGGCTCGACTCGCGCTCGGATCGATACTCGCCCACAGCCGCCTTCTGCAGATCCGCACCCGCAGCGCGAAAATCTTCGATCCGTTCCGCAATGCCGAGAACTCCCGCGTAAGCGTTGCGGAAGGACCACGAACGCATCGGTGTCGAAAGCTCGGCGTCGACTTTGATCTTAGCCGGATCATTAATTGAGATTGTCACACGACTCTGAGCACTAACAATCCCTGCGCTCAACATTATCAGCAAAAAGATGAAAAAACTGCCGCGGATAAACGCAGATCCGCGCAGATTTGCGTTTATCCGCAGCTCTATTTCCGTTTCTGATGGAGCTTTTGACAAGGAATTTGTGTACAATCCTGAGGCTCCCGAATCTAACACATCTAACTATGACCAGCATGTTCAATAGAGCAATTCAGAACCCCGGCGCCACGCTGAAACGCGGCCTCGGTCTGTTGCTGGTCCTCCTCATCTTTTACGGTACCACTGTCGAGGCTGCTCACCGTCACGGAGTCGCAGCACCTCAGTGGGGCAGTGCCACGTCGTTTACAAACGCCAACTCGGACGCGAGCAGCACTTTCAGCACCAAGCCCGGATGCAGCGACTGCCTCATCTGTCAACTACATCAGAACTTCTCGGCGACGCTGATCTCCGTAAAACTCAATACCGCACCATTAGTCCGTGTCACCTACGCGCTAAGGTTCGACCCCGTTTCAATTGGCTCGATAACCTACAGCTCACAGTCAGGTCGAGCACCACCTCAAGCCAACTAGAACCGCCCACTTCGTGTGGTGGTGATTTCACTATGCGAAGTACCACTGCGGACTGAGCAAACAGTTCTCCAGCCGGAGAAAACTGCGTGGTCATGCCGCATCGCTTTTACAGGCAATTCCAGAGGCTTGATGCAATGTTATTCAAAATCCATTTTAGGGCCGCAATTATTTGCGGTGTACTTATCTTACTTGGTCCAACCGCCTTCTCGCAGGCGAGAATCGGCAGCGTTCAAGGAGTCGTAAAAGATCCGGGCGGCGCCCTCGTTCCAAATGCGACGATCACTGTCACCCAGCCCGTAACCGGCTACCGGCAGTCAACTCAAACCGACGCGCAAGGCTCGTTCAAGCTCGTTAATATACCTTTCAATACGTACAAGGTCCGCGCTGAAGCCAACGGCTTTCAACCCGCGGAGGAATCGATCGATCTCGAAACCACGGTTCCCCTGAACCTCGAACTTTCAGTAACGCTCGAACAGACGACCGCCGCGGTCACGATAACAACCAGCGGCGCGGCACTACTCGAGCCCGACCGCACCTCATCCGATACCGACATAAATCAGACGATTCTCGAGCGTCCACTCGGCGCAGCGCCGTCGCGCGCGATCGAGTCTATCGTCGCTTCAACCCCGGGCTTTGTTACCGACGACAACGGACGTATGCATCCACGCGGCTCCGAATCGCAGGTGCAATACGTCATCGACGGCGTTCCAGTTACAGACAACATGTCAGCCATCTTCTCGACTAGTCTCGATGCGAGAACACTGCGCACGGTCGAAGTGCTGACGGGCGGAATTCCAGCCGAGTTTGGCGACAAGCTCGGGGGCGTGATCAACGTCAACACTCGCTCCGGACTGGAAGGACCGACACAGGGCGGAATCTCTTTTTCAGGTGGCAGTTTCTCAACCGGAGAGGCCGCGGTCGACTTCGCGACGCACACGAAGAAACTCGGCTTTCTGATGAACCTTTCAGCCAGCACGTCGCAGCGCTATCTCGATCCACCGACACTCGACAGCTTTCACAACTTCGGACGCACGGGCAAAGCTTTCTTCCGGCTCGATTACCAGTTTGACACAAACAACAGTCTAAAGGGCGTCTTCAATTTCGGTGGCTCTAATTTCCAGGTTCCGAACAGATTTGCACAGGAAGCGGCAGGACAGGACCAGCGACAGCGACTTCGCGATAACTCGCAGAACATCAGCTTCCAGCACATCTTTTCACCTAACTCTGTCGCACAGTTCTCTTTCTTCCACCGCCAGAGCAACTCCAAACTGATCAGCAATGCGGCATCGACGCCCGTAGTCGCAAACCAGGATCGCACGCTTCAGAACTACGGCGGCATCGGCTCACTCGCGCTTACGCGAGGCAGGCACAACATCAAGGTTGGCGGGCAATTCACCATCACGCCTGTCGACGAACATTTCACCTTTTATCCGACAACATCGTTTCCCGATCTGGAAGATGAGGAGGGAAATGTTTTTCCAAACCCGGTAAACAATTTCAATGTGGCGAATCCCTTCGTCTTCACTCAGTCGAAAACCGGGCGGACGCTGAGCGCCTACGTGCAGGATCGTTTCACTGTTTTCAAAAACCTGACGTTGGACCTCGGTGTGCGTTATGACAACTACAAATTGCTGATCAGCGATCAGGCTGTCAGCCCGCGCCTCGGTTTCGCTTATTACATCCCGAAGACGAAGACGACGCTGAGAGCTTCTTACAATCGACTGTTTCAGCCTCCACCGGCAGAGAACCTTTTGCTCGCGAGCTCGACTGAAGCAGCCGCACTCTCGCCAATCGCGGTCTTGCAGGGTGTCAGCACCGTGCAACCGATTCTGCCGGACAAACAGCACGCTTTCGAAGCCGGCGCCCAACAGTTGCTCTCGAAGTTCTTTCGACTGAACCTGACTGTCTACCAGAAGCGAATCAAGAACTTTTCTGATAAGGACCAGTTCTTCGAGACCGGCGTTATCTTTCCAATTGCGATCTCGTCAGGACGAGTCACGGGCGAAGAAGTGCGGCTGGAGTCGACTGAGATTCACGGCTTCCATACTTTTGTCTCGTATGCGAATGCACGGGCTTTTGGCGTGACGCCGATCACCGGCGGGCTGTTTTTAGGTGAAGATCCGCAGGACCTGTTTCTGAACGGCTTGAAGTTCGCAAACGATCACGATCAACGCAACGAAGCGCAGTTTCAGGTCAGTTATAACCACCGGCCGTCGGGGCTGTACGCGAGTTTCAGCGGGCGCTATGACTCCGGCGTACCGGCGGACGTCGAACCCGGAACCACCCTCGCGGACTTTGTCGCCCGCGGCTTCGATCCGCGTTTGTACAACGAGATCGATTTTCAACGCGGGCGAGTGAAGCCGCGAATGGTGCTGGATTTCTCCGTCGGTGCGGACCTGATGCAGAAGGAACGGGTGTCGATGAACGTCCAGTTTGACGTGCAAAACCTGACGAATGAGCTGTTTCTCTATAATTTTGAATCGGTTTTCAGTGGGACGCACGTTGGGTATCCGAGGCTCTTCAGCGGGAAACTTAGTATCCGATTCAAATAACATTTAGCCACGGATTACACGGAAAACACGGATAAGAAGATTTCTGATCTGTGTTTATCTGTGTCTATCCGTGGCTAGTAACTCTTTCCGAACCGCCGGCTGGAAATGGACGTATGCTAAAATGCGCTTTGCTTCGCCCAGAACCCCGAGGATTCAGCCGTGAGCCTGGTCAAGATCATCGTCATCACGATAATCGTCATTCTCAGCATTCTGCTCTTCGGCCGTTTTTTCGTTTAGCCGAACGGCTCCTGCTGCGTTTCGCGACCCTTCTTCTTCTGCTCGTCTGTTTTTACGTCGCAGTCCAACCAACTGCTGCGCTCGCACAGCAAACCACTGATGACGAAGACGTCGTCCGTGTCAACACGGATTTACTGCTCTTTCCCGTCCGCATTCGCGACAAAAAAGGCCTCGCGGTCACAGGCCTGACCGATCAGGACCTGTCATTAAAAGATTCGGATCAGGTCACGACTGGTGTGTACTTCTCCCCCGGCGCGGACCGCGTGGCTCTGATGTTTGCGCTCGACCAGTCAGGCAGCCTGCGGCAAATCATCGCGCAACAACAGGAAGCCGCGCTCGCTCTGTTCTCACGGTTCGGCGAACGATCGAGCGTCGCGATTCTTCGTTTCTCCGACCGGGCTACACTCGTCGCTCCATTCACAAAAGATCTCAACGCGGCGCGCGCAGCTTTCCGGTTCAGCGCTGCGCCGAACCAACAGACTGCGATCTTCGACGCGGCGGCAAAGGCGCTTACAGCGTATGACGATCTGCCGAAAGTGCGATCTGAGCGTCGCATCATCGTGCTGATCAGCGACGGCCTCGACACGCGCAGCCGTACGAGCGCTGATAGTGTTATCAACGCTGCACTGGAGCGACGCGTCTCGTTCTATGTAATTCACCTGCCACTCTTCGAGCCACGCGATGGACGACTTCAGGTGCGAAGCCCGAGCAAGGGTTTCAAAGACCTCGCAGAGAAGACCGGCGGCAAATATTTTCTTGTCGGCGACGCGAAGTCAGCACTGATGCCGAGAGAGAACGATCTGACACCGATCTTCCAGGCCATCGAAGAGGATTTGAAAAGCCAGTACCTTTTGGGTTTCTATATATCCGAATCGTCGCGCGACAATCGCAAGCATGTTTTCTCCGTGAGTATGAAGCCGCAAGGTGTCGAGTACTCCGTGGGAGGCAAAGGCTATTCGCGCACACAAAAATTCATGATTAATCTGGCGCCCGGAGCAAAGAAACTTCCTGAGTAAGTTCAGAGTTCAAGCTTTAGCTTGCTAGCCTCGGTGACGAGAACGCAAGCTAAAGCTTGAACTCTGAACAATAAACTATTTCATGACTGAAAATCTTCGAACTATTAGAGGCGCACTGATCAGCGTCTCAGACAAAACCGGCATTGTAGACTTCGCTCGCGAGCTCACTCGCTTCAACGTAGAAATCATCAGCACGGGTGGCACCGCGAAAACACTACGCGACGCCGGCATCACCGTACGTGACATCTCAGACGTCACCGGATTTCCGGAAATGATGGATGGTCGCGTCAAAACTCTGCACCCACGCGTACACGGCGGACTGCTCGCGATTCGCGACAACGCAGACCACGTCGCCGCGCTCGAACAACACGGAATCCAACCGATCGATCTGGTGGTCGTGAATCTGTATCCCTTTGCAGAAACGATCAAACGCGAAGGCGTGACGCGTGAAGAAGCGATCGAGCAGATCGACATCGGTGGTCCGGCGATGATTCGCTCCGCGGCAAAAAACGCGCGCGATGTCGCTGTGGTTGTCTCTCCAGGGCAATATACGCAAGTGATCGAGGAGCTAAACCAGAATAACGGTGCGCTGTCGGTCAACACGCGAGACACACTCGCTCAAAAAGCATTCGAGCACACCGCGCAGTACGACAACATGGTCAGCTCGTATCTTGGCGGTGCCGGCGATGTGCTGCCGGATCGCCTGAGTTGGACCATGAAGAAGAGCGCTGACCTGCGTTACGGTGAAAACCCACACCAGAAAGCCGCCCTCTACCAGATTGCAACGAGTGGCGGCATCGCGAACGCTGAGGTGCTTGCGGGCAAGGAGATGTCGTTCAACAACTACGTGGACGCCGACGCCGCCTGGGCCCTCGTCAATGATTTTCAGCAAACAGCTTGCGCGATCATCAAGCACACAAACCCGGCCGGCGTTGGCCTCGGCCAAACTCCCGGCGAAGCTTATACGAAGGCACTCGCGACTGATCCAGTCTCAGCTTTCGGCGGTATCGTCGCATTCAATCAAACAGTCGACGAAAACGCGGCTCGGGAAGTGGTCAAGATATTTACCGAAGTCGTGATCGCGCCTGACTATTCGACGCCGGCCCTTGCGATCCTGAAGACTAAGAAGAACCTACGCGTGCTTCGTGTGGCGCAAGACAAAGGTCAGAAGAAGCTCGAATTCAGGCATATAAGCGGCGGCATGCTGGTCCAAACAGCAGACGATCATCAGCTCGATCCGGCGGGGCTCAAAGTTGTAACCACGCGCGCCCCAGGTGATGAAGAAATGCGAGCGCTGTTGTTCGCGTGGATCGTTTGCAAGCACACGAAGTCAAACGCGATCGTTTACGCGCGTGCGGATCAGACGGTCGGCGTCGGAGCGGGACAGATGTCGCGCGTTGATTCGGTGAGGATCGGTGCGATGCGAGCGCAGTTGCCGGTCGCGAGCTCGGTGCTGGCGTCGGATGCGTTCTTTCCGTTTCGCGACGGAATTGACGAGGCCGCGCGACACGGGATCACGGCAATAATCCAACCCGGCGGCTCGGTCCGCGATGAAGAGGTGATCGCAGCCGCCAACGAACACGGCCTGGCGATGGTTTTCACCGGCGTGCGGCATTTCAAACATTAGCAGGGTCTCGGATCTTCACGGATGCGAGACGGATGCGTCTTTCATCAGTTAAAATCCGTGGCACAATTCGGTCCGGAAGTGAGAGTTTAATATGGCTGACAATCAAGACTTAATTAACAACATCCCCTCGATCCGCTGTCGCTACTGCGGTCAGCGTAACCAAATTCGCACGGACAGCGGCGACGCACGCTGCGGCCGTTGCCGTCTGCCTCTCTCCGATGAGCCGCCCCACAAGAAATTCGCGCGTCTCGACAAGGACCAGTACATCCATCCCGCCGACCGCCGCGCGCTCGCAGCGTTACGTGCGATCCCCGGAATAGACACGGCGCTTAAGAAACTTTTGGCCGTTACCGGCGAGTCGGCCATTCGCGTCATCTTCACTGCCAGCGCGGTGAAAGTCACACCGACGCAGTGCCCGGATCTCTACGCCAAACTCCAGATCGCGTGCACGACTCTCGGCGTCGATATGCCCGACCTCTTCGTGCAGCAAAACCCGATCGTCAATGCTTTCACAGGCGGCGTCGAAAAACCCGTCATCGTGCTCTATTCACAACTGATCGAGCGACTGAGCGACGACGAAGTGCTTGCAGTCGTAGCTCACGAAGTGGGCCACATTCATGCTGAACACGTGCTTTACCTGACCGCCGCACGTCTGATCGAGTTTCTGGCGAAGAGCGCAGTGCTCGCATCGCCATTGACTTTCATCATCAAGGAGCTGCTCACGATGAGCATGCGCGCTGCATTGCTCGCATGGGCCAGGCGCGCCGAGCTGTCGTGCGATCGCGCCGCACTGCTCGTCACCCAGGACGCCAACGTCATCGGCCGCACGATGATGAAACTCAGCGGCGGCACTTTCGCTTCTCGCGTTGATTACGATCAGTTTCTGGGACAAGCACGCGACTTTCAGAAGAACTACGACGAGAAAGCCCTCGATCGTTTCTGGGCCGACGTGATCAATTCGGGCCTGAGCCACCCGTTTCCGGTGTGGCGCGTCTCGGAGATCCTGCAATGGGTTGAAAGCGGTGAGTACAAAGCTCTGATGAACGCGCCCGAAAGCGCAGCCGCATAGTCAGCCACAAAGGCACAAAAGCACAAAATGCTTAAAGACAAGAACGGAATCATCTTTGGAGTTGCAAACAAGCGCTCCATCGCCTGGGCCACTGCCCTCGCACTCCACGAAGCAGGCGCTAAGCTGGCCTTCACTTACCAGGGCGAGCGCCTCAAAGAGAACGTCGAAAGTTTGACGAATGAGGCAATGCCCGGCTCGTTGCTGCTTTCGTGCGACGTCACGAATCAGGAAGAAGTCGATAAAACGTTTCAACAAGTGGGCGAGCAGTTTGCCCGGCTCGACTTCCTGATTCACAGCATCGCCTTCGCTCCGCGCGAGGCACTCGGCGGCGAATACCTGAACACGTCTCGCGAAGCATTTCTCACCGCACTCGAAATCAGCGCCTACTCTCTGCCGCAGCTCGCACGTGCCGCGGCGCCGTTGATGACTGAAGGCGGCAGCATCGTCTCCATGTCTTATTACGGCGCTGAAAAAGTCGTCGCGGGGTATAACGTGATGGGCGTCGCCAAGGCGGCACTCGAAGCCAGCACCCGCTATCTCGCAAAGGATCTTGGACCACGAAACATTCGCATCAACGCGATCAGCGCTGGTCCAATCCAGACGCTTTCCGCTCGCGGCGTCTCTGACTTCAGCACGATGCTGAAACATCACGCAGAACGAGCACCGCTCGGCCGCAACGTCGACGCGCGCGAGGTGGGAAACACGGCCGTCTTCCTTTGCAGCTCGATGTCTTCGGGTATCACCGGCGAAGTCATCTACGTCGATTGCGGCTACAACATCATGGGCATCTGATGGAAAAGAAACGAAAAGGAACGGGGCGCGCACTTCCGGGAACGACACAGGACGAACAGCTACTCGAGAGTCCGCGTGCGGACGAGTTTACGCACACAGATCCCTGGCGCGTCTTCCGTATCATGGGCGAGTTTGTCGAAGGCTTCGACGAGCTGGCCACGCTGAGCCGCGGCATCGCCATCTTCGGCTCCGCACGCACAGGGCCCGACGATCCCGACTACAAAGCCGCGCAGGAAACAGGCGCCCTCCTCGCCGCACAGGGTTTCGCAGTGATCACGGGTGGTGGTCCAGGAATTATGGAAGCCGCGAATCGCGGCGCTTTCGACGCGGGTGGACTCTCGATCGGCTGCAACATCGAGCTGCCCTTCGAGCAGAAACCAAACGCTTACCAGACACTCAGTCTCACATTCAAATACTTCTTCGTGCGCAAGATGATGTTTGTTAAGTACAGCCTCGCGTTCGTGATCTTTCCGGGCGGGTTTGGCACGTTTGACGAGCTCTTTGAGGCGCTCACACTAATCCAGACGAGAAAGATTCGAAACTTTCCGATCGTGCTGTTTGGGAGTCAATACTGGAGCGGACTGCTGGACTGGCTGCGCGCGGTGGTGTTACCGGGTGGGAAGATCTCCGAGCACGACCTGGACATCTTTCATATCACTGACTCGCCCGCCGAAGTTGTTGAGATCGTAACGCGAAGCCAGAGCTCACTCGCCAAACTGGACACGCCCATCTCAGACGATATCCGTCTATCATCCGTGTAGATCTGTGGCTTGAATTAACCACTCGAGATAAGGCACCGACCCGTTCCAGATAGGAACCGCAACAATCTCGGGCGTGTCGTACGAATGCAACGCCCGCACTTCCCTCTCCAGATCGTCAAATTTTCCTCTCGTCGTCTTCGCGAGCAAAAGCACTTCTGACTGTCGCTCAATCTTTCCCTGCCAGCGATAAACCGACTCCATCTCCGGCAGGATCTGAACGCACGCTGCGAGGTGAGCACCAACGAGCATCTCCGCGAGCCGCGTCGCTTCCTCGCCATTCGCGGCCGTCATAAAAACTATAATCGCATCGTCAGACATCGCGAGCTACTCTTCCTGATCTTCCAGCTCGTCCTCGGATGGTCCACCAGTAAGCGGCGTCGTGTCGGCGCCGAAGAACGACTGATAGACTTCCCTTGCGCGATCCACATCACGCTCATCAACCATAATCAGGGCGCCTTCCCAGGTCGCAGACAGGAGCGGCGAGAACGCGTCAGCGCCTCCGGACTTCACCATCGAGCGAATCCCGTTTTGCGTGAGAATGTCGTTCACCATCTCAGCCTCGGCAGGTGAACCGAAGTTATGAAGCGAAACAAAGCTCGCCTCGCTCTCGTCGTGAATGTTAGTCAGCTTCTCGACGAGGGTCGCATTGTCGTCGGGGCATTGGGTGATGCCGGGTTCGTATTCAGCCTCGCAAACAGGACAGATCATAAGGGCTCCCTTTAACTGAGTTTTGCTTCAAACGGTATCTCATCAAAATGTGTCATTCGTTTGAAGGCATGAAAACGATCGTTGATCTCAGCGTGCGTCAGACGCCTGACTCGCTCCGTGCCAAACTCCTCAACATTAAACGAGGCCATCACCGATCCAAAAATCATTGCGCGTCTCATGGCGCTCTCGTCGATCTTTTCCTGGCTCGCGAGGTAGCCCATGAACCCCCCCGCGAACGTGTCGCCGGCGCCGGTCGGATCGAACACCGATTCGAGCGGATAAGCGGGAATCGCGAAATAACTGTCGCGCGTAAAGAGCGCTGCACCGTATTCGCCACGCTTGATGATCAGTGCTTTTGGTCCCCAACTGAGGATCTCGCGCGCGGCTTTGATCAAGTTGGGAATGCCGGTGAGCTGGCGCGCCTCGGCGTCGTTGATGATCACGACGTCGACGACTTCGATCGTTTTGATGAGCGAGTCGCGCGTGTGCTCGATCCAGAGATTCATCGTGTCGAGCGCCACGAGCTCCGCGTCAGGCATCTGTTCCCTAACACCGCGTTGCAGATCGGGTTGAATGTTACCGAGAAACAGCAGGCGCGTGCGCTTTGACTCGTCCGAGAGTTTCGGCTGGAAGTCTGCAAAGACGTTCAAGTCAGTGTAGAGCGTGTGAGCGACGTTCAGATCGTACTCATAACGACCGCCCCACCGAAACGTCTTGCCGTCTGCGATTCTTTCGATATCGCTCGTGCCGATTCCACGGCTGTCAAAAACTTCCTGCTCTGCAAAGTCACCGCCTACAACGGCAACGATACTGACCTTCGTAAAGAAACTGGCTGAGATCGAGAAGTGCGACGCCGAGCCACCCAGCATCTTGTCGCATTTACCGAAGGGCGTCTCGACTTCGTCATAAGCAACCGATCCGACAACTAAAAGGGACATGTGTGTTTTGGTCTTTGATTTGGATTTTATTGCTGCTTTGGAGCCCCGAGCAGGCGCAACTCTTCGCGCGCCTCTTTGGCAAACGGGCTTTCGGGATAGTCTTTGATCAGCTTGTTGAGATAATCGACGCCCATCTCTCGGAACTGTTCGGTCGTCAACGTCTTCTTCTCACCGCCGTCGAAACTGACGTACTGCTCGGGTCGCTGTTTACCTTTGTTCTGCGACAGCCAGAGACTGCTCTGACCGGCCATCAGCAACACTTCATCGATCTTCTCGAAATTTGGATTGCCGGCGATGATCTCTTCACAGCGCTTGAGTGCGGCGACGTAAGCTTTTTTGAGTTTGAAATAATTCTTTGCGACATCAAGGTTGTGAAGCGAATCGCGCTCGAGGTCCGGATCGCGAAGAGTTGACGGATCCGGCCCACTCTTCACACCGCCCTGCGCGAACGTTGATGGCGCCACAAAAAGCATTAAAAGAATGGGGACGAAGAGCAAATACTTAAGCTTCATTTTCTTACCTCAAAAGAAAACCTTTCACGCAAAGGCGCAAAGGCGGGTCAAAGACTCGGACGCGACTGAGGAATTTCACCTGCCTTTGCGTCTTTGCGTCTTCCTTTGCGCCTTTGCGTGAAAAACTCATTCAAACCTTACGATGCGTATTTCTTAACAATCGCTTCCAACTTCTTCGTCGTCGCCGGGGGCCAGAGATTGGGCGCCGTGAAGATCGCGTGCTGCAGTGCCGAGCCGCACTTGCAACTCCGCTCACTCGACCGCATCCCTTTCACCGCTTCACGCAAAATGATCTGCGCGTTTCGCACGTTCTTGTTCAGATACTCAACCACAGTCTCGACGCTCACCGCATCGTGCCCCGGATGCCAGCAGTCGTAATCCGTTACGAGCGCGAGCGTCGCATAACAAATCTCCGCCTCACGCGCGAGCTTCGCCTCCTGCAAGTTGGTCATGCCGATGATGTCCATGCCCCACGAGCGATAGACATTCGACTCCGCCACAGTCGAGAACGCCGGTCCTTCCATGCACAAATAAGTCCCGCCACGATGCACCTTCACGTCAGCAGATCCACACGCCTCCTGCAACACATCACCCAAACGCCTACAAACAGGATGTGCAAACGAAACGTGCGCGACAATCCCTTCGCCAAAGAACGTCGACTCCCGCACGCGCCCGCGTGTTCGATCGAAAAACTGATCGGGAATCACCATGTCGAGCGGCGCATACTGCTCCTGCAACGATCCGACCGCTGACGCCGAGAGAATACTCTCGACTCCAAGCAGCTTCATCGCATAGATGTTCGCTCGAAACGGAACTTCTGTCGGCGTCAGACGATGACCAACTCCATGACGCGGGAGGAACGCAACGCGCTCGCCTTCGAGTGTGCCGACGATGAAGGCATCGGACGGTGGTCCGAATGGAGTGTCAACTTTGACTTCTTCGATGGCGGTCAGCTCCGGCATCTGGTACAAACCACTGCCACCAATAATGCCGACGCGAACTCCTGCTGCTGTACTCATGAAAGCTCTTAATCGTCTCCTCGATACGGGATCGGACTGAACTCCTTTTCGTGCTGTTGTAGCTGGCACAAAGGCTCGTCAGGATCGTGGTAGAACATGCAGATCCAATTCTCGCGCGCCGCCTGCGGTATCAATCTCTTCTTCGCGTCGAGCGTCTCGACGGGATAAAGGTCATAACCCATGATCCACGGCAGACGAACGTGCGCGCGCATGGGAACGAGGTCGGCGAAGCCGAACATCGTCTTTCCAGCTCGCTCCAGACGCCAGCACTGCATCGAGCGATTGTGGCCCGCGATTGTTTCCATCGTCAGGCCAGGCACGACTTCGTAATCTGAATCCTTCGCTTCGAGCTGGCCCGACTCGACGAGCGGTCGCCAGTTCTCAGGTAGATAACTCGCACGATCGCGCTCAGTCGGACGATCAGCATGTTCCAACTCGGCACGTGAGACGAAGTAGCGCGCGTTGCGGAACGAAGCGACGGGCTTGCCTTCGGCGTCAAGCTTTGTGTTGCCGCCCGCGTGATCGAAATGCAGGTGCGTGTTGACGACGATCGTGATCTCGTCAGCAGTAGCGCCGGTGCGCGCGAAAAGTGTTTCACTCAGCGGTCGCACACGGTCGATGCCGTACATCGACTCCAGCTTCGCAGTCCACTTGTTGCCGATTCCGGTTTCGATCAGGATCTTTTCAACGCCCGTATCGATGAACACACAATTCATGTTCATGCGAATGCGGTTTTCATCGTCGGGCGGGTGTTCCCTTGCCCAGAGCTTGCGCGGGACCACGCCGAACATGGCCCCGCCGTCGAGACGGAATTCGGTGTCTGGCAGTATCTCGACCCGATAATCACCTAGCTGCATCAGATAAAAGCTGATTAATGCGGCTTCGGCTTCGCGGCCGGCGGTTTCACTTGAGATGGCGCAGGCTCGGCAGGTTCCGCTCCCTGCGGCGGCGCACCGAATCCTGGCGGCAAGGCCTGCTGCGGCTGCTGCTCGGGCGGCTTCACCGCATAGGTGTCAGGCACTTTCACGTGCGAACGGCTCACGATCTCGTCAAGCACTTTCTTCGCTTTTTCCTGCTCGACCGCGGCCTTGGCGCGATCGCGTGAGTTCTGCGGTGGTGCAAATGGATTGCCGCCCGCGTCGCTGATCAGAATGTGGCGCGCATGCACCTTCTCTTCGGTTTTGCCGTCTTTGGTTTCGTTCTTTTTCTCTTCGAGCTTGATGATGTGGAAACCAAACTTGCTCTGAACCACGTCGCTGATCTCGCCCGGCTTCAAAGCGTAAGCAGCCTGCTCAAACTCGGGAACCATCTGGCCATGCCCGAACCAACCGAGATCGCCACCCTTGTCTTTACTGCCGTCAGTTGAAAACTCCTGTGCGAGTTTGCCGAAATCTTCACCCGAGCGCGCGCGCTTCAAGACTTCTTCCGCCTTGGCGCGATTCTTCTTGTCCGTATCCATCTCAGGATGACTCGTGAGATACGCATTCACTTCCTCATCAGTCGCCTTCATCTTCTCCTGCAACTTGTCGACAGCGTATTTCTGCGCCAGTACACGCGCGTGCTGCAACATCATCTGCAATTTAACGGCGGGCTGCTTGTCCATCCCCTTATCAAGCGCCTTCTTCTCGGCGATGTAGATCCGGCCGAGGCGCTGCTTGAGCATATTTAGCTGCTCGGGTGGAATCTCCTGTGCGGCGAACTGCGGATCTTTGCTCTTCGCGTCGGCGAGGATCTGATCAAACTTCGCCTGATTACCGGGCTGTTTGAAGAACTCGTCTACCTCGGCGTCAGTAATGTCGCCCGCCCCGGCCTCGCCCTGCTTCTCTAAATATGCCTGGGCAATGACGCTGGCTTTCTGAAACTCGAGCTGGCGCTTCATGTCGGGCGCGTTGCCCACGCCATTCGCCTCTGCCTCTTCAGCAACGGCGAGCAGGCGTCGCACGTCCTGGGCGAAGTCCTTGCGCGCTGCTTCGTCGGTAGCCAGGCGGGCGCGCATTTGCGGCGGCTGATCTTCGGCGATGATCGCCATGTCTTCAGGTGTGAGTTCGACCGGACCTGATTTTCGGGCCTTGACCTGCCAGAAAATCAAACCCATCGCAAAGATCACTGCCACAGCGGCCGCGATGAGAGCTTTTTTTGTAGAAGTCAAAATACTATCCTTTCCTGACTATTGATGCTGCACCAGCTCAAGCAGCACTCCATTTGCCGATGAGGGATGAACAAAAGCAACTAGACAACCGCCCGCACCCACTCGCGGCGTTTCATCGATGAGCCGTGCTCCTTTTTTCTTCAGTTCAGCCAAAGAGCCGTGGATGTCCGCAACCTCGATTGCAATATGATGCATTCCCTCCCCGCGTTTAGCGAGAAACCTGCCGACGGGCGTATCAGGAGCGAGAGGTTCGAGCAACTCGACGTGAGTGTCACCAACGGCAAGCATGCACAACTTTACGCCCTGTTCGGTGACTTCCTCGGTCGAGTCAACTTTCAACCCGAGCACATCGCGCCACATTGCCAAACCCTCTTCGATGCTTTCAGTGGCTATTCCGATGTGGTCAACTTTTAGCAGCCTGAATAATCTCCTCCACCGCAGAATACGGGTCTCTTTGGCGCGTTGCAACTTCGTCGGCCAGCCGGTTAAGCATAGCAACCGAGGCATCGGTTCCCAAAACGCGGGAGAGCAGACTTTCGCGTAAAAGCTCAACAATTCGCCAGCGCGCGATAGCCCGGCGCCTCTCGCTGCTCACGCGCACTCCGAGTTGCGCGGTAGAAAAACGCTCCACTGCCTGCGCCAGCTCAGCCACGCCGTGATTTTCAGTGGCGACAGTTTTGACGATTGGCGGGTCCCAGCCGTCGTCGCGGGAAGCCAGCGACAGGAGCGATTCGAGCTCCTTTTCGGTAGCGTAAACACCTTCTTTATCGGCTTTGTTGATGACGAAGATGTCGCCGATCTCCATGATTCCGGCCTTGATCGCCTGGATGTCGTCGCCCATGCCGGGGACTAACACGACCACCGAAACATCAGCAGCTTTTACGACTTCAACTTCGTCCTGACCGACGCCAACCGTCTCGATGATGATCTTCGCGTAACCAGCAGCATCGAGAATCGCGACGGCATCGACTGTCGCCCGCGCGAGGCCGCCGAGATTGCCGCGGGTGGCCATGGAGCGGATGAAAACGCCGTCGTCCAATCCGAGCGCCTGCATTCGTATGCGATCGCCGAGGATGGCGCCACCGGAAAACGGGCTCGACGGATCGACCGCGACGATGCCGACGCGCTCGCCGTTCTTCCGATAAAACATTGCGAGCTTATCGACGAGTGACGACTTGCCGGCGCCAGGCGCGCCAGTGATACCGATCACGAGTGCGCCGCGCGAGCGTTGATAGATCTCCTTCATCAACTCGGCGGCGCCATCCGCACCATCTTCAATCTTCGAGATGGCACGCGCCACCGCCGCCGCCTCACCTTTAGTCACCCTTTCACTGAGGTTATTGGTTGGAGAAGGCATTTTGTGCTTTTTGTGCCTTTTTGTGACTAAACCGAGCGCAGCACTTCGCGCGCGATGATGATGCGCTGGATCTCCGAAGTCCCTTCTCCGATCGTGCAGAGCTTCGAGTCGCGCCAGTATTTCTCAGGCGGATAGTCTTTCGTGTAACCATACCCGCCGTGTACCTGGATCGCTTCCTCGCAAACTTTCACACTCACTTCGGACGCAAACAGCTTCGCCATCGACGACTCTTTCGTCGTCTTCTTGCCTGCATCCTTCATCCACGCCGCGCGATACATCAGCAGGCGCGCCGCGTCGATCTGCGTCGCCATGTCCGCCAGCTTAAACTGAATCGCCTGAAACTCCGCGATCGGCTTTCCAAACTGCTGCCGCTCTTTCGCATAACGCACCGCGGACTCGTATGCGCCCTGCGCGATGCCCACCGCCAACGCCGCGATCGAGATACGACCACCATCGAGTACCTGCATCGAATTCACAAATCCCTGACCTTCTTCGCCGAGCATCTGATTTTGCGGCACGAAGCAGTCTTCAAAAACGACGCTTGCGGTTTCTGACGCGCGCAACCCCAGCTTGTTCTCCTTCTTCGACGGCGAAAAACCTTTCTGGCCCTTCTCGAAAATGAACGCTGAGATGCCTTTGCTTCGCTGCGCCTTCTCAGTAACTGCCATCGCAACACAAGTGTCAGCATGGATCGCGTGTGTGATGAAGTTTTTCGAGCCGTTGACGATCCAGCCACCATCGGTGCGCACGGCAGTCGACTTCGTTCCCGACGCATCCGATCCGGCGCTGGGCTCAGTGAGTCCCCACGCTCCGAGATGCTCGCCACTCGCTAACGGCACGAGATACTTTTTCTTCTGCTCTTCAGTGCCGTACTGGTAGATGTGATTTGAACAGAGCGAATTGTGCGCGGCTATGGAGATACCAACCGAGCCATCGACGCGCGATAGCTCTTCGATGATCGTGGCGTACTCGACATAGCCCATCCCCGCGCCGCCATACTCTTCCGGGAAAAGCACACCCATCAAACCGAGCTCGGCGAGTTTCGGTTTCAGCTCGATAGGAAAGTGCTGCGATTCATCCCACTCCATGACGTGAGGCGCGATCTCCGATTCAGCAAACTCGCGCACGCTCATCTTGATCTGTTGTTGCTCTTCAGTTAACTCAAAATGCATAGTGCTTGTCTTTTAGCAGAATTCGTGTGTAAGGAGCAAAGGAAGAGCCACGGATTAAACGGATGACACAGATCAGAAAAAACCGTCTTATCCGTTTAATCCGTGGCTAGACTTTTTCTTCTTCATCATTCTCGCAACTTCTCCCGGCGATAGAAGTCGATAGTACCCCGGCTTCAGGTTCTCATCTTTTAGAAATCCAATTCGTGTGCGCCGCAGCTTCAACACTGAATGCCCGATCAGCTCAAACATCCTTCGCACTTGCTGGTTGCGTCCCTGGTGCAACAACACTTCGTACCATGCGTTAGTTTGAGTCTCGTGCAATTTTGTGATCTTTGCGGGCGCCGTGCGGGTGCCGTCTTCGAGCGTGATTCCGCGTCGCAACCGTTCGATGCCACTGTCAGCTGGCACACCCTTAACTTTGACTTCGTAAACTTTCTCGACGCGGTTGCGAGCGGCGGTTACGTAGTTCGTGAAATCGCCGTCGTTTGTGAGTAACAACAATCCTTCGGTGTTGAAATCGAGACGTCCGACAGGATGGACTTTACCGAGTGCGGGCGGTAACAGCTCGGTTACCAGCGGCCGGCCTTCGGCATCGGATACACTCGAGAGATAACCCTTCGGCTTATTAAGAAGTACGTAGACTTTTTCGCGAGACTTTAGCTGAGGATTGATGAGCTTGCCGTTGACCTTGATGTGATCCTTTTCCGGATCAGCCTTGGTGCCGAGCTCTTTGATTACTTCTCCATTGACGGTGACACGACCCGCAGCAATCAGCTCTTCCGCATGTCTGCGTGAGGCGATTCCAGCCGCGGCGATCAGTTTTTGTAGTCGCTGTTCCATAGATCCCGTGGCTCATCTTACAATCCACCACTCAGATCATGGAAATCCTCAACACTCGGCAGCTCCGACAGGTCCTTCAACCCAAACTGCAACAAAAACTCTTTCGACGTTCCGTACATCATCGGCCGCCCGACCGTTTCCTTGCGTCCCTTGGCCACGATCAGCTTCTTATCGAGCAACGTTTTGATCGCTGACGGCGACTGCACACCGCGTATCTCGAGAATCTCCGGCACGGTCACCGGTTGGCGATATGCGATCACAGCGAGCGTCTCGAGTGAGGCGATGGTGAGTTTCGCACTCGGTCGCGTCTTCAGAAACGCGCGCACGTGTTCGTGATACTCAGGCCGGGTCGCAAACTGCCAACCACCCGCGAGTTCACGCAACTGCAAGCCACCATTGCGCGCATTGAACTCCTGCGCCAGCGCCGCGACCGCTTCAACGATCACCTGTTTGTCTTCCTTGAGAACGTCAGCGATCGCTTTCACACTGAGCGGCTCATCCGAAACATAGATCAGCGCCTCGATCACGGCAGCGCGTTCAGCCACGCTCTGCGGCGCGGATAACGGCGTATCATCGTCAGCGTCTTCTTCGGTAGCGCCCGACGTTTGCTCGGCCTCGGCCAACATCGCAGAAAGCTCACGACTGGCCTCTTCATTCAACGCCGCCTCGTCGGGTGGCTCGTGGTTTACTGTTTCCTCGTTGCTCGCCATGTTTGTTGAGTCTACCCGGCGCTACCGCGCTCGGTTCTGTTGATTGTCGTCGGGTCCTGCACAGAACCGAGCGCGGTAGCGCCGGGTACTGTTACGCTGTGCGCGCGATGATGTCGCCAAAAGTCTCGCGCTGAAATAGTTTGACTTCGGTCGTTCTCACTAACTCCAACACTGACAGAAACGCCAACACCAGCTCGCGTCGCGATCCCGCGCGCTCGAAAAACACGCGCAGGTTAAGCTCGCCCGACGACATCACCATGTTGCGCAAGCGTTCGAGCATCTCAGCCATCGAGATCTCTTCACGCTCGATCTCGAGTAGCTTCTCTTCCTTGTGTCGCGCGAGAATGTCCTGAAAAACTTTCAGCAGATCAAACAGGCCAACCGCGACTTCCGGATTGTTCTTGTCAGTCTCAATCTCCGCGCGTTTGAATACGGCCTGCTCGACAGTAGCACGCGACCAGAGCATCTGCGCGGCGGCTTTGTACTTCTGGTATTCGAGCAACTGGTTGACCAGCTCAGTGCGCGGATCGTCTTCCTCTTCTGGCGGCGCGGTGGGATCGCGCGGCAGCAGCATCTTCGTTTTCAGCTCGATTAGCGTCGCCGCCATCACGAGAAAATCACCGGCGACCGCGATGTCCATCTCCTGCATGACGCGGAGATAACGAAGGTATTCGTCAGTAATGCGCGCGACCGGAATATCGTAGATGCTGACGTGCTCCTGCCTGATGAGGTGAAGCAGCAGATCGAGTGGCCCTTCAAACTCACCTAACTGAATTTTCAGATCGTCGGTATTGTCATCAGCGACAATGTGAGGCACCGCGCCGGCCACCTTCAGTGGCCCACGCTCTTCAACGGCGTCAGGTGTCTCTTCGCTCATAAGATCCGTCAAAAATCCGCGTTGAATCCGCGTTAACTTAGTCCAGTCCGCTCAAATACTTGAGCCAAAGTCTCGCTCGCAATCTGCTGCGCTTTTTCACATCCCTGGTCCAGAATCGCATCGAGCTGCTCGTCGCTGATCTCCCTGACACGCTGCTGGAACGGCCGCAGAAACTCGACCGTCGCTTCCGCAAGATCGCCTTTCAACTGCGCATAACCTTTATCCGCGAAGTGATCTTCAACTGCCTGCGCCGGTTTGCCGGTGATCAAATGATAGATTTCGAGCAGGTTGTTGATCGCTGGTCGCGACGCATCAAACCGGATCTCAGTTCCCGAGTCAGTCACCGCACGCTTGAACTTCTTTTGGACCGTGTCAGCATCGTCCATCAACAAAACACAACCATTCGGATCGTCGTCTGACTTCGACATCTTCTTGGACGGATCAGATAACGACATGATGCGAGCGCCGACTTTCGGAATGTACGCGTCCGGCACTTTAAACGTCTCACCGTAATCTCGATTGAATCTGATCGCGAGATCGCGCGTCAGCTCGAGGTGTTGTCGCTGATCGTCACCGACCGGCACGAGATCAGTGTGATAGAGCAGTATGTCGGAAGCCATCAGCACGGGATAGTCAAACAAACCGACGGTGATGTTTTCCTGCTGCTTGCGCGCTTTGTCCTTGTATTGCGTCATGCGCTCCAGCTCTGACATGCGCGCGACGCAGTTCAACACCCACGTCAGCTCCGCGTGCTCTTTGACATGTGACTGAACGAAGACTGTAGACACTTGCGGATCGATTCCGACAGCCAGGTAGATCCGCGCCAGGTCTCTTGTTTTCTCTGCAAGCAGCAGCGGGTTTTGCGGCAGGGTGATCGCATGCAGGTTCACGATACAAAAGAAGCTTTCGTACTCGTGTTGCAAGGCAACCCAGTTGCGCAACGCGCCCAGATAGTTTCCGAGATGGACGTTGCCTGTTGGTTGCGCGCCACTAAAGATTCGTTTCGGCATGAGTTAAAACTATGAGCGCGATTGGCTCAGCGTACCCCAAGAAGGAGAAGATAATGAACGAAATTTATGATGGGGGTGATGATTGCTCTAAAGACCCCCATATAGATCAAAAGAATCAAAAGCCAGTAGCCGTACTGTTCGAGGAAATCCAGCGCCGGCTGCATGCTGGCCGGGAGAAACGTTTCGAGCACTTTGCTTCCATCAAGCGGCGGAAACGGCAGTAGATTGAAGACTGCCAGCGAGATGTTCATGATCAGCAAATTGTCGAGAAACAGTATCACCGGCTCCTGTGTCGAATCCGACATCGCCAGGATCAGCCTGCTCATCAGCAGAAACTTGAAAATGATAAACGCGATGAGCGCGATCAGCAGGTTCGCCAGAATCCCCGCGATGGAAACCATGACGTTGGCAAGGTCTTTGTTGCGCCAGCGCAGTGGATTCACAGGCGTGGGTTTGCCCCAGCCAATAAGCGGGAATCGTCCGCCACCCATCGCGCCAAAGACGAATCCGGCGATCGGAATCAGCAGCGTGCCGATCGGATCGGTGTGAGCCGCGGGATTGAGCGTAATTCGTCCCAGCAGTCGTGCCGTGTCGTCACCAAACTTGTACGACATCCAGGCGTGCGCCGCCTCGTGCGCCGAGATTGCGAGCAGCAGCACCACCATGTAGATCACGAGTTGTGGAATAAGTTGTTCGGGACTCACTTGAACACTCGCGCTAACAGAATGCTCGGCTAATTAAGCATATTCAATAGCGAACCAGCAAATAGAACAGGTCACTTTCATCTGTGTTTACCCTTCTATCCCTTTACTTCCTCAACCACGTAACAACGTTCCTTTGATCTGCGTCGGCAAACTGTAAACCGAGTCGATCGATACAACGGCCATCTCTCCAGCGGCACTGAAAGCGAGTCCGATGAGATTCACACCGGCCACTACCAGCTTCGCGTCAGCTCCATCAGGTGAGATGCGAACGATCCCACGTCGCCCACGCAAGGCCGCCGCAACGTACAGGTTGCCATCGCGATCGAACGCGAGACCCTGAGGCCGGCCGAGGCCTTTATAAAACATGTCGATGTCGCCGTCAGGATTGATGCGCCAGATCGAATCAAAGCTCGTCACTGTTGGTCCAGCGACGTACAGCGAATCGTCAGGACCAAACGCGAGATGAAAGGCTGAAACTGACGGCTCGAGCTGCGTCCACGCTCGCTCTTCACCGATGCCGTTAACTTTGAAGATCGTTCCCGTACGATCGCCGATATGCATCAAGCCGTCGCTATTGAACGCGATGCCCGTCGCCACGCCGAGATTGTGTGCAAACGAAACCGCTTCTTTGAACGGCGTAATCTTGTAAACAACTCCTTCAAGCCTGCTGGTCACAAACATCTGACCGTCAGGACTAAACGCGATGCCGGTCGGATTTGCGATGTCGCCTGAATACTCGGAAACGTCGCCACTGAGATCGATACGAAACAACGTCACCGGCAACTCTTCACCACGCGATCCCGAACGCGTGACGAAGAGCGCGCCGTCGTCAGGATCGAACGTAGGATTTGAGACGGGATGAAGATCGCCCGCGAGTTTTCGCGCGACCGTGATGTACGCAGGATCGCTCGACTCGTCACCGCTCCATAACGTGACCCGCTCTCGTCCACCCTTTGTCTCGGGCACGATCGCCAGCACACGCCGCGGCCCAAGCGCGACTATCTGCGCGGGGGTATCGCCAACGAGCACGGCACAGCTCGACGGCTCATGCGTATCAAAGCCCGCGCAATCAATCACGATCTCGCCGCCCGCAACCGCATACGGCGGATCGACAGCCATAATTTTCCCTGCGCTACCCATAAAAGTTGTTCATCATAGCATTCATCCACAGATTACACAGATTTCCATAAGCAATCTGCGTAATCTGTGGATGGCTTCGTATGGTATAATTCGCCCCCGCATAGGAAGGAAAAGGCTATTACAACCGTTCTAGGCAACACTCTAGGGCTGAAACCAAATCAACTGCGGCGCATCGAAAAGCTGTACACTCGGCGCATACCTCCCGAT
>Ga0126311_10000249_pt1 | contig 26372 bp, 16 predicted proteins | sample Plot61_FD_92539 | JGI IMG/M metagenome (GOLD analysis project Ga0126311, IMG submission 92539) | Serpentine soil microbial communities from UC McLaughlin Reserve, CA, USA - Plot61 | ecosystem: Environmental > Terrestrial > Soil > Grasslands | place: USA: UC McLaughlin Reserve, Lake County... | reverse complement strand
TGCCGATCGGTCTGTTGACTGCGCCGCTACTCTGCTAGTCCAAAAACCATGAATAGATGAACGGTTGGTGTGAGTTGTGCCTAAGGTTTGAAATTCATCTCTCTCCAGAATTTCTTTACTTCTTCCAGAGCTTCATTTTCGAGGTTGGCGTACCACTCTGAAACCGTCAAAGCGCTTAGTCCAATATTTGCTCGGACTGCATCATCAATCCCTTTTGGTCCATTCCAAACAATAATCTTCGTTGCGGTTGATAATCTGTGTTCTTTGGAATCTTTGTCACGCTGGACAATCAATCTAGCGAGCTGTCGGCATACGGCAGGATTTGTTCTGTGATCAGCATCAAAGGCAATTAATACGTTGTATGGTCTTGCTGCTTCGATGATCTGATCATGCGAGCAACTTACTCCGGTCGTAGCGATCACGAGGGCTTTGGGCCGGAAGCTGACAAGTGTGTCTGCCTTTAAAGCGCCCTCAGTAATAACGACTGTTTCGCCCGCCGGAAGCTCCTCTGGCGTGAAGGTAAAATGTATCGGTGTTCCGGAACTCGTACCACGTCGTTCCAGTGGTGATGCAAGCCAAAGGTATTTTTTGCCGCCAAGCGAAATGTCTCTTGCGTGCAATCTGATTTGACACGCCTGGATCCGCCCTCTTGCATCTTTATAGGGAATTACCAGGATCGGCATCAGATAGTTGCGTGGTTTCCAAATGTGGACCACCGCATGAGGGTCTTGCCAAAATCCTGGTACGCCTACTACTCCCGCTCCTGAATACAGTTTGGCGTAGTTGGGAAAGTGATTTCCTACGTAGCTACTTAAGATGCCTGCGAGAGTTGAGCGGTCTCGTTTTGTCGGAGGCAGTGCACCGTACCTGGTTGCTTGTTCCTCGAGCAGTCCTCGGGAAAGTAGACCTCCTGGGCCGGTGACAAGTTCCTCTCTGTAGTTCGACGCAGAAGATATTCTTATCAATTCCTGAAAAACGGCGTCTCTAATTTCAAGAGGTGCCAGCGGAATTGATTCACGATCCGGAATTGTAATTGTCGGTGGAAACGTGAAGATTGGAATTTCTGTGTGGACGTGTATGTTTCCGCCGTTGCGAGATGGACCGCGAGCGCCAGCGCTTATTCGCATGCAGATGGAAGTACCTTCGTCGGTCGAAAAACCACAGTAAGTTGGTTTGCCACATATCCTACAAGGACGTTTCTTGCTGACGCGCTTGAAGCCCCCTGAAACGAGAGTTCGTCGCGGAGCATAAATCGGCCTCCATTTATTTTGTTGAATCTCGGTAAGCATAGCGTTGTGAGCGCCGCTTGCTGACCGCTCATAATTCCGCAAGGGTTATCGATTACCCCTCTGGCAGTGAGACTTGGATAACGTCAAGGTTACACCAGGCTGGTCCAAGAGCATGAGATACAATGATCGCCAAGGCCAGCAGGCACCTTATTTATCTGATGTGTTGTAGAGCTGTCGTTTTTCACCTGCACTAAACGATTCGCAGCATCGTATTGATATTTTTGCCGACTCCTGATCTCCACCATCCGAGCAATTTCACTTTATGCCGGACGAATTTCATTTAATGCCGGACAAATTTCACTATATGCCGGACAAATTTCATTTAATGCCGGATCCCACAGGATTTGTGGGGTCGGTCATAATGTGAAATTGGCCTGTTAATGGAATCAATAACTTACGAGGACGATTCGGTCATTAAATGAAATTCTTGTCGGGCATAACATGAGAATTTCCTACAGATTTCGGTCATAACTTGAAATTTTCCTCACCACCTCTTCATCAGACACATCCCGCTCAGGCAGTGTCACCACTACAGTCGGTCGGGTTACGCTTACAATCGGAACGTGAAGGAACGTACTTGAAGAACTTGAAGATCACAATGTGGCTGAAGCCTGGACGCAAAGCTCATTCGATTCGCTGTCAGATTTGAAATCAATCTTCATCCGTCGCTGGGGTGCGATGGTGGTTTGATTTGTGTTACGCGTAAACTCAACCGTTCGGTTAATCTGGTAAAGCTATGACACTCTTTAAGTACATTCGCCCAGAACGAATTGATGTGATTAGGAATCTTGAAATCCGTTTCACTCAGCCGGATGCGCTAAATGATCCTTTTGAACTTCAACCTCACTTTGACTCAATCGTTGCGGAAGCGGACATTTTGACAAATTTGTCCGAGTCACCGGTTGACCTGCGACCGATGGTAATGCAGGCATATGAAATGTTGCCCGAGCTTAAGGCGATACCGTTACATTTTGCCATGCGTGACGTGGAGGAATTCATGGCTACCGACGATGCTCGGCAAGCTACGGCTGAAGGTCTGAGAATCTTTTTGGAATCTATGCGCGATGGCGCCGCACCAGTCCGGCAGGCAATCCACCGCGCCTTTAATGAGAACGTTGGTATCCTCAGTCTTTCGGAAATCTCCGACAATGATTTGATGTGGGCTCATTACGCTGAGAGACACACTGGCTTGGTTCTCTGTTTTAATGAACAACACACTTTCTTCAATCAACGGCGCACCGAAAACGACGAGTTTTACTTTATCCGCAAAGTGCGTTATTCGGATGATCCACCAGTTTCGCTGGCGACCATCGATGGTGACGTACTTCTCATTACTAAGGGAACAAAATGGTCGTATGAAAGAGAATGGCGAATGCTTGTACCGTTGAAGGATTCAACTCGGTCGCTGAGGATCGCTGGGGATACGGTACACTTATTTGCATTTCCATCTGATGTTATACGAGGCTTGATTCTTGGCGCGAACGCCACGCTCGATACCGAAGTTACCGTTAGAGATCTCCTGAGCGGTCTTCCAGAACTTCGCCATATCCGTCTGACAAGAGCAAAACTGGACCTTAACTCGCGGTCGGTTAAAGTAACATGGGTCGATGGCGAGAATGGCTAGCAAATCAGTTTCGGGAAGAAGAGTCCCTGCAGCCGCTCCCTGTGTTGCCGAAGATGGAGGATGTAGCAGTGGTGTCACCGAATAGCGATGAAGGGACAAGTCCAAAGTTATCGCCCGCCTCACCCTAATCGACATGCTCGTTGGTTATATATTAGAAAGCTCACAACGAGTTAGTACGGAATTTCTCAATCTACAAAATGTTGTTAATAGGAATATGATGCTTAGGAAACTTTATTACTGGACCACGCGGATCGGGACGTTCTATATAGCGCAAAGCAACGACGGTAGGTTTCATCCGGTTTACGATGATGAGGGTCTAGGGAGTTACGCTACTGCGCAACAGGCTGCAGAGGACCTTGCGGGCGGACACACCTTTTCGATTTCATCTGGAGTAGATACCGCTGACCTCGGGATTCCTGATCAAATCTCTGATTGGAATCAGGCTCTGTAGGGCGATCCAGTTCTTGAGGCTTCAAGTACCGATTTGATTCTAAGATGGGTTGCAGCATCCATCGGCATTGCCCTCGAGCGGCACTGCAGCCTTGCGAGATGCGCCGGTTCGTTCAGCAATCTCGTTCACATTGCAACGCGTTGCATTTCATTTATCAGTCAGTAGAATCGTATGGAGTTGAGGAGGACCAAGCAAATGGCAGATGATGGTAACTACCAGCCTAGCGAAGGACTACCGCTTACAAGATGCCAGTTATTAAGTAGTTGAATTAAGCTCGACGCTTGTACGATTAATACCGTACGGTTCCGATCACATTTTTGCCGCTCTAGATTAACTTTTCTGACAGTCAGACTCTTAGTAAACCTCACGTAGGGGACCTCCTCGAATTGGCCCTGCGGAATTTCGCCGGCGCTCAGGGATACTGATTGTAAATTGAATTTGCAGATGTAGAGTCGCGCGTTAGTAACAACCACGGGCACATAGTAGCGGTTCTGTGGTCGATTCAAAGCGACAGATACGCTCAAGTCTTCTTGTGCGATAGCTTCAACAGACCTCAACAGCAGGCTACAGATATTCTCCAGCATGGGCTTCTGCCCTTCGCCGGTTCCCCTCACAATACAAAACTCCGAAAGGTAGGATTCCGGTGCAATGTAAAAATTGTGGTACCCATACTTCACGTCAGTTGCAGGTTGCAACATCTGGCCTGGAGCTGACGTCCACATACACCGAACGAGTAGCCCCGTCGCGCTCGGCGCAGTATCTGGGAGAAGAAAAACCCAGTCAGCATTACGCGTTCGTTTGCACTCGATGATCATGCGCAGAACATCATAGTTCGTAGTGCAGCCTACTACGAGATCAATAAAGCCTTCAGCTCCTGAATCTAAGTCATTCCATGGGTATTCTTCATTTATAACGTGCCAGCCGCGACCGGGCGACATTCTGCGTATATCTTCGGAAACACGCAACTGGAAAGGGAAACCAGAGCTATTAACGAGTTTGAGCAATTTCTCTGTATCGTTAGACGAACTCATATATGATTCTCACTGCGCTTCGTCAAATCGAAAATGCAAGCGCGGCCCGACAATAAATAAAAGTAGTACCCTGGATCATTTCTTGCATCGAGTGAGAGGAACCGAGTCGACGTTCAGGACTCATCGCGAAATGTTCTGTTCAATGATTCGCTAACTCGTTCTCAACGGTAACACTCGGAACTGGAATTCGGTAGTTGCGCTTTCTGAGATGGGATGTAATTGACAGCCTTTATTCATCCGTTATGGAAAATCTGCACGTATCAATGTGCTGTTCCGTCAGGCTGAGCTCGGCGTTAAGCCGATTCAACGCGGAGTACGCAGAGAGCCGAACGAAATACTTCAGGGCATTACTGCATTATTAGTGCCGAATTATTAGTGACTTGACAATATTTTCCGATGGGAGTAAAGAGGACTTGCTCACAAGCGAACCTCTTTCATTAAGAAGTTGTCTGAGCCCATCTTAAACTAGACAACTTTAGCCAGGTTTTCCCAGGCTCCTTTACAATCTATGGCAACACAAGTCCCCCAACCTGAAGCTCCGTCAACGCCCGACCAGACCGCAGCGGCCGGTCAGAAGACTGTCGAAACAGTGAAGGCCAGTGCAGCGCCAGAGACAGACGAGAAAGAGAAAGCAGTTGCTGAACCGAAATCGGATGGCGGCCCACCGCAGGTGAGCGGAGATGGGAAGCCTGCTACTCCTCCTGAAGACACATCAAAACTGGTCGCGACCAAAACACGGACTGTCGTCGATACCGACGACACGTCAGTCACAACACCCGCGCGGCGAAACTCGCATGCCAAGGTGGACCGGTTTTTCGCTCTTCGAGACAGACTTCCGATTCAAATCTTAAACGAAGAAACGTGGATTCAGAAGTTTGGTCATTGGGGTCCCGTCGTAATGGGAGCAGCGTCGGTGCTTTTGACTCTCTTCGTTTGGCAAGGCACGAAAACACTGACCAACAAGCAGATCGAACTGGATGCGCAACAGGTCGCCTTACAGAAGCAACAGGTCGCGTTACAAAGTCAGCAAACGAAACTGCAAAATGATCAGATAGAGGCTGAACTTGCCGATCTCCGCTTTAAATTCCTGAACGATCTAACAGCGACTGATGAAAACAAAAAGACGCCGGCTGAAATCAGTCTGGCTGCTCATGGACTTAAGGCGTTTCCGGTCGTTCATTCTGCGCTGGGGGTTGAGCAGGGAGACATTCGCAGAAGCGCGGTGAACGTTGTGTACAGGTTGTTCCAGGCTGAAGCAGAGGCTGGCAGAAAAGAACTTTTGAAGAAGTTGGAGGGAGAGTTCACATTTCCCAACCAGATTTTGCACACGGGAGTCGTGCAGAGCTTTGTAAAGATTGAACCACTGCTGAATCCCGAACAGCGCAAGAACATAATAACTTTTCTACAGGAGAAGGTGGTGCCGCAAACTGTCTGTTCGGATCAGGAAGGCAGAGAAACGGTTTTTCAAGCAACGTTGTTCATTGGCTCTAAACGCGCAGATGCCATTCCGTACCTGATTTCAATTGTGAACGTTCCGAAATGCGGCGACGCCTGGCTACAGGCCATGCTCGACCTCCAGTTATCCGCAGCGAAAATGTCTACGCAGGAACGGGCTGATCTGCGAGAGAAGATAACACAACTTAAACGCGAGTTGTTGGACCGGCTGGAGCTGCACGTAAGTATGGAGGAACTGGCTGCCGGAGGCGGGTTCGCCAGCTTCGCAAACAAAGGTGCCTTCACCATCGAATTCGGCGACCTCAAAAAGCGAATCGAAAAAGAATTCGATACCCTTATTTCACAATTAGGTTAGACGTCATGAACTGCATACTCCGACTCTTACTCTCGCGCCTGATGTGCGCGTTGATTCTGTTGGTTTTGGTTTCCGTTTGCGTGTTATCGCAGACCATGGGTGGTGGCTCAGCGTCGTTGCGCGGCACGGCTACGATTGGCGATAAGCTTGTAGCCGAAGGTGTGATGGTCGTAGTCGTTCCAGCGCGCAGCGATGGCTCGTTGGGGAGTCCGAGGCCTGCCTACGTTGGTAAGAATGGGGAATATCGAATCGCGGAGCTTAATCCCGGACCCTACATTCTGAAAGCGAGCGGCCCACCAATCAAGCCAAAGGATGTCCCAATTACGATCGCGCAGGGGAACAGTAATGTTCAAAACCTTACGTTCGAGAGAGCAGATAAACCCGTGAAGGTCAGTGGCAGTGTTAGGGGGCCGCAGGGCCAGCTTTTGAGAAATGCAACAGTGGCGATTTACTCCGCCGCGATACCACCTTCAGTTTGTGAGCAGTGCGCGCTTGCAAAGTTTGTGTCGAACGACAAAGGCGAAGCTCAGGATTTGGAGTTAGCGGGCGGGCAGGATTATAACCTGGTTGTGTCAATGTACGACGAGGCAAACAAGCGTGAACTCAAAATGATCGCGCCCGAGATCATTTCGATCGGCAACGAAGCGCAAGCTCGCCTGCAACTTCAATTAGGTGAAGGCTCACAGCCAGTGGTAACAGCAAAGCTACTGCGAGATATTCAACCCGCACCTCAGCAGATGGACCTCAGACGCTCTGAACTTGCGAGTGGGGGTGACACAACAAATCCGGCAGGGTCACGGACGCTACTACAAGGTCAGAAGTTGAAGCTGAAAGGTGTGGTCGTGCGACGTGACGCGGATACCTTTACCGTTCGTGACATGAACGGCGTGGATACCGTGGTGCGGCTCGAGGATCGGACCAGCGTGAAAACGCACGGTGGTTTTCTGCGAGGTGGTGACAACTACGGACAGACCAGCATCTTGCGAGGCTTGAATCTTCAAGTTGAAGGTTACGGCAATGCTTCTGGAGAACTCAACGCGGCGAAGATCCGGTTCAACGAGTCAGACATGCGTGTTGCCCGCGCGGTCGAATCTCGTGCAGCGCCGCTGGAAGAGCGAGCCAGCGACACCGAGAACAAGCTCAGCCAGGTTGAAGCAAATGCGCAACGCCTTTCCGGTCAGTTGGAAGAGCTGGCTGCTCTTTCCAACGCCGCCCGCGGCGGTGCCAAGGCAGCGCAAGCAACGGCAGACGCGGCTGTCGCCGGCGTCAACGCCACCAACGAGCGCATTTCGGCCCTCGACGACTACACTCCGCAAACGACTGCTGCGGTGAACTTCAAGCCAGGCAGTGCCGTGCTTTCGCCTGAGTCGAAGATAACGCTCGACGACATCGCCAGCAAGGCATTGAATGCGAAAGGCTACGTGCTCGAGGTTTCAGGTTATGCTGACTCGCGCGGCAGCATCAATCTCAATCGCCAATTGAGCCAACGTCGCGCCGATGCAGTTATTCGCTACCTGGTTGAGAACCACAATATCCCGCTGCGGAGAATCGTCACTCCGTACGGCTACGGTGAGATAAATCCAGTGGCGGAGAACAACTCGCGTGAAGGTCGCGCACAGAATCGTCGCGTGGAGATCAAGCTACTTGTGAACAAGGGTCTTACGGCGCCGTCGCCGACGATGAATCCAAAGCTGTGAGGCATCGCATTTCGACCGTGTTTGTTTGGGGCGCCATGTCGGTCTCGAACCGACGACCTCCAGATCCACATCTAACCAACTGAACTAATGGGCATCCCCTGGTTTGAAGGCAGCTGAAAAAAAAGGGATAGCTAATCGCCGTGTAGAAAAGATACAGGCGCTACCGGAAACAGCGGCACGATAAGAGGAAATCACGGGACCCGCGTAATCTGTCCAGTATTAGCCTCGAAGAAGAAATCCGACATTACTATCCTTGATTTGGGTTCAGGAACCTGCGCGAGCGATGATGTTCGCCTTTGGGCCGTAGTGGACTTCTGCTGTACACCTGCGATAGAAGGCTTCTTACCTTCGGAGGAAGAGTATGCGGTGTCAAGATCTCGTACTGAAGTTGCATATGCCAGACTTGCCCCGTGGCCGGTAAGTCACTCACTCCCTTAATAAGCTCAGCCTTATTTACCTGCATCTGGAGTACGTCTTTTGGAAGCTGCGTTCTCGTCTGAGCGACGGCCTCAGACGCCGAGCTAATAGTTAAATCCGTCGAAATTGGTATAAGGGGTTGCAGCCGTGCGCGTGAAAATGGGCCGCAGGCTTTGACCTTCATGTATGAGAATCAATTAATCAACTTCCGTACCCTCGTGAAATGCTTTGCCTGGTACAACATGCAAAACAACACGCGCCTCATTCGATGACGACAGGTATCGTAGTTTAGGACTGTATATTGATCCGCTCAGAGTGAAAGCTCTTGAGCTGGTCCGGAAGTCAATTGGTTTCGGTAGTGACAAACAACACGTGTGAGGATCCTTCGCGAGGAGTTGTCGGCTGCTGACAATCGCTGACAAGAGGGCAATTTAAACTACTACTCGCTTTAATTCATTGAGGAAGGAAACTACAAACCCACCATTAATATCGAGCTGATCGAGGTGATGCTTCCTCCAAAGGTCAAAGATTCTTTGCTCCAAGGTGTTTGGTGGGCGTCCTCCACCGCCCGTTAGTGCGGAGGTCGGAGTAGCGAGCGTCATTTGGATTGGACCCTCGTGTATCTTCACAACCACACAAACAGTATGGCCGTCACGCTTGAGTCCGTTATCTGCTGATTAATCCAGCTTGGATCTGCGTTTTCCCAATCCCGCTCGAGTGAGCTCCTCCCAATTTCGCTACCAGCCTAGAAGTAGGGAAAATTGGCACTTTCGGTTTGCTAATGAAACTAAGGGTTCAACTTTGTGGGCTTTCTAAACGAGCCTTTGCTAACATTCGCCACTCTAGTATTTGATCAACTAGCAAAGATCCACCGAGAAACATTACGGGCATCATGATGTTCAACCAAAGGTCAAGTGCTTGCCATGATAAATAGCTGGAAACGATGAGCAATACGTTAAGAAGCATAATTATGCCCAGCTTGAACTGCGGTTGGATTTCAAGCGCAAACACAAGCGCTATAATTAGCGCCAGCACAAACTCAGCCGCGATCAAGTAACGATCGTCAATTGGACTGTAAGTTCTTCCATCCAAAATCGCTTCGATGTAATTCGCATGAATGAATGGCGCTGACAGCATACCCACCGGTGTGTCGAAGCTGGCAGCGATCGGTCCTTGTCCATCACCGTTCGTATGCCAATTTCCGCCTACGATAACAATCTTGTACTTCAGAGCCTCACGCCAATCAGCGTCGGAGTTCTCGTTTAATATTTTACTCGAGCTAACTGCGCTGAAAGCCTCTGGTCGCACGTATATCGCATAAGGATATATAGAATCTTTAAAATCAATCCCTTCAAGTGCGTTCGTCTTGTACGCGCGAATAGCCGCAACTGCAAATGAATCTATGCGCCTTCCATCTCTCAGAGTCACGTCTAAGGGAACGCTGCGCACGTCGTCGGGAAGTAGAGTGAAGCCGGTCCGGACCTGGCCATTGCCAAATTCAAAGTCATTATAGATGTCGGATTTGGTAACATACTGGTCGTCGTGAAATGCCAGGGTGCGTGACAGTACGACCGTTGTGCCACGAGCCGAAGCCATACGAATCTCTTCTAGCAGAAACTTAGTTTCTTGTTCGTATTCGGGAGCCACAAGCGGCTGTCCGTCGACTGACGTTGAATGCAAATCAAAATCTAATGCGATAACAGCGGGACTGGCTTTTTCCAATTCCCTAACAAGTCTAGCGAGATAGTCGCGTCTCATAGGAGCACGACCTCCAAGAGCAGCGCTCCAATATTCATCGTCGCCAATCAAGACCAAAGCCGTATGGTGTGGCAGTGTGGACTTAGGAGTTAGCGCTTGCAAAAATCGAAGGGTGCTAGCTCGCAGCTGAGTCGCAAATGCTGTGTTGTCGACTCGACTCCCGATAGACAGACCTGCAGTGATTAGAATGAGTACCCTAATCCAATAAGCAGGACTCTTTCTAGCCAGAGGCGAGAAGAGCCGTTTTCCAAAGGGGAGAGTGATTTGTTCCTTGCGGGACTCTGGGGAACGAGCCCCATGATTGGTAGTTTGAATTGCCTTTGTAGCCGATACATTGTCCAAAGCAGTAATCAAGCGGCCGAAATCATACTTCCAACTCAAGCGCCTAACCTCAATAGCCTGTCGTCGCGCGAGTTTCACAATTGGTTCGGGCAACTCACTTTCCTTTGGCATGTCAGCGCCATCCACGAGAATTGGAAAAACTTTTATATTACGCTCTAGCGCTGTGAGGATTTCGAGACGCAACCGGTCTTCAGGATCATCTAAGCGGCGCCTACCTTTGATTGTCATTGTTAGCCAATCTTTTCCTATAACAGCCACAAGCGCTTCGCATGAAGCGACAGCTTTTTCTATCACTTCGACCCAGTCATCGCCTGGCTCGATATTGATATCCATGAATATTCGGTGATCCCCATAATAGTCGGTGAGTTCGCGGTGCAGTAATATTGAGTACCCCGCCCCATCGCCGTGACGATAACTAATAAAGGCAATTGGCTTCGGTTCGGTTGATGAGGGAGTCGAATCCTTTTTCATCTGTTGTTAGAAAGATGAGCGAACGAACTCTAGTAAAGTGCAAACTTTGCGCATTATTCGAGGGATTCAGTTTTAAAAACGGGAAAATACGGTCCGAACGGTTAATATTTTGATAAATAAATCAATCTTCAGCCCCACTTTTCATCGTTAATCAACCGTTTTCAAGTTTTGAATAGTCAACGTTTCTAAAATGAGTAAAGCCTGGCAACCTAAGAACTTTGAAGAGCTTGTAAGCGCAACGCTGGGCGAAAGAAACTTCATCACCGAAAACGTAAAGAGCGAGCAGATCGGTTTCCGAACGCTCGAAAGCTATCAGGCGAGTTATTCAAAAGAAGTAGGTAATTTCTCCCGTTCGATACGCGAGCAATGCCTTCTGAGGAGGCATTCTGCGGTTTGAGACTGAATTCGTGGCGCTCAAAAGTTCGTATTTTGATACCATGAACACCCGCGATCTAATCCGTTGTCTCAAGCTCCTAAGATGAACCCAAGTAAACAAAGAAGCCCGCTCAGGGCGAGTTCGCTCAAGCGCGTGTTCGGGCGGCAGTTTATAGCAGGTTGCACGACTAGCAAATCTTCACTACGGGATTCCAGGTGGTTGTGCCACTGTAAAAATCACCGATCTCAATTTTGCTTAGAACCCAACTTCCGTCGGTGTAACGTGAAAAAATCGCAGTACCTTTCCCTGAGTATGTTTGTTGCCGCCCTGTTGAACTCGACGTGTAGCTGAGATTGCTGATATTGAGTTCAGCTACCGCGCTGTTTTCTGCCGGGATTTCCCGGACGCCTCCCACGATCTTGGCGTCACCACCACCGACCGCCGAAGTCCACCAATTTATCGCGCATTGTGCGTTTTCCTTTGTCAGACTTGGAGTCGCAGCAGGTGCCCTAGGTGAATTCGAGTACGTCGTAGATTCGCTCTGCCGTACCGAAAGATAGTAGAAACCAATTCCGGCGATCGAAATGATTACAACGCCGAAGAAAAAAACGACAACGACCGCGAGAATGATGAATAGCCACTTATTGTTTGGCCGTCCCTTTTGTGAAGGAGTTGCTTCGTTGGTGTTCAACGTAGAATCGTGTTGGTTCATGCGTCACCTCGAGGCGGAGGGAATATGAAGCCGTCGAACTAATTATATAGCAGGCGCATTATAAACACGGCTAACGCGGGATTAGCTAGCTGGCCTGATAACGATACGATTGCGTTGTTATGAGGCGGTGAACAGGCTGTACCTGTTCGATCAATTTCAAAAACTCAGTCTCGAGTTCCGTCTTTGGTAACTCAATGAGGAGATCGCTTTAGCAGAGCTTGAGATGCACGAGGCGAGGATCGACAAATGGATCTAGAAGGCGCGTTGCTTTGCGACGAATGCGCTTAGCAATGCGGCTGTTTTGGATTCAGTGCTCGCCCGATCAAAAACGACCGATTTCAAAGAGTGCTGTTTCCAAATGGTTTGGTATTTGATGGCGAGTGTCCGAAACCTGTTTAGCTTTCAGTTACTTGCAAGGATTTTCAGGAGGGAATTCACGTTTGGCGTCCCGTACGGGAATCCAACCCGTGTCGCCGCCGTGAAAGAGAAGCGACCTATTGTAATTTAACGGCACTTCGCGGCATGGATAGCGCTTTACCGTACTTCAAGGACTCATGGGAATCTCGGGATCGACGTGTATGTTTCCACCGTTGCGCGAGAGCCCGCGAGATCCCGCACTGATGCGCATGCAGATGGAAGTACCTTCATCTCTCGAAAAGCCACAATAAGTTGGCTTGCCGCAAATCCGACATGGACGTCTTTTGCTAACGCGCGCAAAGCCTACCGAAATCATAAAATCACGTTTACTGGCCGCCTATTTCTATGAGGTCGTGCGCAATTTCATTTTATGACCGACAAAATTCTCATTTTATGACCGACGAATTTCACTTTATTGAAATCAATAACTTAGGCGAATGATTCGGTCATTAAATGAAAATCTTTTCGGGCATAACATGAGAATTTCCTACAGATTTGGGTCATAACTTGAAATGTTCGCCGACTGTCCTTTTGTCGACCAAGTCAACGCATCTTCAGATTAACGTTCTCGGTTGGCGTTACGAACGGTTGTCTGAGTTTCTCCAGAACGTTGAGCACGCGATCGAAACTGAGCCAGGTGGGCTATTGCATGTCTTCACGATTGAAAGTCAAATCAAACAACTTACCTCTAAGAAAGACCGCAAGAAACTGATTGAATCGATTCAGAGCACTTTCTTACTCCGTGCTGTCGGCGAAACCCTCCAACCAACCGGCACATCAGCGACTGATCCAGCTACGGGCCAGTATGTTCTGAAGACCCTCTCGAAGATGTCAGTGCAGTAACGCACTGACTATCGAGACGACAAGACGAAGCGGAAGAGTTGACGCAATACCTCGATCTCGCCGCCATGCTCGGTTTGATTCCGAATCGTGAGCTCCTGATCGCAGAGTTAAATAGCCAGTTCCCGGATGGTTTAGAAAAGGTGACTGTCGATTACATTGTGAGGTATGACGATCAAGCAGTCAGAAACGCATTCACACTTAGTGGAGACGAACTGGCAGATTGGGCTCGTCGAACGGCTCGGCAGGTCATCGGAGCTGCGTATACGGGAAGGGATGAGAAGGATTGGCTGGCGCGCGTTGGATTCGCGTATCAGAGTGCCGCGTTCTATGAACTGTATAAGAAAGGTTTTACAGCGGTCCTTAGTGATGGGAAAGGAGTGACTCTGCCTGCGTGGTTCACTGGCGGTGTTCCTTTACAGGTTGCACTGGACGAGTCGATGCGGCACGTGATCGTGACGCTTTTCAATGTCGAGAAAAACTATGTGAAGCGTTTAGTGCCTCTGGATGAAGTTGTCGACAAGTTAACCAAAGCCAAGCAACCTATTCCGTTGGAAATGTTGCAAAAGGTCTCCGGTGATTTTGTTAGTTTTGCAGATGATCTCGACGGGATTAGTCGGGAAAACAGTTTCTTCGCGATCTTCGACAAGCTTGTGCAGGAAGGTGGCAGTAACAAGGGGCGGCGCGAAAGCGCGATCATCTTGAGGATCGAACCTCCTGTAGGCGAGCCTGTAGTCAAGTACTTGATGACTTGAAGAAACGATTGAGATTCGGGGACGGTGAGGGATCTAAGGATCATCCCGCTTCTTCAAGCGTGGCATGCTTTCCGATGCCGGATCGGGATTCCGCTTCTTCAAGCGTGGTACGCCATCAGATGAAGGTTCAGAGGTCTCCCTGGCTGGTTCATCGGAGCTAATCCTCACGTTTGAGGGAACCGTAATCTTTGATTGGGAAGTTGTCGTTGAGGGCGTCGCAGAGTTGTGTGGTCCATCAGAGACAACTTCCATATTCGGTGCAACTTTAATTTCTGGTTTGGAATCTGTTGCTGGTGCTTTTGGCTCAGATTGTTCGTAAGGAGTTACCTTCAAAAGTTCATTGGAACTTGAGGCCGGCGCTGGTGCCGGCTGTTGCAACGCAGGCTCTTCTGTTTTCTCTTGACTGGCTATCGTAGTGTCGACGCTCTGATCGTAAGGACCAGAATCGATATAACTTTGGTTCGCCCAACCTTGGATTTTGCCGTCGTCGGATGACACTCTGACCCATAAAGAATTTCCCTCGTTGACTGGTTCCCCTGTGACCGCAATGCGCCACCCCTGCTCAAATGCAGCCACTATTGGGGATTGCACGCCGGGAGCGGAGCGGATGTTTAGCTTTACCGCTTTCACCCGTCGCATAGTCCAGACTTCCTGATTAGGTGTGTGCCTTTCAATCGGGGTCGAGCCGAGCCACACAACCACTCCGATCACTATAGCTATACCAATAAGAGCAACAACTCCAAAAGAACCTGATTCGCCAGAGTCGCTCGATGATTGCGATGAGCGACCCTTTTTCTTTCGACGGTTGTACCGGTACTTTTTGTCTGAGTAATCATGCCACCCGGCGTCACGCGCTTTAGATTCCGCGCTTTGAGGAAAGAACGGCTTAAACGCATCATCGAACTCGTGAAAAAAGTGCCCCAAAAAACCTGAACTCTTAGAGGCCTCAGCACCTTCTTTATATGCTTTTTTTGAACGCGCTCCCCTTTGGTATCAAACATGGGCGGCTCCTTGAGGAATACTGTTGACGATAAGAGGCGTCTCTTTATACTGTACGGCCTCAGATTTAACAACCAGGGTGAGGCACCAGCTTGTGGCCATCATCACTGTAATAGTTAGAGCAATTGCCGTAGTGCTTCGTCATCATCACCCGTGAGCCTTGCCCTGACGAGTCGGTCCATCAAGTCCATTTCTTCCGAGTCTTTACAATTCGGGAATTGGTTTACCCACAATGTTCCGTCGTGCCGTAACACTCCAAACTCAATGATTTCCGGATGGGCTGAGTAGCCGGAATAAATTGGTCGAGAAAAGCAGTAGGTTTTAGCATGTCTTCGACAATAGCGCTCCATCTGCGTGTATTCCTTACCTTCCTTGGACCAGCCCCTATTGATTTCTTTGGTCTGTGGGAAGAGGTTGATGTGGAGCGCTCCGCCGATCGCATGGCCAATGAAGTGTCCCTTATCGTAAATGGCTGTCAATTTGGAAGGCTCTGCCGAATGAGTTCTGATAAACCCTGCCGGACCTAATGGATGTTTACGCATCAAATGATCGGTGCGCTTCTTCTTCTGAGGTTGTGAGCGCCCGTGAACCGCAACGATTCTATCCTCAATAGCTAGATTCGTGGCAAGCTTACCGTGTTTGACCAATTCGGTTGAGAAGTCGTACAAATACTCAAATCCTTCGCAGGCAATGCGCATGATATTTGCTGAATGAGGACTGCGCTCCTTGTAAAGATCTGCCCACACATAGGGGAGTTCAGCGCTGAGATGAGATATTACGAATTCGAGATCACGCGAAGGGAGCTCGGAGAGAATGCGGTCATAATCTACCGATGACTTGAAATCTGACTGGTTCGTATTGGATTGCATAAGAACAATGCTCGATTGTCTGAAAGCATTAACCTGCCGAGCGGTGCGCGTCGTATTATACGTATGAAGTAGTCTTCTTGCAGGATCCTGTAAAACTTCGGCGCGCGGTAACCGTCAACTCTCGTTTTGGGATCGTCGTCCACCGTCACCGCTCTTTCGCTTTCTCCTCTTTCGGCGTCATCGCTGTGTGGGTTCGCTCATAAAGTGAAATTGGCCTACTACTGGAATCAATAACTTACGCGGACGATTCGGTCATAACGTGAAAATTTCCTACAGTATTCGGGCATAACTTGAAATTTTCCTCAGCGCCCGTTCATCAGCGGGTCTTTAATCGCTGGTCCTGGATTCTTCATTCTCATTTTGATTCCTACCTCCTCAGTCTAGCCGCTTCGTAGGTACACATTTACGTTTTTCCACTCGGCGAAGTTGTGAAACATTTTCTTCAAATTCCTCATAACTTAGTAGAGGTTTCACAAATTGGGTTTGGCGTAACAAACAAACGGAATCGAGTGGTTTGTAGACGTTAGGACGGAAGGAAAATGCATCTGAAGAAATTGTGTGCGCCGATTTTGACGTCTTTCTTGCGCGCGCCCTAAAGTACGAGATCGACCTCAACGAACAGGAGAATCTGGCGGAAGCCCTTTTTCGCACCCATGGATTTCAGATGAGGTTTACATCATTGACCGACTCCAGTCGAAACCCGGCTCGTTCCGCTGACAGAACGTAAACGTTCTTTCACAATCAATCGGCCCTAACCAGTTATCACGATTTAAGGTCCATCACAAAATGAGGGATTATGCCCGAAGAAATCTTCCGTTTCTCACTCGTCCGGAATCCGCAGTCCGTCCCGCCAGCACAGCTCGGCGATAGCGTGCTGAAGGTGCTTCCTGATAAGAACAGAGAGGGTTTTCAATTCTATAAGTCACTATTAGCTTTAAGACAGAAGAATTCGCCGCGAAGCGAAATCATTGCCGAGGGCGAACGGATGATCAACGATCCGAAGTTCATCGCTCTGCTTCAAACTCTGAATACTCCGCTATGGGAATTTACAGAACGCTTGTACGGCGTTAAAAAGCCGTCGAATGAGAGCATTCGGCTTATCGCGAAAGGAATTTTAGGCGATGTCGCTGACCTTAAAGACAGCGAAGGATTTGCAAAGGACCGAATAACGATCGCGGACAGTCTTGTGCTTGCCTCGGCCGTTTCTCCGCCTCTGCCGGGCTTGCGCACACGTTTGATGCAGGCGCGGCGAGCGATCGCAATTATCGAACGTCTTGCCACCTTAGCCGAAGACGCCACCTCTACAGTCAAACTCGAAAAATTACTGCGCGCGACCGTCCTGCTGCCAGCCGATCTGTTTCCCATACCGGACGGCAATAAGGAGCGTAACGCAAATAATCAAAAGGAATACGAGCGGCGGAAAGACGCGCTTGAAAAGGAAAAGCAAAGGGCCCAGGCGGTGCTGGATGAAATCGCTAAAAACGAAGGAGTCGTCAAAGATCTTTCAGCCAGCCTCTCAAAACATCTATTTGAAACGGAGCATGAGCCGGATCAGAATTCGCTCGCCACCACTTTGTCGGTTCTTCCGCAGCGCAGATTCGAAAACCTTAGTGGAACCTCGAAAAAAGTGGTTCTCGAAGACCTGGGAATTCCTGCACACGCGGTCGATGTCCCGCACATCGTTGATCGGCTCGAAAAAACGAATACCGCGTTGAATGCCGAGGTTGGAATGCGATTCGCCAATTTCCTTGTCCGTGTCGGCGCGTTTGATTTTCCCGCCATGTGCGGTGAATGCCAGCCAGTTGTGCTACCAGAACCGAAGGCAGAAAACAGTTTCCAGCCGGACACTCGCGGAAGAGTAGAGATGATAGGCACGCAGGACTTGCTGATAGTAAGACAGAACCTCCTGGAATATCGCCCCGGAGAGATAGCGCATATCGAGAACATTCTTAAGGGCGAACAGAAAGGAAAGAAGCACCGGCAGTTGCACCGCACGGAAGTAACTCTCGTTGAAGAAACAGAAAAAGAAGAAAAGGTGGAGAAGGAGCTGCAAACAGCAGATAAATATGAGCTGCAAACGGAATCGTCGCGGGTTATCAGCGAGGACAGAAGCGCCGAAGCAGGGGTTACGGTAACGGCCTCATACGGGTCGGTAGATATCGAAGCGCATGGTAATTATGCTCTGAGCAGCAGCGCGGAAGAAAGCAGATCGACCGCTTCTAGGTTTGCTCGCGACGTCATTGACCGTTCGCTGCAGCGAGTTCGAGAACGGATCATGACGCGGAGATCGCGAACGGAAATTACCGAAGTCGAGATCATAAACGAACACCAGTTCGACAACTCGATCGGATCTGAACACATCGCGGGAATCTATCGATGGGTCGACAAATATTACGAAGCGCAAATTGTTAACTACGGTAAGCGGACAATGCTGGAGTTTATGATCCCGGAACCGGCAGCGTTCTACAAATTCGCGGCTTCGAATAAGCTTGTTCAAGGGCCGGTCATCTCAAAGCCGGAACGTCCCGGGTTTTGTCGGGAAGGTGTCTTTCACCCGTTAACGCCCGGCGACCTCCAGCCCGAAAACTACATGTGCTTTGTCGGAAAGTACAACGTCAAGAATGTAACGGCCCCAAGCCCCCGCTACATGAAGATCTCCGATTTGATCAAATATAAGATTGACAACACGGGCGGCAACCCAGTTACGTTCACGGAATCAAACGACAGCTTCAAAGTGCCCGAAGGTTATCTACCCAAAGGTGTCAGTTACACGATAGCCGGCGGAAACTCACATAGTGCGACAACCTCCAGTCGCCATGACGATATTATTCTGGTTGTCATCGCCATTGGAGATCGAAAAGTATTCCGTTATTACAAGAACGAGATTGGCGATCCGGGAAACGATACTTGGGATGATATTGAGCAGGTAATTGAATGGGGAAAAGAGCTTTCGAACAGCGAAAAATCATTTGGCAGTTACTCGGAAGGAAATCTCACGGGTGCATTTGCTATCGATCCGTCAAACTCCGATCTGGCCGACAATCCCAACGTGGTCAAGATATCGCTCACTGGTCATACCACACTGCCGGTGAGTGTCTCGGTACATTATTCAGTGCTATGCGAACGATCGATTGAAAAATTTCAGCGGTGGCAGATCGATATTTTCAATGCCATTCAGGAAGCATATCTGACATTGAAACAGGAGTACGACGCTGCTCAGCAAAATACGGACTTCTCCGGATTAGTCAACATCCAGGGACGAAACCCTCTGCTGAACCGTGAGGTCGAGAAAAAAGAGTTGAAGAAATTTGCGATCTCGCTTCTCACCGGCCAGCAATTCGAATCCTTCAACTCAATGGAGGAAGACTATAACCTGCATATTCCTCAAATCAACCTTCTTGATGCGGCTGCGGAAGGAACATTTGTCCGCTTCTTCGAGCAGGCGCTGGAATGGAAACACATAACCTATCTCTTTTACCCTTACTTTTGGGGCAACAAGAAAAACTGGGTAAGCACAGTCGCGTTGAAGGACACCGATCCCTTGTTCGAGCAGTTTCTGCAAGCCGGATATGCCCGGGTTTGGGTTCCGGTGCGGCCCGGATTCGATCTGGTCGTAGCAAACTATATCGAGTGCGGGGGAGACCCGTGGCAGGAACGAGATGCACCGATCTGCGACCAGCCAAACGAGCAGTCCCCTCCGATGGTCGCGATGATCGAGGAGATCAAGGAACAGCTCGGCGCCGATTTCGAATTTCGCAAAGGTAAGGTAACAGTCCGGAATGGCCAGACGCTTGTCATCGGAGTCGGAACCGACTTCCGCGCGGACGATATCGACCGCGAGATATTGATCTCGCTGAAATATTACCGAATTGCCGAAGTCGATGAAGTCGCTCAGCATATTCAACTGCGGACGCCTTATAGTGGCGATGACCTGGAGGGTATTGGCTTTGCTGTCGGCGTAAGATTCGTCGGCGAACCTTGGGTCGTGCAAGTTCCCACCGATCTGGTATTCCTCGAAAATGGGACCGAGTTAATTAGCCGATGAAAAAGGCTGACCAAAAGAGAAAACGATCAAGTCTAGAGGACAGATATGTCTCGATCACTCTATGACAAGCTCCATAGACGTTTTGGAAAATCACTGTCGGATTCCGAAATCAGCGCTCGGAGTCAAAAGCTGATCGATGCCGAGCTCTCCATCTCGTCCGCACTCTCGCTCTTGCCCGAGTGCAGATTACGGTTGAAAAAAACTAGAGTCGCTGTCGTTGGTGCTGGATTCGCCGGCATGATGGCAGCCTGGTGGCTTTGCCAAATAGAAAAAGGGATCGAGGTTGTCGTTTTCGAGGCAGGCCCGGAGGTGGGCGGCCGCGTTCGCTCGGCTGAGAATTTCACAAAGGGACGCATTATTGAGTTCGGCGCGGAACTTGTTGGAGCAAATCATCCGGTCTGGCTTGGTCTAGCCAAAGAACTTGGCGTCGGACTAATGACTCGCACGAGCGACGCTCACTTTGCAATGATGGGACTTGAGATGAAGCTCAGGATAGATGGGAAGGACATTATCGAGACAGAGGCAAAAAAACTACAGAAAGATATGGAGGAGATCTTCAAAGAGATTGGTAAGGAGGCGAGGCAAATTACGAGTGCCACCGAACCTTGGCTGTATCCCGCTAATCAGAAGCTTGACGGTATGTCAGTCGCCGCCAAGCTCCTCAACCCACCGCCGGATGGCCTCGGCTTGCAGAAAGATAAGCTCCCTTTTAAAGGGATAGCACTGCTTCTTGAGAATAATTTGGTGACCCCGCTCGACAAAATCAACTATCTCGCACTTCTTTGTCTGGTGAATGCCGGTCGGTTCGGCAACGACACGGACAATACAGATCCTGACTTGTTAGGGTTTTGGATTCAGACGGAAGTCTTTCGCTGCGTCGACGGCTGTCAAACACTCGTACGAAAAATGGCGGCGAAACTCGCCGACGCAACGGAGAAGTACAAGTTCAAGCTTGTCACCAGCACGCGAGTCAAAGAAATTAACATCGACCCGAGCAAGGTGAGGCCTGTCGCCTTGAAATGGGAGAGGAGTGCCGCCGCTGCGTCAGTGGATCCGAATTTCGACTATATAATTCTCGCCACTGCGCCAAGCGTGTGGGACGGCATCAAAATTACACCTGATCATCCCAAAACGCATCTTCCCGTTCAGATGGGCCCCGCAGTCAAGTTCTTCAGCAATTTGAAGGACCGATTTTGGATTGGTGAAAGCGCTGCGCCAAGTGGCGCATCGTCGGATATCGGCATGATCTGGGAGGGCACCGACAACCAAACGCAGATCGGCGAACAAGAAATCGAACTCTCAGTTTTCTCTGGTGGCCTGGCGAAAACTGGCCGACTTCTGACGGAGGGTGAGTTTAAGAACGGACTAAGAAAACTCTATCCGGGATACGACCATAGTAATCGCTTTAGATTTACGAAGCTGGTTAACTGGGCTGAGAAAGAAGAATTCATCAAGACCGGTTATTCGTGCCCGCAGGTCGGGCATATTTTCACGGTCGCACCACAACTTCAGAAACCATTAAACAACGGACGTTTGTTTTTAGCGGGTGAATATACAGAAACCGACTTCTTCGGATTTATGGAGGGCGCGCTTCGCTCCGGGCGCCGTGCCGCGAATGCGGTGATTGCCAAAGTTTGCCCGGGGGTTTTAGCAAATTTTCCGAATGCTTAAGCGCGCATCTGTCGGTGGGACGTCGATCTGATGGGTCGTGACGACAGTTAACGAGGCATCAGGAAAATCAAGGTCGAGTTAGGCGTCCCAATGCAGCAAGTAATTGCTTCAAGTAACAAGAGACATCGGATTCCCTCCGCCGAATAACGAAAATTCCAGCATGGTCTGACAACATTAGAGTGTTGTTGGACCACCTCGTTCGGCGTCAGACCCGACAAGGAACTGTGCGGTCTGAAGCCATTATACTCTTCCTTAAACAACTGGATTTTTTCTTTTGCATCCTCGAGCGAGAGGAACCAGTTGACGTTCAAGCACTCATCGCGAAAGCTGCCGTTGAAGGATTCAATGAAGGATTGTCCGTTGGTTTTCCAGGCCGCGAGAAGTCCAGCGTCACCTGGTTGTCATAGGCCCACTTGTCCACTAAGCGCTCGGCATCCGTCTGACACCGCTGGACGCATGAATTGTATCTTGCAGTTCAGTATTGTGGTCAGCGTGTATGTATCGCTGTGAGGACTGTGAGGATCGGACGATCTATCTTGACTGTCTTTGGCAACAATTCAAATAATTAATGCAGAGACCTGACTAAATAGGTTTGATCTATGCAGCATTCAACATTTGATTAGGGAGCAGCGTTGAGATATGTCCTACCATGCGTTTATCTCCTATAGCCATGCTACTGATGGAAAGCTTGCACCCGCGCTTCAATCGGGCTTGCAGAAATTAGCAAAGCCGTTTTATCGCCTGCGTGCCCTTCGTGTCTTTCGCGATGAAACTAGCTTGCAGCTCACCCCAAAACTGTGGCCGTTGATTCATCAGACTCTCTCACAGTCTGAACACTTTGTGTTGATGGCTTCACCTGGAGCGGCGGCTTCCAAATGGGTGCAGGATGAAGTTGATGCGTGGCTGATGCTGCACGAAGGTGTGCCCGATAACCTTCATATTGTCTTGACAGAAGGCGAGATCGCATGGGATGACGCGATAGATGATTTCGATTGGACCAGAACCACGGCGCTACCTCAAAACCTGCGAAAGAAATACCAAGCTGAGCCGCTCTTCCTTGACTTCCGCTGGGCGCGTGAGTCGGAGCTGCTCTCCTTACGCAATCCACAGTTTTTACGAGCGGTCGGAAAGCTGGCCGCGGCAATTCGCAAGCGACCGCTCGACAGTCTTGTTGGTGAGGACGTGAAGCAGCATCGCGTCTTTAAAGTGGTTTCCGGCGCTGCCATCATGCTTCTTTCATTCTTGTTAGTTACAGCAACGGGCGCAGCGTTTTATGCCAACGAACAAAGAAAGGAATCGGAGAGGCAAACAGACGAAGCGAATAGACAGCGTCAAAGCGCGCTGGAGGCTGCGCAGAAAGAGAGAACAGCCGCAGAGAATGAGAGGGTTGCTAGGGCCAACGAAGTGGAGCAGCGGAAGCGAGCCGAGAGCGCAAGCGAAAATGAAAAGAAGGCAAGACAACAGGCTGTAGTAAGACGCAGGGACGCAGAGTTGAAAAGTAAGATTGCGCTGGCTCGCCAAGTAGCAGCTCAAGCTCAGGCTCAACAGACAAGCAGCCAGTATGATTACCTCCTCGAGCGTAGTACCTTGCTTGCAGTAGAGTCTATGCGAAGGCATCCCACTCTGGACGCGCAGCAGGTACTTCAGCTAGGCGTGACATTAATCCCGCCCTTAGTTACCACCCTTCGCGGTTATTCGAAGATATCAGATTCAATCCTCAGTCCGGATGCCAGATACTTCGCTATAGCGGATAAGCGCGGCATCAACATCTATCTGCTGAATAGCGGTCAGCAATTTCGCTTTTTTGAAACTCCTTACGCCAGTGAAGTCCATTTCAGCGCTGATGGTAAATACCTATCTGCCCTAACCGATGACGACACTATTACCATCTGGGGATTAACGAGGGATGAGGAGGTTGCACGCCTGAAATGTGGAAGTCGGGTAACTGTAGCTCTCATGAGCCCTGACAACAGGTACATTGCAGCGGGGCGTGAGGACGGAATAACACGTGTCATTGAGATTTCCGGTCAACGCGAAGTCGCTCGTATGGAACATAGTGGCAAAGTGATGGCGGTAGCTTTTAGTCCGAACGGCAAGTATCTTGCGTCGGCAGTTAGTAATGGATGGCAGGCAGAGGGGATAGGCGAAATTGAGATACAGCAAGTAGAGACTCGCCAGGCGGTAACGCATATCAAGACCGAAGGCAGAATCGACGCAATGATCTTCACTTCAGATGGTGAGTACTTGCTTACAGCAAGGGCTGAAGTGTTTCACGCGCCCAGAGACTATAGTGGCACGATAATGGGCTACACCGTTCAGAGGTGGGATCCCAGTACTGGGTCGAAAATGGTGGAGAAGCGCTACAATGATAGCTACCTGATAACCTTCAGCCCGGACGGCCGGTTCATAGCCGTCGCAATGAAAGATCAAACGTTCAGGGTGTTTAGTGCCTTCGAACACGACGAGGTGGCTCGCTTAGAGAACGGTGCAACCGAAGTGGGGCTGTCCGATAATGCTGTGATGGCAGTTTCATTTAGTGCAGACGGAAAATATGTTGCTGTCGTAAATGGGCATGGAGTCACAAAGATGTACGATCTGCAGAGCGAGAGAAAAACCCTCGGCAGCCAACACTCAGACTCGACTGCTTTCCACAATGGTCAAAGGATTATCGCCTCTAGTGCAGACAGGAAGTACCTGGCGATAGAGGATTCCAATAATACGGTTCAGATTATTGAGGCAAGCAGCCAAAGGCAAATCGGACGCTATCATCATGAAAAACCTGTTATAGCCATTGCGTTTAGTGCGAACGGTCAATACTTAGCCACAGCCAGCCAAGATCATTCGACGCGCATCTGGAAGATAAAAAATGGACGCCAACTTGCACCAAAGATATATGAGAATGAGATTAGACTGCTTGTCTTCAGTCCGGATGGCACATTGCTGGCGGCTCAGATCGAATCCTACACAGCGGTAATATGGAGAGTTTCCGATGGCCGAGAAATAACGCGTTTAGTATGTGATCACGGCCCTTCGGCAATGGATCCCGGTATTAGCGCCATGACTTTCAGCCCCGATGGGAAATACCTGGCTACAGTTGATACTTCGCATGCTCGCGTCTGGGATGTGACTCGTGGACAGGAAGTCGCACGTTTGCGCAATCATCAGTACACCCATAAGTTGGCATTCAGCCCGGATGCGCAAAGTCTTTTTATAAGCGGTTCGGAAGGGTCTCAACGTTGGCTTTGGCAAGCAGATGACTTGATTCTAAGCGCATGTGGCCGCTTAACTCGAAATCTTACTTTAGCAGAATGGCGTCAGTATATAAGTGCGGAACAGTATCGCAAGACCTGTCCAAATCTGCCGTAGGTATTCAAAATGCTAACCGCTGACGAATACATTGCCGAGCTGATAATTTAGTTCTGAGTCACAAAAACTGGGGGGACCAACTATATCAATAAACCCAAACCGCTGCTGCTGGCGGTTTTGGCGGCGTGATCGGGCTGCTGTGCTTGCCAATCTCTCGTTGGCTGACCTCGGGTGGAAAGGAATTAAGCCTTGAGAGTGTAGACGTCAAAGTACCTCTGATTGGCGCATCTAAAAAATCAAGCTCAGCGATGCGCACAGGGTGGTGGGTTGGGAGCTGTTCATCGAATCGTTCGACCCGAGTAACGACCCATTCTTTAGGCGAAACTGACGGATCAATTCGAGAAGCATTGACGTCAGGGCTAAACACTATAGGGGAAAGGGATCCTTCATCAGCGGCTTTTTACTTTGTTCTCCCTATCCCACCGCTTCATTGCCTTCCGATTTTTCCCATACGGAGAACCCACGGCCATATATATAGCCCGTTTTGGGGAGTACCCAAGACGTCTTAACTCCTCGAACCGACTCTGCTCCCGATTATTTAGCCCATCGTCCGTAGGTTCTTTTACATCAGTCATCCGCTCTGAGACTCGCTTTCATTCCAATCCTCATAACGCTACCCCGCAGTCGCAAGAGCACAGACATAACGTGTCCTTGCTAGTCGCTCGACGAAGAGTTCAGGACCACTTTGGATGCGCTAAAATAGAAACCGTTAAAAACTAGGCGGTTGTTGGTAAGTATGCGACAGAAAGGTTTTATTGGGCAAGAGATAAGCGTTAGCCATTCGTGAGGGGTCTACCACTTTCGTGTCGTCTACCTGATTTGAAAACGTTAGACGCTGAAGTGGAAACGCAACTGTGGCCAAATGGCACGTGGTACCGACATGAGTGCAAAAATCACAAACCTTATTCGCTACGCTACCAACCTCATAGGTCCAGTTTCCCTCACCAGGCTAAACACTCTCTTGTGCATCGCTCCCACTTGCTCGGGAGTTGCTTCAGGCATTAGGCAAGCTAAAATACTGCGCAGATTGCTTCTGAAGGTCCTTTTCGCGCGATCACCTGATTCCTCCAACAGGTGCCAATCATGGCCGTCGATGGTAAGTCCGCGGTTGGCCACGGCTATTCGCGCCGAATCGAATCTCTTCTCAATCGATTTCTGATATTTTTTCACATCCCTTTCGATCTGTGCTCGCAGTTTACTCTTGGCCTCGGGACTCATATTTCTTGGTGGTTTCTGTTTGATTAAGGCCTTTCGGCGTGCGTCTGCTATATGATTACAAATCCATTTTTTCGTTTGGGGAAAATCCGTGAGGCTAAGAATCTTTGCCACCATTTGAGGATCGTCAAACTGACGGAAAAACCCGATTATCACATCGCGCGTATGCCGCTCACGCGCTTCCCTTACGACCACATCTATTTGGGCTTGCAGATCG
>Ga0126311_10000248_pt1 | contig 26412 bp, 28 predicted proteins | sample Plot61_FD_92539 | JGI IMG/M metagenome (GOLD analysis project Ga0126311, IMG submission 92539) | Serpentine soil microbial communities from UC McLaughlin Reserve, CA, USA - Plot61 | ecosystem: Environmental > Terrestrial > Soil > Grasslands | place: USA: UC McLaughlin Reserve, Lake County... | reverse complement strand
GTAGAGCAAGTAAGGACACGCGCGCGTGTAACCCTCCGGCGGGTTCTTCATCTCACTAGATCTCCCCCGTCGCACTCACCGGTAACCCGCAGCGTCGCCTGGGCAAGCGTGCGGGAATGTCACCTGAGCGGCCGCTATGACTCGACGTCGGCCGACACCTCCCAAACGTAGCCGTTGGGGTCGAGAAACGCGGCCGAGCGCATCCCCAGAGCCGGTCGAGCGGACCGCTGATCATCGAGACGCCGCGCTCCGTGAGTTCGGCGCACACGGCGTCGGCGTCCTCGACCCAGATCGTGAGCTCGAAGGACGCCCCCGGCTCCGCTGCCGGCATCGGGACGAGCACCTCGTTCACGGCCGCTCCGCGCTTCAGCAGGCTGAGGAACAAGTTGTCGTTCAGTGTGCGGGAATGTCACTAGGAGGGTTTGGCGAAAGAAAAGGCGGCGGCTATCGTCTTGTGGTTGACGGCGATGGTTCCGACCCTTCGCCGCATTGTGGACAGAGAGGCCTCCTGGTGAGGCTCTCGTTTTGAGTGCCGCCCGAGACGTCTCCTAAGGGGGTTTGACGACACCGTTGCCCGCTCTTTGCGAGGCCGTCGTCCATTGCGCTCTTGAACCGCTGACAGGAGCAGAGCTAGGTTCATTGACTCCCCCTAGTTCGAATCTCCCTCCTGCTTCGGGGGATGACCGCTGCGGTAGTCCACAGGTCAGCTTTGGCCTGTGGACTTCCGCGCAAACTTCCTGCTCAGAGCGATAATGCAGTCCACAGGTGTCGGTCGAGGGCTGTACGAACTCCGACCGACAGATTTCGGAAAGTTCCGGCAGGACGGTGCGAACGCTGGTTCGACCCCCGCGGACTCGGGTCGCAATCTTGATCCCATAGGTAATGGCGCCTGCAGGGCCGGACGGCGAGCCGAACGCCTAGGACGCTTCCCACACCCGGTTCGTTTTCGATTTGAGCGGGTACCGGTGCGGAACTGGCGTCAAGAGGAGGTTGCGGATGTATATCGGTGGTGGCGTACTCGCTCTGATCATCATCATCCTGCTGCTTATCTGGCTTCTCTGAGAGCGCTGCCGCGCCGCGCTCTCTGGGTCTCTGCAGAGCCTTCAGTCGCCTTGCTGCGATAGCTCACTTCCGCGAGAAAGACACCAGGCGCGAGGTGTTCGGGCACGTGTCGATCTAGCTCGCTGTAACGGAGGCGACGAAAATGGCTCAGAGATGGACCGCCGACGATGCCGACGTCGACCTCGAGCCCTTCAGAGAGCGCGGCATACGTCGTCTCCGGCGTCGACTCGATCCAGAGAGAACGCGACGCGCTCATGAGCCGCCCTCTGCGATTCCGAGCCTGCCGGGTCGAGCGCGATCCTGCCGATGCGCGTTTGGCGTCAACGTCCGCTCGAACACGATCTGACCGGCCGTGTTGACGATCCGGATCGAGAGCGAGCCGTCCCGCGCGAGCTCGAGCTCGCCGAAGTTGAACCAGTGCTTCGCCTCTGACCACGAGCTCACGGCGCTTGGCGACGGCGGTCCGAAGAACGCGAGCCGCTCGGGGTCGAGCGTCGTGTCGAAGTTCCTCGTCGGGAAGATGCCTGCGTTCATCGGGCCGGTCACGAGCTCGTGGACCGCGAAGCCGGGATCGTCGGCGAACGGCACGTAGCGAAAGGCTTCGGCGAAGTGGACGTCGGTCGTGATCCAGACGCTGTTGCGCACGGCATGCGTCCGCATGAAGCCGAGGACGTCGAGCAGCTCGCGTTCGAAGCCGGTCGGCTGGTCGAAGTTCGCCCAGCCGTCCCGGCCGTTGGTGGGCGGGAAGCCGGTCGGAATCGAGAGCGGCACGCTCGAGACGATCACCTTCCAGGTCGCGTCGGAGCTCTGGAGCCGGTCCTTCAGCCACGTCAGCTGCTCGCGACCGAGAATCGTCTTGGGATGAGCAGCGGTGTCCGGCTCGAAATTCGGGTCGCGGTACTGGCGCGCGTCCAGGACGATCAGCTCGAGGTTCTTCCCCCAGCGAAACGAGCGGTAGAGGCGCCGCGGCGTGTTCCGAGGTATCGCGACCGGCGTGTAGTCGAGGAACGCCTCGAGCCCGATCGGCATCAGGTGGACGCCGGGCGTGTACGGCGGCGTGCTGCGGGTGTCGGTGAGAGGCCCGAAGTCGTTGACGACCTCGTGGTCGTCCCAGACGCCGACGTAGTCGGTGTCGCGCAGAAGCCGCTGAAAACCAGCGTCGGCGCGGCTGTAGCGCCAGTGCGCGCGGTAGGAGGCGAGGTCGGCGGCGGGTCCGAAGTCGCCCGGCAGCTGGGCGTTTCCGTACCGACCGGTGGCGGCACAGGCGTCGTCGGCGTAGATGATGTCGCCCAGGCCGACGAAGACGTCCGGGTGGCGCCGGCTGACAGTGCGCATGATCGGCATTCCCTCCGCCGCGTCGCGGCAGACGTTCTGACCGTTGAGATCGCCGCCGAAGTCGAGCCGTAGCGGCGCAGCGGTATCGGGAGCCGGCGCCGTTCGGAAGCTCCCCGTGACGGTGGCGCCGCGGCGCGCGGCGCTCCGCCCGAGGCTGAACCAGGCGCGGTAGCGGTAGGTCGTTCCCGCCGCCAGCCGCGTGAGCGGAACGCGCGCCGTGAAGTCGTCGCTCGCACGCGCCGTCGCCCGCACGACCCGCCGACGCCGCCCTCCGGAGAGGGCGACGTTGAGGATCGCCTTCCGGTCGGCGCGCGCCCAGAGGAGCGCCGACGAGGCCGTGACGTCGCCGACGATCACACCGTGCGTGACGGCTGGACCGCGCAGCCCGTGCTTCGCGGCCGCGACGCTCGCGCTGCCCGCCGCGACACAGAGGACGGCGGTCGTGACAAGTACCCCCAGGGTCTTCGACATGGCTTCCCCTTTTGCCGAGCGGCGCCGGGTCGAATCATGCCCGCCTGCCGGCGCACGTCGAGGCGCGAGGGAAGCCTTGTCAGGCGCGAAGGAGAGGGCTAGGCTCGATGCCACCTATGGCGACGCAGCTCAGGAAGCGATCACTGCCGATCGCCGGCGTAATCGTGGCGCTCGCGGCGTCGCTCGTGATCACCGTCGCCGCTACCGGCTCCAGCTCGCCGGCGCCGCTCCTGATCGCCGTCGAAGGGCCGCAGAGTGGATCACAGGCGGCGAACGGGCTCGACCAGCTCCGAGGCGTCCGCCTGGCCGTCAAGCGCCTGAATGTCGGCGGCGGGCTCTGGAACGGGCGCAAAGTGGCAGTCGTCGCGGCCGACGACAAGGGTGACGCGGCGAACGCGAAGGCGGTCGCCCGGAAAGTGATCGCGCGGGGGATCCGGTTCGTGATCGGCCCGTACAACTCGTCCGTCGGAATCGAGAACCTCCCGCTGTACCGCAAAGGTCACGTTCTGCCTCTGTGGATGACATCGCGAGACGAGACCGCCGGCAGCGGCGGAACCGTGCAACCGATGAACACGCAGATCAGCCCGATCGAGGAGCGGTACGTAAAGCGCGTGGGCGCGCGGCGCATCGCGATGCTCGTCGACGAAACCAAGAACGGCGCCTTCACGAAGGGGATGGCGACGCGGCTGCGGCGAGTGCTCGTGCGGGACGGGGCGTCCGTTACCTGGACGCCGGTGCGGGAGACGACCGACCCGGGAACCGGAGCCGGCTACTACGCGGCCCGCGTCGCGCTCGCGCTGCAGTCGTCGCCCGACCTCGTCTACGTGAGCACGTACTTCCCGGAGGGAATCGAGATCGCCAAGGTGCTCGCCGCAGCGGGCGCCACGCCTCGGTGCCTGATGGGGCTCGCGAACGTCGACAACGGCTTCGTCGCCAAGGCGACGCTCGTGCAGGCTCAGCGTTGTGTCTTCAGCGGCGTGCCGGCCGCCACCGAGATGCCGTCGGCCAGGGCCTACGTACGGCAATACCGCGCCGCGTTCGGAAAGAAGCCGGGCGTGTGGGGCTCGTTCACGTACGACTCCGCCAGGATCCTCTTCGCTGCGATCGACCGCGCCAAGAGCTATTCGTTCGCGACCGTCCATCGCCAGCTGCGACGTACGCAGGGCTATCGCGGCGCCACGGGCACGATCACGCTCGACCGCAGGACCGGATACCGGAAGACCGTCCCCGTCAGCATCCTCCGCGTCGACCGCCAGAAGCGGTTCGTGATCGCCAAGTAGTCCGACCTTCGAGGCCGCTGATCGGTCGAGGACGGCTCGAGTGAGGTCCGCGACTCGGAGTCGGCCCCTCAGCCGGGTCGAGAGGCAACTCGCGCGCGACCCGCGGCGAGCTCCGAGCCGACCGTGCCTTGCAGGTCGCGGGCGAGCCTCCGAAACGGACCATCGGTCGCGAGCAGCTCGCGCTCGCTGCCGCGCTGCACGATGCGACCCTCCTCGACGACGAGGATCTCGTCCGCGCGGCGGACGGTGGCGAGACGATGGGCGATGATCAGCGACGTGCGGCCACGAAGGAGGCGGTCGAGCGCGCGCTCGATCAGCACCTCCGTCGGCCGGTCGATGTTCGACGTCGCCTCGTCCAGGATCAGGATACGCGGGTCAGCGAGCAGGGCGCGCGCAATCGAGATCAGCTGACGCTCGCCCGCTGAGAGGCCGGCTCCCCCCTCGCGCACCTGGTGGTCGAGGCCGTCCTTGAGGCGGGCGGCGACGCGCTCGACGCCGATCGCTGCCGCCGTCTGGCGCACCTCTTCGTCCGTCGCGTCGGGGCGGCCGAACCGGATGTTGTCGGCGATCGTGCCGGAGAACAGGAACGGGTCCTGCAGGACGACGCCGAGCTGGCGGCGGTACGACCGCAGCTGGACCTCGCGCAGGTCGTTGCCGTCGACGCGCACCGCCCCGTCGTCGGGGTCGTAGAAGCGCGCGACGAGCTTGGCCAGCGTGGACTTGCCGCCGCCGGAGATGCCGACCATCGCGATGCAGCCGCCCGGCGCCACGCTCAGATCGACGCCGTGCAGCACGTCCTCGGCGCCGTAGGCGAAGCGCACGTGGTCGAGCTCGAGCGCGCCCTCGATACGTCCGAGCTCTCGCCCTCCGGGCGCGTCGTGGATCTCCGGTTCGGTGTCGAGGACCGAGGTGATCTTCACCATCGCCGCCGCGGCCGATTGCAACATCCCGTAGACGTCCGACAGCTCCTGCAACGGCTGGAAGACGAGCTGCAGCAGGTAGATCGCGGCGAGCAGCGTGCCGATCTGGAGCGACCCCTCCGAGATGAAGTGGGCGCCGATCAGGATCACGCCGGCCGACGAGACGATGCCGAGGAACTCGATCGAGGGGAAGAAGACGGAGAAGATCTTCTGCGCGTAGGTATTCGCGGTCCGGTTTGCGTCGTTGAGGTCGTCGAACTCGCGCTGGAAGGTCCGCTCCCGATTGAACGCCTGCACGATCGCCATCCCCGAGAGCGACTCCGCGATCTGCGCCGTCACAGCCGAGATCCGGTTCCGCACCTCGAGCTGCGCTCGCGCGGAGCGCACCTGGAACCAGCGCGTGAGTACGAGCGCCGGAGGCAGCACCACGAGCGAGACGAGCCCCAGCCGCCAGTCGTTCACGAACAACGCGATCACGGCCGCCGGCAGCAGGACGGCGTTCGTAACGAGCGTCGGCAGACCCTGCGAGAGCACGTCCGAGAGCGCGTCGACGTCGCTCGTTAGGCGTGCGATGATCCAGCCGGCGCGCTGTTCCGAGAAGTAGCGCAGCGACAGCGACGTCAGATGGTCGAACAGGTCGCGCCGCAGGCTAAGGACGATTCCCTGCCCGATTCCGGCGAGGCCGCGGATCAGGACCGCCATCAGCGCCCAGCCGATCGCCTGGACGACGAGATAGATCCCGACGATCTCCGCCAGGAAGGTCTCGTCGCCCTTTGAGACGCCGTTGTTGATCGCGTCGCGGACGAGCAACCAGCCGCCGGTCTGCGCCGCGGCCTCGCCCACAGCCGCGAGCAGGAGCAGCGTGACGACGCCTCTGCGGCCCTCGAGGTAGCGCGCCAGGCGAGTCAGGCCCGTGCGGCGCCTACGCGGCAAGGATCTCGTCCCCGAACAAGCGGCTGAAGAGGCTCTCGCGGACGAGCAGGTCTGCAGGCGCGCCCTGCTCGGCGACGAGCCCGTCCTCCAGCACGATCGCGCGGTCGGCGATCTCGATCGTCGAGAGGCGTTGGGCGGCGATCAGCACCGTGAGACCCTCGACCGCCGGCCGCAGGCCTCCGACGAGCACGTGCTCGGTGTGGGTGTCGACCGCCGAGAGCGGGTCGTCGAGCACGAGCACGCGCGCGCCGGCGATCAGCGCGCGCGCGAGCGCGACGCGCTGGCGCTGCCCGCCGGAGAGGTTGACGCCGCGCTCGCCGATCAGCGTGTCGTAGCCGTCCGGGAGGTCGTCGACGAACGACGAGACGCCGGCGGCCTCGGCCGCAGCGACGACCTCGTCCCAGTGCGCATCGAGCCGCCCTCCGAGCAGGTTCTCGCGCAGCGGCACCGAGAAGAGGATCGGCCGCTGCGTCACGACGGCGACAGCTCGGCGGAGGTCGGCGAGCGAGACGTCGCGCGCGTCGACGCCGCCGATCAGCACCCGGCCGGCGGTCGGGTCGTAGAAGCGCGGCAGCAGGTTGAGGAGCGTCGTCTTGCCCGACCCGGTGCCACCGCAGACGGCGACGATCTCGCCGGGCGCGATCTCGAGCTCGATTCCGCGCAGCGTCTCGTCCTCCGCGCCGTACCCGAACCGGACGCCCTCGAAGCGGGCGCCGAGCCGGCCGTCCGGCAGGCTCCTCGGCTCGGCCGCCTCGGGCAGCGTCTCGATGCCCTCCAGCCACGCGAAGCTGCGGCCCGCCGAAGCCAGCGCGCGCTGCGCGAGGTTGATGATCCAACCCATCGACTCGAGCGGCCAGACGAGCTGCAGCAGCAGCGTCGTGAAGAGCGCGAACTCGCCGTAGGTGAGACGGTTGGCAATCACCTCGCGGCCGCCGAAGAAGAGGACGACGGCGATCGAGAGCGACGGAAGGTAGAAGAGCCCGGGCAGGTGCCTCGCCTCGACTCCTGCCTGGCGCAGGACGGTGTCGCGGACGCCGGCCGCCTTGTCCGCGAAGCGGCGGCGGACGTCGTCCTCGCGGCCGAACGCCTGCACCATCTCGATCCCGACGACCGACTCGTCCGCCGCTTCGGTGACGTCGCCCTTCTTCGCCTGCACCTCGCGCGAGATCGGATGGACCTTGTGCGCGAAGAGCCACGCCACGATTCCGACGAGCGGCATCGAGACCGCCGTGTAGAGCGCGAGCCGCGGGCTGACAACGACCAGGATCACGGCCGCGCCGATGATCATCAGCACGCTCTGCACGCCCTGCACCAGGCCCCAGCCGACGAAGTAACGGATCGGGTAGAGGTCGTTCGTCGCGCGCGAGAGCACCTGGCCGGTGGCGTGACGGTCGTAGAACGCACGCGGGAAGACGAGGTACGCCTGGTAGAGGAGCTCCCGCATGCGCGCCTCGATCCGGATGCCGACTCGCGCCGTTGCGTAGCGGCGCGTGAAGTTGATCCCCAGGCGCAGCGCGGCAAGGACGACGATCGCCGCCAGATAGGGCCAGAGCGCTTGCCGCCGGTGAACGACGCCGTTGTCGATCGCGCGTTGCACCAGCACCGGGATCGCAAGCGACACCGCGGTGTAGGCGAACGCGCAGACGAGTCCTCGGATACCGAGGCGGCGCTGCTCCCACCAGAGCGCGAGCAGGCGGCGCGCGGTCGGCCAGGCCGGATAATCGGGCGGGTCAACTCGGTTCATGCGTGGGTGACTCCTTTCCGACGCACCGCAAGCCGCTCGTCGCGCCGCGAACGGTGCGGCGGGCGTCCGTGCTGCCAGCGCGGTCCAGCAGCGCCGCATCACCAAGGCGGCGGCCGAGCTCGAAGCTACCAGAGAGGCCCGCCCCTCCAACCGCCCTCCGCAGCTAGGTTTGGCGGTGTGAGCGCACGCGTCGCCTGGATCTCGTTCTGCCCGATCAAGGGCTTCGCTCTCCAGCAGCTCGACCACTGCGAGCTGACCGAGGTAGGCGTCAGGGGAGACCGAGCGTTCTTCCTCGTCGACGAGAACGACCGCCTCGTGAACAGCAAGGGACTCGGCATCCTGCAGCGGATCGTCCCCCGCTACGACGACGCGGGCGGCGTGCTGACGCTCGTCTTCCCCGGCGGCACGCGCCTCTCTCGGCGCATCGCGTTGAACGGCGCGCTCGAGGCGCGCTTCTACAACGCAACGGTTGAGGCTCGCGTCGTCGACGGCCCCTGGGCCGAGGCGATCTCCGACCTCACGGGGCGAACCCTTCGCCTCGTCCAGGCGCCGGCGCCCGCTACGGATCGAAGGCGCAGCGGTGCGGCCACGCTCCTCGGCACCGGCTCCCTGCGCGCGCTAGCACGCACTCTCGGAGTGGAAGATGTCGACGGGCGCCGGTTCCGGATGAACTTCGGCATCGACGGTCTGCGCGAGCACGAGGAGGACGAATGGCTCGGCCGCCGCGTCCGGCTCGGGGAAGCCGTCGTCGTGCCGCAGGGGAACGTCGGGCGCTGTGCGGTGACGACGCAGAATCCCGACACGGGCGCGCCGGACCTCGACACGCTGAAGGCGCTGGCGGCCTACCGGCAGGAGGTCGAGACGACCGAGCCGCTGCCGTTCGGGATCCACGTGGCGGTCGCGGAAGCCGGGCGCGTCCGCGTCGGGGACACCGTCGCGCTGCTCTGACCGCTAGCGAGCCGGCCTTGCCAGGTGGAAGACGATCTCCGCGGCGGGCATCAGCCATGAGCTAGAGACGTCGACCGCCGAGAGGAGCGCGCTCGGCGCAAGCGCGGCGACCACGCCTCCGAGCCGGCCGGTAGCCGCCGCGTGTTACTGCAGCGCGTCGAACTCGTCGTCGCCGAGGTCGATCTCCAGCGCCGCCAGGTTCGAGCGCACGTGGTCGATCGAGAGGCTGCCGGGAATCGGCAGCATCACGGGGGAGCGCGCGAGCAGCCAGGCGAGGGCGATCTGCGTCGGCGCGGCCTCGCGTCGAGCCGCGATCTCGTCGAGTACGCGTCCTCGGTCGCCCTTGAGCGGGAAGAAGGGGACGAAGACGATCCGCTCGCGCTCGCAATGGTCGACGACGTCGTCGTGCGTGCGCTCGGAGAGGTTGTAGCGGTTCTGAACGGCGACGATCGGCAGCACCTGGCGAGCCCGCTCGATCTCCTCGATCCCGACCTCGGAGAGGCCGACGTGCCGGACCGCGCCGCTGTCCTGATACGCCTTGATCGCGCCGAGGCTCTCCTCGAGCGGCGTCTCCGGATCGACGCGATGCAGGTAGTAGAGCTCGATGCGCTCCGTGCGTAAGCGGCGGAGGCTTTCTTCGATCTGAGCCGCCAACGTCTCGGGTTGTCCCTCGCCCGGTCGGAAGCCGCCCTTCGTCGCGACGACGCACCCGGGGGGTGGCGGCGAGAGCACCGCTCCGATCGTCCTCTCGCTGTCGCCCGAGGTGTAGAGGTGGGCGGTGTCGACGACGTTCACGCCCGCGTGGACGGCCTGCTCGAGGAACTCGACGTTCTCGCGCGTGTGCGTCAGCCGGTTCGTTCCGAGGCCGATCCGCGCGACCTCCGTGTCACCCAGCTTCAGCGTCGGAGTCGCGGTCACGCACCGACAGTACCTCGGCCGCCGCGCGCAAAAACTGCGAGGAGGTAAGGAAGCGCGCGCCGGCCCACACCAACTCCTCCGAGACCACGATCAAGGAGGAGCAATGCCTTACGGAAGCTGGGTCAACGACCTACCGACGGAGTTCTTCCTCGCCGTCCATATCGCCGCGTTCGCGATCGGGACGACGTTCGCCTGGTTCGCGCTCAAGCGCGAGCTGCCGCTGCTCGGCTGGGCGTTCTCGCTGTTCGCGGCCGCGGAGCTCGTCTACATGACCTACCACCTCGACTGGACCGTCTTCCTCTTCGCTCACACGATCGCCGAGGTGCTCGACCTGGGCGCGTTCGTGCTCGTCTTCGCGGGCGCGGTCTACGAGGTCGTGCGCCGGCCCGTCCTCGAGGCGACGCATTGATGCGGCCGCACCGCTTCGTCCTCCCGCTCGCCGCGCTCGTCGCCGTCCTGGCGGCGGGTTGCGGCGGTGCCGGCTCGAGCACGCCGGTGGCCACGAACCAGGTCTCGATGGCGAAGAGCTACCGCTTCGACCCCGGCGTGGTCGAGATCAAGAAGGGTGACCGCGTCACCTGGACGAACAACGACAACTTCACGCACACCGTCCACGTCGACGGTCAGCCCGACCACAAGGTCGGGCGCGGCGAGAGCATGGCGATCACGTTCGACGAGGCCGGTACCTACGACTACGTCTGCACGCTCCACAGCAACGACATGCGCGGGCAGGTGATCGTCAGATGACGGCCTTGCGGATCGACGTCGTCATCCTCGCCTGCGCGATCAGCGCCGGGATCCACGGCGCTCTCTCATCCGAGCACTTCGACGAGGGAACGGGCGCCGGCGCCGGCTTCGTCGCCTCGACCGTCCTCCTCGTCGCCCTGCTCGTCGCGCTGACGGTGCGCGCTCGAAGCCGCGTGGCCCTGATCGGCGCCGTGCTCGTCTTTGCCGGCCTGATCGGTAGCTATGCCCTCGCCGTCACGACCGGCTTCCCGGTCCTGCACCCCGAGGCCGAGCCGGTCGAGGGTCTCGCGGTGTTCACGAAAGCAATCGAAGCCACTGGGCTCGTCGCCGCCTCGTCGCTCCTCTGGCGGCATCCGGCGGCGGCCCTGATTGCCCAACCGAAAGGAACCTGACATGCGAACGACACAAGCCCGACCCATCCCGCTCTACCTGACGGCGCTGGTCGCCTTCTTCGCGGCGCTCGCGGCGCTCGCCGTCTCGAACGGCATGGCGCACGCGCACGGCGACGCTTCGCACGGACAGCACGCTGCCGCCGCGGTCGGCCACGCGCATTCGCCGGCGCTCACGAAGAAGTCCGTCGTGCTGCACCAGAACCTGCGGAAGCTGTGGGAAGACCACATCACCTGGACGCGGCTGGCGATCATCAGCCTCGAGTCCGGCACCCCGGACACCGGCGCGACCGTCGGCCGGCTGCTTCAGAACCAGACCGACCTCGGCAACGCGTTCAAGCCGTTCTACGGCAAAGCGGCCGGTGAGAAGGTGACGGCGCTCCTGCGTCAGCACATCCTGATCGCGGCGGACCTGATCGCTGCTGCGAAAGCCGGCAACGGCTCGAAGCTCGCCGACGCCCAGTCGCGTTGGCTGGCCAACGCCGACGAGATCGCCGCCGTGCTCCACAGTGTCAACCCTCGCCACTGGCCGCTCGGCGTGCTCAAGGCGGAGATGCACATGCACCTCAAGCTGACGACGAACGAGGCGGTCGCCCGCCTGAACGGCGACTGGAGTGGCGACGTCGCCGCCTACGACAAGGTGCACCGGCACATCCTCCACATGTCCGATCTACTGGCGGACGGGCTGGTCAAGCAGTTCCCGAGGCGGTTCCGCTAGCCCGCCGCAGAGCTGGTTGGGAAGACGTCCCGGGGCGCTTGCGCTCCGGGACGACCCGTTCCGGGGGTAAGGACCGGCCGCGTTGCGACACCAAGGAAGCATGAAGACCGAGACGACGGCCGACCGCGAGGGCCAAAGCGTCGTGGCGTGGCGGCGGCGACAGCTGGGCGAGTCCGGGTTCCCGGCTGCACTTGCCACGCGGGTCGCCGATGATCCCCGGTACGACCTCCACGCCTTGATCGAGCTGGTCGAGCGAGGATGTGAACCGGGACTCGCGTCACGCATCCTGGCTCCGCTCGACGGGGACGAGGCGTCGTGAGCGTGGTCGACGTCGTTAGCGTGGAGGCCGTGGAGCCGGCACTTTCCGCCCGGTCGACGACGCCCGCCGATCCCGAGTCGCGCGAATGGTTGCGCGACCTGCGTGCAGCGGGGGTCGTACGCGAGGAGGCGATCGGACGGCTGCATGCGCTCCTGCTGCGCGCCGCCCGCTTCGAGGTCGCGCGGCGACGGCCTTCACTCCCGCATCTGCGCGGCGGCGACCTCGACGACATCGCCAATCAGGCAGCCGACGACGCGCTGGTGAGCGTGCTGAGGCGGCTCGACGACTTCCGCGGCGCGAGCCGCTTCTCGACCTGGGCGTACAAGTTCGCCCTCTACGAGGCCGCGGTGAAGCTGCGCAAGCGCGCCTGGCAAGGGCGGGAGGTGCCGCTCGAGCCCGAGAGCTGGACGCTGTTCTCGAGCAGCGGTCTCGACCCGGACGCCGAAGCCGAGCAGACGGAGCTGGTCGGGGCGCTGCAGGAGGCGATCGCGCGCGCGTTGACACCGCATCAGCGCCGCGTGCTGGTCGCGCTGGCGCTGAACGGCGTCCCGATCGACGTGCTCGCCGAACGGCTGAACACGAACCGCAACGCGCTCTACAAGACCTTGCACGACGCCCGGCGCAAGCTGCGCAAAGACCTCGAGGAGCGCGGCTTCGCGCTCGAGAGCATGGAGGACCGCTGATGGAGCGACCCGACCTGAAGCAGGCCCTGGGGCGGCTGCTGGGGCCCGATCGAGCGGAGATCGGCTGCGATGTCTGCTTCGCCGAGCTCGACCGCTACGTCGAGCTCGAAGTCGCCGGCGCCGACGCCGACGCCGCCGTTCCCGGCCTGCGGGCGCACCTCGAAGGGTGCCCCGCGTGCCGCGAGGAGCACGACAGCCTCTACGCGCTCGTCAGCGGCGAGCAGGCGCTCTAGGCGCGTCTCGTCGCGACCTCCGCCGTCGCGGCTCCGCGCGCGGCCGGGTCCGCCGCGGAGCTCCCGAGGGTGGCAACCATGACCGCCTTGATCGTGTGCATCCGGTTTTCGGCCTCGTCGAAGACGAGCGACGCGCGCGACTCGAACACCTCTTCCGTCACCTCGAGCGCCTCGAGGCCGTACTTCTCGAAGACCTCCTGACCCACGCTCGTATCCTTGTTGTGGAACGCGGGCAGGCAGTGCATGAACTTGGCGTCGGGATTCGCCGTCAGGGCCATCGTCTCGGAGTTGACCTGGTACGGCGTCAGCAGCTCGATGCGCTCCGCCCACGCGTCGGCGGGTTCGCCCATCGAGACCCAGACGTCGGTCAACAGCACGTCGCAGCCCTGGACGGCCTCGGCGACGTCCTCCGTGATCGTGACCTGGGCGCGGGTCTCCTGCGCGATCTCGTGGGCCTGCGAGACGATCTCGTCGGTCGGCCGGAGCGCGCTCGGCGCGGCGATGCGCACGTCCATGCCGAGCTTCGCGCCTCCGATCAGGTACGTGTTCGCCATGTTGAAGCGAGCGTCGCCGAGGTAGCAGAAGACGACCTCCCGGAGCGCCTTCGGGATGTGCTCGCGGAACGTCAGGAAGTCCGCGAGGATCTGCGTCGGGTGCCACTCGTCGGTCAGCCCGTTGTAGACGGGGACGCCCGCGTACTCGGCGAGCTCGTCTGCGATCGCCTCGCCGAAGCCGCGGTACTCGATCGCGTCGTACATGCGCCCGAGCACGCGCGCCGTGTCCTTGACGGTCTCCTTGTGGCCCATGTGCGAGCCGCCCGGCCCGATGAAGGTGACGTGCGCGCCCTGGTCGTAGGCCGCGACCTCGAACGCGCAGCGCGTGCGGGTCGAGTCCTTCTCGAAGATCAAGGCGACGTTCTTGCCGCGGAGGTGCTGCTCCTCGCGCCCTTCCTGCTTCGCCCCCTTCAGCTCCGCGGCGAGGTCGATCAGATAGGTGATCTCCTCGGGGCTGTAGTCCGAGAGCGTGAGGAAGTGTCGCCCTTGCAAGTTCGGCACCGTGCTCATGCGGATCCTCCTTTCAGACGTCGCGGGAGACCCGGAACTCATGCAGTGGCCGCCGCCCCGACCGCCACCGAGCTCCTGGGTGGCGATCGGCAGCACGTCGACCCCTTGCCTCGGAGAGCTTCGCATGCGTCGACTCGTTGTCGTCGGCCGTCGCGGCGACGTTCAGGTCTTCGGTCCCGAGGGTGTCGGAGACCACCTCGTGGAACGGCCGCTGCGAGAGCCGGGCATCACGGCGCGGCGGGGACTGCCTCAGCCGGAGCCAAGGCCTCCACGACCAGCGTGAGGCGCTCACGGCCCGTCACCCGCACGCGCTCGCCGAGTTCGGCACCTGCTGCGCAGCGGGCTTCCCAGAACTCGCCGTCGAGGCGGACCTGGCCGACCGGATCACACGGGGTAGTGACGACCGCCTCGCGGCCGATCAGCGTCTCGGCGCCGACGGCGTGACGGCGCTTCCTGACCGTTCGGTTCAAGCCGAAGAGCTCGAGCACCCACAGGACGAGGACGACCGCGAACGAGATCACGCTCCAGGGCGACGGGAGCAGCAGCAGGAGCGCGATCGCGAGAAAGATCAGCACTACACGCTCCACGCTACGCTCGCTCGCGGCGCGGCCTCATCCTCCGAATCGGGTGACCGTCTTCAGTGGGAGAGCACGAGCTTCAGCGCGACGAGCAGCAGCCCGAGCCCGAGGTTCGCCGTGACGACGAGCGCGGTCGAGAGGACGCCGAGCCGCTCGATCCGCGCGAACACGAGGCCCTGCGCTGCGAGAACCGCCAGGCCGAGCGCGAACGCGAGCCAGGCCGACGCGGCCGGCGACAGGACGCCGATCCCGCCGAGCACCAGCGCCGCGACGGGAGGAACCGCGGCCTCGACGATCGAGCCCTCTCGCCGCGCGATCCGCCGCAGCTCCGCGAGCGAGAGGTGTTCGCCGCTGACGACGCCGTGGCCGAGTCCGTGCGCGTAGACGTGCGCGATCCAGAATACGACGCTCGTCACGGCCACGAGCGCCGCCACGTGTCCGGGGCCGTGCGGGTAGGCGCGGACGCCTGCGACGACCACCGACAGAGCCACGATCGTCCCGTAGATGAACCCGGAGAGCCGTTCTCCGAGCGCCGAGCGGCCCAGGCGCGGAGCGGCGCTACCCGCTGTGGGCGCCGATGCGCGCTTCATCTCCGCCCCGCCGTCGACGGCGGCAAGGGTTCCTGCGCGGCGCCCTCGCGGCCCATCGTCGGCCTTGCCGCCCCTACGCCACCCGCATTCGGTTTTCGGGCGGCCGGGCGATCATGTAGCTGAGAACGCCGACCAGCGGCAGGAAGATGATCAGCACGGCCCACGCGGCCTTCGGCCAGCCGGTCTGATCCGTGCGCCGGAAGTTGTCGGCCAGCGTCATCACGACCAGCGAGACCCAGATCACCCAGGCGAAGAACACGAGCATCGTCCACATCACGTCCATGAACGGATAGTCGGCTAGCAACGGCATCGCGGAACCGTCTCCTTTCGGTCCGCTCCCGGCCGGCGGCCGAGAGTCCGGAGAAAGCTGATCAAGTGCGAATCCCGCTCTCATCGCCCGAATGGGATGACCGCGGGTTCGGCTGCTGGAGGCTGATCGTTCGATTCGGATGACGCGCCCTCAGCGGCCAGTCACGATGCTCGGTCCGTGAGCGAGCCGTTCGCCACCGCCGGGAGCCGCGCGCGATGAGCGTCGTGGCGCCAGCCGTCGAAGCCACTCCGAAGCGCGGCTTCCGCTGGAGGCGGCTGCTGACGTTCGCCGCGGCGCTCGTGGCGTTCGGAGCCGCGGCCCAGCTCCTCGGCTGGGACGTCCGGACCTGGCTCTCGGACTTCTGGGACACGATCTCCGAGATCTCGGCCGCGTACCTCGTCGGCGGCGTCGCCCTGAAGACCGTTCAGACGACTCTGACGGCGTTCGCCTGGTACTCGATCCTCCGCTTCGCCTATCCCGAGCGCGTGCGCTGGCTGGACGTGCTCGCCTGCTACGCGGCGTCCGTCGCCCTGAATGGGATCCTGCCGGCGAATCTCGGCACGCTCGCCCTGCTGCTGATGTTCACCACCATCATCGCCGGGGCGAGCTTCGCGGCGATCCTCGGCGCCTACGCCGTCGAGAAGATCTTCTTCACCCTCATCGGCGCCTTTACGTACCTCTACCTCTTCCTGAGCGTCGGCGGGTCGTTCGACATCAAGTTCGCGTTCGTCCACGAGCATCCGTGGGCGACCGCGCTCCTGCTCCTCGCCGGCGGCTACCTGATCTACCTGATCGTGCACCGGCTCTGGCCGAAGGTCCTCCTCTGGTGGGAGGACGCGAAGGAGGGCGGCTCGATCCTCGCTCACCCGCGGAAATACATGCTCTGGGTCTTCGTCCCCTCGCTGCTCGGCTGGATCGCGAGCCTCGGCGTGATGACTGTCTTCCTCTCCGCCTACGACATCCCCGTCAGTTTCCACACGCTGATGCGGATCGCCGGCGGCAACTCGATCGCCAACGTCACGTCCGCGACGCCGGGCGGCGCGGGCGTCAATCAGGCATTCAACGTCGCGTCGCTGAAGGGCATTGCCAGCCCACAGGACGCGACCGCCTATTCGGTCGCCCAGCAGCTGGTCACGACCGCGTGGAACATCATCTTCGGGATCGTGATGCTGGTCTGGGCGTTTGGCTGGAGCGGCGGCAGGCAACTCGTCGGCGACTCGTACACCGGTGCGAAGGAGAAGGCCGCGGAGCAGAAGGCGGCGCACGCCGCGCGGAAGGAAGCGAAGCGCGAGGCGAAGGCGATCGAGCAGGAGTGACGTGTGACGTGGATCGACGCAGAGCTCGCGCTCATCGCGCTGGCCGCCATGCTCTCGCCGACGACGCTGTCGTTCTCGGTCCTCGCGCTCGTCCTTGGTGACCGCCCCAAGCGGACCGGGTTCTGGTTCTACCTCGGCGCACTCAGCGCGACGCTCGCGATCGGCGTCGCTGCGGCGTTCGTGCTCGGAGACGCAGCGGCGTCGGACAGGTCGAGCCCCAAGACCTGGGTTGCGGTGCTCGACGTGGTCGCGGCCGTCGCGATCCTCGCCTATGTGGCGAAGGCCGCGCGACGGCCGGTCAACCGTGAGCGCGTCGAGGCGATGATCAACCGGATGAGCGGCCTCGCAACGGCTCCCGTGGTCGCGGTCGTCGGCGCCGGCGCCGCGCTCGCCAATCCGGGCGGCTTCATCCCGCTCGCGCTGAAGGACATCTCCGAGACCGATCCAACTGCCGCGGGGTATGTCGTCCAGTGGCTGTTCTTCACGCTCGTCTCGCTGCTGCCGCTCGCCCTCGCGCTCCTGCTGCTCGTGGCCGCCCCCGCGTGGACCCGCCGGCGGCTCGACAGGGTCCGCGACTGGCTCGAGCGAAACGCGCGCAACGTCGCCTTCGTGATCCTCGTCCTCCTCGCAGCCTCACTCCTGCGCAATGGGATCGCCGGACTCGTCGACTGACCTGCCGCGGCGCGTCGACCGTCTCGGGATCTCCCGGCGGCCCGGCGAGCGCTGGGACGTGTTTGCCCAGCGGGTCGCAAACGCTTACGGGGTCGTCTTGCTGCTCGTCGTCGCGACCTACGTGCTCGGCTCGCTGGTCTCGCTCCGCGGCTGGGGCGGCGTCGCCGTCTCCGCCGTGGCCGGCGCCTGCGCGACGATGGCACTGGTCAGCGCCGAGGCGCCTCACCGGACCGTGCGCTTCGCGGCCGGCTTCGCGCTCGCCGCGGTCGCGCTGGCGGCCGTGGCCGCAGTCGCGTCGACCGGGAGGACGGCCGCCGTCTCCGCGTTGATCCTGGTCGGGCTCCTCGGCTTGGCCGCCGCGAAGGTGCTCGGAACGGTCGTGAGTGCGGCCGAGGTCGGGTTCAGGACGATCCTCGGCGCGATCAGCGTCTACGTGATCCTCGGCCTGCTGTTCACGTTCGTCTACGCAGGCGTCGACCGGCTGCAGAGCGGCCAGTTCTTCGGCACACCCACCCACACCGGCGACTTCCTCTTCTTCAGCATCACGACGCTGACGACGACCGGCTACGGGAACCTCGTGCCGGCGGCGCAGCCGGGGAAGATGCTCTCGGGCCTCGAGATGTTGATCGGCCAGATCTTCCTGGTGACGCTGATCGCCGGGCTCGTCAGCCTCTGGCGGCCGGGGTTGGGCGGACGTCGCCCGTAGCGCGCGTCTGGCGCTTCCGGCGTCGCGCGTCGAGCACGAGAGCAAGCACCGTGCTCGCGACCGTGGAGCGTGCCGAAGACGGCGATCGCGATCAGCACGCGCAAATCGACGGACGCGGATGAATCAGGCCGGTGCCCTCGGCTGCGTGGCGGGAACGCGGTTCGTGAAGAACAGCGCGAGCACCGTCATCAGCGCGAGAATGGCGAGCGCGGCGCGCAGACCGGTGGTCCGTGACTCCTGATACGCCGTGACTGCAGCCTTCGATGTTCTCGAGTTCACGTGCGCGTCGTCGAGCGCCTGCTCGAGGTCGGCGTCGGAGATGAACGGCACCCCGCCCGCGAGCTGCACCTGCGCCTCCGATTTAACGCGCGAGGGAATCGCGTCGCTGTTCTGGATGTTCGTCAGGAACGACGAGGTCAGCGCGGCGACGAGGAGCGCGCCCGCGAGCGCCGTGCCGAGCGAGGCGCCGAGGTTCGTGGCGGTGTTCTGGATCCCGCCGACCTCGGGGCTCTGCTCGTCCGGCACCGCCGACACCGTCACCGAGCCGAGCTGCGAGGCCAGCGCGCCGATCCCGAGGCCGATCAGCAGCATCGGCAGCAGGACGATCTCGGGGCCGGAATCGACGTCGATCGCGCCGAGCAGGATCAGTGTTCCCAGGAGCAGCGCCAGCAGCCCGAGCCGAACGACGCGGCGCGGATTTGCCTCCGGCCGCAGGCGCGGGATCCCGATCGCCGCTGCCAGGAGCGTGATCGAGAGCGGCGTCAACCTTGCGCCGGTCGCAAGCGCGGACAGGCCGAGCGCAACGGAGAGGTAGAGCGGCACTACGAAGAACAGGCCCGCCTGCGCGAGGTACTGGAAGAAGAACATCGTCAGGCCGCCCGTGAGCTGCTTGTTCTTCAGCATCGCGGGTTGGACGAGCGGCTCCTTCCCCTGCTCCTGGCGGCGGCTCTCCCACTGCAGGAAGAGCCAGAGGATGCCGAGGCCGGCCAGCACGAGCCAGATCGTCGGCGACAGGCCCCACCAGGAAAGCCCTCCGGGCCGCGGCTTGATCCAGCCCCACTCGCCGGAGCGCAGCACGCCGAAGACGAGGACGCCGAGGCCGGTCGCCGAGAGAACCGCGCCGACGACGTCGAGCTTCGGGCGTATGCCGGGCGGCGCGTCCGCGATCTTCCTGGCGAGGATGAGGATCGCCCCCACGAGCAAGACCTCGCCGGCGAACACCCAGCGCCACGAGAAGTACGTCGTGAAGACGCCGCCGATCAGCGGGCCGGTGGCGACGGCGATCGCCCCTGCCGCCGCGACCATTCCGTAGGCGGCCGGACGGCGCTCCACCGGGAAGTTCGCGGCGACGAGGGCGACGATCGCGGGGAGGATCAGCGCGGCTCCGACACCCTCGAGGAACGACCAGCCGAACAGGAGCACGGGCAGGTTCGGCGCGATCGAGGTCGTGAACGAGCCGCACCCGTAGATGACGGCTCCGATCGTGAACGCGCGCTTGCGCCCGATCATCGCGCCGATCTTGGCGCCGATGATCATCAGCGACGCCATCACCAGCGTGTAGGCCGTGATCGCCCCCTGGATCCCCGTCACCGTCGTGCCGACGTCCTTCGCGACGGTGGCGATCGAGACGTTCATCACCGAGGTGTCGAGGGTCATCAGGAACTGCCCCATCGCCAGCGTGAGCAGCACGACCGATGCGCCCTTCTCGCGAGCGGAGGTGGCTGCCGCTGCGGTCGTCACGGCGCGGTCGCAGCGACAGCGGGAGTACCGGTCTGGGGCTCGCTCGGCGCGTCCCCCTGGAATGCGTGGCGCCACCCGAGCAGGACCGCGTTCACCGCCGCAGCGCCGACGAGCGGCTCACTCGGAACCGTCAACCCCGCCGGGTAGAGCAGGAACGGCCTCGTCTGTGGGCCGCCCAGGCCGCCGTGGAACGAGATCAGCTCCTCGAATGCGCAGCCCTCTTCGAGCGCCGGGTCGTAGAAGCTGCCCACGTAGATGTCAGGCGCATGCGCGAAGCCGTCCGCCCGCGTCAGGTGCCGGGCGGCAGTCGGCGAGAGCTGTGCGAGCGGGTCCTCGCCCTCGACCTCGCCAGAGCCGAGGTGGTGCACCCCCCGCGGGCCGAGAACCAGTGCTCCGTCGGCCTGCGACCTGACGAGCAGCCAGCCGACGTGCGGGTGCGAGCGCAGCGCGTCGAGCAGTCGCGCATGGCGCGACTCGATCTCCTCGAGGCCCAGTCGCCGCCGCTCGTCCATCAGGTAGACGAGCCCGAGGTTGCCAGAGGCGAGGACGACGACGTCCCGGCCGCTGACGTCCTTCTTCGACGGCTTCTTTTTTCCACGTTTTCCACCGGACGCCTCGTCGACCGCGCGGCCGACCGTGCTGCGGTTCTCGTCGCCGGCCTCGACCCCGGTCACAGCGGCCCGCTCGACCGACCGCCCGACGAGCTCCTCCAGGTCGTAGCCGTTGCGCTGCTTGAACGTTGCGCCCTGCGTCTGCCCGTGATCCGAGAGCACGACGAGCTCGTATGGCCGCGCCGCATAGCGCGTCGCGCGCTCGATGCGCCCGAACTGCTGGTCGAGCTTGCGCAGCGCCTCCATGGTGTCGACACGCTCGAGGCCGGAGTGGTGGGCGACCTCGTCGTAGCTCGAGAAGGTGGCGTAGATCGCGGGCCGGCCCTTCATCATGTCGGTCAGGACGCCGTAGACGATCAAGTCGCGGACGACCACGCAGAGCGCCGCGCGCAGCAGCGGGTAGTAGCCGCCACGGTGTCCGCGCGGCCGCACGTCGTGGCGCCGCGCCCGCATCGCGGCCGTGATCTCCAGCACGACCTCCCAGAAGAACCACACGAGCGAGCGCAGGACGTTGAAGCCGTTGGCGAAGAACGCGCGGTAGCCGGGGTTCGCGCTGCGTTCCGCCTCGCTGCGGCTGGCGGTCAGGATCACGTGGTCGGCCTCTCCCGAGAGCAGGTTCCCGCGACTTGCGCCGCCGTTGGCCAGCAGCCCACGGCCGCAGCGGTGCCGCCGCTCGATCTCGGCGCAGTCGGCCGGCGCGGAGCAGACCATCACCGTCGCGGTCTCCTTCTCGACCCAGCGGAAGGCGGGAATGTCCTCGTTCGAGCCGAGCAGGATGCCGGCCTGGCTCGCGCCCGTCTGCGACGAGAGATCGGTCTCCCACTCCGTCAGCCGGTGCGAGCCGGCGGCGAGCCAGCGCGCCATCGTGGGCGCGCTGCCGTTCCTGATCGCCCGCTGCAGCACGGGCAGCGCGAGGCCGTCGATCTCCAGGAAGACGATCCCCGGCACGCTCGTCTCCTCGCGCTCACCCGAGCGGCGCGCGATCCTCTGGATCACCTTCAAGGTGTACGTGTCGTCGTCGTTCGTTCCGAGAGTCACCTGGATCACGGCGGCCGCGGCGGACGCAACGAGCGCGACGCCAAGCGCGGACCAGAACGAGTCGACGGTGAACCCACCCTCGGTGACCGCATCGGCGGCGAGCAGCATCGCCGCGTCCAGGATCAGGACGGCCAGGAACCCGAGCAGCACGACGAACGGCAGGCGCAGGGCGGCCACGATCGGCGGCAGGATCGCGTTCAGGACTGCGATCACCACTGCGGCGACCAGCGCGGAACGGAAGGTCGCGACGCTGGCGCCGGGCACGACCCACGCCGCGGCGAGCAGCGCGAGCGCCGACACCGCCCAGGTGAGGATCACGCGGAAGGGGTGGAACCGCGGCCGCCCCACCTCCCACGTCGGCCGCTCGCCGTACCTCGCGTGGACCGTGTCGCTCGTCATCGCGGAAGTCTCTGCCGGAGCGGCAACCGCCACCTCACCCGTACCGGACGAAACGAGAGGCGCCGGCGATGGCCGGCGCCTCTCGGGCCCCTAGCCGGTCGTGCCGGCCCCCTCGTGCAGCGCGCTGGCAGCCGCACCGATGGCGATCAGGTCGGACGGATGGATCCACGCGTCCGCGAGGACGGCGCCGCCCGCGGCGGCGATCTTGTCGCGGAGCGGAATGGCCCAGCGGTGCTCGAGCAACACGACTGCGGCACTCGTGTCCTCGGGGATCGCGTCGGCGAGGTACCAGACGTCGTCGTCGATCAGGTGGCCGTCCGAGCCCGCGGCGGCGCCGGCGGCGAGCGCGTCGTCGATGTGCTCTTCGCCCATGCCGACGCCGATGAGGGCGCCGATCAGTGCGCCGAGGTCCTCGGCCTCGTCGGCGCTAAGGTCCGAGACCTGCATCTTCTCGACTTCTCCGTCACGCTTGGTGACGAAGAGCAGGTCGACCAGCCGGATCGTGCCCGCGTCCTTGAGACGTTCGAACTCGGGCATGATCTCGCCGTTGAACCGGCCGTGATCGAACCCGAACACGAGCAGCTGAACGGGGCCGAACGGCACGCTGGGTGTGCTGTCCTGGGCGCTCATCAGGAAGCACCCAGCAGCTTCTGCTTCTGTGCGGTGAACTCTTCCTCCGTCAGGATGCCTTGCTCCTTCAGGCGGCCGAGCTTCTCGAGCTGCTCGACCAGGTCCGGCTGTGCGGCCTGGACCGGCGCCGGCTGTGCCGCGGGCGTGGACGCCATCGCCTGTTGCTGCTCGAGCTCGGCAAGGCGCATGTCGCGCTCGTCGTCGGCATAGCGGCCTTCTTGCACCCGCTTGCCGGCGTGGTAGGCGACACCGCCGACCATGGCGGCGCGCATTAGGGGTCGTCGTCGGAAGGGCATGCTCCAACTCCTTTCGGCTAGACGGCGACGGGCTCCTGGGAACCCGCACCGTGCAGTGCGGTCTGCAGCCTGTCCTCCGCCTCCTGGGAGAGGGATGTCTTGAGGACCTTGCCGCCATACTTGCTCATGCCGGCGATCGCCTTTTCCGGCGTCGCCTTCTCGAGCACGAGAAACAGCGCGGACGTGCCCGGCTCGAGCATGTCGCGCACCTGTTGCTGGAACTCCTTGTTGATGCCGGCCGCTTCGAGCTTGCCGAACAGCGCTCCGAGCCCCGCGCCCATCGCCATCCCGAGGACCGGTACGAAGAAGAGCAGGCCGAAGAAGAAGCCCCAGAACATGCCCCAGGTGGCACCCGCGCCGACCGTGTGGTGGTTCGTCGTCACCTGGTACCTCCCGTCCTTGTGGCGCACGATCGCGGCGATGGCGTCCGGTTGGATAATCAACTCGTGAGCTAAATGCTGAGCCTCTCTCTCCGCCTCGGCGGCGGTCGTCTCGTCGGGATATCCGATGGCGATCAGCTCGGCCATCGCTGCGCTCCTCTCGGTCCGTGAGCCCCGCGCCGCGTGCCGCGGGCGACGGGCCCATTCCCGCTGGCAGAAGGGTCGCGCGGTCGCGCACGTGGAGCATCGTCCGGTTGGGATGAACGCGCGGCGTCCGTTGCGCCCGCGTGCAGGTCATCCCATCCGGGCGATGAAGAGGGAGGCCGTGGACGGTTGGCTGGCTTCACCTGCTACGACAGGGAGGTACGCATGAGAACGACGCAGGACTACGACGCCGGCCGCTCCTACTCCGGGTCGCCTACGGACTCTGGGCTCGACGATGCGCCCGGCGGCGGCTGGGTCGTCTTCGCCTCCGTGATGCTCGGCATTGCAGGGCTCTGGAACGCCTTCGCCGGGATCGCGGCAATCGCAGACGCCCACGTCTACGTGGCCAATGCCGACTACGTGTTCAGCGACCTGAACACGTGGGGCTGGATCGTGATGCTCCTCGGAGTTGCCCAGTGCCTCGCGGCGCTCGCCCTCCTCGCAGGCAGCGAGTTCGCGCGCTGGTTCGGAATCGGCGTCGCCAGCGTCAACGCGTTCGGCCAGCTGATGTTCATCCCGGCGTACCCGTTCTGGGGCATCGCGATGTTCGCTGTCGACCTTTTGATCATCTACGGGCTCGCCGTCTACGGCGGGTCACGGCTCCGCACCGGGTGATGCGGAAAGACGGAGGCGGCGCCGCGGCATCTCGCTGGCGCCGCCATCCCGTCAAGTCCGCCGCCGCCACCGCGGAATCGATCCCCGCGGACGAGCTGCTCGCGCTGCGCACGACCTTCTCCGCGCCTCGCTGGCTGAGGGACATCGGCCGCACGGCCTGGCTGCTCGTCGGCGTCTTCGCGCTGATCGCCGGCGTCATCTGGCTGCTCGCGGCGACTCACACGATCGTCGGCCCCGTGGTCGCCGCGACCGTGATCGCGACCGTGGCGGGGCCGCTCGTGAACAGGTTGAGCCGGCACATGCCGCGGATCGTCGCGGCCGCGCTCGTCCTGCTCAGCCTCCTCGCGATCGCGGTGCTCGTGCTCGTGCTCGTGATCGGGGGCATCACCTCGCAGCACGACGCGATCGCCGAACGATCCGCCGCCGCCGTCGACAAGGCTCAGGCGTGGCTCGAGGACGTCGGGGTCGACAAGTCCGGTGCCGCCGATGCAGGCGCTACCGCGAAGTCGAGCGCGCCGCGGGTCATCTCGACGCTCACGACGGGCGTGATCAGCGGCATCCGCGGCCTGGCCTCGGTGGTCTTCGGCGCGTCGCTCGCCCTGCTCAGCCTCTTCTTCCTACTCAAGGACGGGCCGATGATGCGAGGCTGGGTCGACCGGCACCTCGGAGTGCCGCCGGCCGTCGCGCGCACGATCACGAGCGGTGTGATCGGCTCGCTGCGCGGCTACTTCCGCGGCGTGACGCTCGTCGCCGCCTTCAACGCCGTCGTCGTCGGTCTCGGTGCGCTCCTGCTCGGGGTGCCACTCGCGGGCACGATCGCCGTCGTGTCGCTCGTGACGGCGTACGTCCCGTTCATCGGCGCCTTCGTCGCGGGCGCGTTCGCGGTCGTGATCGCGCTCGGGGCGCAAGGACCGGCGGTCGCGGTCGCGATGCTCATCGTCGTGCTGCTGGCGAACGGCCTGCTCCAGAACCTGGTGCAGCCGTTCGCGATGGGCTCGGCGCTCGACCTCCACCCGCTCGTCGTCCTCGTCGTGACGATCGGGAGCGGCTGCATCTTCGGGACGCTCGGGCTGATCCTCGCGGCGCCGCTCGTCTCTGCCGCGGTGCACGTCACCCGGGAGCTGTCCGCGGCGCGAGCTCAGCCGAGCAGCGCGTCCGGATCTTCCAGCGCCGCGCCGACGTCGTAGCCGAGCGCGAGGCCGAGCTTCGGCGCCGCTGAGACGACGCGTGCCTCTCCCAGGACCGGCAGGACCGCGACGAGGCAGTCGACGAGCTCGTCGTCGGTCGCCCCGGCTGTGCGAGCGGCGTCGACTGCCCAGAGGTACGACGCGGGGGTTCCGTCGACCGCGATCAGGGACGCGACACAGACGAGTGCCCGCGCCTTCGGCTCGAGCGGCGCCGCGGAGCCGCCATGACGCGTCTGGTCGATGAGCGCGTCGTCGCGAATGGCAAGCTTGCGGAGAATCTGCTCCGGCGATTCCACGGGTGATCCCAGCAGAGACCTTCCGAACCGAACCCGCATCATCCCTGTCGGGTGAAACGCCCGCTCAGCGGTCGTTCGTCACGAGTACGCGGAGATGCTCCGAGAGCCCCAGGCGCTGCGCCTCGGCGACGGCGTCGCTGCGGCTCGAGACGCCGAGCTTTCGGTAGACGGAGATCGCCTGGGTCTTGATCGTGTTGCGCGAGACGAAGAGCTGATCTGCGATCTCGCGGAACGAGAGGTGGGTCGCGAGGAGCGGCAGCAGCCGGAGCTCGGCCGGCGTAAGGCCGACGTGGCGCCCCTCGGGCTCCGGCGCGACGTCGATCTCCAGCCGGAGCTCCGCGGCCCGCTCACCCAGCGAGGCGAGGGCCGGGAAACGGCGCAGCAGGTCGAGGGCCTCGGCGAGCAGCTCCTCGGCTACGTCGAGGTCGCGCAGCGTGACGAACCCGCGCGCCAGCTCCAGCCGAATCCGAATCGCGAGCCAGGGCACTGCAGCCGTCAGGAACGGGATCAGCTCATGCCCTGCCGTGAGCGCCTCACGCGCCTCGTTCCAGCGACCGTGTCTGAGCGTCATGCGGGCGGTGGTGGCGCAATCGACGCAGCGCGCGAGGTAGCCGCCTACCGCCGACGCGGCGACGAGCTCGTGCAGCTCCGCGGTGAGGGCATCGGCTCGCTCGTACTCCTCCAGGTCGGCGGCAATGAGCGCGCGCTGGCCGAGCGCGACGACCAGGCTCTCCGTTGCCCCCGCCGCTTTCGCGGCAGCGGTCGCCTGCGCGAGCTCCGCCTCGGCGCGGTCGTGCTTGCCGAGCAACATCAGCGCCGACCCCTGGGCCAGCAGCGCCGCAGGACGCAGATAGCTGCCGGCGGCGAGGCCGGCCAGAGCCGCTTCGGCGTCGACGAGCATCCGGTTCGGCCCGTCCGCGCAGAGCCACGCGCGGAGCGTCGCGATCCAGGGCGCGATCGAGCGCGTGCCGTCCGGCAGCGGCCCGCGGACCGTGCCGCACGTGGCGGCGTCGAACCAGCGCTGGGCCTGTTCGGGGCGGCCGCGAAGGATGTGAATTGCGGAGCCCTGGATGGCGACGG
>Ga0126311_10000247_pt1 | contig 26415 bp, 20 predicted proteins | sample Plot61_FD_92539 | JGI IMG/M metagenome (GOLD analysis project Ga0126311, IMG submission 92539) | Serpentine soil microbial communities from UC McLaughlin Reserve, CA, USA - Plot61 | ecosystem: Environmental > Terrestrial > Soil > Grasslands | place: USA: UC McLaughlin Reserve, Lake County... | reverse complement strand
GTGAGACGGTGCGTTGAGGAACTTCGTTGCCCCGGCAACTCTAAAACTCATGACGCCGGAAACGTTTTGTTTAATCTCGCCACTTATAGCAGTGACAACTTAATGGTGAGTCTTGACTTCCGGCGTTCAAGAATATAAAAGGACGCCGCCGGTACCCGCCGGTGTCTTAAGGCCCAATCAATAATGCTTTAACAACAGTCCTTGGATACTGAAATGAAAGTTTTTCTTGAAGCGATCGCGTTTAATCACGATTCCAACCATGCCACCGCTGACGCGTTGAACATTCGCCGGAATCAAACCGAAGTTGTAACTGTTCCCGAGTGGCGACGCGGCGTAACCCTGAAGCCTGAAGACTCACCCGCCGCATACTCAATCGCCGACACTAAAGGACAGACCATCACCATCAAGGCTCAAGTCAAATGCATTAACACGAATGTTTCAGAACTCTTTGTCCGCGCGATCAACGCCTACTCATCGGCGACAAATATTCTGGGTGACGTTCGCGAGAAACTGATTACGCTGAATGGTCAACATGAAAGCGAGCTCGAGTCCTTTGAGTTAGTAGACCCTCAGTTGTGTCAGAGTGGCGTGGGAGTGACCACCATCGAATGGCGGTGGCAATTCCGCCTATCCCAGCAAGACGATTGGATTGACTTTGCTGTAACCGCGCATCGAATCTATACCCTTCTTCAACAGCCGACAGACCCCTGGCGCCCGAAAACGCACAGCCCCGACAATATTCTCCTGCCCTGGACGGAAGTGCTCGAGCACGCTTGCAAATGGGCAGCGCACGCTCAAAACGATAGTGAAGCAGCTAAACAAATAACGCAGAGAACTTACGACCTGGGATTGCAAATAGTTACTGATTCAGGCGACCCCACATATGCTTTCGAGAGCTTCAACTGCACCTCATTTTTACAATTACTTAACAGCGGCGTTGGTAATGGTCAGACGCTTAACTGCGATGATTGCGCAACGATTGTTTCAACGTTTGCAAATGCTGTCGGTTGCGATCTGTCGCAATCGGGCATGGGAATGGCATTCGACACAAATCGTGTGCTGCAGCTCGGGACAACTTCCTGGGCGAGAACAGGATTTGCACGTCACGCGGCTGCGTGGAGAGGCGCGTGTAAAGCGGATGACCTGTTATTCGATGCCTTTCTCAAAGTCGACATCGATGGCACACCGACCGCTGAGCCTCAAATAGCGTTTCTGCCCACCGATATGAAGTTCGGTCTAAACGGCGAGACAAATTATCACTTCTGTTTAGTGGACGCGGCAAGTATTTGCCAGCCAAGGCCTGCAATAGAGCGCCAACGCCGCACACTTGGCGACGGTTTTTTGGCGGACCGTGAACAGACCGATTCGGAGTTGCTGGATTTCACAACTAAGCGTTATGACTTTGAGCAGTGGAGACAGAACCCGGATGTTGATACGACTTCTCACCCACCAAAAGTCGATGATACGCCTCATGACATTGCCACTGCGTTGACGCAAAATTCCATCATTCCCGACTGGAAACTTCATTCACCGCAGGTTAGGCGTAACACCGAACGCTTCGAACTTGTTATCGACGCGCTGCTGCAACCTTCTTCGCCCGCCGAGCAGGTTTTCCTGGGGATCAAGTTATATCAATGCAAGGCGGCAACAAATGCGCGCAGATTTCTCCTGGAACTACTTAGCGCTTTCCATACAGTTGATCTGTCGCGTGACCACATCGGCATCTTTTTTGGTGAAGTGTCTTTCGTGAATACAGACGAGACCGCAGCTTTATTCGTACGACAGAACATTGTCACCCTTGTTCGAAGTGCAGGAAGACACAAAGTTCCAGCAACGGGCGCAGCTCGTGCACTGGACGCTTTTCTTCTCGATCTCTTGCAATGATTCAGATCTCAGAAGCCCGGAAACATTTCCAAAAGTTTTCACACCCAGAGTGAAGGGGAGCATTAGCTCCAGCAATTTAATCTTAAGGAGAAAAACGATGGACCACCCAATAAAGGGTCAATGGCATAGCTACTTGATACAAACGTCGGAGCACGGCGAGACTGCTGAAATCCAGGCAGACGGAGCTAATCATGTGATGGATCTTTCCTCGATGAACGCTCAGGGTCATCTGGCCCAGGGAACACATAATGGGAAAGCAATCACTGGTGACGCTACTCCGGACGGCAATTCATTCAAGCTGGTGCTGACTTATGTCGATGGAACGAGAACCTATGAAGGGAAGCTCGTTAGAGACAAGACCATTGGAGGCCAGCAAATCAAGCTGGTAGCCGGGCGATTTATTTTCGTTCATCCTTTTAACGATAAAGAGTTATTCGGGGTTGGAAACAATGGACTGCTGACAACCCAGGAGGAAGGGACGTGGGTAATCACACGTCCGTAGAAGTCTGAACGGCGCGGAAACACTCTCAAGGAGGGCAAGAGCGACTCACCGTTTTAACCCTCCACTGGCATTTGATACTTTAGCGCGTCTCCCGACTTTGTTCCGTTTGAAGAGTAAAGAAATACGGCTCGTGGTAGCATGCAGCGCTACGAGTTAACAAGGTGTTATGGCATAGGTTCAACGTGATAATGCTGCGCCGCAGACGAGTTGAAAGATACTCACGGCGGCTCGGTTATCTGTGTGCCCTTTTCATTCTTTTCTACTGCTCCACGTCCGCCTCATCGCAGGGATTGAATGCACCGGCCGCATCTGATGCGCCCCTGCTGACCTTAGGCCAAAAAATCAATCAAAACATCAACGGCGGCGACACGCAGTGGTTCAGAGTTCAATTAACAATCGGACAGTACGTCAGTTTTCGCATCGAACAACAACGTATCATTCTGCGCGCCGCTATCCTGGATGATCAGCACAATCGCCTCGTGGAAAGCGACAACCCGGGCGGTGGATTTGGGACTATCCACCTCTCAACTGTAGCGAAGTCTACTGGCGAATTTAAGCTTCAAATACGGTCGCCTGAAAACTGGGCGAATCCCGGATCTTACACTGTAACTATTCGCGAACTTCGTCCAGCGATGCTGTCTGATAACGAGCGGGTCGCTGCAGAAACTGACTTTGCCGAGGGACGTCAACTCTTTGAAAAGGGCACGGCTGAAGATCGCAAAAAAGCGGTTGAGAAATATGAGTCGTCGTTACGTTATTGGAAATCTATTCAAGACGCGTACTGGCAGGTCAAAACACTTTACTCGCTTGGCGCTACCCATCGAAGACTGGGCGATCTGCAAAAGGCCTCACAGTATTTCAAGGACAGCATCGACAACTCTCTTGTTTCCAAACTCGAACAGAACGATTGGCGACTAGTGGCCACTGTTCTCAACGACAGCGGACTTAATCACGCCGACTCGGGTAGATATGACGAGGCGCTTGACTCGCTTAATCGTGCTTTTGACCTTTTTCAAAAACACAATGATCTGCGCGGACAAGCAAGTGTTTGGAACAATAGAGGGTACACCTATTCCGCACTCGGAAATTTCGATACGGCGATCGAGAACTATCAGAAATCGATTCCACTCAGGGAAGCCGAAAAGGATCTGGCAGGCAAGAACAACGTCATCAGCAACATCATTGCGATGTACTTCTACAAAGGCGAGCCGCATCGTGCGCTCTCGATGTATGCCTCAGTCTTGCCTGAACTTGAGGAGCTTGAAAAGAAGGGCGAGCTGAAAGATCCGGATCAACTAGCGTCCGCTTATAACAACATCGCCAGCGTTTACGACAGCATGGGCCAACCGCAGCAGGCTTTGGAAGCATATAAAAAAGCCTGGGAGAAATTAAAAAACAAGCAGGGTCGCATGGCGGTAGCGACGCTCGACAACACCGGGCTTTTATATTTTCGATTGGGTGATGAACAAGTCACCACCGCGCTGAAATACTATGAAGACGCATTAAAGTTATTCCCTGCCGTAAATGATGCCGAACGCGAGGCAAATGTCCTGACTCACATGGGCGAGGTTTATCTCTATCAAAACAGAACCGCCGAGGCATTCGAGAAATTCAGCCGCGCTCTGACGCTGAGAGAAAATAAACGTACTCAGCCCGATGCTTTGACTCATCTTGGAGCGGCGTATTTTCAACAACAGAATTTTCCCAAGGCTGTCGAGCAATATGATAAAGCGTTGACCCTCCTGGGGAATGGCGACAAGCATCTACGGTCCATAGCGATGTATAAGCGAGGGGAGGCCTATTACTTCATGGGCAAGCACTCGCAGGCACTCGAAGACCTCAATAAGGCGTTGGTGCTCTGGAAGGAAATCGCCGATCCACGAGGTGAAGCCTCTACGCTTCAGAGGCTGGCCCAGATCGAACAAGATCTCAATCATCCAGACCGTGCTCTTCAATTAAATACTGAAGGACTTCATATCGTTGAATCGTTCCGCACAAATATCTCCAGCAACCAGCTACGAACATCGTACTTCGCTACGCAACAGGAATATTACGAACTGAGCATTGACCTCAACATGGCTCTCTACAAGCAGGACCGTTCCATTCAACGATTAGGTTCTGCATTCGAGGCCAGCGAGAGAGCGCGAGCTCGCACTTTGGCGGACATGCTCAATGAAACCCGCAGCGATATTCGGCAACACGTTGATAAAGAGCTTCTCGATCGATACGACCACGCCCAACAACGGCTCAATTCGCTGGAACAAACTCAGATCAGTGTGCTGAATGCGAGACATACAAAGGAACAGGCTGCGGCAATTGAACAGGAACTCATAACACTCTTCAGAGAAAGCGATGAAATCTGGGCCCAGATAAGGACTAAAAGCCCTAATTATGCGCAACTAACTCAGCCTCAACCGTTGAGTCTTCGCGAAACTCAACAGCAGCTCGACGCCGACACAGTCCTGTTGGAATATGCACTAGGCGGTAAGCGCAGTCATGTTTGGGTAATTACTCCAGATTCAATTGATGGCTTTGAATTGCCGCGGCGAGCCGAAATCGAGAAAACAGCGCGTCGAGTTACGAGTGCGCTGACAATGCGTCCTGTTGAAGCGCCCCGGCAACAACTATTGAGCCAGGAAAAGGAATACGCTGAAGCGTCTTCCGAACTTAGCCGGATGATCCTGAGCCCGGTTGCTTCACTTATCGGCCGCAAGCGGCTCGTTGTGGTAGTTGATGGCGCTTTGCAGTTGATCCCATTTGCAGCATTACCACTTCCAAACGGGATGACCTCACAATTGATCTCACAAAACGAGATCATCTATCTTCCGTCAGCGTCAGTACTGGCATTACAACGAAGAGAGCTCGCAAACCGTAAACCCGCAGCGCGTGCCATCGCGGTCTTTGCGAATCCAGTGTTCGAGCCTGACGACGAACGGGTTACGAGTGCGAAGAAGAAACCAGCCGGGACCATAGCGTTGAATACGAAAGTAGATTCACCGCTTAAAGACGCGCTGCGCGATGTCGGACTTGATCGGTTATCTCGGCTTCCGTATTCGCGTGCAGAAGCAGCGGCGATTATGAGTGTGGCGCCAAAGGGTGGAGTACTCGCGGCACTTGATTTTGAAGCCAATCGTGCATCTGTTCTCAGTCCGGAGTTGTCGAAGTACCGGATCATTCACTTCGCTACGCACGGAATCCTAAACATGGACCATCCGGAACTGTCGGCAATCGTCCTTTCACTCGTCGACAAAAACGGTGCGCCGCAGGATGGTTACGTGTTTCTTCACGACATCTACAATCTCAATTTACCTGCGGAATTAGTTGTTCTCAGCGCGTGCCAAACCGGTATCGGCAAACAGGTGAAGGGCGAAGGGCTCATTGCACTGACTCGCGGTTTCATGTACGCAGGCGCAGCTCGACTGGTCGCGAGTCTTTGGAAAGTAGACGACGCAGCCACCGCAGCGCTGATGAAAGAGTTCTATAAACAGATGTTTGTCGACGGTAAGAAACCGGCAGCCGCACTACAAGGTGCGCAAGTTTACCTGCGCGGCACCAGGCGTTGGAATTCTCCGGTCTACTGGGCCGGATTCTTCATCCAGGGTGAGTGGAGATAATTCTGACGGGCATTAACTGTCTATCTCTACTATAATCCGCGCCTAAGGTTCTCCCACCTTGTTTCCCCTGGAGCTGCATTGAGTTTTAACGACCCCCAGCCGAACGATCTCCGCGACAAGAGTGACGCGAAAAGAACTCACAACAAGCCCAAATGGGTCATGACCCAAACGGCTTTCGACAAACTCTTGAGTTGTTTCTCATTAGACCGTGACGAAGCAGGCAGACAATATGAACGTACCCGAGTAAGGCTGTTTCGCCTCTTCGAATGGAGTGCGGTTGGCCCTGCCGATGAGCTTGCCGATGAAACTTTCAATCGCGTGGCGCGTCGCATCGATGAGGGACAAAAGATCGATAACGTGATCGGTTACGTCGTGGGTGTCGCCAAAATCATCTGCAAGGAAGCACGCAAGAAGCACGTGCCAGTGTCATTGGACGACGCTCCCGAAACGCGGCACCGGATAACGCCGGAACCGGTTGAGCCAGACGTTCGAATGCAATGCTTCGACGATTGTCTGGAGGGTCTTAGTAGTGAAAGACGCTTTTTGATAGTCGAATACTACCAGCAGGAAAGACGCGACAAGATCGACCGGCGGCAAAAACTGGCTGAACGTCTGGGAATTCCGCAAAATGCCTTGAGAATTCGCGCCCATCGAATCAGAATGGCACTGGAAAACTGTATAACTCAGTGTTTGGAGGGCGCCGCGGTGCGAAATGAATAGCGCCCCGGACGCACTTCATACAGGGGGGCCATTACTTGGCAGAACAACCTAATCGAGAAGAGCTTGCCAGTCGTTATTTGCTGGGCGGCCTGTCTGAAAATGAGGCCATGACGCTGGAGGAGCAGATTCTCTCGGACGACGAGGTCTTTGAAAATCTCGAAATTGCCGAGGACGAGTTGATTGATCGCTATGTTCGCGACGATTTGAGCACCGAGGAACGCCGGCGAGTCCGGGAAATGATCCTTAATTCACCGCGCTTTGCAGAACGCGTGGACATCGCGAAAATTCTCACAACAAGAATTAGATCGCAACCAGCCGGGGCAGCTAAAGCAGAAAAGAAAAAATCGGGAAAAACTCGATGGTGGAATCTGTTTTTACCAACTCCAGAGATGGCGCCCGCGATGCGGCTGGTTGCGGTGGCGCCGCTGGCCTTACTGCTGCTGACAGGTGTTCTTCTGGTTCTGGTGTGGACCAGGTATCGCACCGAGTCTCAGCGCTGGGCGAGGGCGGAACAACGACTCTCACAACTCGAAAAAGAAATCGCCGATCAAAACGCTAAAAGCAGTGGACTCGAAACTGCGCTCACGCAAACGCAGCAAGAGAAGGCCGAACAGGAAAAACTCCTCGCCGACCTTCAGCGGCAACTCGCAGAACAACGCGGAAAAACTCTTCCCATCTTCTCGTTTTTTATTAATCCCGGTGTTGGCACTCGCGGCGACGGCGGCGCTGAAGCAAGCTTCCGCATTCCGCCCGGCAATGATGAGGTAGAACTTCGGTTGAATGTTGAGAGCGGTGATTACCCTCAATACGAAACAACCCTGCAGGATTCAGATCTCAAACCGATTTCAAAGCCCTCACGACTAAAACCCATCCGTCGGGGCAATCGCAAGTTTATCGCCTTCAAGGTTCCCACCCGTCTCCTCCGTCCGGGCAGCAGCTATTCCATCCACGTTGATGCTTTAAATAGCCAGCAGGTACGTGAGGATTTCAGCGATTATCGTTTCCGCGTGACCAGATAGTTCACTCTGAATGCACGGTCGGAGCGTCGGCGTGTGGGACGAAGCACATGCGACAGCGGGCTTCATATTTATCCGAAGCGCCCACGGCGACGCGTTCCTCTGATTCAAAGGTGCGCTGAGAATAGTTCGCGGGCTGGCCACACTTCATGCAGATGGCGTGAGTCTTCGTGATGTATTCGGCGACCGCGAGTAACTGCGGCATCGGTTCCCACGGTTTGCCGGTATAGTCCTGGTCCAACCCCGCAATGATCACGCGCACGCCTCGATGCGCAAGCGTGTTGACAACGTTAATCAGCTCGTTATCGAAAAACTGTCCTTCATCGATACCAACAACTTCCGTATCGTCGTCGACTTTCGCAAGTATCTCCGCCGCCGAGCGACTGTTGGACGAGTCGTGCCGCATCTCCGAGTGCGAAACAATCTGACTCTCTGAAAAGCGCGAGTCGAGCTCGGGCTTGAAGACCTGCACTTTTTGCCGCGCGATCTTCGCCCGGCGCAAACGACGGATCAGCTCCTCTGACTTGCCTGAAAACATCGATCCGGCTATCACCTCGACCCAACCCGCGCTCTTACGCGAATGTGGCGGTGGTTCATCGTGGTTAACCTGGGCGACTAGTTCATCCATTCTGGTTAGCTGTAAAGTTTGGGATTGTAAAAAGGCGCAAAAGCCGCGACGAGCGCTAGCTCAAAACTCATCGACCGCGTTACCAGGTCGCGCGACAAAACTCCCCACGCGCCCTGCTTGCTTCTGATGTCGCGTCCGCCGGTGACTTCATCGATCACGATGCCCAGTTCGCGGCGTCCCTCAATGACACTCTTAACGATATCCGGTGGAACCGAAATCGACGGCGCGGCGCCAAAAGCACTGCGGTCGCCGTTATCAATGGCAAAAGCCCAGCCTCTTAAAAACGTATGCCACTGACCTTCGATGGAAACTGAATGAAAGCCGCCTTCGAGTCCGACGTAGATATCAGCCTCGAGCCTGCGGCTGTGTAGTGATTCGCGGGCCGCCAGGGCTCGTTCTCGTGCTCCCTGCATCAACTGCCAGTCAGTCAGCGGCATGCTTGGAACACTCGTCTCGACGCGTCGCGCGACGACGTTGGCGTTCGCCCAGGCCGGGTCAATGGTGGCAATTCGCGCGACGCCGGCGCGCACAGCCATGATTTTTGCCGCGCGATCAGACCCCAGCGCGATTGTCTTGACTGCCACAGAGCAAGAGCCTATAGCACAGGAAAGTGTTCTCTGCAAATAGCCCTATAAGACTTATTTCCCCAGACACATTTTCTCTTCGTTTCCGCATAGCTATTGAAGCAGTAGCAGAATTAACACTGAGATTTGGTTGACAGAAATGTGACGTAGGAATAGCCTTTGTCGCACCTCTGGTATTTCTACTGCCCAGCATCCCTTTCTAACCTGGCGTCTCACGTTAGCCCGCGTGACTCCGAAGGAGGAGATTTTGAAATGTGCGAACCTAAACAATGGACATTGATGTTTTACTTTGCCACTGACAATCCGCTTGCGATCAGTGCCATTTCGCAACTGAAAGCCATCAAGGATGCCGGATTTCATCCTGATGCCAATGTCGTGGCTCAGTTCGATCCTTATACTGAAGGAACTCCCACTCACGTCTTTGACGTGAACGTCGTCAATAAGCTCAAAGAACACGGAAAATCCAACATCGGTTTCCGTGGCAACGATCCGGCTGTGCGCAGCCTGATCGAGGACAAGCTCTGGAGAGATGAAGAAACCAGCTCGGCGCCGCCCGTCACTGCCGGAGCGACAACGTCAAATTTTGAGTTGGTGAGAAACGCTCTTAACCGCGTGTTAGAAGCGAGATATCACATTAACTACAAGCCCCCGGTCGCCCCGAACGTCAGCAGTACTTTCAACCCGCTCAACGACCGGATGGAAGAACCCGGCGCCCAAACCTCGTTGCGTGAGTTTTTGCGGTTCTGTGCCGACAAATATCCGGCCAAACATTACATGTTGTTTATGCTGGGGCACGGCGTGGTGGTTGGTAACGACATCTTCATGCTCGACGAAAATGCGACTGAGCAATCGTTGACGTTGACCGACCTCGGAAAGATCCTGGCTGAGTTTAAGCACAGCATCGAACTCGAAGGTTCAGCTTTCGACCTGGTCAGTTTTCACAGTTGTTCGGTGAGTTCGATGGAGGTCGCTTACGAACTGCAGGGCACAGCGAAATATATGCTCGCGTCGCAGGGTCCGGCCTTTGTCGGCAGTTGGCCCTATCGGCAGATCCTTGTTCGTATATTCAACTCCCTGCCAGACAAAAGCACAGCGGCCGGTAACGGCCCGTTACCCGAAATCAAGGAAGCGGAGATGCGGGAGCTGATGTTCCAGATCTATCGCTCTTGCATATTGAATAGTGCTGATTACCTGTTGGCGGGTTATTCCTTCCAACTTACTCTTTGCGATCTCGATAAAGTCAGCACCGTTAAGACCGCGATAAACAATTTGGCGGCAGCGTTGAAGGCCGGTATCGAGCAAGATCCCGTCACTAAAAACTTTAGAGATCCAATCAGTGCCGACTTTATCCTGTTGTCACACTGGAAGTCACAGAGCTTCTTCAACGAAATGTACAGCGATCTCTATGATTTCTGTTTCTGCCTCAACAACAAGATCAGCGATCTCGGGACGGCTGGAACCAGACCAAATCCGGTACAGTCGAGGATTAAGGCAGCCTGCATTGAGGTGATGAAAACGCTGGTGAAGGAGAATCCGAAAAACACGGCACGCGGTGACAAGAAGCAGTTCATAGTGGCCGCTGATTCTCTGGGTCCGGCATTCCAATATTCGCGCGGGCTGTCCGTGTATTTCCCATGGTCAGAGCCTTCGAAGGACAGTCCCGTCCTGGCTCAATATCAGAGATACCGGTTCAGTACCGATACTAAAAACGCGTGGCTCGAGTTTCTGCGTGACTACTTCGACAAAACCAAGCGTGCGGTAAGCAGTAAAGAACCGGATCCGATGCGCTTCCTTCCGTTGTTACCGACTAACGGAACGCCGCCAATCGACCTGGGTTTGGAAGAAGACATCGCCAGCCTTATTTACAATGGTGAGGGAACGCCGGACTTGAGCGGTGCTCTTGCTGCTGGACTTAAGAGCGATCCGACGGACAGAACCGGCGGTGACATCAGCTTTATCTCCATCAAGAACTTTCCACGCGATACTCGAGCGCGCGGAGAGCGACTACAACAAGGTGACTCGACATTCCCGATAACCGAAGCTTTCGGTCTGTTCGAGCCAAACGGCAAGCTCACGCAGAACGGCAAGACCAGTCCGCATAGTCAGAATGGTCAGAAGAACGGTAGCAATACCGAAGCGATCGTGGTTTCGCCGAAGGCGTTGGGCTGAGATTTGCCAACGCCTTCAGCCTTTCAGCCGGCATTTGACGAAGGCAACATTAGTTTCACTCTCTTGCGTGATGCTAAGTTGCCATTCGTCTGCCGGAGTGTCGGAGTCTGCCGCAAACCTGGCCATCAAACAGAAAGCGGTGCAACTCCTCAAACTTAGTGGCGACCAGAATCTGGAAAATCCGGAGCTTGCTATCCAAACAGCGCGAGAAGCCCTCGCGCTCTCCCAATCCATAAACGATCAAGAAGGCACCGGCGACGCATACCTCACCATTGGCCAGTACTTCTACGCTCTGAACAAGATGAAGGAGGCGGCCCAGAACTATGAGCTGTCGCTGGCGATCTGGCGAGGGCTAAAAAAGCCGCAGAACGAAGCTTCGGTTCTGACCCTGTTGGGGTACGTTGAAGGACGAAAGGGTGAGTGGCTCAACGGCTTTTCCTATCTGGCACAGGCGCAGAATCTTCAGGATCATCAAATTGGGGCGGCTGAAATGGCGCGGATCGCTGCCGGGATGGGTTTCTTTTTTAACGAAAGCGGATTACCGGAAAACGGATTAATTCAGTATCAACGCGCGCGCGATTATTACCAGCAAGCTCCTAACGCGCTTCGCGAATACAACCGCCAGGTAATGATGATTGGTTACACTTACTTTCTCCTGAAAAACTATCAAGCCGCACTCCCCCATTTGCAACAAGCCCTCGACTATTTCAAGACGGCAGGTAAAGCAATCGCATTGGACAGCGTCGAGTGTGAGGAGTACATCGCTCAGGTCTACTTAGCCACAGGCGATTACCCGCTGGCGCTGAAATACTTGTTGCCCCTGCCGGCGTCTTATGAACACAGGAAAAGCTACGCGGCCCAGGTAAAAGTATTGATAGGAGAAGTCTATCAGCGGCAGGAAGAGACGGAGCTCGCGCGCTCTGAGTTTGAGGCAGCTTTGCAGGATTTTCGCGAAGCGGATGATCCAGTTAGAAAAGCTGCCGTCGCTTTCGCGCTCGGTCGTCTGGAGTTAAACCAGGATAACTACGATGCAGCAGAGAATTATCTGAAGGAGTCGATCGAAACCACTGAAGGCATACGAAGCGACTTGAACAGTCGCATGCTGGCTACAGCCTTTTCCGCCAGTGTTCACGACCGCTACGAAAGTTATATCGAGTGCCTGATGCGAAAGAACAAGCAGCAACCCGGACATGGCCTGGAACTGCAAGCTTTTCAAGCGAGCGAACTCGTCCGCGCTCGTTCACTGGCCGCGCTGTTACATGAAACACAAACGAAACTCATGACCGGCATCGACCGCGGTCTTGCGGGACGAGAGAAGACTCTCCGCCAGGCGATTCGAGCCAAAGCGGAAGAAGCGGTTGCTTTGCTCGCCACCGACTACAAGAGAGAGCAATTAGTTGAGTTAGAAAAATCGTTGACGAGTTTGCGAGAGCAACATCAACAACTCGCCGAGAAACTGAAAGCCCAGAACCCGCACTACGATGAGATAAAAGAGACAAAGACCTATTCCATAAAACAAATTCAGGAATCCATCATTGAAGACAACGATACGATGTTGTTGGAGTACTTCCTCGGGAAGAATGGCAGCTATGCCTGGGCCATCACGCGGAACGACACACGGTTCTACCATTTGCCCGCAGCTGACCGGATTACTGCCCTCGTGCAGGATGTTTATAAATTGCTCAAGCAGAAACCGGCCGGCGACATTGAACAACGTCTAAATGATGCCAACCGCACACTGGCGGAAACGATTCTTACTCCTCTCGCTGACCATGCGAACGTCAAGAGAGTGATCGTAGTAGCCGACCGCGCGCTCAATTACATTCCGTTTCAGTCGTTGCCGGGACCTTCGGGTGATCCGTTAGTTGCAAGTTATGAAATCGTAAACGCACCGTCCGCTTCGATTCTGGGCCAACTGCGTCAGGAGAAACTGCTACGCCCGCGCAGCACCAGAGTTGTGGCTGCTTTCGGTGATCCGGCATTCAAATCAAACTACGCGGAGTTGAAAAACCTCGGTTCCTCTGAAGTAACGGCGTCGACAAGAAGTGCATCCGGCGAGCGAAGTGTCGAAGTCGACGCAGATTCTCTCGCCGACCCGGCGAAGATCGAATCGCTTTTTTACAGCAAGTTTGAGCTGCAGAACCTGCGCAACCTCGTGGGCCAGGATGCTTTCGTAAAGACTGGATTTGACGCTTCGCGGGCGGCGCTTGAAACAACTGACTTCTCAAAATTCGCCATCCTGCACTTCGCCACGCACGGAGTGCTCGATCCCGAGAACCCGACGAAATCCGGTTTCTATCTTTCGACCATCGACGAAGCAGGCCACGATCAGAATGGCTTCATCTCGATGCAGGATGTTTACAACTTACGCGTTCCGGTTGCGCTCCTGGTGCTGAGCGCCTGCCGCACAGCTCTGGGGAAGGAAGTCAGTGGCGAAGGGTTGATCGGTTTGACGCGTGGATTCATGCACGCCGGCGCTTCCAGCGTGGTGGCGAGTTTGTGGAAGGTAGACGACGAAGCGACTTCAGAGTTGATGAAAGACTTCTACACCAACATGCTGAAGAAAAATATGCGGCCGGCCGAGGCGTTGCGCGAAGCACAAAACACGCTGCGACAGAATCCACAGTGGCGATCGCCATACTACTGGGCCGGCTTTACGTTTCAGGGCGAGTTCAAAGAACCGATCAGGCTGGCGCCTTCCGCCACAGCGCCACTCGCAGTGCAAAATGCTGTGGGGGGTGCGTTGTTACTTACTTTGTTAGCAGGGATCGGATGGGGCTACTGGCGGAGGAGGAAGGCGTGATCATTCGACTCTGAGTAAATAGCTGTCGGGAACTCGTTCTTTAGTGCCGTCAGGTCTGGTTTTGGTGAGTTGGATCGCATAGCTGCCGCGAGGAGTTAACGCCTCTGAGGAAACCGTAACAGTTAGTGTTTGTTCGGTTCGTTGATCGATCGTCAAAGTCTTATTGACGTACTCGCCTAACAAGGTAACCTCATAATCTTTAGCGCCTCTCGCATCTTCCGGAATCGTGAGATTTATTTTGAGACCATCGCCCGGTGGTAATTTCACCGTAGCGGGCGCAGGGCCTTCAGCCCGGTTAGAGCTACTCGCTGTTATATCGAGAGGTAAATACTTCTGCGATCTATCGGTCGTCACAAGAGAGTAGGTAAGACCGGCTACAACGATTAACACCAATGCCAACGCAGCTTGTGCGAAGTATGGTCTCCTCAAGGATGCTGCAACCTGTTCAAAAAAAGTCGGGTGCGAATCTTTTTCAGGTACCTTCTTGTTTCCTCTGTTGGACTCAGCGCGCCGGAGTAACTCACCCGCAAACTCCAACTTGCTCTGACGTTCAGCAGTACTTAAAAAATATTTTTTTACGCGTTCACGCTCGTCGTCAGGCAACTGATTATCCAGATAGTCGTCCGTGATTTCATCGACGATGGTGTCAAATTCCTCACCAAATGCGGGATCCGATAGCAAACGTAACTCGAATTGCTCTTCGTCTGCTTCCGGTAGTCGCCCAAGCAAATACTCCCTTACCTCAGTTTTATCCCTGTTAGCTATGATTTTGGTTGCTCCTCTGGTGTTGCCGCTTGTTACTCGGTACGCTTGGATACCTAATTCGTGGTATCTCTTCGGCACCTATCTACTATGACATTAGACCGCCGTTTTGTTTTGCTGTGCCTGAGCAATACAGCGAAGTACGCATTTTTCAAGGCTTACGCGTAAATGATGGGCTCGCGTTCGCAACGCTCCCTCGCTGATCGAAAGCTCGTCCGCCATCTGCCGGTGATTCTGGATCTTCGCGTGCCCCTGGTAAAGATGATAGTCGAGAATGAACTCCTGTTTGTCGCGTGGCAACAGTTTCAAACACTTTGACAGGCATTCATGAGCGTCGCTACGCATGTCCTCCTGTATCTTGCGTTGCGGCACCTCATCCGTCGATACTTCTTTACGCCGGCCATATTCCAGCAGAACGTTTCGAGCTACACCATGGAAGTAGCGGGCCGGATCGCCAACGTACGTCTGCTTAAGCTCCGGCAGTCGCTTTACCACGCGATCGATCGTCTCGTCCGTATAGTGTTCCGCATCACTTAGCCCCTTCGATACAAAGATGCGTATCAAACCGGCGCGAATTATCTCGTATCGTTCTGCTGCTTTTTCGCGATCAGGATCGAGCCACTCAAGCAGAGCATCAAATGTGTCCGGGGAGATGGTCACCTATCTACTATTTCCTCGTGAACTTGTGGATCGATAAGACGTGTGCCGCGAAGTTAGGAGGCTCATTGAAGCCTGCCTAAAACTAGCTCAGACGCATGGCAATAAGCAAGACGGTTCATCTTGACATTCAATTCTGCGGTTGCTGTAATCCAACTTCACACTACATCATGAGTAAAGGAAGTTTTTTGGAGGCTTTGCACAATCCCACCCACGGCAGTGGGTGGTTCATTCAGATGCTCTCTACACACAACCTAAAATCGTGGCCTTTGAATCCCACCAACGGTAGTTGGTGGATTGTTCAAATTCTTTCTCGTAGGGATCTGAAGTATCCACCCACTGCCGTGGGTGGGATTAGCTGGGTTCGGGGAGAGAGTCTGTAGAGGAGATCTGAAACACCACCCACTGCCGTGGGTGGGATTACGAAAGCATCTGAAGTATCCACCAGCTGCCGTCGTGGGTTTCGTATTAACAGAGCAGGTTTTGGAGGTACTCGCGTGACGATCGACGAATTAGTTTACGATTGGAATACGATTGAACCATCGCTCGTCGCTCCGAACCGGCATATCGGCATTGACGACGAGACCCTGCGCGATGGTTTGCAGTCGCCTTCCGTCACGGAACCTCCAGTTGAACAGAAACTCGAGCTGCTTCACTTGATGGAAGCGCTGAATATCGATACCGCAAATATCGGACTGCCCGGCGCCGGTGGTACTCACGCCGCCGGAGTCGAACGACTGGCCCGCGAGATCGCCGATAAAAAACTGAAAATCCGGCCCAACTGCGCCGCTCGCACACATCGCAACGACATCACTGCCGTTCTCGAGATCTCGCAACGCGCCGGCATTCCGATCGAAGCGTGTACGTTCATCGGCTCTTCGTCCGTGCGCTTTTTTGCCGAAGACTGGACGCTCGATAAGTTACTACAAATGACCGAGGAAGCCGTGTCGTTTGCGGTGAGCCAAGGGCTGCCCGTTAACTTCGTCACTGAAGATACAACCCGCGCCAATCCCGAAACGATTCGCGCGCTTTACTCAACTGCGATTCGCTGCGGCGCGAAAGCAGTTTGCGTCTGCGATACGGTTGGACATTCAACGCCCGATGGCGCGCGTTCAGTCGTGAGGTTCGTCAAAAGCATTATCGAGGAACAGGGCGGAAACATCCGGCTCGACTGGCACGGTCATCAGGATCGTGGCCTGGGCGTGATCAACTCGATCGCGGCCATCCAGGGTGGAGCAGATCAGGTTCACGGCTCGGCGCTCGGAATCGGAGAACGCGTCGGTAACACGCCGCTCGATCAGTTGCTGGTGAATCTGAAACTGATGGGCTGGATCGATAACGACCTGTCGCGTTTAGGTGAGTACTGCCAAACAGCCGCACGTATTTGCTGTTGGGACGTGCCGGCAAACTACCCGGTGTTCGGGCGCGACGCGTTTCGCACTGCGACCGGAGTTCATGCCGCGGCAGTGATCAAGAGTTATCGCAAAGGCGATCAACATTTGGCCGACATCGTTTACTCGGGTGTGCCGGCGGGCGAGTTTGGTCTCGAGCAGGTGATCGAGATTGGTCCAATGAGTGGAAAGTCAAACGTTATCTACTGGCTGGAGAAGCGCGGCATTAAGCCGGATGAAAATCTCGTCAACCGCATTTACGATCGCGCCAAGTCAGCGACTGGAGTGCTCGAAGAGAGTGAAATCATGGGGTTGTTGTGAGTCAAATCGGGGTTGATCTACGTAAATCCGCGGCCCAAATAATGTCGCACCTCACGGTTGCTCGCGCACTTCGATTCTTCGAAACGAACGCTGATGCAATCACCGAAGAGCAGATTCGCATCTGTTCGGTTCCCGCAACTCCTTTTGGCGAACAGGAGCGCGCCGAGTATCTCAGGGGAAAGTTTTCCGAGCTTGGTCTAACTGAAGTCGAGATCGACGAAGAAGGCAATTGTCTCGGTCTGCTTCGCGGCGCTTCGCTAAAACCGCTGCTCGTCGTCAGCGCACATCTCGACACTGTGTTTTCAAAGGACGATGATTTCACTGTCGTCAAGCGCGATCACAAGTTGTTTGCGCCAGGGATAGCGGATGATGGTTGTGGACTTGCAGCACTGATCGCTATCGCGCGGGTGATTCAAAATGAGCGCATACCGCTGGAAGGTTCGCTGTTGTTTGTTGGTACAGTCGGCGAAGAAGGCGAGGGAAACCTGCGCGGCGTTCGTCATCTTTTCACTAAAGGTCGCTGGGCTTCGCAGGTTGATGCGTTCCTGAGTTTTGATGGGCCAGGACTCGATCGAATTACCAACCGCGCGCTCGGCTCTCGTCGTTATCGCGTCGCGTTTACTGGACCAGGCGGACATTCGTGGGGCGATTTTGGCGTGCCGAATCCGGTGCATGCGCTCGGACGCGCGATCTCGAGACTTGCCGGCTATCCGGTTCCAAAAGATCCACGCACCACATTTAATGTCGGTCGCGTTGAGGGTGGCACCGGGGTTAACTCGATTCCGAGCAGTGCGGTTATGGAGGTCGATCTGCGCTCTGCGGCTGAGTCAGAGTTACAACGATTGGATGCGTTCTTCCGTCGTGCGATGAAGGATGCCGCTGATGAGGAGAACGGAAGCAGGCGGGCGGGTAATCCGTTGTTGCAACTCAAGCTCGAGTTGATTGGAGACAGACCGACTGGTGAAACACCGAACGACTCGCCGCTCGTTGAGCTCGCACTCGAGGCGACGAGGATACTGGGCGTGGAACCTCGTCTCGATCAGTCTTCAACTGACTCAAACTTACCAATCTCACTCGGCATTCCCGCAATCACACTCGGCGCCGGCGGGACCTCCGGCTCCTCTCACACCCTCGACGAATGGTACGACCCGCGCGACAGAGACAAAGGTCTGAAGCGCGGGCTGCTGGTAGTTCTCGGAATGGCAGGAATAAAAGCTGAATTTAATTGATCGGGATCGAGACCGTCGCTGAGCCGGCTTTCCCCGGTGGGAAGCGCTTCTGTCGCGCGATGCGTAACGCGTTAGCATCGCCACCCGAAGCCTGCGTCACACGTCCCGACTCGTCATAAGTAACCGTCACCACAACTCTCTTCGCATTAGACTTTACTTCCTCAACAGGAGCGCTCGAGTTCTCTGCGAGTTTCGCTTCGCGAGCCTTTCGTTCCTTCTCGCGCTGTCGCTTAGCTGCTAACGCCGCCGGATCCTCAGTCGCTGGTTCTGCTGATGCCTCCGTAGATGGTTGCGGTTGTGCCGGAGTCTCAGCTTGCGTTGTAGTTTGCGGCGCGGGCGCCTGAGTAACTGCTTCCGGCCGAGGAGCCGCCTTCTTACCGTACCAGCCTGCCGGCACTCCTATTGCCGCGACACTCCCGAGAACCGCCACCACAATCGCTCCGATAAAAAGCGGCTTGCGACTTCCGCCAGAATCTTTTCCGAGTGACAGAAATGCCGGTGCGAAAGAATTCTCAACTTCAGCGCTTGTTTGCGTTTTAACGTCTGCACCCGCGAGATCATCAGGTTCCGGAACATACTCAGCCGGAAACGCAATACCCGGAGCAATATTCTCGTCCAGTCGTCGCAGTCCTTCGAGCACCACCTGTGTCCATGGTTGATTGATGGTGCGGCTCTTTGCTTCCATATCTGCGCTGAATTCAAACTCTGCGTTGGGGAGAGTGAGAGCATAGTAGACCGCGTCGATTCCATGCAGCATGCCGATGCGCGCATCAACAACCGAGCCCGCCTGTAAGAAAAAATATCCCGCGCCCTGGGGATACAAAACTTTAAGCCGGCCGCTCTTGCGTTGATTACAGAAGAACTCAATTAACTCTGAAAGTGAAAGGTCGCTGAGGTGTCCAGTTAATGCCATGAGAACAAGTCCCTTCTAGGAAACTGTTGGATTGTAAAGGGGGAGAGATGGCGCGCCGGCAGGCCAGCGCGCCATGAAGGAAGATTATTGGACCAGCGCAAACTTGTAGTTGATCACGCCGGAAACTTTCACCGGCTGGCCGGAAAGCTTAGTGGGCGAAAACTTTGCTTTCAGCGCCGCTTGCACTGCCGCGTCGCGCAACATAGATGGACCACTCGACGCATTTGCCGCGACCACTTTACCGGTTTCGTCGAGGATTACGTCAACTGTAACCACACCCTGAGTTCGCATGCGTTTCGCTGCCTCAGGATAGGTGGGCGGCGGCAGGTAGACCGCAGTGCCGTTGAGAACTCCACCTGAAACCGGCTTGAGAATCGGTTTTGGACCAGGGCTCGGCGGCGGTTCGGAATCCAGAAGCACGCGAATCGCTTCATTCGCATTCACCGCACCCACCTTCATTTCAGCTGGACCAGACGCGAGCTTCGTCGCACTGCTTGAAGCTGATGGCAGGTCGGGCGCGTTCGGAATCCTCTTGTTGTCTTTCTTTGCATTCGCCGCAGGCGTGTTCACCTTTGGATCAGGCTTGCTGGCCGGGGCTGTCGGCGGAGGAGTCACAGGCTGCGGAGTAGTTGCGGCACCGGGCGTGACCATCTTCACCATGTTCTCGTCCAGGTAATACATGATTGAGCGATAGGTCACTTCGGTAGGTTCGAAGGTGATGCCACGCGCATCAACCATTGCTACCGACGTCGTCATCTTGTTCCAGTTGCCTGCGAAGTCAAACTCGTATTTGTAGGTCTCCTTGCTCAATAACGTACCGTCCGGATTGAGCAGGGTCATCTCACTGATATTTCCCTTTTCGTCGTACTTGTAAACTTCTTTGCCCGTCAGCGTGGCGCCGGCAATCGGGAAGTACTGGTTTTCGATCTTGTTGCCCTTGATGTCGTAGGCAACAATCTCGACGACCGCATGCTTACCTTCAGCCGGGCGGCCATCAGCGGTCAAGAGTTTGGCGATCTCGGTGCGCACGCGGCGTACGGGGCCGATTAAACCGTCCCTGGATCTGTCGCTTTCAACTGCGGGGACAGTTTTGGCATTTCCGGCTTTGGCGGTCAGGTTCGACTGGGCGATTGCGGCAGAACTCGAAACCATCAGGCCAAGCGTAATCAAACATAATTTCTTCAGCATCGACATTATTTTCTCCATAATTCGCTGAGGCGGGCCAAATTTGGATAGATTGGGCGTGAAGTCGGGCAGGTCAAGCCTCGCAGGAACCCACCGGCCCTAGCCATACTAACGCGGTTAAACGATGTTTGTCTACAGCTATTTTCCCGTGCGAAAGAGGCTGTCTGTGCGGCTGATCGCTATTAATTCGTGGGCGGCGCGATAGACCTGAGCTACGGGGATTTGACCTATTGATGGACCGAAAATCAGGCGGTTTGAGTCACCGGCCGGAGTGAAGCTGTGCGGGTCCGGGCGGTCCATGATCATGATGACGGGTGTTCCGACCGCCGCCGCAATGTGCGCCGGTCCGGTGTCGTTCGATATGAAAACAGTTAAACGGGCCTGCGCCGAGACGAGCTGCGGGATCGTTAAACGGTCAAAAAAGATCGTTCCGGCGGGAAAGACTTTGCGCATCTGCGGCACCATTGCTCTCTCCTCCGGACCAGCGAAGACGATCACTCGCACGTTGTCATTCCGGATCAAATGGTCCGCCAGCTCGACAAACCGTTCGAGGGGCCAGAGACGCGTGCTGCTCCCTGCCCCCGGGAAAACGCCGACCAGCAGTTCGCGGGCGTGGGCTTTCTCTTTCTTCAGCAATCCTTCAACTGTCGAATCCTCTATCGCGCTGGTTCTGAGCGCGGGCGCTCGCGACACATTCTCGATCCCGAGCGGCTTGAGGAGGTCGAGATAACGATCGATGAGATGAGCAGTCTGTACTTCCCTGGCCGGCTGCGGTTTGAAATTCGCTAGGAAGTCGAGCGAGCGATTGGAACGGCGTGAGTAGAGCCGGTGCGGCGCGCCTGAAAGAAAACCGAGTATGTTGGTCTCGTAGTAGCTGTGCAGGTCGATAACAAAATCAAACTTCTTCTTTCGGACTTCGGAGACCAGTTTCGCAATACGGCCAATCGAGATCAGCGTTGGACCATCTCGTAACGCCACGCGATCCACTTCGAGGATCTCGTTCGCATAACCGGAGAGACTGAGCAGCTCTTTGCCGGGTTTTCCAACTGCCACCGTGATCTGTGCGTGAGGGAAACGTTCGCGTATGGCCCGCAGCGCGGGCAAGCTCATCACCACGTCCCCGAGTTGCCCGAAATCGATGACGAGTATGTTCCGCGGATCGAATGCCACTTTTACAACAACCTTAGATCACGACCCGTCATCTCGGATGGCTTTTCGAGATTGAGTAAACCGAGCAACGTCGGCCCGACGTCTTCGAGCGCGCCGCCACTGCGCAGCTTCACTCCGATCGAATCTTCATCAATCAGGTGAAATGGCACGGGATTGGTCGTGTGTGCTGTATGCGGACTGCCGGTTACCGGATCGACCATCTGTTCGGCGTTGCCGTGGTCGGCGGTGATCAACGTGATGCCGCGTGCCTCGCGTATGCGTTTGGTAATCCAGCCCAGGCAAGTATCAACGTACTGGCACGCCTCGATCGTCTTATCGAGTTTTCCGGTGTGGCCCACCATATCCGGATTCGCGAAGTTGATAACGAACACGTCCGTCTCGGCCTCGTCGATGCCACGTAAAACTTTATCTGTAACTTTGAATGCCGACATCTCCGGTTGCAGATCGTAAGTCGCGATCTTCGGCGACGGCATGAGCAGGCGCCGTTCGCATTTATATTCCTTTTCAACGCCACCATTGAAGAAGTAAGTGACGTGCGCATACTTCTCAGTTTCCGCGAGCCGATAATTGTTTACCTTAAGGTCCCCCCAAACTTCGGCGAGAACGTTTTTGTGCTGCCTGGGCGGAAATGCGATCGGAAGATCGAACGTCTGGTCGTACAGCGTGAAGCAAACGAACTCGACCTTCGGCCGGTCGTCAACTGGAAACTCTTTAAAGCCGGGAACCGTGAGAGCGCGCGTCAACTGGCGCGCACGGTCAGGCCGGAAGTTAAAGAAAATGACCGCATCGTCGTTCTTAATCGTCGCCACCGGACTGCCGTCTTTACGAACGATCGCAATCGGCTCAACAAACTCATCCGTTACGCCGCGTTGGTACGACTCATTAATACCGGCAAGCGGATCGGTGGCGCGTTCGCCAATCGCTTTGGTTAACAACTCATACGCGCGCTGCGTTCGCTCCCAGCGCTTGTCGCGATCCATCGCATAGTAACGACCGACGACAGTAGCGATCTCGCCGCAGCCGATCTCTTCTATCTTTTTCTGTAACGTGCCGACGTAATGAGCGCCGGACGATGGTGGCGTGTCTCTGCCGTCGAGAAAGCAGTGTACAAAAACCTCGACGAGACCACAGTCTTTAGCCATCTTGAGTAACGCGTAAAGATGAGTCAGAGATGAGTGAACCTGGCCGTCCGAGATCAGTCCCATCAAGTGCAACGCTTTGCTGCGCTCGTGCGCGCCGTTCATCGCCTTTGTCAACACCTTGTTTTTGAAAAACTCGCTCGTTTCGATCTCATGATCGACGAGCGACACGTCCATTCGAATCACGCGACCCGAACCGATGTTCAGGTGGCCGACTTCAGAATTTCCCATCACGCCGGCCGGCAGTCCGACACGCGAGCCATGCGCTTCGAGCAATGTGCTGGGATACTTTCCGGATAGTTCGTCGTAGAAAGGTGTCTCCGCAAGTGCAATCGCGTTACCGTCGCGCGCCACCGAGTGCCCCCAACCGTCGATAATTATCAGGGCCACCGGCCCTTTTTTCTTTGCCATGTTCAACTCTTATCCGCAGATTACGCAGATTTTTTCTTTGTAATCTGTGGATTGACCAGGAAAGCCTTTCCTCCAGCGAAGCGTGCGGCGCCGCGCAGGTCTTCTTCAATGCGCAATAGTTGATTGTACTTTGCCGTGCGATCGGTCCGCGAAAGCGATCCAGTTTTGATTTGGCCGGCATTGGTTGCGACCGCCAGATCAGCGATGAACGGATCCTCAGTTTCGCCGGAACGATGCGAGATGATTGTGGTGCGCTTGTTTCGTTGCGCGAGCTCGATGCAGTCGAGTGTTTCCGTCAGCGTACCAATCTGGTTGACTTTGATCAGAATCGAATTCGCAACGCCGAGATCGATTCCTTTTTGCAGGAAGATGGTGTTGGTAACAAACAGATCGTCACCGACGAGTTGAATTCGATCTCCGATCTCGTCAGTCAAGGTTTTCCAACCGGTCCAATCATTCTCAGCCATGCCGTCTTCGATCGAGATGATCGGATACTGATCGCACCAGCTTTTCCAATACGCGACCATCTCGGCACTGGTCAGTTTTCGTTTGTCACTCTTTTTAAAGACGTATCGCTTGCCGTCGTAAAACTCGCTCGCCGCCGGATCGAGCGCGAGCAAACAATCCGTGCCCGGCGCATAGCCTGCTTTAATCATCGACTCGAGAATGATTTCAACCGCCTCCTCGTTCGATCTCAAGTTTGGCGCGAACCCGCCTTCGTCGCCGACGCTCGTCGCGTAGCCTTTTCCTTTCAACACCGCTTTGAGTTGATGAAAAACTTCCGCGCCCACTCGCAACGCTTCATTGAACGTCGCGGCGCCTGCGGGAACAACCATGAACTCCTGGAAATCGACGTTGTTGTCCGCATGCGCACCGCCGTTGACGATGTTCATCATCGGCACGGGCAGAGTGCGCGCATTTGGACCACCGAGATAGCGATAGAGTGGAATCTCCAGTTGCAACGCAGCCGCGCGAGCCGTGGCCATCGAAACGGCGAGCAACGCATTCGCGCCGAGTTTGGATTTGTTTTTAGTGCCGTCGAGATCGATCAGGGCGCGGTCGACTTCCGCCTGGTCCAACGCGTCAAAACCCTGTAGCGCCGGTCCGATGATCTCGTTGACATTTTGAACTGCCTTCAGAACGCCCTTGCCGCCGTAGCGCTTCTTGTCTCCATCTCGCAGCTCAACTGCCTCGTTCTCACCGGTTGAAGCACCGGACGGAACCGCTGCACGTCCTATTGCACCATCGGCCAAAACCACTTCCGCTTCCACGGTCGGATTACCGCGCGAGTCCAGTATCTCCCGTGCCAGAACGTGCTCGATCCAGCTCATCCTCGATTTCCCCTTCTCCATCAGTTTGTTGTATCTCGAGTTTCACGCGCATCACGCGACGCTTCTCAACTCGTTCGACCTTGAAAACAAGTCCATCATGTTGGACCACTTCACCGGGTGCTAACACGTGACCGGCTTCCGTCATCAAAAACCCACCGACGGTCGTGTAGACTTCGGATTCTGGCACTGACAACTTCAGTCGCCGGTTCAGATCTCTTACAGCCAGCCCACCATCCAACACATACGTGTGGTTATCGATCTCCGTGATCTGTTCGTTAACTTCCTCGTCGTGTTCGTCTGAAATGTCGCCGACGATCTCTTCGAGCAGGTCTTCGAGAGTGATGATGCCTTCAAGTCCGCCATGCTCGTCGACTACGAAACCAAAGTGCATCTTTGCTTTTTGCAACTGGCGCAGCACGTGTTCGAGTCGCGCAGTGTCAACAACGTACAGCGGCGGTTGCAAAACGTCTTCGAGCTTGAATCTTTCAGGATGCAACAGGTAAGGCATCACGTCTTTGCTGTGAATGAAACCAATCACATCGTCTAACGACTCTCGATACACGGGCAAACGCGAATAGCGATGCTGATCGAAAGCCTTGGTGATCTGTTCGAGATTGCACGTACTCGAAATCGCCGCCATCTCGGTGCGTGGCACCATCGCCTCGCGCACTACCGTGTCGGAAAACTCGAAAACGCGGTGTATCAAACGCCGCTCTTCGGCGCGCAGGTGACCACTCTCGCGTGAGATGTCGATGAGCTTGCGCAACTCTTCTTCAGTGTACGTTGAAGCGTGTTCAGCAGTGGCTTTAATGCCGACCAAACTAACAGCACGCGCGCTCGCCCAATCGAGCGCGCGTATAGGCAAACTGAGGACGCGATAAAAGAGTTGCATCGGGAGCGCAACCGCCAACGCGATTTTTTCTGCCGCCGCGAGTCCAACCAGCTTCGGCGCCTGTTCGCCCACCACGATGTGCAGCGACGTAATAATCGTAAAGGCGACCGCGAACGAGATAGCGTGTCGCAACGTCTCCGACAATCCGGAAAGCGGCCCTTCAAGCAGGCGCGCGATTGCCGGTTCACCAATCCAGCCTAAGGCGAGCGAGGCGAGCGTGATTCCGAGTTGGCAGGCAGACAGATAAGCGTTGAGATTTTGCAGCAGCTCCATCAGCCGTTTGGCTGAACGACTGCCTTGCGCCACGAGCGTTTCGATGCGCGACGTGCGCACGCCTACAAGCGCAAACTCGGCGGCGACGAAGAAGCCATTGGCTGCGACCAGTAACAGAACCGCAAGCAGTTTTACGGTAATTGCGGTGGCGGAACTCATGTGGGACGGAAATCATAGCACGGAGAGGGTGCGGCCACAGATCTCCACAGACAGCACCGATAGTACTGGTTAGCTCTAATTTCTTTGCGCAGTTGGTTTAGTGTCCGACTGACGCCCCCGCGGCGCGGGCGCGGATCGGACGCCGGTCATGTTTGCTGTGGGCACGAGCGAGTGCCTGGTCGACGCGAGGTTCGATGCTGCACTCCGGCTGGCGACACACTGCTGCCAACTCGGACACTACGAGATATCGGGAACGCTCGAGCATCCGTTGTTCGCGAAAAGAGAGAGGTTTGATATTGCTTAAATATGTTAAATGCTTGAGCACGTCGGCAACCTCGAAGATGTCGCCGCTGCGCATTTTTTCTGAGAATTCCTTGAAGCGATCCTTCCAATCGGTAGCGGGGGAAGAAAAATCATCTGCTAACGCTTTGAGTAGCAATTCACACTCGCCCGATGAGATTGGGGCTCGCAGGCCAACTTCTGAAGCATTGGATACGGGAACTAAGACCACTGAGTTATTAGCAGCAAGACGAAGCGTATAAAAGGGTAGGAGCTGAGCGCCTATTTGCTTCTGTTCTATTTGCTCGATGGTCCCGATTCCATGATTCGGGTAAACGACTTTCTGGCCGACTTTGAAGCCCACCATGCACCTCCATCGAATT
>Ga0126311_10000246_pt1 | contig 26427 bp, 21 predicted proteins | sample Plot61_FD_92539 | JGI IMG/M metagenome (GOLD analysis project Ga0126311, IMG submission 92539) | Serpentine soil microbial communities from UC McLaughlin Reserve, CA, USA - Plot61 | ecosystem: Environmental > Terrestrial > Soil > Grasslands | place: USA: UC McLaughlin Reserve, Lake County... | reverse complement strand
GCACGCTCGAGGTGTTCAAAGGGATGGAGATTGGTCACATTTTCAAACTCGGAACCAAGTACTCCGAATCGATGGGCGCAACTGTGCTGACGCAGGATGGCAAAGAAGTGCCGATCGTGATGGGCAGCTACGGGATCGGAGTGGAACGAATCATGGCTGCCGCCGTCGAGCAACAACACGATAACGACGGCATCATCTGGCCTCGATCGCTTGCGCCTTTTGACGTCGTAGTCACGATCACAAACATGAAGCAGGACGAACTGCGCGCAGCGGGCGAGAAGTTGTACGAAGAATTGCAGCAAGCCGGTCTCGAAGTTCTGCTGGACGATCGCGACGAGCGCGCGGGCGTGAAGTTCAAAGACGCGGATCTCATCGGCATTCCTTATCGAGTCACGATCGGCAAAAAAGTTGCCGATGGCACGGTCGAGCTATTCAACCGGCGTACAAAGCAGACCGAAGATGTTAGAATCGCGGAGGTCGCCCAGAGGCTAAGATCAGTACAACAATGAAATCGTTTGGGCTTTTGCTACTGCTACTAATCCCGGCTCCCATTCGAGCGTCACAGGATCTTCTTCCCGAGCTGGTTCGCCGCATCAAACCCTCCGCAGTCGCGATCGAAACTTTCGACTCACGCGGTGAGAAGCTTACGCGCGGCAGTGGCTTCTTCATCGAAACCGATCGCATCGTCACGAACCGTCACGTGATTGAAGGCGCGTATCGCGCCGAAGTTCACTCGTCAACCGGAACTGTTTACCCGGTGAGAGGCGTACTCGCGGTCGATGCTGAAGGCGACCTTGCAGTGTTGAAGATCGACCTGCCCGCCAACCAGATTCGACCGCTTCCACTAGACAAGACTTCGCCGCAGGAAGGTGAAAGCGTTGTTGTCATTGGTAACCCGCTCGGTTTGGAAGGCAGTGTTACGAATGGAATCGTTTCGGCAGTGCGCGACATTCCCACTTTCGGACGCATCATTCAGATCACGGCGCCAATCTCTTCCGGATCGAGCGGCAGTCCGGTTGTGAACATGCAAGGTCAGGTGATCGGCATCGCGACGTTGCAGATAACCGGCGGTCAAAGCGTGAACTTTGCGATTCCTTCGGAACGCATTTCACAACTTCAAGTCACGACGATGACGTCGCTGTCGGATCTGGTAGCTGCGAGCGGTCGAAACAAGCGCGCGAAAGCGGTACAGTTTTTCCGCGATGGTTTGAGTTTTCTTTCCAAGGACGATTGCGAGAAGGCGCTGCCTTACTTTGAAAAGGCGGTCGAGTCAGACAGCAACTACGCGGAGGCGTGGGCGCAAAGTGGTTTCTGTAACGAGAAACTCGGCAAGCATGCTGAGGCGCTCGAGGCTTCGAAGAAGGCGGTTAGTTTGAGACCTTCCGCGGAGTCGTACTTCAACATCGGGCTCGCGAGTTTTTATTTGAAGCAGTACAAAGAAGCCGCGGAAGCGTACCGCCAATCGATCAAGCTCGATCCTTACAATGCTGCCGATGCTTACTACGCGCTCGGGTTGGTCTATCGCGACTGGGGCAAGCCCGACGACGAGATCCAAGCGTACAAACAGGCGATTCGTCTCCGACCCGATTACACGGTTGCGTACGAACGACTCGGCTCGCGCTATCTACGCTCGAAGAAGTTCAGCGAAGCGGTGGAGATCTTTCGCCAACTCGCGGCGCTAAAGCCGGGCGATTACAACGCGCCGAACAACATGGGCGAAGCTTATTTGGAGTTGAACCGTTTGAACGACGCGGTCGAATCGTTTCGGCAGTCGATTCGATTGAAACCCGACTTCGGCAAAGCCTACTACAACCTCGGTCGTTGCCTGCTAGCGATGGGCAATCGCGACGGTGCCCTCGAGCAATACACAATCCTCACCAACATCGATCCCGATTATGCCGAGAAGCTAAACAGCCTGATCAATCCGTAAAATCCGTGTTCAATTGATCGCTTCGCCGACGATGGCCGTGAGGGTATTGTCCTGAAGGATTTTATTGCGCGGTAACTGGCCGTGCAGATCGCAACCAAAGACTGCGTATCGAGACAGGGTTGGACCGTTAAAAATATTCTCGCCAAGCAACGACGCGCGCGTCACACGACCATCCCCCGGAGCGTACATTGCTGCAGTCGCCTTTTCTTTCGAGATCTTCGCTCCGGTGGAAGTCTTGTATTCGCGCGGTCTCGTTAACGTCAACCAGCGATTGTGCTTTTCATCACGCAATACTAACGGCGCGTTCAACGTCTCTTCACAGTCACCACCGATGCCGAGAAGCACTACTGGAGAATTTGTATTCTCCGCCGCATCGAGCGCTTGGTGGAAACGACGCGTGCGTCGCAGAGTCGCAGCCAGGTAAGCATCCAGATCCGCTTCTGCGTGACCGTCTGTTCCGGCAGTATTCGTATATTTTCGGCGAAACTCAGGTGACGAATAGATCACACTCCAGCCGTAGCGCTTCCAAACTTCCGGATCGTATAGATCAAGTTGTAAAGGTTGCAGATTCTCGTCGAGAAACTTCGCGACCTGTCGATGCGGCATGAGTTGAAACACTGACGGAGTGCTCACGGAGTCTTCCGCCGTCAGCTTGTTGAGCAACGGCACGCGACGCCGCAGACCTTCAGTGATCGAGTAACCATCGATGATCGTCGCAAACGCATCCGCGGAGCCTTCGTTCGGAACTCCAATCATCATGATCTTGCCGATGTGAGCGGCGCCCGCCCAACTCGGTTGAATTGGACCATTACCATCGGGCAGGTCGACGTCGCCATACATCGCTGCGTAACGAGCGATCAAGCCGCCCATCGAATGGGCCACCACCGTGAACTTAAGATCCGGGCGCTGCAGACGCGTCTTAAGACGTACGATGCGCCTGACGAGCTCGCGCGCGTTTGAGACGTTGTCCTGCCGCCAATCGTACGCGAAGACGTAGAACGTGTCCTGGTAACCATCAGCCGGGGGATTCTCCCAGTCGCCATCACGATAACCTGCGTAACGTCTGAGAGCTTCGAGCAAGTCCCGGTAGACGTACACCTCCGGAAGCAGGCGCGCGAGTCGAACGGTTTCGATGATCTTTCCGGGCACGAGATCGTCGTGATTCGAAGCGAGGTCAGGACTGATCGGCAGTCCTTCCTGCGATGTGCGAAATGCTGACGGCCAAACGGTTTCGCCAGTCTTCGGGTTGATCAACTCCGAGCCGAGTATTCCCGGGATCACGATTACCGGACGCTTGCCGCTCCTCGATCTTGCGGTTGAGAAAATGTTTTCAAGATTAGGTGTGCGACGCGCGGAAATACATGCGCTCGAAACCAGCGAAACGACGATCAGAGTGGAGAGTAAATATTGACTGCGGGCGAGTGATCTATTCAACGGGCACCGTCCAGCGACGATTGATGAGGCTTGCAACAAAGCCGGCACCAAAGCCGTTGTCGATATTAACGACAGTTACGTTTGAAGCGCACGAGTTCAACATACCCAGCAGGGCCGCGACACCTCCAAAAGATGCGCCGTAACCGATGCTGGTTGGCACCGCCACGACTGGAACACCGACGAGTCCGCCAACGACCGAAGGCAATGCGCCTTCCATCCCCGCAGCGACGATCACGACACGCGAACGCTGCAGCAGGCTGCGCTCGGCAAGCACGCGATGGATGCCAGCCACACCTGCGTCCCAAATACGATCGACAGCGTTGCCCATCGTTTCGGCAGTCAGCGCGGCTTCTTCGGCAACGGGAATGTCGCTCGTACCGGCAGTTACAACTGCGATCGATCCGACACCCTGATTCGTTTTGTCACGGCGAATTCTGACGAGACGTGCTGATTCATGCCACTCGGCATCAGTAACGACGTTGCGTATCTCGCCAAACGTGCCTTCGTCAGTGCGTGTGACGAGGATGTTCGGGGAACGCTCGGCGAGTCGTTCCACTATGCCGACGATCTGGGCGCGAGTCTTGCCGCCACCAAAAACGACTTCCGGAAAACCCTGCCGCGTCGCGCGTGCATGGTCTACACGCGCAAAACCGATATCTTCGAAATGAAGGTTCTTGATGCGGTTTACGGCGTCATTGGTTTCCAGTTCGCCGCTTTTATACGCGTCCAGGAGTTTGGCCAATTCGTTCAAATCCATTGGCAAAAGCATGCCATACAAAGCAGACAAACCAAACCCCGCAAAGTGAATCTTCGTATGAAATAGTGGTTTGTGACTTGTGTGACTTTTTGTGGCAATATCTGACCGGCCGTGTCCACCATAATCAAAAACACCCGTCTAACGCTGGAAATGATCAAGATCGAGCACACGCTGTTTGCGTTGCCGTTCGCTTTTCTGGGCGCTGTGCTTGCCGCGAATGGACTTCCGTCGCCAGGGCAGATTCTCTGGATCGTCGTGGCGATGGTTGGAGCGCGTTCGGCCGCAATGGCGTTCAACCGCATCGCCGATCGAACCCTCGACGCTCGTAACCCGCGCACCGCGTCGAGGGCGTTGCCCGCCGGACTCTTATCCGTTGGCTTTGTCTGGGCCTTCACGATTGCCGCGGCGGCCCTGTTTCTGTTGGCGGCGGCGATGCTCAATCGTTTGACATTGATTCTCGCCCCAGTGGCGCTCGTATGTGTGCTGCTTTACTCATTTACAAAGCGTTGGACCCAATTCTCGCACCTCGTTCTCGGCGCATGTCTCTCGATAGCGCCGACGGGCGCGTGGATTGCCGTGCGCGGCGACATTGGCAGCACAGTGCCTTTGTTGTTGTCTCTCGTGGTCCTGCTTTGGACCGCAGGTTTTGACGTGCTCTACGCTTGCCAGGACTACGAGTTCGATCGTCACGCAGGTTTGCGATCGATCCCTGCGCGGTTCGGTACTGCTCGCGCACTCTGGATCGCGCGAACGCTGCACGCAGCCGCGTTCCTCGCCCTCGTGTGGCTATTTGTTGTAACCAAACTCGGACCAATCGCCCTCGTAGGCGTGATTGCAACGGCGGCCCTGCTGGTTTACCAGCATCGACTCGTTCGCGCCGGCGATCTCAGCCGGTTGAACGCCGCTTTCTTTACGACCAACGCTTTCGTTAGCGTGATACTGCTGGCCACCTTCGGCACTGCTGTTTTTCTGAATCGATAATGCTATGACTTTTTCACACGATGAAAAACTTAACGAGATCGCAACGCGCGTTAACGCCGGTGAACGTCTCTCTTTCGACGACGGTGTCGCGCTTTATGCGACTGACGATCTACCTGCGCTCGGTAAACTCGCGGACATCGTGCGTCGTCGCCGTCACGGGCGCACGACGTACTTCAACGTCAATCGCCATCTCAATCCAACAAACATCTGTTACGCCGATTGCAAGTTTTGCGGGTTCTTTCGCACACCGCGCCAGCCGGATGCTTACACGCACAACATCGACGACAGTTTGAAAGTTGCCGCACAGGCCGTCGCTGAAGGCGCCACTGAGTTGCACATTACGGGCGGCTTGAACACCAAGCTGCCGTTTAGTTACTTTACCGACCTGTTCTCGTCGTTGAAGCGCGACTTTCCGCAGTTGCATCTGAAAGCGTTCACGATGGTTGAGTTTGATCACTTCGCTCACTTCTACAAGATGACGGATGAAGACGTTATTCAGAAGCTGATCGAAGCAGGACTGGATTCGTGTCCGGGCGGCGGTGCGGAGATCTTTCGCGAGCCGACACGCTCAATGATCTGTGCGCACAAGTGTGACGCGGAGCGCTGGCTCGAATTGCAGGGTAAAGTTCACGCCGCGGGCCTGAAAACCAACGCCACGATGCTTTATGGCCACATCGAATCGATCGAAGATCGCGTGGATCATTTCGTGAAACTGCGTGAGCAACAGGAGAAGTCGGGCGGCTTTCAGTGCTTCATACCTTTGGCTTTTTATCCGCCTGATACGCAACTGTCCCACCTGCCTGGTCCATCGGGTGTCGACTCGCTGAAAACAATGGCCGTCTCGCGTCTGATGCTCGACAACTTCGATCACATCAAAGCCTACTGGGTCATGCTCGGTAAACGACTGGCGCAAGTCGCTCTGCACTACGGCGCCAACGACATCGACGGCACGATTACTGAAGGCGGTGAGTTGACGACGAGTTACTCCGTCGAAGCCAACAATGAAGTGAAGATGAATAAAACAGAACTCATCGGCCTGATTGAAGACGCCGGCTTCGAAGCAGTCGAGCGCGACACTGTCTACAATCGTATCGAACGCAACAGCGTTAGCGTGGTCTAACAACACATGTCAGAAAACATCACACTCGCACATTCACCTGATTCCGATGACGCATTCATGTTCTATGGCCTGGCGACGCACAAGCTCGACACCGGTGAACTGAATTTCCAACACCTTCTCAAAGACATTCAAACGCTGAACGAGGAAGCGATGCGCGGCACTTACGACGTCACTGCGATTAGCTTTCACGCTTACGCTTACATTCAAGACAAATATGCGTTGCTGCCGCACGGCGCTTCCATCGGCGATAACTATGGCCCAATCGTCGTGTCGCGCCAACCCGCAACGCCGGCAGACATTCCGAATCTGAAGATTGCGATTCCGGGGAAGTTGACCAGCGCGTTTCTGGCGCTGCGAATTTTCAATTCTGATTTCAAATATGAGGTTGTCCCGTTTGACAAGATCATCGACGCGGTGCAGGACGGCCGCTGCGACGCCGGCTTGCTGATTCATGAAGGACAACTTTTTTACGAGTCGAAGGGGCTGCACAAAGTTTTGGATCTCGGGGAGTGGTGGCACGAGCGGCATCGCCTGCCGCTGCCAATGGGCGGCAACGCCATCCGCCGCGACCTCGGACCAGAGCGAATTAAAGAAGTTTCAAAGCTGTTGCGGGACAGCATAAAATATTCACTGACCCACAGGGAGGACGCACTTCAGTATGCGCTTCAGTTTGCGCGTGATATGGATCCCGAGCTGGCAGATCGGTTCGTGGCTATGTGGGTTAACGAACTGACGCTCGACTATACCGACCGCGGCCGTGAGGCTGTCCGGCGGCTCCTGGACGAGGGTTATCAACACGGTGTAATTCCACACCCCGTTCAGGTTGATTTTGTTGAAGCGTGATTTGGCTTGGGGGATTTTGCTGGCAACGCGGATTTTGTTGGAAATTAAACTATAGCTGGGGTGTGCGCGGTGATTTTATTGCTACCCCGCCCAGAAGGGGTAACGGATCACCGCGCACATCATCGACATCAGACCACGTAAAACCAAGCTCCTCCCAAAGCTTGGTTTATCGCCCGCGCCGTGTAAGCAACGCCGCCGCTCGGCGTCACGTCTGCGCTCCCGCGCCGTAAAGCTCCACGGATTTTGGGACGAGTGCCTGTTGCCGACATGAGGACCTTGAGAAACTTTGTTTTCAAACTAGCTGAGCCGCGATTTTTCGAGGTCAATCGGGCTCCTTTTTCACTGTCAATCGTGCCGCTAGTCAAGTTATAACTTATTCTAGTGCAGGCACATTACACTAGATGCAGGAAATTTTGCAACAGGAAAATGGTGTTCCGGCTTCCGGGGCACCCCGACCTTGCCCTCCGGCTGGCAACAGGACACTTTCCTTCCGGCATCTGAGGACAGTCAGAATCCACTATTCAGGACGACTATTCACTCTGTTAGGGTAGATATGAAAAGAGCAGGTATGAGGATTTCTCCGATCATTGGTGTCGTGGCCCTCGTGGTCCTTACGACCCTGAACGCGGCGGCCCAGGTTCAAACCCAAAGCGCCGCCGCTGGACCAGCCGATACTGTCGAGACCGCACGCATCATTCGCAGCTTCACCACCAAGGAAGCAGAATTTCGCCGTGCGCTCAACAGCTATTCATTCAAACGCGACGCGTTGATTCAAAGCATCGGCATGGGTGGTCAGGTGATCGGTGAGTATCATCGCGTTTCCAACTTCACCTTTGACGATCAGGGAAATCGATACGAGAAGATCAGCTTCTTCCCAATGCCGTCGATGACGGAGGTCACTCAGGAGGACATCGACGACCTCGGTGGCGTTAATCCGTTTGCTCTCGAGCCCTCGAAAGCGGATCTATACAACTTCCGTTATGTCGGCAAAGAAAAGATCGACGAGCTCAATCTATACATCTTCGATGTAAGCCCTAAGATCATGCCGAAACCGAAGAAGGAAGATCGACTGTTCTCAGGGCGCATCTGGGTTGACGATCAGGATCTACAGATCGTGAAGACAAAGGGTAAAGGCGTTCCGGAAACCAAGCAGAATAAGTTTCCGACGGTCGAGACTTATCGCGAACACATCGACGGTCGTTACTGGTTTCCGACTTATTCGTACGCTGATGAAGAATTGATTTTTGACAACGGCGGTTCGATTCACGTGCGCATGAAAGTGCGCTACACCGATTTCACACCTTCACGCGCGACGTTGAAGGTAACTGAGATTGGTGAGAATGAAGACCCGACGAGTAGTTCGACGGGCGTTGCAAAACCAGTTGAAGCCGGCGTGCTGAATGCAAAAGCGATCTCGTTGCCTAAGCCTGTGTATTCAGAGGAAGCGAAACGACTAAAAGCTTCGGGACGAATTACTGTCCGTGTTATGGTCGACGAGAACGGAAAGGTGATCTCGGCGCAAGCGCTGAATGGACCAGCAGTACTGCGTGAGGCTGCCGAAGCTGCGGCGCGCCAGGCGATCTTCACACCAACGACACAGGACGGAATCACGGTGAAGATTACGGGAACTTTAACCTACGATTTTAAATAGCAAATAGGTCCTATATGTCTATAGGACCTATTTCTTCAACTCAGCCGCGATCGAGTCGCGCACCCCGGCGATCAACCGGTTCATATGCTCATCAGTCTCAATACCGGATGTCTCGACGGGCGGCAACATCACCATGTCCAAAGTGCCCGCTCTCGCTTCACCAGTTCCCTTGCCCATCAACACATCGGAATTTTTGATGGCTACGGGAACCACCGGCACGCCCGCTTGCCTCGCCATGTAGAACGCGCCTTTCTTGAACGGTAACAACTCGCCTGGCTTCGCTCTCGTTCCTTCTACGAAAACGGCAAACGAGACGCCTGACTGAATTCGCTTCGCCGCAGCTTCCGTCGTTCGAATCGCACTCTCGCGATTCGTCCGATCGATCGCCATCACGTTCACAAATCCCATTCCCACACCCAACACCGGCACCTTCAAAAGCTCTTTCTTTGCCAGCAACCCGATTCGTCGTCCGTTGTAAACAAATATAGCCGCCGTGTCCAAATACGAGCGATGATTGGAGACGAAAACATACGTCTGTTTCGGATTGAGTAACTCGAGCCCGTGAACTTCTACGCGAACGCCACTCAAACGTAACCAATTCCTCGCGCCGAACAGCGCCCACGGATAAACGAGTTCGTGCTTGTTAACGAGCCAGGAAAACAGCAGTATCGGCGGCCCGAGCAGCCCCAGCAACGCGCCTGCGACAAACAGCGACCACCAGTAATGCAAGCGCCTTATAAAACTGCGACTGCCGGGTATGTTAGACTCCTGCGCCGTAGTTTTCTCGATTGCAGCGTTCTCTTCCATCTAAGTCTATAAACAAAGGAACTCGGAATGATTAGCCAACGATCGGTTGTCGCCTGCCTGGCGTTGTTGTTGTTGCTTGCCGCTTGCTCTGCAACGTCGTTCGCCCAAAGATCCGCTTCTCAACCGGCTGTCATTCCTTCTCCGAAATCCGTGCTCGGTTTTACGCCGGGCGACAATCGCACCATCGCAGGCTGGTCTCAAATTACCGACTACTTCGAACGCCTCGACCGCGCCTCCGATCGCGTGCTGGTCCAGACTCTGGGCCAATCGACGTTGAAACGCCCGCTCATCGTCGCCTTTATTAGCGCGCGTGAGAATATACTGGCGCTGCCGAAATACAAAGAGATCCAGCAGCAACTCGCCGATCCACGCAAGATTACCAGCAATCTGCAACGCGATCGTCTGTTAGCAAACGGCAAGGTCGTCGTGACGATCTCCTGCTCGATTCACTCAACTGAGATCGTCGCTTCGCAAATGTCAATGCAACTCGCTTACGAGCTCGCAACCGCACAGGACGCAGAGACGCGAGAGATCTTGCAGAACACGATTCTATTGCTGATTCCTTCGCCTAATCCCGACGGCATCGACATCGTCGCGAACTGGTATCGGAAGACGCTCGGCACACCTTACGAAGGACGAGAACCTCCCGAGCTTTATCACCACTACGCCGGTCACGACGACAATCGCGACTGGTTCGTGCTCAATCTCAAAGAGACACAACTGATCACGCGTTTGCTGTGGCATGAGTGGTTTCCACAGATCGTTTACGACGTACACCAGCAGGGCTCGAACGGATCGAGATTCTTCATTCCGCCTTTTTACGATCCGCCAAATCCAAACATCTCACCGTTGCTGCTGCGGCAAGTCGGTCTCATCGGTCACAAAGTCGCGGCGGACCTTCAGGCCGCAGGTTTCAAGGGCGTATTAACAAACGCACTCTACGACACGTGGTGGCACGGCGGCTTCCGCACCGCGCCTTACTTCCACAACTCAATCGGAATCCTTTCCGAAGCCGCCAGCGCGAGACTCATGACGCCGAGTACAGTCACGACAGAACAACTCGCGAGATCGAGCACGCGCGGCATGCGCAACGCGACTGAAGTGACGACTAACTTTCCAGATCCGTGGCCCGCTGGTGAGTGGCGCCCGCGCGACATCATGGCGATGGAGATGATCTCGAGCCGGGCGATTCTTGAGATGGCGTCGAAGTTTCGCACCGAATACCTGCGCAACTTCTACGAACTGGGTCGAACGAATAGCGAGTCGCCGGGCAACAAGGGTGACGTGGTAGCTTACTTAATTCCAGCCGGACAGGCGCGCGATGAAGCAATCGCGAAACTGATCGGCAGCTTGATCGATCAGGGCCTGGAAGTTTTCCGCCTGGATCAAGAGCTGCATGTTCTTTTAGCAAGACCAGTCGTGCGGCGAACGAATCCCGTCGCGGAGAAGATCGGCTCGTACAGAAGATTGGCCGCTATAGTATCTTCGACGATGCAGGAGGTACCTGCCGGCAGTTACATCATCTTTTCGGCCCAGCCACAACGAACCAATGTGCTGGCACTCTTCGAACCGCAAATCTATCCGAATAGACTGACCGCGCAAGGTGAAGCTGAACGTCCTTACGACGTTGCCGGATGGACGCTGCCATTACAGATGGGCGTCGATGCACCCGCAGTCGTTGCGATCAAAGAACAACCCGGCGAACGCAAGTTGACGCTGCTCAAAGATGCAAACGAAGTCCGCGCCGATCTCGCGCTGCCGTTGAAAAAAAGTAACGAGTCGCCCATCAAAAATCCCGTGAAGCAACCGGTGCGTGTGGGAATCTATCGCGGCTCGATGGGGAACATGGACGAAGGCTGGACGCGCTATGTCTTCGACACGTTCAACGTACCTTACTCATCAGTGCGCGACACCCATATGCGTCAGGGATCGCTCAACGCAAAGTTTGATGCGCTGATTCTTCCGTCACAGGCAGCGACGCAGATCGTGAACGGCAATGCGTCCGGAACACTACCGCCGGAATACACCGGCGGCATTACTGAAGCAGGTATCAAGAACCTGAAGGAGTTCGTGACCAGCGGCGGGATGTTGATCTGTTTCGACAACGCCTGCGACCTGGCAATCAAAGAGTTCAACTTGCCATTGCGCAACGTGCTCGAAGGTGTAAAGTCGTCGGAATTTTATTGTCCCGGATCGGTTGTCGCACTCGATGTCGATAACAAGAATCCAATCGCTTCGACATTGCCTGCAATCCTGCCCGCTTACTTCATCAACAGCTCGGCGTTTGCAGCAGCGGCAGACGCGAATGTGCGCGTTATCGCGCGTTATGCGAAAGACAACCTGCTGCTGAGTGGCTGGTTGCTGGGTGAAGATAAACTGAGCGGGCAGATCGCGCTCGCCGAGGTAGGCGTGGGCAAGGGACGTATTGTTCTCTTCGGATTTCGACCACAGCATCGCGGCCAAACGTGGGGCACACTCCCCTTTATCTGGAACGCCCTCTCGAGCGCCACGGCCGGATCAACCGAAGAATAAGCCGTATTATTCTTGCCTCACCCATTGCCAGGGGGGTATCCTTGGCAAGCAGGTTCTCTCTCCTTGGATGCGCTTAAAATGCGAGCATCCAAACTCCCCGACAGTGCACCTTAGTCGATTCGGCGCGCCCGTGTATTTCCGGAGCTTACTATGAAAAAGTCCTTCGTTTCCCTATTGCTCCTCGCCCTTCTTTCAACGTCTTTCAGCGTTGCCATGGGACAAGGTCGTCCGCGACGAGTGGGTCAATCGACCACCAGCGCCCCGGAAACTACGACGACAGAGCCCATGCAGGCGCCCACGAAACCACCGGTGCTGGGTGGCGCAAACTACCCAAACAGTCGCAAACCGGAAACACGGCAGGAACAGGCGCCAACCGGGCCTGAAGAAGTCGATGCGGGCGATATCATTCGAATAAGCTCGACGCTCGTGACGATCCCTGTGAGCGTGATGGATCGTGATGGCCGTTACGTTCCAAACCTTCAGAAGGAAGAGTTTCGCATCTGGGAAGATGGAGTCGAACAGGAAGTCGCATTCTTCCAGTCAGTCGATAAACCATTCTCGGTCGTGTTGATGCTCGACACGAGTCCTTCGACTCAGTTTCGACTCGAAGACATTCAGGACGCTGCGATCAGTTTCGTCAATCAACTTCGTCCGGATGACAAGGTGATGGTCGTCTCCTTTAACGACAACGTCAAGATCCTGAGCGAGTTCACGACCGATCGCCGCAAGCTACAGCGCGCGATTGAGCGTGCGAAAACTGACGACGGCACGCGTTTGTACGATGCGGTCGACATGGTCATTAATCAACAGTTGAGTCGCGTCCAGGGACGAAAAGCGATTGTGCTTTTCACTGACGGCGTCGATACGACCAGTCGTCGAGCGAGTTTCGAGAGCAACATCATGGACGCGCAGGAACTCGATGCGCTGATCTATCCGGTGCAGTACAACACTGCGGACGACATGAACGTGATGAACTATCCCGTCGGACGTCCGAATGATGTCTGGGACCAGATCCTGGGCGGCATCTTCGGCGGCGGACAACGCCGTAATGGTCGCAGAGGCGGTGGTGGCGGCGGCGGTGGTGGTTATCCACCTCCAAGGGTGCGAGACGAATACGAAGTAGCGGATCGTTACCTGATGGACCTGGCTAACAATACCGGCGGTCGTGAATATCGCGCCGATTCGTTGGAGAACATGTCATACGCGTTTGCTAATGTCGCTGAAGAACTGCGACGCCAGTACAGCATCGGCTACTATCCGAAGCGTCCGCCTGAGGCGGGACAGAGACGATCGATTAGAGTGCGCGCGCGGCAGCCGAATCTAGCGGTCCGGGCACGCGATAGTTACATCTTCAATCCGGGCGGCACGGCTGCTGTGAGTGATAACTCGACGCAGACAAATGCACCGGTGTTAAAACCGCTCTATTAATCGGCGTAAATCTGCGGCTGAAAACCAGCCATCGCGGGTAAACGCACCGTCAAGATAGCGCCACTTCCGGCTTCGCCATTCGTTGCCGACACCGTCCCACCGTGAAGCTCAATCAGGTGCCGCACGATCGCGAGACCCAGTCCCAGCCCACCATGCTTCCTCGTGCTCGACCCATCCGCCTGGCTGAATCTTTCAAAGATATACGGCAGAAACTCCGGCGGTACACCTGGACCACTATCCTCGATTCTGACTTCGGCCAGTGAGTCGTTGCGCGCGAGATGGACGTCAATCACACCGCCGTGCGGCGTGAACTTCACCGCGTTGGCCAACAGATTCCAGAAGACCTGCTGTAGCCGTTCCACATCTGCTCTGACGATCAAGTCGGGCGCTTCAACGTGCGTGCTGATTTTAATCTCTTTAGCTTCAGCCGCCGGACGCACAGCATCGATGGCTGCATGAATCACGAGCAGCATATCAACCGGCTGTGTGCTGATGCGCAGCTTGCCGGCGACAATTCTCGACACGTCCAGCAAGTCTTCAATGATCTGTCGCTGAGCCGCGGCGTTGCGCTCGATCACCTCAACAGCATGCGACATGCCGTCGTTGTCGAGTTTTCCCGAACGTAGTAATCGCGACCATCCTACCACTGCGTTAAGCGGTGTTCGCAGTTCATGCGAGACGGTTGCGAGAAACTCTTCCTTCAACCGGCTCGCCTCTTCCGCTTGCTGTCGCGCGTGACTCTCACGTTCCAACAGACCAGCCCGGCGACGCTCGAGTTCCGAGGCGAGTCTCCACTTTTCCTCTTCGGCCCTGCGTCGTTCGACCGTCACCGCCGCCACGAGCAACGTCATCAACGCGCTTGTCCCGACAAACGACATCAACAACAACAGCGTTATATTTGAGCTCGGTTGAACGAATGGTCCATGACCATGTTTCGCGCCCCATACGGCGACTGCCGCCATCAGCACGATCGAGCCGGTTACGATTCGCTGATCAAATCGCAACGCCGCCCACAGCAAACAAGGCAAAGACAAATAGGCGAGTGGATATGTCTTGACAGGACCGGGAAACCAACCGCCAAAGACGATCAGCACCACTAGGATCAGTAGTACAAGCAAACTCGCGATCTCGGGCGCGTCTGCGCGATCGATCTTCCATGACAAACTCCACGAGAGCAGGAACGGCGAAACGATGAGTGCCCCAAAACCGTCACCCATCCACCAGGTCAACCAGAACCACGCGAAATTGGACCACTGGCGTGGATCGCCAAAGCACACGCTCACACTTCCGATCGTCGCGCTTACGAGCGGCGCCAGCACCGCAGCGTAGACGATAAACGTCATCACGTCCCTGACCGACTCGAAAGATCTGTCCCAGCGTTTCGACCTTTGCAGCAGGTACCAGGCAAGAATGGCTTCGAGTGTATTACCCCCCGCGATGCCGATATCGGAAGCAACCGGAAGGTTGAGGGCGAGGTTTGCGGCCAGCGCGCCGGCAAACACGCCCGGCCAAACTCGAACACCAAAGATTAATAGAGCCGCAATAGCAATCCCGGTGGGTGGCCAAACAGGCGTGACATTCTGGTGCAGTGTGGCGAGTGAGAGTCCGAGCTCCGCACCTGCGAAGTAGACGATCGCGACAAGCAAACTCAGGCCGAGCGGGGGCAGACGATTGCGTTTCATTGATCAACTCAGAGAGGGGGCAAACCAGGCTCGGCCCAGAGTCTACGCCTGAGCATTCAGGAAGGAAAGGAGAATGTTTTAAACAAAAAAGCGCGGCGGTTTTTGCCGTCCGCCGCGCCAACTATACCCACAGGAGGAAAGGGGTATTCAACGTGCAAAGTATAGAGGATCTGAGGGTGCGTGGCAATGTGCGTTATCGCACGCTGTCTCTAACAATGTCACACAAATTTCTATTTCAGCCCCATAAACCGCGCTGCACTAATCTTGTCGTGTGCTAAGATGCAACTTCCTCCATTTGAACCTAATACGAACGCCCGTGCAGCCACGCCGCCGGAAATGCTCCCCTGTTTCGTCTTAGACCAACGAGTTATGAAGCGGGGAGGGATAATAGCTACGCGCGACACGATAGTCATCGGAGCTTCTGCCGGTGGAGTGCAGGCGCTATCGGGGTTAATCGCCGAACTGCCTCCGGATTTGCCGGCGGCGGTGTTCATAGTGCTGCATATTCCCAGCAACGTACCGAGCCTGTTGCCGCATATACTTTCTCGTAACGCACGCATTCCGATTGCACATGCCGTACATGGTGAAGAAATAAGACGCGGAACAGCTTACGTAGCTCCACCCGATCACCATCTGCTTATTGAAGACAGTCACGTCAAACTCGTCCGTGGACCAAAAGAAAACTTACACCGCCCTTCCATCGATGCTTTACTTCGTTCCGTAGCGCGCACCGCCGGACCGCGCGCAATCGGAGTGATCCTGACCGGCGCTCGCGACGATGGCCGCACCGGCATGAAAGCAATAAAACAACGCGGCGGTATCGCCATCGTGCAGGATCCCTTCGAAGCCCCTTTTCCCAGTATGCCACTCAGCGTGATGCGGGACACTAAGGTCGACTATTCACTGCCCATCCGTGAGATTGCACCACTGCTGGTTCAGCTCTCGTATGAAACTGTTGAAGAGGAAGAGAGGTATCCCGTGCCCGATGAGATTGAGATTGAATCGAGAATCGCGGAACAGCAGATGGATGCCGGCGAATTGATCGCGAGTGTTGAAAAGCTCGGCAGGATCTCGAAACTGACCTGTCCTGATTGCCACGGCGCCCTCTGGGAGATAAACGATGAAGACATACTTCGTTTTCGCTGTCACGTCGGTCACGCATTCTCCGTGGAGAGTTTGAACGATGGTCAATCACAAATGCTCGAAGTAGCACTGTGGTCAGCAGTGAGGGCTTTGGAGGAGCAGATGATACTCTCGCGACGTATCGTCGATCGCGCGCGCAAAGCCAATCACATGCATGCGGCAAAAATGTTTGAAAGACGCGCGCAGGAAGCGGAAGAGTACAGCTCGATGTTACGCCGGCTGTTGCTGGCGCAGGAAAAAGGTGATGTAGGCGACCCGGCGTTGCAAACCAGTACTGATTAATCCACATGACAACCGACTCCGACTCAGACACGAATCAAAAAGGCGATCTGGTAGTGGTAGGCTCTTCTGCCGGTGGCGTGGCAGCGCTTTCGACACTCGTTAGCACCCTCAATAAGAACTTTCCCGCTCCGATCGTGCTCGCGCAACACCTCGATCCGCAACGTCCCAGCCATCTGGGAACCATTCTCGAGCGCCGCAGCACGTTGCCGATAGTTATTGTCGGCGAGAACCCGCCCACGCCTTTGGAGAACGGCAAGATTTATGTGGTGCCTGCAAACAAACACGTGACTGTCTCCGATGGATTTGTATTACTTGAAAATGACCACGCCGATCGGCCCAAGCCGTCGATTGATAGATTGTTGTCCAGCGCCGCTGAAGTCTACGGCGAACATCTGCTCGCAGTGATTCTCACTGGATCGGGATCTGACGGGGCTGCGGGCGCCGTGGAAGTGAAAAACGCAGGCGGTGTCGTGATTGTTCAGAATCCACAGACCGCCGCCTATCCCTCGATGCCGCTTGCGTTACCACCAACCGCAGTCGATCACGTGGTTAAGGTAGACGAGGTCGCCCTGCTGCTTTACGACATCATCAAGGGAGTCAATCTTCCGGCTACAGATAAGGTTGAGGATCCTTTGCGCGACGTGCTGGCTCAAGTCAGTTCAGGGACAAATATCGATTTTCGCAACTACAAGGGGGCAACGATTCTTCGGCGTGTGGCGAGACGAATGGCCGTTACTCACAACGGCACTATTCGAGAATATGCCGAGTATCTTCATAACCACCCAGGTGAAGTTCAGGAACTGGTGAAGGCGTTCCTGATAAAGGTCACTGGTTTCTTCAGGGATCCCGAGGCTTATGAGACGCTCAGGGAGAATGTCATTTCCAGGCTTGTCGAAAGAGCCAAAGAGAACGGAAGGACCTTGCGGTTTTGGTCTGCGGGTTGCGCGACCGGCGAGGAAGCCTATTCATTGGCATTGCTGATCGCTGACTATTTAGGCTCCGACTTTCCCGAGTGGAACATAAAGATCTTTGCCACTGACGTCGCTGCCGACGCAATTAACTTCGCGCGACGCGGCGCCTATCCCGAGAACGTTCTTAACGATTTACCGCTCGAGTATAAAGAACGGTATTTTGAGCGTTTCGAAAACGGTTATCGCGTTTCAAGGGCGTTGCGACAGACCGTCATTTTCGGCGAGCAGGACATCAGTCGTGGTACCCCTTTCCCGCGCATCGATCTGGTGAGCTGCCGGAATTTATTGATCTATCTCAAACCGGAACTGCAACGGGTCGTGCTCGATCTTTTCGCCTACTCCCTGCAACACACGCGCGGCTTCCTGTTTCTAGGTAAAGCTGAAACAACACGACCGACTAAAGCGAATTTCGAGCTCATCGATAAGAAATGGAAAATTTATCGCTGCATGAGCAGGCCAATCGCATTTCCCATTAAAGAAAACGCGCTGTCCGTTCGCATCCCGGCCAGCAATTTTCGCGAGCCACGCAAGCGCACGTTATCAGGAGCGCCAGTTTCAAATTCGTCGGAAATGATGGAAGTGGAGATTGAGGTCTCGCACCTTCGCCGGATCAGCGAAACAGTGCTCCGGTACGTGAACCTGGCGGTCGTAATCATCGACCGTGCCTATCGTATTGTGACCATCAACGCGTCGGCGCGACGAATGCTCGGCATTCGCGATATCGCATACGACCAGGACTTTCTGCACACAGTGCGTGGTATGCCCTATCATGAGATCCGCAAGGCTATCGACAATGCCTTTAACGAACGTTCAGCCATGAATCTTGCCGAAATCGAGTTGGACCATGCTGTGGAAGGCTCAGGATGTTACGTAAATATCACCATCATGGTCATGCCAGACGAGCAATCGGCGCCTGAACTCGCCGTGATTAGCGTCGTGGACGTCACCGAATTAGTGCAAATGAGAAAGCGCCTGGAAGGGGTTCAGCGCGAGCACGTTGACATGGTTAACGAATTAAGTGAAGCAAACCGGCGCTACAGTACGATGAACAAAGAGCTCCAGCATGCAAACGAGGAGTTGCAAGCCGCTAATGAAGAGTTGATGCTCATGCAGGAAGAGTTGCAGGCTACGAATGAGGAGTTTGAAGCCACCAATGAAGAGCTGCAGGCGACTAACGAAGAACTCGAAACCAATAACGAAGAGATGCAAGCCACTAACGAGGAGTTGCAAACGACTAATGACGAGTTAAGCGCTCGCACTTTGGAATTACAGGATTTTGGGAAGCAATACCGTGTCGAACAGTTTCAGCTTTCTTCTTTGCTGGAACGATTTCCACACTACGTTATGGTGCTGAACGCAACCGATCTCACAATTCAAAGTATTAATCCCGGCTACGGGCAATTATTTAGCGGCCGCAACGTGATTGGTCTTTCGATCGACGAAGCCTTCAGTGGTAAGCAGTTGGAGTCGTTGATAGAGCTCCTGAAAAAAGTCACGAGAGATGGACAAGCACTCACCAGCGAACCGATGAAGGCAAATGCCGACGGGACCGGCGATGGTACGTTTGTTCACACGGTCGTGCCCATTAGCGACGTCATGACCGGAAACGTGGATCGTCTGTTTGTCTATAGTGAGAAGATGGAAGAGGCTCGCTAAGCTCCTGGTGCTCCGATCGCATGTGGGAGTAACACTCACAAACGACTTGCTTCAGCGTCTCGCGATCGACGATGTGAAGTCGACCACGCCGGTACTCGATCGCGCCCATTTCTTGTAACATTCCAGCCGCTACCGTTATCCCGGCGCGACGCGCGCCAACTCTGGAAGCGATCATCTCCTGAGTCAAATTCAAGTTGGCATTACCAACCCGATCGTGGATCATCAACAACCAACAGCACAGTCTTTCCATAATCGTGTGCCTGGCGTTACAGATACAGCGTTGCGAAAGTTGAGTAATCAGCGATCGATAGTAGCCCAACAATGATTTGAGCGCGGTCTGATGCTCAATAAAGAGCTTATCTAAAACTTTCGAGTCCAGCTGAATAGCAACGCCGCTAATCGTCACCCAAACCCACTGCCGGGAAAGCCCGCTTCCGAGGACCGTCGATATCCCTACGAGACCCTCGCGACCAACCATCGCCGCCTCCATAGTGGTTCCATCCTCCATGATGGCCAGGGCCGAGACGACAGCGTCGAGCGGAAAGTAGACGTAATGGATGTGGTCTCCCTGTTCGTAAAGAACCTGGTTAACGGAAAGTGTTACCACTTTCAAATCGTGAACCAAATCGTTTGCGATGGTGGGTACGCTGAGAAAGTCTCTGAGCAATTCATTTCTGGATGGAAGACTGGAACGAAGCATATCCTTCTTGTCTGACTTCTCCGACCATGAGTATGTATAGAGACTTTTACTCATCCCGTATACTCCTGAACCGCACTAGAGTCCGGGTGAAAAGGAAATGGGGAAGAAATAACTGCTCGAGGGAACGCGAGCGATTTTACTCTCGTTATGGCTTAACGTACAGAGCGCATTCTGCTGAGGTGTACTGCGCCGTTATGAGTTGTTTAGCATAATTACCTACTCAGGATTTTCCTGACTCAAAATTGTGCGCGAACGTACTGACATGCATGTTCTACGGGAATACAGTGCACGCACACAACAAGCAGGGTGGCCGTGGTCGACATGTCCTTCCCGACTGACCTTGAGAAATACATGTCGACCCGGCTTTTCTTCCAGCGTTAGCGGCGACTAATCCCGGTACAAAATCGAGCAGAGGTTATGCGAATGCAAAATACCCCCCGTGTCCTCTACATCGAGGATCACGAAGATACACGCGAACTGGTCACCCTCGTGCTCGACCAGCGAAACTGTGAAGTTGTGACGGGCTCAACGATTGAGACTGGACTTGCCCTCGCCCGCTCACAGCATTTTGATCTTTACCTGTTGGACTCGTGGTTGCCGGACGGCTCAGGTCTGGATCTATGCCGGCGGATACGGGAGTTTGATAAGGCTACGCCGATACTTTTTTACTCCGCTGCCGCTTATGAAATCGACAGGGATCTGGCGATACGCTCCGGCGCACAAGCCTATTTGATCAAACCGAGCCAGCCGTCAGAGTTGTGCAACCTCGTCGTCTCATTGATCGAATCCCATCGTAGTTACCGTGTCGCGGTGTAAGAGTTTTCCTGAAGGCCAGATGCTCCACAACAGCAGGCCGCACAACCACAGCGTCGCAAGCGTCGAGATCGTCAGCACCAGCCAGAAGCTCCAGTACGAATGAAACGCGCGATCCCATCCGGGTTGGATCGCGTGGGCGAGGTTTACATTCAACTCCGGCGCCGTGACAAACCGCGAGGCGAGTTGGACCACCAGGTACCAGCCAAAAGCCCAGCGCCAGGAAGTTCGATCCATGCCGTACCTGCTCAGCGCGATCATCGCCACCACCAGCCCGCCAACGTGCGCGAGGAATGAACTGAGAAACACAGTCCATACCAACACCACATACAGGATCCAGATCGCCAGTCCCGGAATCGTCCAAATTGCCGCCAGTCGGACGACAACCGGCTTTTCGAGAAACAGTCCGATCGCGAGCAGCAGGTTGCCGATGTTACACATCCAGAGCAGGTGGCCGAGTTCGTTACGTGGCCAGTAGTGAACGCCCTGGGCAAGAAAGAAAATCAGCGGCAGAAGACCTAGCAGGCGGAGCTTTGTGCGCGGGGAAAGATTCATGTACAGGCTCAAGAATAACAGTTAACTGAAAAAAACACCGAGACTGCTTTCGCGTGTGCGTTGCTTTGTGGTAAGAATCAGTCGCGAAGCACTCGGAAGTCATGAGCTCTCTGGAAGACCTCCTCAACAAATCAATTCCCGAACTTAGCGAGCTGTTCGTTCGGCGCCAACGGCGGGTACCTAAAGGTTTACTTGAAGCCCTCGAAGTTGATAAACGGCAGGGCGCGCACCAACTCGCGAAACGCATCCGCGGACGATACAAGGAGAACCGTGCCGAAGGGCAGCGCCTTCACTTCCTGCTGCGCTTCGAGATCGAACTGTGGTCGCAAGGCTTCGGACTAATCGCCGGTGTTGACGAAGCAGGCATGGCGCCACTCGCCGGACCCGTCGTCGCCGGCGCCGTCATCCTGCCGCAAAATTACAAACTCCGCGGACTGAACGACTCGAAGAAGATTCTCGATCCCGAGAAACGAGATGAGCTCGCGCTACAGATCAAGCAGGATGCTCTCTGTTGGGCAGTCGGTATTGCAGAGGTCGAAGAGATTGACAAGATCAACATCTATCACGCTGGACTACTCGCGATGCAGCGAGCATGGCAGGGTTTGTCTTTGCCGCCTGACTTCATTCTCGTAGACGCTCGCCGGATTCCCAACTGTCAAACACCGCAACGTGGCATCATTCGCGGCGACGCGCTCTCAGCCAGCATCGCAGCCGCGTCGATCATCGCGAAGACCACGCGCGACGCTCACATGCTCGAGATGGACCAGATCTACTCGGGCTACGGATTCGCCACTCACAAAGGTTATCCCACACCCGAACACTGTCGGACCTTGAAAGACCTCGGCGCCCTCCCGATCCATCGTCGCAGCTTCGCGCGCGTGCGTCAGGCGCTCGGCCTCGAGCCGATCCAGCCCGACCTATTCGAGCAAGAGATGACAATGGAAACCTCTGTGTGACACTTAAAGAAATACTTTAGCGTTGACTGGTCCTGCCATGGCGTCGCTGACTGAATACAAGAAGAAACGGAAGTTTGATAAGACTCCGGAGCCTGGTCCAACAAAGAAGCGCACGCGCACCGGACGTTTGTACGTCATCCAGAAGCACCGGGCCACGCAACTGCATTATGACTTTCGTCTCGAAGTCGATGGTGTGTTGAAGTCGTGGGCCGTGCCGAAAGGACCATCACTCGATCCAAAGGTGAAGCGACTCGCGATGCAGGTTGAAGATCATCCGGTGGACTATGCGAAGTTTGAAGGAGTGATACCGGAAGGCGAGTACGGCGGAGGCACCGTGATGGTCTGGGATTACGGCACGTACAAACCGGAAGAGACTGACGATGTTGAAGCGTCGCTGCGCAAAGGTGATTTCAAGTTCACGCTTGATGGCGAGAAGTTAAAAGGCTCGTGGGTGCTGGTGCGCACGCGCGGCGAGCGACAGTGGCTGCTGATCAAGCATCGTGATTACTACACGACCGAAGAAGACGTGACGGAGCTCGCGCCCGTTTCGATACTCACGCGACGTTCCCTCGCTGAGATTGCGGAAGACGAAGGCGGCAACATCAAGAAAGCCGCGACCGGCGATCCAAAAAAAATCCCTGACCGCACAGGCGTTAAGCGCCGCAAGAAAGGCGCGAAAGCAAAAGTCTGGCGCAGCAACCGCGCAAGCTAATCCGCGTCATCTGTGTTATCCGTGGCTAAATTAGTCCTCGATACGACAACTTACCGTCGATAAGGCGGGCGGCGGAAGTGAAGGGATGCTCTTCAGTCTTGTTTGATCGATGATGTGAAGAACTGTGTGACCTTCAGCCTTCAAATAGTCGGCGATCAGACTGCGATGACAGCGCCACCAAACCGCCTCTGCACACATCACCGCCGTACGTTCACTTGCCGCGACTTCAAGTAACTCTTCAACTCCACGTCGAAACTCTTCACTCTCCATATGGTCCGCGTAAGCGCGAAACGACGCATTCCTCCACGCCGTGTTATGCGAATCCGTGCGCGGCTTCCTGCGTCCGCCAAGCCGCGGCTCGTGCCGGTATTCAACTCCCAACGCGCCGAGCGATTCAGCAAGCTCAGTCTTATTAAACTGCGGCAACCTCCGCGAACCCGGAAAGCTGCGTACATCAACCAGCACCTTAATCTCCTGTGCCAGCAGTATCTCGCCAAACTTCTCAGCAGTGCGAGTCGAATGTCCGATACTCCAAATCGTAATCATTTACTTCAACTGTAGGCCCGCCGACCATTGATGTTGTACTTCATGCGTTTTCGCTTTAGGTTAAAGATAAGCTTCAAGTCGAAATCGCCCCTTCGCTTCGTTGAGTGGCTTCCACAAATCTCCGAGCTTCCGAACCCGCGCAGGTACGTTGTCGATGCGGAAGTGATCGATCGCGATCCCGCGCTCGAGTTCCTTCCACGTCACCGGCGTCGAGACCGTCGGCTGCTTGTTCGGCCTGACTGAGTAGACTGACGCCAACGTTCGTCCCCACGCATTCTGATTGTAATCGACCAGCACTCTTCCCTTCGGACGCTTCGAAACCTGGTAGACAGCCGTCAACAGTTTCGGCGCCTGCGACGCAAGCGCCCACGCAAATTCTTTCGCAAACGTCCACACCTGTTTTTGCGTTGGTCCACGCTTGATCGGAATGTAGATGTGAATACCTTTCGATCCGGTAGTTTTCACAGAGCTCGGGATCTTCAGTGAATCGAGCCCGAGCTTGAGAAACAACGCTGCTTCACAGACTTTTTCAAACGACGCATTCGGCACCGGATCGAGATCGAAATGTATATAGTCAGGGCGGTCGACGTCGTCGCAGCGCGCGTACCACTGGTTAAGATCGATGCAACCGAGATTGATTACCCACATCAACGCAGCCACGTCCTGGATCATCGGAAAGTTAATGATGTTTCCCGACTCGTGCTCGATGTTGCAGATCTCAATCCAGTCGGGCCTCGGTGACGGGGCGCGCTTCATGAAGAAGAACTCACCGCCGGCGCCATGTGGATAACGTTTCATCACCATCGCGCGATCGATCACGTGCGGCAACAGCACCGGCGCCATGTCGAGGTAGTACTGAATGAGATCGCGTTTGGTGACGCCGAGCTTCGGCCAGAAGGGCTTGTTGAGGTTCGTGAGCTTCACTACCCTGTCGCCGATCAAGACGTCGAGATTGTTTTTGTCTTTTGGAAGTTTTACTTGAGGTATTTTTCGGCGCTTACTGGAACCTGACTTTCGTTCAACTGTCGCCGGGTGGTAATCACGCGTTGGGAAGAAGTCCATTAGTTAAAGTAAAGCCTTAGATCACGATTCCGTCAGCGATCACCGCATTCTTCGGCACGATGATGATGCTGTCGCGAATGAAGTACGCGCCGCCCGGACCATCAGCCTCGACCACACCCGCCTCATTCAGCAGCCGCGCGTTCTTTCCGATGCGTGCATTCTTATCGATGATGGCGCGTCTGATCTGAGTTCCCTCCCCTATGCCGACGCGTGGGAAACCTTTCTCGGCGTCACTGCGCATGTCTTCAAACGTCTGATAGTAGTCAGCGCCCATCATGTAAGACGAATCGATCTGCACGCCTTTTGAAACGCGACTGCGGACGCCCACGACCGAGTTTTTCACTTTCGCGCCGATGATGATACAGCCATCGCCAACGATCGAATCATTGATCTCCGTCTCTTCGACTTTCGACGGCGGTAGGTAGCGAGCGCGCGTGAACACGGGAGCTTCGGCGTCAAACAAGTTGAACTTCGGAATCTTGGTCGTCAGATCCAGATTCGCGCGATAGAACGCGCCGATGGTTCCGATGTCTTCCCAGTAGCCATCGAACATGTACGCCTGTACGTGACGTGATTTAATCGCCGCGGGAATCACGTGCTTGCCGAAATCGATTCGCTCCGAGTCTTCGCCCAGCAGTCGCTCCAGCTCGTCGTACTTGAAAACGTAGATTCCCATCGACGCAAGAAACGGACGTCGCTGTGCTTCGTTCGCATCGAGACCGAGTGTCGTAGTGTCGACCTGCATTGAGAGCAAATCATCACCCTTCGGTTTCTCTTTAAACTCGACGATGCGACCGGTCTCGTCAGTCTTCAACAAACCAAACTCACTCGCGGAGCGCGCCTCGCAGGGAATTACGGAAACAGTAACGTCGGCATTTGATGAATAATGTCGTTCGAGAAACTCTCGATAGTCCATGCGATATAGATGATCGCCCGAGAGAATCAACAACGTGTCGATGCCCCAGTCTCTGATGTGCGGCAACACTTGTCTCACGGCGTCCGCAGTGCCCTGAAACCACTGCGGGCTTTCGTGAGTCTGCTCTGCTGCGAGTATCTCGACGAAGCCATTTGAGAACTGCGAGAAGCGATACGTTTGCGCGATGTGCCGGTTGAGGGAAGCGGAGTTGAATTGCGTCAGCACGAACGTGCGCAGGATGTCGGAGTTGATGCAGTTTGAAAGCGCGATATCGACGAGGCGATACTTACCACCGAGCGGCACGGCCGGTTTCGATCGTTGTTGTGTGAGCGGAAAGAGACGATTGCCGGCGCCGCCGCCGAGAATAACTGCCAGGAGTTTCGCGTTCTGGGGCATAGTTCGAAATGAGGGACTAATACGCGGAGGAACTTGCGAACGCCGGATTCTTGCCCGCAGCTTCCTGTGCGATCTTCACGCCGACACTCGCGCCGATACGCGTCGCGCCTGCTTCGACCATCTTGCGCGCATCGTCGAGTCCTTTCACGCCGCCCGACGCTTTCACACCGAGTTCTGAACCGACTGTGCGACGCATAAGCGCAACGTCAGCGACAGTCGCGCCGCCCTTTGAAAACCCGGTGGACGTCTTCACGAAATCCGCGCCCGCGTTCTTTGCGGCAACACACGCGCGCACTTTTTCGTCGTCAGTCAGCAGTGCCGTCTCGATGATCACTTTGCAGATCGCGTCGTATTCGTGTGCGACTTGCGCTACTGAACGGATGTCGTGTTCGACGAGACAATCGTCGCCGCTCTTCAGCGCGCCGACGTTGATCACCATGTCCACTTCCTTCGCGCCGTCAAAGATCGCGCGACGTGCTTCGTAAGCTTTAACGTCCGGAAGCGTGGCGCCGAGCGGAAAACCGATCACGGTGCAAACGGGAACGCCGCTGCCG
>Ga0126311_10000245_pt1 | contig 26542 bp, 28 predicted proteins | sample Plot61_FD_92539 | JGI IMG/M metagenome (GOLD analysis project Ga0126311, IMG submission 92539) | Serpentine soil microbial communities from UC McLaughlin Reserve, CA, USA - Plot61 | ecosystem: Environmental > Terrestrial > Soil > Grasslands | place: USA: UC McLaughlin Reserve, Lake County... | reverse complement strand
TCTCCACGCACGCGCAACGCGAACGTACGGCCGTGTCCCTGCAGGTCTTTGGGAACGGAGATCGTGTCGTGGCTGAGAATTGCTTCGATCGGTTGACCGGCCGCTACGGTCCCGAGCAAGGGGACCTCATTGTCCTCCTCGCCGCCGCCCTCCTTTTGTTGCTGCACGATTTCAATTCCACGGCTGACATTTGGAATGCGTTTTATTAGTCCTTCACGCTCCAGGGCGGTCAGGACAGCATGAACACTGGCCGAAGATCTCATCTCAAACTTACGTCCAATCTCGGCGATGGTGGGTGGTTCCTGGTTCGATTCGATATATCCCCGAATGAACTCGAAAATTCTTCGCTGTTTAGCTGTTACGGGCATTTAACTAGCTCCCTTTTTGTCTCCTCAAAAAATAATTTTCGTTGACAACCGAAAATTCAGCGAACATTCTCGAACATGTCAGGCGCGGCGTCAAGTAGTTTTTTCAGAGCCGGAGTGGTGACGTGGGGGAGACCGTTACAGCCTCGGTTCTGGCGTCGCGCCGTGACTCTAGCCCGGTGATCAATCGGCTTCTCATCATCCGGATTTTGAACCGCTTCTGGATCGAGCGATTGAACACCACCACCGGGCTAAAGCCACGGCGCGCAGAAAATTTACTTGATGACTTTGGCCAGTTTTTTGAGGTCATCGATAAAACGGCGCGACTCGAGGTGGCGCGTCTCATCGTCAGGAGCGCGAAGAATCGAGGAAGGATGGACAGTAGCCATGACGTAGGGAGCAAGCGTTGAAGGAATAAATTCACCGCGTTGTTTGGTAACTCGAAACTGCGGTCCGAGCAGAGACTGGGCGGCGGTCGCGCCGAGGGCGACGATTACGTCAGGTTTGATGACGGCGATCTCGGCTTCAAGCCAGGGACGACAGGAAGCTATTTCCAGTGAGTTGGGTTTTTTGTGGATGCGGCGTTTACCGCGTGGTTCCCATTTGAAATGTTTGACCACATTGGTGACGTAGGTTTGTTTGCGATCGATGCCGGCTGCTTCCAGTGCATCGTCGAACAGACGGCCGGCTGGTCCGACAAAAGGTCTGCCTGAGAGATCTTCTTCGTTGCCTGGTTGCTCGCCGACAAACATGACTTTTACGCGTCGCGCGCCCTCGCCGAAGACCGTTTGGGTGCCTGTTTTCCAGAGGTCACAGGCCTGACAATGCGTGGCTGCACTTTTGAGTGAAGAGAGCGTTGGGCGCGGAGGAATCAAATCCTCGGCCGGACTTTTGAAGGTTTTGCTTCTCGGCATGGTCTATAGGTCATATAGGACCTGTATGGCGAGGATGCAGAGAAACGGTAACAAATCATGAAACCCGCATTCTCAAAAGCTGAGCTCGAATCGGATATTGCCAGTCGTTTTGGCGACGTATTCAAGCTTCATGAAAAGACCACAGTCGAAACTCTCTCGACTGGTGTTGACGAAATTGACGCCTTGACGGGCGGACTGCCGCGTGGCGCCATCAGCGAGTTCTTTGGACCAGCTTCTTCAGGCCGCACCAGCCTGATGTATGCAATGCTTGCTTATGCAACCGCGCACGAAGAAACCTGCGCCCTGGTCGATACGAACGACGTGTTTGCGCCAACGACGGCGGCTGCTGCGGCTATCGATTTCGATCGACTGCTGTGGGTTCGCTGTGCCGGTAATCTCGAGCATGCGTTCAAGGCCGCCGATCTTTTGTTACATGCAGGCGGGTTTGGTTTGGTGATTCTCGATCTGGGCGACGTCGCCGGAAAAGACGCGCGCCGCATCATCTCTTCATGGTGGTATCGTTTTCGCCGTACGGTGGAAGATCGCCCGACAGTGCTCGCCGTGATTTCTGAAGAAGCATGCACTCGCTCATGCGCCGCACTAACCCTGGAATTGCAGGGAGCGGCAGAATGGTCACGCGCCAACTCTGAGAAGACCAATGTGTTGCCGATGCGAAAGCAGATGCCGGCGGCAATCCAGCCGTTAACTACCCCTGGAAATCTGTTGTGTCACAACGCAATCAAGGCAAGCCGCCAGCGTCCACTCTCTCCGTGGGTTAACGAGAGCCAGTTCAAAGCGGCGAGCTTCTAAACTCCCGATTGACAGCCTTCGCAGATTTTCGTTAATCTTCGCTCATTATGTTTGCCTGCATTTTTGCCCCGCAGCTTTCGGCCGACCTCTCTCTGCCGGAGTTTGCCTATGGCTTCTCGCCTCTTGTTGAAGAAGTCAGGACGGGGACAGTCGTAATAGATATCGATGGCTGTGAGTTGTTGTTTGGTTCTCCTTACCAACTCGCGAAGGAAGTTTTTGAGCGCGCAAAAAAATTCCGGACGGAAGGCGGGCTCAAGAGTCTGGTTAGCGTGGCGATAGCGGCGAATCCTGATGCCGCGATTCACGCCGCAACCCACCTGCAAGGCATCACCTTCGTTTCACCAGGCGAGGAATTGACCTGCATTGGGGAGTTTCCTGTCGATGTCCTTGATTACTCGCTGATCAATCTCGAGAAAAAAGTTGTCGCTGAGATCCTGGAAACGTTGCGGCTCTGGGGCGTTCGCTCGTTTGCTGAGTTTGCTTCACTGCCTGTGGCCGGTGTGTCCGAACGTTTGGGCCAGGCCGGAATAAAACTTCAACAACTCGCAGCCGGCAAAACAGAGCGGCACTTGAGAGTCAAACAACCCGCACCCGTTTTTGCGCATTCGCTCGAACTCGAACACGCCATCACTGAACTCGAGCCTCTCTCATTTATTTTCGCGCGACTGCTGCATCAACTCTGCGCCGCTTTGAACGCTTACGCGCTCGCGACGAATGAGGTGTGCGTATCGCTGCAGCTCGAAAGTCAGACGACGCACGAGCGCAAGTTGTCTTTGCCTTACCCGATGCGCGATCACAAGGTGTTGTTGAAGTTGCTGTTGCTCGACACGGAAATGCATCCGCCACAGGCCGCGGTGAGATCAATTTCGATTGCCTGTGAACCGGTGAAGCCGCGCGTGTTGCAGAATGGGTTGTTTGTACCGCTCGCTCCGGCACCTGACAAACTGGAGCTCACGCTCGCGAGACTCGCAAAACTCGTCGGTGAAGAAAATATCGGTTCCCCAAACTTGCTCGATACTCACCGGCCTGATGCTTTCAGCATGAAACGCTTCACCCTCGTATCTGAGTCTCGCAAGCGACACAAAACCGCCGATCGGCAACTGGCAATTGGCAATCAAAAATGTCTTGGCTTTCGTATGTTTCGTCCGCCTCTGCGAGCGATAGTGCAAGCCGATCAGGGTTGGCCCACGCAAGTCAGCGCGTGGGGTAAGCAGCGCAGTGTTTACGGGAAAGTGGTGAACGTGGCTGGTCCATGGAGAACTACAGGCGACTGGTGGCGCGACGATCGTTGGGCGCGAGACGAGTGGGACGTGACGCTCGAACGTTCCGGCCAACAAACTCTCTATCGCATTTATCGTGAGCTTAAGTCTGAGAACTGGTTCGTTGAGGGGAACTATGATTGAGCTTAGTACTTTGTACTTGGTCAGTTGTTACTAACAACCAGCAAAGTGCAAGCACTAAGCTCAAAGTTCGAAATTAATGTCTCAATACGTTGAACTGCATGCCCGCTCCGCTTTTAGTTTCCTGGAAGGCGCTTCTGTGCCTGAAGAGTTGATTGCTGCCGGCGTCGAGCTTGAGATGCCGGCAATGGCTTTGCTCGATCGCAATGGAGTTTATGGAGCGCCGCGCTTTCATCTATCGGCAACAAAAAATGACATCAAGGCCCACATCGGCGCTGAGATAACTGTTCGTCTGCCAAAGACCAAAGCTGTCTGTTCGATCCCCGTGCTGGTGCGTAACCGCACCGGTTACCAGAACCTCTGTCGTCTAATCACCCGCATGAAGCTGCGTGTGCCGAAGCGCGCAAAAACAGGTGAGCACAGTGTTACGGCCGACGAGTTGGCTGCACATGCGAAAGGCCTCATCTGTTTGACCGGCGGTTTTGATGGCCCAATCGCGAGCACCATCAATTCGAGAGACACTGAGAACATGAAGAATGCACAGACAGTCACCGAATGGCTGATTGATCTGTTTAGTAAAAAGAACGTCTATGCGGAGCTGCAACGCCATTTTGATCGCGACGAGGAAGCTCGCAATCATTTAGTTATTGAGATTGCCCGCCGCAATCGCCTGCCACTGCTCGCCACTAACGGCGTGTGTTACGCAATACCAGCTCGCCGGGAAGTTGCTGACGTCTTCACCTGCATTCGCAACCACGTGCGACTGGAAACTGCCGGACGCCTGCTGGCCCAAAACTCCGAACGATACCTGAAGCCGGCCGCGATCATGGAGCAGCTCTTCGCCGACTTGCCCGAGGCGATCGCGAACACGTCTGAACTCTCATCGCGGCTCGAATTCACGCTTCAGGATCTCGGCTACGAGTTTCCCAAATACCCTGTACCGCGCGGCGAAACAATGGCCTCCTTTCTGCGCAAACGCACGGAAGAAGGCGCGCGCTGGCGCTACACAGGCGTGAACGGCATGCCTACCTACGAGCGAGCGCGCGGGCAAATCGAACGCGAGTTGAAGCTGATCGAAAAACTCAAGCTCGAAGGTTATTTCCTGATTGTCTGGGACATCGTCAAGTTTTGTCGCGAGCAGAACATTCTGGTCCAGGGCCGCGGCTCGGCAGCAAACAGTGCGGTCTGTTATTCACTGGGAATCACCGCCGTCGATCCAATCGGCATGGAGCTCTTGTTTGAGCGATTTCTTTCGGAAGAGCGAGGCGAATGGCCCGACATCGATCTCGATCTACCGAGCGGCGATAAACGGGAGCAGGCAATTCAATACGTTTACGAGCGTTACGGAAAACTCGGCGCGGCCATGACCGCGAACTGCATCACTTATCGCGGGCGTTCGGCGGCACGTGAAGTCGGCAAGGCGCTGGATTTTGATGAGGAAACACTCGGCCGGCTCGCCGGATTGGTCCATGCGTGGGAATGGAAAGATCCAAACGATTCAACGGAGCGTCAGTTTCGCGATGCCGGTCTCGATTTACGCCAGCCACGAATCAAAAAATTTTTCGAACTTTATCAACTGGTCCAGAATCTGCCGCGCCACCTGGGCCAGCATTCGGGCGGCATGGTGATCTGCCAGGGGCAGCTCGATTCGATCGTGCCGCTCGAGCCCGCGGCCATGCCCGGACGTGTAGTGGTCCAATGGGACAAGGAAGATTGTGCGGACCTTGGGTTGATCAAGGTCGACTTACTGGGTCTCGGCATGTTGGCAGTTCTAAAGGACTCGATCGAACTCATTCGCGACTCGTACGGCGAAGAAGTCGAGCTGGGCCACCTGCCGCAGAACGACCCGGCCGTTTACCATGCGCTGCAAACTGCCGACACGATCGGCATGTTCCAGGTCGAAAGCCGGGCGCAGATGTCGTGCCTGCCACGCCTGCGGCCGGCGGCGTTTTACGACATCGTGGTCCAGGTGGCGATTATTCGTCCCGGCCCGATCGTCGGCAACATGGTCCATCCTTATCTCAAACGCCGGCAGGGCAGGGAAGCAGTCACTTACGCGCATCCGTGCCTGGAGCCGATTCTCGCGCGCACGCTCGGAGTGCCGCTGTTTCAGGAGCAACTGTTGCGAGTGGCCATGGACTGCGCGGGATTTACCGGAGGTGAGGCTGAAGAGTTGCGGCGCGCGTTTGGTTTCAAACGTTCGGAAGCGCGCATGAAAGCGATTGAAGTAAAGCTGCGGCAAGGACTGTCGCGAAATGGGATCAACGGCAAGACGCAGGACGACATTGTGCTGTCAATCAGTTCGTTTGCGCTTTACGGTTTTCCGGAGTCGCATGCAGCAAGTTTTGCCCTCATTGCTTACGCCAGCGCTTATCTGAAGTGTAATTACCTGGCTGCGTTCACGGCGGCGATTCTCAACAACCAACCGATGGGTTTTTATCAGCCGTTCACCATCGTTAAAGACGCGCAGCGTCATGGCCTGAAAGTTTTGCCGATCGACATTACCTGCTCGGATTGGCTGTGCACGCTCAAGAAAGAGGAAGACGGAACGCTCGTTCTTCGTCTCGGGCTTAGATACGTGAGAGGTTTGAACCAGAAATCAGGAGAGGCGATTGTTCGCGAGCGAACTGCCGGTGGTGCTTTCGCCGGCATTGACGACTTGCGTAATCGCGTGCCTGAACTTCGCAAAGATGAACTGAGGAAGTTGGCTGCGGCGGGGGCGTTAAACTTTATTCAGAACTCATCTCGTCGCGATGCGCTATGGCAGGTTGAACGCGTGACGCGCGCCGCCGGCAAGCTGTACGAGGAGTTACTTGAAGAAGACGGCAATTCGCCATTGCAGCAGATGACTTTACCGGAGCGAGTTGACGCCGATTTTCGTGGGACAGGTTTGACGATAGGAAAGCATCCGGTGGCGCATCACCGCGGCGAGTTGAACAAGCTCAACGCCTTGCGCGCGATCGACATTCGCAAATTACGCAATGGCACTTTTGTTCGGGTAGCCGGCTGGGTAATTGTGCGGCAGCGGCCCGGGACAGCGAAGGGTTTTATGTTTCTGACTCTGGAAGACGAAACCGGCGTCAGCAATATCATCGTTACGCCGCAACTCTTCGATAAGTACCGGCGTGAGCTGGTCGGGCATCCGTTTCTCTTAATCGAAGGCGCATTGCAGAATCAGGATAACGTGATTTCGGTCAAAGCGAGCCACGTGCAGCCGCTCTCGTTCACAGTCGCAGCGGCGCCGTCACATGATTTTCACTGAAGGCTTGTCTAAGCGGGGCGCGGGGCGTGCTTTGGAGGGGATTCGATCAGGCCCTGAACGACCTGCGCAACCTGCGAGAGTGGCTTTGGCTTCCTGAGAAACGCATCAGCGCCGCAACGTCTGGCTTCATCTTCAATCTCAGCCGAGCCGTACGCCGTCAAAACGATTATTCGTGTCTGCGGATTGTGCTCTCGAATCAGCCTGATTATGTCGAATCCGTCGTGGCTGTTGGTAATAGTGAGGCGCAAGTCCTGAATCACGACTTTGTAGTTCGTCGCTGCAATCAATTTTTCTGCTTCTTCGATTTCACAGGCGGTATCGACTTTATAACCGTGCAAGGAGAAGTACTCACTCATCGAGAAGCAGATCGACTCTTCATCATCGACGACGAGCAGGCGCGGCAACGGAGTCTCTCTCAGCGAGCGCTCATCTCGACCAAGCCACATCTGTCTCAATTTACCCGAGACTCTTTTAAGCGTTCCTAATGGACTCTGCTTCACAGGGGCACACTGGTTCCGTATTAACGCGTAATTTACCCGACCCACCCTTTGCTCGTTCTTATAAAGACTCGTCCACAGCAAGACTCTCCTCACACCCATGGACCAGGCGAGCAAAGACTTGCCGGAAAAATTCCGAAGGAGATGAAGTTAGTAGCGAGGGGTTTAGCTCCCGTGGAGCTCATCGTTAAAATTCCGCACAAACAAACGATGAAGGTCAGAGCAACGACAACTAGTAGCCTGGAAGCTGTCGTTGCCCGACCCGAAAGCTAGATATATTCTAGATACAAATTGCAGCCCGCACATTTGATCGCTGCATAACTGGAACGCTCACTCGCCCGGCACTACTGGGCGTAGCTGGTTTCGTGATGATGTAAAGTAAGACTTCACAAACCTCGCGGGTGCCCGTCCCGATCGTGTTTCCCTTGTCATCCTGTAGCGCGTAGATCCGGCCGTTGGCGTCCAGGGGAAATATTATTGGTTCAGCATACATGCACACACTCCCTTAGGTTACCCGGGGCTGCATACAAAACCGGCCCTTGGCACGTTTTGACAACCTTAAAACGCAATCCACCTGAGTTGCTGTTCGATCTACTTAACTACGAACGTTTGAAGCGCTTTCTTACTGCGCCAGCAACACCCAGCAAACCAGTACCAAGCAGCATCATGCTGGTTGGTTCAGGTACAGCTCCACCAACGACGGTACCTTGAATAGTAGTCGTACCCGTTACTGCTCCGCCGCCGACACCAGTTACTGGTAAGGCGATGGTGTAACTCGGGTTCACTGTGTAGGTGAATCCGCCGATGGTGATTGAAGTGGTTGAGAAACTCAGCGTGGCGATACCGGTATCAAAACCGAGTGTGCCACTCAGCGTTCCCACCAAACTTCCCACACCTGCCGGTGAAACCTGGATGATGTTCAAGGTAAAGTTTCCGCCTATGGCCGGGCCGGTCGCACCTGGCGGCACAGTGCTGGAGACGACGATGTCACCAAAGCTTGCACCGGCGGGTGTGTTCACCGAGTTAGTAGTACCATTGAAGGTCAGCGTCGTGCTTCCGTTAATGTTCGCGAAAACAGCGACGTTTGTACCACTGAAACTAAAAACCCCCGTGGTGCTAAAGGTGACGGGATCTGCTTTTGCTTCCGCAGTTCCAAGTGCCACCATCACGGCCAGCAGGGCGCCCATAAGTGTAATCTTAAGTGGACTTCCCATATTATTGTTCCCCCTTTGAGTGATCAATCATGTGCGTTAATCCGAGTGAACGCCTGTTCGCCCGGTCTATGTCACTCGGTTTCAATTTGGTGTTTACGTAACGGCGGAGCAAATGCCGTTGTGTAAACACAGTTTCAAGTTCAATAAGAGAAATACTTCGAAGGCGAAGCCTTTTCCGTTATTTCTTCTTAAAACGTTTCCGAGCACCCGCGGCGGCGCCTATAAGACCAGTTCCAAGCAAGAACATGCTGGCGGGTTCAGGAACAGTTTGTACGATTTCACTGCCACCGAGGCGAACCTGTCTCACATCCTGGAAAACAGCACCGTTGATTGCGGTAAGGCTGATGGACGTTATTAACTGTCCATTGATGGCTGTCACAGTAAAGAAATTCTGGCCGTTGGCGTCGACCGTGAAATCATCTTCAAAAAAGCCACCAGTGATGTTGACTCCTTCAACGTGGATCACTACAGAACCACTCGAGGAGGCATTGATGTTGAAGACCGCGCGGGTAAACGTGTCATTGTTGGCCAAACCGAAGGTCAGTTGGGTTAACGCGGTGTTTCCGGTTCCGCCACTGACTGTTGCCTGACCTGACGGGTTTGCATTTAGCAGACCGCTGCCACTGCTGGAAGTAAAGTTGACGAGAAGATTGTTCTGGCCAACCACACCAGTTACGGTAGTCACATTGGTTGCGGGGTTTAGCAGGACATTATCAGTGCCTTGATTGTTGACGCCGGTGACAACAACAATATCGGCTTTGGCCGTACCTGCTACGACGCTGATAACTGCGAAGATCGCCAGCGTCAGTACGAGATTTTTTAGAGACCCATGACGGGACATTGCAAAAGCTCCTTGTTAGTGACTCCCGATAGGAGGAAGCCCCTTGACGTTAATTTTTGTGGGAGGCCTGATCTTCTAGAGAACCTTGCGGGGCATTGCAGGCTCTATCGAGTTCAGCCTAATCACTCGGAGAACTACCCGAGAAACATACGTATGTTTGGCACTTTGACGTTCGTGTAGCAAACAATGGACCATCAAGTCTATCGCCTGTTACAGATAGAATATCGAGAAGAATGGACCGGAGGATGAGCGAGGACGGAACGGCCGTCTAAAATCCAGACCTCGAGTCTAGACTTTGGACATAGGGATCTGATGCTTCTTAATCTTCTGGTAAAGCGAGCTTCTGGGAATGCCGAGACGCTTTGCAGCCTTCTCAACTCGCCCTCGTTCCTCTTGCAGGACACGCTCGATGTGCTGTTTTTCGAGTTCCTGAAGAGTTAATCGTGAGTCGAGGAACGGCGCTCCCATTTGTGCGTGGCCGTCAAAGTGAAGATCGTTGAGGGTGATATCTTTCTGGTCACTCAATAGGACCGCGCGTTCGATTACATTACGCAGTTCACGGATGTTGCCGGGCCATGAGTACGACTGCAACGCTTCCATGCACCGTTTGTCCAACCGCAACTCACCGCGGCCCAGGTCGGCGGAAATCTTATCGAGCAGGTATTGGGCCAATGTGGGGATATCTTCGATCCTGGCTCGCAGCGACGGGAACGACAGCGGAATCGTGCTGATGCGAAAATAGAGATCGTCGCGAAAGCGTTTTTCTCGAACGAGCTGTCCAATGTCCTGATGCGTGGCCGCGATTAATCGAACGTCAACTTGACGGTCTCTGACGTCTCCCAAGCGGCGAAAACGTTTCTCTTCCAGAACTTTCAGCAGCTTCGGTTGAATCTGAAGGTCCACATCGCCGACTTCGTCCAGGAACATGGTCCCTCGATGGGCGAACTCAAACAGTCCCTGCTTGGAAGCAGTTGCGCTTGTAAACGCGCCTTTCTCGTGGCCGAAGAGTTCGGTTTCGAGAAGCTCGCGTGTTAGGCCGGCGCAGTTAAGGTCCACAAAGGCTTCGTCGGCGCGCGGACTGTTTTCATGGAGCCAGCGCGCGAGCACGCCTTTGCCGGTGCCGGTTTCACCCAGAATCAAGATCGGGCTTTCAGTAGAGAGAATCTTTCGGGCCTGATCCGCCAATGCCTTGATGGCAGCGCTTGTCCCAATAAAAGGGTCGATAGCCTGGCGAGACTGGCGCGACTTGCTGGCGAGTTGTTTGTGATAATTACGCTGTTTTTGCAGCAGTCGCTGGAGAATGACGAGCAGCGTGGGGAGTTCCAGCGGTTTGGTTAGGAACTGTTCCGCTCCTTCTTTAATAGCCCTGACAGCCAGATCGATTGAGCCGTGTGCCGTCAGCACGAGCAGCGGGATACCGGCGTCGATCTCTCGCAAACGTGGCAACAGATCGAGCGCGGTGCCGTCGGGCAACATGTAGTCGGCGATGACGATGTCCGGCCGGGAGTTACGAAACAAGTGCTGCGCATCCTCACAGCTTTCTGCTTCTTCGATTTCATACCCGTGTTGCTCCAGAAAATCACGGATACCAAATCTAACCCCCGACTCATCATCAACCACCAGAACCTTGTTCCTCGCCATTAAGCGTCTCCCCCGGCTGGTATCGGGAACCTCGCTATCATACAGGCTCCCCTATCGGGGTTATTGCCTGCAATGAGTTTTCCTTCATGTTCCTGCATGATGCGCTGCGCGATCGCTAAACCGAGTCCTGTGCCACCGCGTCGCTTCGAGAAGAACGGCTCAAAAATCTTCGGCAAGTCTGCCGGTAGAATGCCAGCGCCGGAGTCTTTGATGGCACACTGGACCCATTCCTGGTTACCGTCCGTGACCTTGTTAGCTTCGATAATTACTGAACCCTGGTGCGGCGAATGTTGAATCGCGTTCTCGACGAGGTTTACAAATACTTTTGACAGCCTGCGACGGTCAATCCTGATCTTCGGCAACGAGTCTTCGATCCTGCTTTCGAGCTTTATCTGGGCCACTTCCGCGGACGGCGTACACGCACGAATGGATCGAGCGATCATCTCTTCGATTGATACCAGGTACAACTCGCCGCGGAACGGCTTGCCGTACTCTAGCAGTTCTTCCATGAGAATCGTGAGACGCCCGATTTCATCACGCAGAACGTTTGTATAGCGCAGGTATTCAGTGCGATCGCTGAATCTCGTTTCGAACGCGTCGAGGATCGAAGAGATGCCAAACAGCGGGTTTCTGACTTCGTGCGCCACACCCGCCACGAGAGATCCCAGCAACGACATCATCTCGCTTTGACGCAGTGACGCCTCTAGTTCGGCACGCTTCGTGATGTCTTGTGCGATGAGGATGGCGCGTTCACCTGCCGAACCGAATTCGTTGATGTGGTAAAGCGTGATGGCCCACGTTTTTCCGGTCACTTCATCTTTGACTTCTTCAGAAACCGGCGTTTGATTGATGCGTGTCTGCTCGATGAGTTCAGCCGCTTTTTTCCAGGGCTCGTTCTCACTGATCTCACTGACTTTTTTCCCGAGAATCTGTTCGGGATCAACTCCTACTATCTGTTCCGCCGCCAGATTAGAACGCTTAATGGAACTGTCGAGATCGACGATCAGCACTGGAAAATCGATAGCGTTGAACGTCTGGCGCCATTCCATCGCTGACTGTTGCAGGGACGTGTGCAAGCGTTGTTGCTTCTCGTCGAGAAGCTTTCTTTCAGTGACGTCGTTGACGATCACGAGCCTGCTGTTCTTCCCGTCGAAGACGACGGGATGCGAGCTCATCTCGACGTAGATCGTCTGGCCGGTTCGCGTTCTATGCCGCCACGGACTCGAAATTACCAGGTCGTTCGGATCGTTCTTGATCATTAACGTCGGAATATCTTCCTGCGGACGAATGTCGTGGACGGTCATCGAAAGAAACTCGTCGCGGGAGTAGCCGTAGGTGCGTGTGGCCGCTTCGTTGACGGCGAGAAATCCGAGCGTCTCTTCGTTGTAGACCCATATTGGTTGCGGCGTTGATTCGAAGAGCAGGCGATAGCGTTCTTCGGAGTCGCGGAGTGCTTCTTCAAAATGCTTGCGTTCCGTGACGTCGCGCGCGAGCCCGCGAAAGCCGGTGGTTTCGTCGACCTTGTCTTTGATTGGAGAGACGATGAGATCCAGCCAGCGATCCTCACCCGTCGCGGAGCGAGCTACAAACTGGTGCCGGAACTCATGTGCTTCGTGAGGCTGCCCGAGATTGCCCGCGAACCCGTTGCTTTCCGGAATAATGCCAAAAACCGCGAAAAAAGAGTTGCCGATGATCTCTTCAGGCCGGCGTCCGAGAAATCTTTGTCCGGCGAGGTTCATGCTTGTCACCCTGCCCGTGAGATCCTGGGTAAAGATCATGTCGCTGGCCTGCTCGACGAGGTCGCGGTAACTCGCTTCGAGACGCGAGCGTTCGAGCAGGCGCGAGACTTTCGCGACCAGGCGCGCCGAATCAAAAGGGATTTCGAGATAGTCGTCGGCTCCGGCGCGCAACCCGGCCACTGCGCTTTCCGTATCTTTTTGTCGAGCACTGACGAGGAGAATCGGGACGGTTTTGAGTTCTGAATCGGCGCGGATTTCGCGGCAGAATTCCAGCCCGTTCATGTGTGGCATCGAGACGTCGCTGATTACCAGATCGGGTCGTTCGCGCCGGGCGAGCGTCAGGCCTTCCCGGCCGTCTTCGGCGGTCAGAACTGAATAACCGGCCTTACGCAACAGGCTGCCCATCAAAGTTAATTGATCGGGCTCGTCGTTGACGATAAGAACGGAGTTGTCGTCGTGGCCGTTGGAGATTTCTATCCCGTGCACCAGTGCTTTACCTCGAACTCCTGCCGTATTTTGTTTGGAAGAACCGGGGGCGAACGGCGTACAGGCTGCGGAATTGCTGGCGTTTTGACGCGCGGAGTATATCACAAGCGGATTTCCCGCAAAGACGCAAAGGAAGCAAGCCGCAACTCGTCAGTAAACCGTAAAGCGCCGTTTTGAATCCAAACTTCACACTTTATAAGGCAAGGAAGATTATTAAAATGAGAAACGTGACTAAATCCGGTTTTTTAGGTTTGTTTTTGATTGTGTTTGCGTTCGCGCCGGCTAGCGCACAGACGTCCTATGCTGAGCTCGTCAGCAGGGTTTCACCGGCTGTCGTGACCATCCGGTCGACCGAGCGTTCGCGACCAGCACAACAGTTTCCCTTCATGGATGACCCGAACTTTCGGGACTTTTTCGGCGATCGAATGCCGCAGCTACAGCAGCAGCCGCCGCACCGCGTGCAGGGCGTTGGCTCGGGAGTCATCGTCAATCCTGACGGTTACATTCTTACCAACCATCACGTAGTTGACGGTGCCCTCGAAATCAAGGTCGAACTGACTGACAATCGCACGTTCACCGCGAAGCTCGTGGGTTCCGACCCGCCGAGCGATCTCGCAGTGTTGAAGATTGATGCGCAAAGCCTGCCGACACTTTCGCTTGGCGATTCTGACAAGGTGCGCGTCGGCGATTTTGTCCTCGCACTCGGTAACCCGCTCGGCATCGGGCAAACCGTTACTTCGGGTATCGTGAGTGCAAAAGGCCGCGCAACGGGTCTCAGCGACGGCAGTTTTGAAGACTTCCTCCAGACTGACGCCGCCATCAATCGTGGTAACTCCGGCGGCGCGCTCGTGAACACAAACGGCGAACTGATCGGCATCAACTCGCAGATTCTTTCGCCATCCGGCGGCAACATCGGTATCGGTTTCGCGATTCCGTCAAACATGGCGAAGGCCGTGATGGATCAGTTGTTGAAGACCGGGAAAGTCCGTCGCGGTATGCTCGGCGTGACTATTCAGTCCATTGATTCAGATCTGGCGTCGAGTTTGAACCTGCCGGCAGCGAGAGGCGCGATTGTGACCTCGGTTGCGAACGCCGGCCCGGCCGAGAAAGCCGGCATCAAACGCGGTGATGTCATTACCGCAATCAACAAACAACCGGTGATCGACAACAACAGCCTGCGAAACCTCGTGGCCAGCCTGCCTCCGGGATCGAATGTTGAAGTAACCGCGCTTCGCAACGGCCGCGATCAGAACTTCCAGGTCGCGTTGGCGGAACTTCCCGACCGTGAGCGACCCGACAGCGATGATCAAGACACCGGCAAGAGCGGTGACACCGGAAACACGAAGTTTGGGCTGACTGTCCAACCGCTGACTGCGGAAACAGCCACGCGTTATGGTCTCGATGCTGACGATCAGGGATTGCTTGTCACGCGAGTCGATCCGGTGGGCAGCGCTGCGAACGCCGGTATCCGGCAGGGCGACCTGATTCAGGAAGTGAATCATCAGCCGGTAAAAGCCGTTGCAGAGTTCAGCGCGGCAATCCAGCGGTCAGGCGCCAAGCCGGCTCTGGTCCTGGTCAAGAGACGGAACGCCGTGATCTATATGACATTGAAAGCCAACTCCTAATTTAAACCACACCCAACCGAAAGAACACAGAGGCCCGTTTTCGGGCCTTTGTGTTTTTGTGTTCAATGAAGTAGTTTCCACCGTTCGAGGAGGAGCTTATGCGAGAGTTTGATCGCCGGCCGTGGGGCACCTACACCGTGCTCGAAGAAGATCGCAACTTCAAGGTGAAACGGATCGAAGTGTTACCGGGTCAGAGACTCAGTTATCAGAAACACTCACAACGCGCGGAACACTGGTTCGTAGTTGAAGGAACCGCAAAGGTCACTCGCGACGGCGAAGAGATTCTCGTGCAAGCCGGCGAAGCAATCGACATTCCCATCGGCGCCGCTCATCGAGTTGAGAACCCGGGCGAGACGAATCTCGTTTTCATAGAAGTGCAGCGAGGAAATTATCTCGGCGAAGACGACATCGTTCGTCTTCAGGATGATTACGGACGTTAGTTTTAGCCGACATTCACGGATAAGACATCATGGAAGAGACAGTCTCCGTTCCACAGGAAGACTCGCAAAGCCTCTGGTCTGCCGTAAAGGAATCGATCCGCGGCTCGCATCGAAACTACACGACCGGCCCGATCGGACGCGCGATCCTTTTACTCGCCATACCCATGGTCCTGGAAATGATCATGGAGAGCGTCTTTGCAGTCGTCGATATCTATTGGGTCTCACATCTCAGCAACGCCACTGACGCCGTCGCTACCGTCGGTCTCACCGAATCATTGATGACGCTCGTCTACGCGCTTGCGATCGGCTTGAGCATTGGCGCGATGGCGATGATCGCGCGTCGTATCGGCGAACAGAATCCCGACGGCGCTGCGCGTTCGGCAGTGCAGGCGATTGCGCTGGCGCTGATCGTGTCGATAGTCATCGGCGTAATCGGTGCGCTGCTTGCGCCAAGGTTCCTACAGTTCATGGGTGGATCGCAGTGGGTAGTCGAACAGGGTTCGACGTTCACGCGCATCATGCTCGCAGGCAACATGACTGTTGTCATGCTGTTCATGATTAACGCGATCTTCAGGGGCGCGGGCGATGCAGCGATCGCGATGCGCACGTTATGGCTGGCCAACTGGATCAACATACTTCTTGGACCATGTTTGATCTTCGGGCTCGGACCGTTTCCGAAGCTGGGACTAGTCGGCGCTGCTATCGCGACGAATATCGGCAGAGGTACCGGCGCACTCTACGCATTCAGCCGTCTTATTCGCACTGGAAGTCGCATCAAGATCGAACGTCACCATGTGAGAATTGAACCGTCGATTATCGCGCGCCTGATCCGTCTCTCAGCCACAGGAACGTTTCAAGTCTTTATCGGCATGGCGAGCTGGATCGGACTCGTACGCATCATCTCAAGTTTCGGAAGCAATGCCGTCGCCGGTTACACACTCGGCATTCGCGTGATCCTCTTTGCTCTCTTGCCGTCGTGGGGCATGGCGAACGCAGCCGCGACGATGGTTGGGCAGGCACTCGGCGCGAAGAATCCGGAACGCGCTGAACGCGCGGTTTGGAAGGCCGGCTTCTACAATATGATCTTTCTGGGGATAGTGGGAGTGATCTTTGTCTTTTTCGCTCCACAGATCATCGCGCTCTACAATCCTTCACCTGAAGTCGCTCGCTACGGAGTGGACTGTCTCCGCATCGTCGCTTACGGATTTCTGTTTTACGCTTACGGTATGGTGCTCGGACAGTCGTTTAATGGCGCGGGGGACACCTGGACGCCCACGATCATCAACCTGTTTGTGTTCTGGTTGTGGGAAATTCCACTTGGTTATCTCCTGAGCGTCAAGTTTGGCATGGGTCCGGAAGGTGTTTTCACCGCCATCACGATTGCATTCTCGACGCTCGCGGTCGTCAGCGCTCTCGTCTTCCGTCGTGGTCGTTGGAAAACCAGAGTCGTCTGAGTAGTAGCAAGTACGGACAGTGCTGTCGGAGTTCGCTACGTTTCCGGCCATTTCTTAGCCTTCCTGAATTTTTGTACGGTAGATTACATTGGGGCTTTCTGACTGTGAGTTGACGGCCCCTATGTTGCGTAAGTAGAAGTCTGCCAGACAGAGCAGGGCACGTGGAGTGCGGCGACTTGCCCAAGCTTAGGATCCGCCGACCAGGCACGACGAGTCGCTGCACTCCACGACGTGGCCAATAGCTCGCGGTAGTTTTGGGGAGAGAGCAAGGAGGACACCTCATGGAGATGAAGTTAAACGGGAAGAAGGTGGCCATTCTGGTTGCCGATGGTTTTGAACAGGTTGAGTTAACGGAGCCGAAGAAGGCGCTGGAAGAAGCAGGCGCGACGACAGAGATTGTTTCCCCCGCCGATGGTGAAGTCCAGGGTTGGAACCACGACGAGAAAGCAGATTCATTTAAGGTCGATATGCCCTTGAGCCGGGCACGTTCTGATGATTACGACGCACTATTATTGCCGGGAGGTGTAAGAAATCCCGATCAATTAAGAATGATGGTGAGAGCGGTCGAGTTCATCGATGGTTTCTTTGTTACTGGAAAACCGGTGGCGGCGATTTGTCATGCGCCATGGACATTGATCGATTCCGAAGTAGTTAAAGGAAAGACGATCACTTCGTGGCCCTCGTTAAAGAACGACTTGATCAATGCGGGCGCGCATTGGGTGGATCGAGAAGTAGTAGTCGATAACGGCTTAATAACAAGCAGGAAGCCTGCCGATATACCCGCGTTCAATAAGAAGATGATCGAGGAGTTTGCGGAAGGACGACATTCGCGGCAGAGAGCCGCGTGAGCAGGAGCAGGAACAGGAAGGCGGAGCAGCACACCTCCAGCTTTCCTGTTCCTACTCTCTGTGAGTCTGGATTTTCTTCGCGGTTTGGCCGACCTTCACTGTGCCGCCCTGGATGATCTTCGCATTGATGCCGCGCAGGCAGAGTAATTTTCCCAGTTCTGAATTCACAAACTCCATTGCCTCAATACCGAAGCGCGCGACAAATTTCTTACATCCCGTGTGCGGCAATGGACTGACTTCCAACACTGCTGAGCCAACTGTGATACGCGATCCGGCGGGCAGGTTTTCTTTGCTCAGATCCATGTCGATGTAAAGCTGATCGCCCGCGAGCGGCCAGCGTTCTCTCTCCCGGGCGACGAGCGCCGTGACGCGCGAGTTCATGATGTTGATCTGCATTTCCGGATGTGCTGATCCATCGGGAGTTTTCCTGCTGCCGCGCACTTTCCAGTTGTCGCCAATCAGACCGAGCCCTATATCAAGCTCCGCTTCGTCAAGCACTTCTCGCTGATCCACTTCCGGCCGCCGTACAATAAACTCAATAACACCGTCATCTTTGGGCGTCCGACGCAGATGGTCCAACGCCGCTTCGAGTTCTTTAGTCGTCAAATGTCTCACGCTAGACTCCATGGCGCGATAATATAACCGATTTTGGGTAAAATAAGCCCCGGATTTACAGGGATTGACGCGGATTTCACAACTCTTAACAAATTTTTACCTCGCCTTGACATAGCTCAGTGTGTCCGGGCGTATCCTTTGCGCTGCAATGAAGTCCAGAAGAGAAGTCAACACTCGGTTCCGGCTCGTTCTTACGCTCGGTTTGGCCGTTGTGTTGCCGGCGTTGACACTGATCTACGTTAACTTTCAACACGTCAAATCGATCCAGCGCGGTAGAAAACTCGAAGCGCTGATTCATCGTGACTTTCAATACCTGCTTTCGAATTCGGCGCAAAAGATCAGCGGCAAGGCTTACGAACTTACAGAACAAGCCCAGAATGCTTTTCCCTCTGAAGCCGACTCGGACGATGAGAAGAGAAGAAAGTTTGATCTCATTTTGGCCAAAAGCCCATGGTTCTCGCACGCGGTTTATTTCGATGCGAAAAAAGGCGTGGTCGTTCAGCAGCAACGCGCGCAGGCAAACGAAAGAGAGCTCGCCAGTTTAGACAAGATGTACAACGGCTGGTTTAGCCTCGATGGTCCGCACATGGTGGAATCGTTATGCAAGAAACCCAAGCCTATTATGTGGTACAGCGGCGAAGCGGATGGTCCAAATGGTCCTGTTTACAATACGATAGCTATCTTCGCTTTTCCTCAACTCCCCAGGGATCGAACGGTGTTGGGAGCTGTGAGTTTCGATCCGGATTATTTGAAGGAAAACTTTTTCCCGGAAATGCTGGAGGAGTCGACTTCACAAAAACTTTCTGATGATCCACAGGACGCGAACGAACCCGAAGACCAGCGCCTTGCCATGATCGTTTATCCGGTAGATACCTTGCACTCCGAGCCTGATCAGCCGTTTGCAACCTCTGCCGGATGGAATGGTGGTAAGCCCGAAGTTTCGCTCAGTCTCGACAATCCTTTTCGCGGTCTCGCATTAGGTATCAGGTTTCAGGGCACAACAGCGCAAGCGATCGCTCATAGATGGGTGGTGCAGAGCTTTGCGATTCTCGGTGTGTTGTCGGTGTTGATGATCGGCGGCCTCGTGCTGACTTATCGCAGCGTGAATAAGCAGGTGGCGCTCGCGCGTTTGAAGTCTGACTTTGTTTCCAACGTTTCACACGAGTTGCGCACGCCGCTCGCTTTGATTCGACTCTACGCGGAAACACTCGAACTCGGTCGCATCACCACCGAAGGGAAGAAAAACGAGTACTACAGCATCATTCGCAAGGAGAGCGAACGGCTAACAGCTCTAATCAATAACATTCTCGACTTCTCGCGCATCGAGGCGGGTCGCAAAGAATACGACTTTCGCGAAACAGACATCGCCGAGCTCGTGCGCAACACGCTCGATTCTTATCGCTATCAGATAGAGCAGCAGGGTTTTGCGCTCGAGGAGCAGATCGATCCCAGCATTCCGCGAATGAAGGTCGATCGCGAAGCGATTGCCCGCGCGCTTGTTAACCTCGTCAACAATGCGCTGAAGTATTCCGACAATGAAAAGTTTTTAGGCGTCAAACTTTATCGCGACAATGCAGTGCTCAAACTCGAAGTGAGCGATCGTGGTATCGGCATCGAGCGAAACGAGCAGTCGAGAATCTTTGAGAAGTTTTATCGCACGTGCGATCCGCTGGTCCATAACACGAAGGGCAGTGGACTCGGATTGTCGCTGGTGCGTCACATCACGCACGCGCACGGCGGTCAGGTTGAAGTTGAGAGCACGCCCGGTCGCGGCAGCAAGTTCACGCTTTCATTGCCGCTGGCCCAACCGGACACCGCAGCAGGAGTATAGAAATCATGAAAACGAAAATTCTGATTGTGGAAGACGAGCCCGCAATGGTTGCCGGACTGCGCGATAACTTCGAGTACGAAGGCTACGACGTCATCAGCGCTGAAGACGGCGTCAGCGGTCTCGATCGCGCACTCGCCGATAATCCCGACCTCGTCGTGCTCGACGTCATGATGCCACGCATGAGCGGACTCGACGTCTGCAAGCAGTTGAAAGCGAAACGCCCGTCAGTGCCGATCATCATGCTCACCGCGCGGGGCCAGGAGATCGACAAAGTTGTCGGTCTCGAACTCGGAGCTGACGACTACGTCACGAAACCCTTCTCGATACGCGAACTGATGGCGCGTGTTAAAGCCGTATTACGCAGAGTCTCTTCGCCGTTGCCAGTGCCCGAGCTCTATAAGTTCAGTGACGTTGAAGTGAATGTTCGTAGCAACGAAGTGCGACGCGACGGCGAGATCGTCGACCTTTCGGCAAAAGAGTTTGCGTTGCTGGCTTATTTCATCGCGCATCCCGTCGAAACACTGAGCCGCGATCGACTGCTCGATGCAGTTTGGGGATATGAAAATTATCCGACCACGCGCACCGTCGATACGCACATTGTGCATCTAAGGCAAAAACTTGAACCAAATCCAGAGGAACCACGTTTCATACTTACCGTTCATGGCAGTGGATATAAGTTTGTAGGATGAGGTCTTCGGATCATGATTCCCGCAGTTTTCATCACTGGGCAGGGCACACAACGCAAAGTCGAAGAACACGCTCCGTTATCTGAACGCGAGCTGAAGTTCGAGCGGCTGCAATGCGATTATGCGGAACTGAACACTGCGATCTTCGAAGCAGCACAAGTTCATCGTCGACTGTGCGCGCCGAGTCTGGTGCGAAATGGGGCATTCGACGTTGCGAGCGAGATCTTTGCCGTTCGTCACTTGCCCGGAGATTTTTTCAGTGTCGAGGAGACGAGCGATGGTTTATTGCTTGCGCTCGGCGACATCGGCGGCAAAGGACTCGCTGCCGGAATGTGGGTCACACACCTGATCGGCTTGATTCGTTCGCACACCGCCGCCAGCAGTGATCCGGAAGCGATTGTTGCCGCAGTGAATCGTGACATCGCGCGCTTGTCGTTCGTAGAGCCATTGAGCAGTTTGATTGTGGCGCGACTTGATACGTCATCCGGAAAGTTGGACTACTGTAGTGCCGGACATCCGCCGGCTTTGGTCTTGCGGCAGGATGGAATACTCGAACTGCTTTCGGATGGTGGGCCAGTGCTCGGCGCAGTGCCGAATGCGTTTTTCGAGCGCGGCAGTGCGCGACTTGACGCGGGCGATCTGCTGCTGGCCTGTTCTGATGGTATTCTTGAGTCATTCAACGAAGCAGAACAGGAGTTTGGCGCGATGCGACTGCAAACCGAGTTGCGTAGCGCGCAAGGTGGCACGGCCGAGTCGGTGTTGTTTTCAGTGCTCGGCGCAGTTCAGGATTTCGCAGCTCCACGCCCTCTTACTGACGACATGACGCTTGTAGTTGTCAAACACAATAAATTCATTTAACGAGACGAAAGGGAAACAGTATGGCAGACGTAAAACCGATTCCTGATGGATATCATTCCTTAACGCCTTACCTGGTTATCGATGGCGCCGCGGCGGCCATGGAGTACTACAAGAAGGCATTTGGTGCGACCGAACTGTTTCGCATGGAGCATGGAGGTAAGATCGGCCACGCGGAAATGAAGATTGGTAATTCGCCGCTAATGCTGGCGGACTCATTTGCCGAGCAAGGACAGAAGGACCCGAAGACGCTTGGCGGTTCGCCTGTAGGTTTGATGATCTACGTTGACGATGTCGACACGATTTACCCGCAGGCGATCGCAGCCGGCGGCAAGGAAGTAAAGCCGTTGCAAGATCAGTTCTACGGAGATCGCTCGGGTACGTTGACTGATCCGTTCGGGCACGTTTGGACGGTAGCAACACACAAGGAAGACGTCACTCCCGAAGAGATCGACAAGCGCCTCGCCGCGATGGCCGCAGGCGGACACGGCGGTTAACTCGGCGTTCTCTGCGATTTGATGGCGTTTTAACGCAGAGAACGCAAAAGGGCCGCAGTACGCAGAGATTATTGTGGCAAGGATCGGACTTCGCGGAGGCGGCGCTCGAGGAAACGCCGCTCACTATCGTTAGTCACTAGTTCGAGAGCAGTTTTATAACTCTCAGCGGCTGCGTCGTTTGAGCCCAGGCGACGCAGCATGTCGGCGCGTGCGGCGTGCAGCAGGTGATACTCATCGAGTTCACCTGTTGCCGCCAGGTCGTCAATGAGCTCGAGTGCGGGTTGCGGACCCTGGGCCATGGCGACCGCGACGGCGCGGTTTAGCGACACGATCGGCGACGGCATAACTTCGGCCAGCAGATCGTACAGTCGAACGATCTGCGACCAGTTTGTGTCTTCCGGTCGCGCCGCTTTGCAATGTTCGGCCGCGATTGCCGCTTCCAGCGCGAATGGACCAGCGTCACCGGCAAGGGCTTCCTGGACCAACGTAAGCGCCTCGTCGATCTGTGGTCTGTTCCAGAGTGTGCGATCCTGATCTTCGAGTACAACCAGATCGCCTTCTTCGTCGAGTCGTGCTTCGCGTCGCGAGTCGTGTAACAACATGAGCGCGAGGAGCGCGGTTGCTTCAGCAGGCGGTTTGGGGCCGAGAAGTGAACGAAGCAGACGTCCGAGGCGAATCGCCTCAGCGCAAAGATCGGCCCTCACGAGTGGCGCGCCGCGCGTGGGAGCGTAACCTTCAGTGAAGATCAAGTAGATTGCAGTTAACACGGCGTCGAGGCGCGCGGACATCTCGCTGGTATCGGGCACGCGAAACGGAATTCCCGCGTCGCGAATTTTTCGCTTTGCACGTACCAGGCGCTGGGCCATCGTCGCCGTCGGAACGAGAAACGCGCGCGCGATCTCAACGGTCTGAAGTCCGCCTAAAGTCCGGAGAGTGAGCGCGACTTGTGCTTCGAGTGAGAGTGCCGGGTGACAGCACGTAAAGATCAGACGCAGACGATCGTCGGGAATCTCGCCTGGATCGAGGTTTGGGGCCTCGACGATTGGCTCGGAACTGAAGTCCGGGTCGGCTTCGAGTTTTTCCTGAAGACGTGTCTGGCGTCGCAGGCGATCGATGGCTTTGTGTTTGGCTGTTTGAATAATCCAGGCGCGCGGCGACTCGGGAATTCCGTCAGTGCGCCACTGATCGACGGCGGCGGCGAAGGCGTCCTGGGCAGCGTCTTCGGCAAGTTCAAAATCACCAAACTGACGTATCAGAGTTGCAACAATCCGGCCCCAGTCAGATCGGTACACTGCGTCAACAGCAACGTTAGGGTTCGGAAGCACGTTTGATAATAAAAAAATTCCGGCGAACGTGTCGATTCGCGCGCCTGCCGTTCGACATAGCAGTGGAGGCATAATTTCACATGAAGTACATGTTGTTGGTTTATCTGAATGAACAAACGCTGAGCGACACTGAGCGTGAGAGTTGCTACGTGGAATCGGCACAGTTGGCTCGCGATCTCAGTGACAAAGGCAAGTACGTGTCGGCGGGGCCGCTGCATCCGGTGGCAATGGCTACGAGCGTTCGCGTGCGCAACGGCAAGCGACTCGTCACCGATGGTCCATTCGCCGAGACGCGTGAACAACTTGGCGGTTATTATCTGATCGACGCGCAGGATCTCGACGAAGCGATGAGCATTGCCGAACGAGTTCCGGTAGCGAAAGTCGGCACAATTGAGATTCGGCCGGTATTGGAAATCAAAGGACTACCAACTCAAGAAGGAGCACAATCATGAATATCGTACTTTGGATCATACAAATACTTCTGGCTCTGTTGTTCGTGTTCGGCGGTGTGATGAAACTCATCTTTCCGATGCCGCCCGAGATCCCGTTTCCGGGCTGGTTCATGAAATTCATCGGTTTATGTGAGCTGCTGGGCGGACTCGGATTAGTCCTCCCCGGCCTGTTTCGCCGGCAGCAATTTCTGACGCCGCTGGCGGCCATCGGACTGACGATCATCATGATTGGCGCGGTTGCCTTTTCAGTCAAAGAATTCGGCTATAAACCTGCGATTACTCCACTTGTCACTGGACTGCTTTGCGCATTCGTCGCGTATGCCCGGTGGAAAGTGAGACCGCTTCAATACTCATTCACTTAACTAAAGGAGAGAGACATGCAATTGAATCCGTACCTTCTTTTCAATGGTAACTGCGCCGAGGCGTTCAAGTTTTATGAGCAGACGCTCGGCGGCAAGATCGAGGCACTGTTTCCCTACACTGGCTCACCCGCAGCGGAGCACGCACCGCCCGAATGGGGCGACAAAATAATGCACGCAACCATCGTGATTGGGGATGAACGGTTGATGGGTTCGGACGCACCGCCAGGGCGATACGAGCCGCCGAAAGGCATTTCGGTTTCGCTCTCGCTCAACGATCGCGACAAAGGTGAAAGCATCTTCAACGCGCTGGCTGAAGGTGGAACAACGATCATGCCGTTTGCGAAGACGTTCTGGGCATCCGGTTTCGGAATGTGTACCGATCGTTTCGGCATCCCGTGGATGGTCAATTGTGAATAGGCGCTTCAACTGGCCGCTCTTGGTGGGCTTCGTGCTCACCATCGCGGCATTTCTAACTTACTTCTTTGTTTTCATCTGGTTCCCGGTCACGCGTGACTTCCCGTGGGCCAACTTGCTGATCTTTGTCGTCGCCCTGGTGTTTCTCTTCGCGGGCGTGCGGCGCGGGTTTGCCTCCGATCGACCACATCCCACACGCTCAAAGATCGTGACGTCGATCCTCGCCACCCTGAGCGTCGTGATAATCGCGCTCTTCGTTTTCACGATCTTTGTTGGCGGACGTTGGCTGCCTGCGTCAAAAGGCGCGCCACAAGTTGGACAACGAGCGCCCGACTTCAGCCTTCCGGACACCACAGGAAAGCAAGTCTCGCTCAACGAACTCCTGACCTCGCCGATTAACGGCACTTCGCCAAAGGGCGTGTTGCTGGTCTTTTACAGAGGCTACTGGTGACCATCGTGCAACTCCGAGTTGCGGGGTATTGAGCGAAGTCTGGATAAGTTCAACGAGGCCGGAATACGGCCGGTAGCCATCAGTGTTGACACTCCGCAGGAGTCACGCGACTTGGCGCAAAAGGCCGGCTATAGTTTTCCGTTTCTTTCGGATCAAAAAACTGAAGCGATTCGACGTTACGATCTGGTCCATAAGGGCGCCGGAATAAGCGGCGGTGATATCGCGCGTCCGGCGGAGTTTCTGATCGACTCGACGGGCACAGTGCGTTGGGTCAACGTAACTGAGAACTATTGGGTGCGAGCGCGGCCCGAGCAAGTGCTCGAGGTGGCGAAGCTGTTGAAATAAAAAACCGCCGCGACCTTTCGATCGCGGCGGTTTAATCAGGAGACGCTTAGGCGTGTCTAAGCCGCTCTTAGCTAACTCGCTGGCGGCTAATCAAACGAGTGTCAGTACGGCCATTTGGCCAATACGTGACTAAGTACGTTTCCCGATACAGTCGCCGACCGTAGCGCACGTAACGCGATTGCGTCACGGTTCGACGACGCTCGTAGCGTCTGTTGTCATAACGACGATTGCGCTGCCACTGCGGCGCTGAACTCGCAGCGATGGTGCTATTCTCGTTAGATACATTCGTGGTCTTTGCGTCCGCCGAAACCACAAAACCCATTGAGGAGAGCGCCAAAATTAATCCCAGTACTCGTTTCATCGTTTTTCCCCTTTTTACAAAAATAGTCGGGCTACCTCCGCGCCATTTGGAGAGAGCCCGACCCAATGTTTAAGACACCAGAGGTACCGGTTTGGTTACAAGCACCCGCTATTCCACGCGGCGATATGCCGCAAATCGAGGGTCCAGCGGCTGAGAGTGTAACGTCGCAATACTCTGAGTTTGTCTCAACTCCGTACTTTTACAACAGCGCCTTTGGCGCTGCTTGGTCTACGACGTATTCTTGGTCCCTATGGAACAGGAACTTAGCTTTCGCATCGTCCTTGAAGACCCGCCGCCGCGTGTCGATTATGGTTTGCAGAAGGGTGGCGGCAACGACTATGAGGTCGTCCAGAAGCAGCGCTCAAAAACCGGAGACTTGAAGTTTGAGTTCAGTGCGCGAGTGAAGGAAGGGAAGGATGGACAACCGGTGCTGCTCGGTCCGTTCACGCACGGTCCAACCGACGGGCGATTCGCTTATCTCGATATCGGTACCTGCGCCGGTCAGACTGATACGCCGTGGAGCCGGCGGCTCAAGATCCCATTTCGTGACATCACGTGGGACGTAGTCAAGAAAGCTGCCAACGGTAAACGCGTGCTGGAGACGCGTGTGCCGGGCAAAGCGAAGGACGGCAGTCCGACTTGTGCGACTGTAAAACCCTTTGCAGGTTGGAAAGTGGTTTAGTGCGCGCGCGCGAACGCGCCCTCGAAGTAAACCGGTTCTAAGCCTGTGGCCCAATACTCGACCGCGACGCGATTTGGTTGCGACGTCTCCTGATCGGTTTGCAACGTCGGCTTGTCCACATCGGTGGGTT
>Ga0126311_10000244_pt1 | contig 26607 bp, 20 predicted proteins | sample Plot61_FD_92539 | JGI IMG/M metagenome (GOLD analysis project Ga0126311, IMG submission 92539) | Serpentine soil microbial communities from UC McLaughlin Reserve, CA, USA - Plot61 | ecosystem: Environmental > Terrestrial > Soil > Grasslands | place: USA: UC McLaughlin Reserve, Lake County... | reverse complement strand
TCCACCAGCCGCTGCGACCCCGGGAACAGCCGGGTGCGGAAGTCCGCGGTGATTCCGAAGGCGTAGACGTCGACCGCCATCTCGTCGACAACGCAGGCCAGCTGCTGGACCTGTGCGGCCGAGTAGAACTGGGCCTCGTCGCAGATCAGGTAGTCGACCCGCTCGCCCGCCATCCGGTGCGCGACGACGACCCGCCAGAAGTCCAGGTCGTCGGTGACCTCCAGCGCCTTCCCGACCAGGCCCAGCCGGCTGGAGATGACCGCCGCACCGGCGCGGTCATTGCGGGTGAACCGCAGCCCGCCGCGGCCGGCGACCGAGTGGTTGTGGTCGACCTGGAGCGCCAGGGTCGACTTCCCGCAGTCCATCGTTCCCGAGAAGAAGACCAGCTCAGCCACGGCCCGTCCGGACCGGTGCCCCGAGGGCCGGCAGCGGGAAGGCGTCGAGCGGCGGGCGTCGGTTCACGAGACGATTGTCCCGTGCCCGGGTCCGATGCCGGGCAGGGGGTGCCGGGGCCAAGCCCGGAACTAGTGCCCCGTCGAGTAACACATCGACGGCGGCGAGGACTCGTTCGACGTACCGCTCCGGGCTGAACCGCTCGAGCACGTCCGCCCGCGCCCGTGCACCCATCTCGGCCGCCTCATTCGGATGGGGTAGCACCCAGTGCATCGCGGCGCTCAGCCCGTCCGCGTCCCCCGAGCGGACGACGATGGCGGTCCGGCGGTCCTCCACGTAGTCACGCACCCCAGGAGCGTCGTTGACGATCACGGTCTTGCCGTGCGCCATCGCGTTGAGCAGTGTGCCTTGGCCGCTGGACCGGTCGCGGCGCACCTGCAGCGGCAGCACGACCGCCGTCGCGCTCCGCAGCAGCTCGTCGTAGCGACTCCGCTCCGCCGGGCGGACGGAGACGTTCGGCGGGATCGGGGCGTCCTTCGGCGTCGCCCTGGTCGCGATGGTGACCGGCGCCGGCGCCGCGGGCGCCGCCCGCAACAGTGTCGGGTAGTCGCGCAGGGAGTCTCCTCCGGCGACGAAGCCGCCCTCGACACTCACGGGCTGTGCCAGCTCGTCGTCGGCGAGGTCGAAGTGCCACGGAATGAAGGTCACCCGATCGGGAGCGACCCCCCAGGTCGTCGGGAAGGAGCCGACCTCGAAGGTGGACAGGACGGCGTACGTGACGTGTGCGCCATCGATGAAGCGCACGCCGGCGCGGGTCGCCGCTCGTTCGGCCAGGGAGTCGCCGCTCTTCCAGGTGGGGTCGAGGACCAGAACCGTCGGGGGCCGCCGGCGTCGGGCGACAATTGCCGCCGCGACCAGGCGGCGCGGTCGAACCCGTCGAGGACGAGGACCCGGTAGCGGTCGGCCGCCTCGACGATCCGACGGACGTGCCGAAAGGGGCGAAGCCCCGGCTCCAGGACGTCCACCCGGCACCGCCAGCTCGGTCGGGGCCATTGGTAGCTCGAGAACACCGGGTGCCGTGCGAGCCGCGTCACGCGGACACTCCTACACCGTCCAGCCGGCATGACTACGCAGGCAGCGTATTTGGGTTGGTATGCAGGGCCCTGCGCACCAAGCGGGCCATGGCCACCTAGTCACTTTGCGTCAACTTTGTCATCCAGACACCAACGGCCTGCCTTTCCACCCTACGGTCTGATCAGTTGCAAGCGCGGGGCGCTTGTGACGGCCCCCGTTGAAGAGGTGAACATGGCGTCGACGTCCCCTACCGAGACGTTCAGCCCCCCCAAGATTCGCCGGCCAGTGCGCCTCACCGGGACCCGGACGGACCGCACCACCCGGACCATCGAGCTGCCACAACCGCCGCAAGTCCAGGACCTCGAGCGGGCCCCATCCACCCCACCGCGGGTTCGGCTCCCGTACCCGACCTGGGTGCTTATGCTCGCTGCCGACCTGGCCGCCGTGGCGGTGTCCGCGTTGGTGTCTGGTGCGGCGTTCGCTCAAGTCCTAGCCGTCGGCGCGCTGACCCTCGCCCTGATCTGGTGTGCGGGGCTATACCGCCCCAGGCTTGAGCTGTCGGCGCTGGACGACCTACCGGCTCTGCTCGGCCGGGCCCTTATCGCGGTGGGCCTCGCCGCCCTGGCGTCCCTGCTGTTACGTCAGCCGTCGTCCGCGCTCTCCGCGGACTTCGCGCGGGCGACGCTGTTGCTGCTGCTTGCGCTGCCCGTCGGCAGAGGAGTCGCATACGGGGTCGTGCGGACGTGCCGCCGGCGCCGGTTGGTCGCCCACCGGACGCTGATCGCCGGAGGCGGAATTGTTGCTGCGCGGTTGGCTGAGGCCCTGACCGCGCACCCGGAGTACGGCCTGGAGCCGGTCGCGTTCCTCGACCCGAACCCGCTACCGCAGACCCGCCCCACGCTTCCGGTTCTCAGCCCGACGCTCCTCCTCGCCGACGCGATCCGGCAGCTCGACGTGAACGTGGTCATCGTCGCCTACGGCTCGGTGCCGGAGACGACGATGGTTCAGGTGCTGCGGACCTGCGACCGGCTCGACTGCGAAATCTTCATGGTCCCCCGGCTGTTCGACGTCGGGGACTCAGGCGGGACGGGCGAGCACGTGTGGGGGATCCCGCTGCGGCGCATCCGGCGTCCGGCCTTCCGCCGCACTGCGCGAGCCGCGAAACGGACCCTGGACATCACCCTGTCCACCGCGGCGCTGCTCGCGCTCGCCCCGCTTATGGCCGTGCTCGCGGTGCTCGTGAAGTCTGGCGTGGGCGGCTCGGTCCTGTTCCGGCAGGAGCGGCTCGGCGCGGACGGTCGGGCCTTCCAAATCCTGAAGTTCCGGTCTCTCACGCCCGTGGGCGACGACTCGGCGACGAGGTGGTCGGTGGGCACCGAGCCGTCGATCGGCCGGGTCGGCCGGTTCCTGCGGCGGACCTCCCTGGACGAACTCCCCCAGTTGTGGAACGTGCTGCGCGGCGAGATGAGCCTGGTGGGTCCGCGGCCGGAGCGGCCGTACTTCGCCGACCGGTTCACGCAGATGTACCCGCACTACGGCGCTCGCCAGCGGATGCGTTCGGGGCTCACCGGCTGGGCGCAGGTGCACGGGCTGCGCGGGGACACGTCGATCGACGACCGCGCCCGCTTCGACAACGCCTACATCGACGACTGGAGCCTCTGGGGCGACCTGAAAATCCTGGCCTGGACCGCAGCGCAGGTGGTCCGAGCACGGGGTGCCTGACCCGGCCCGGTCAGGGCCGCGCGTCCACCCAGCCGGTGCGATCGGCGCGCGCCCACACCTGCGGCTGGCGCCGCAGCAGCAGCCGGGCGGCGCCGCGGAGCGTGGCGACGTTGGTCAGCAGGAACTGGAACGGCACGGCCGCCAGCCGGTGATCGGTCCGAAGGCCCGTCACGCCGAGCGCGTACGCCGCCATCTGAAGCGTTAGCAGGACGCGCGCGACGCGGCTGCGGCGGGCCAGCGCGGCCGAGCCGGCGAGCAGCAGCGGCAGCAGTATGGGCGTGACGATGCTGCGGAGCACCCGGTGGGACAGGAAGGCCACGGCCACCCAGCCGCGACGGGGGTCGCTCAGGCTGAGGTGCCGCAACGTCGTCTGCCAGGTTCCCGCGGCGATCCGCGACCGCCGCTCGAACTCGTCCGTGATGCTCAGCGAGACCGCCTCCACCGCCCGCGCGGACGGCGCGAAGCCGACGCCGTACCCGCGTACCAAGGCGTCGCAGGTGAGGTGGTAGTCGTCGTTCAGGACGCCCGGCGGGATCGGCCGGAACGCCGAGCGCCGCACCGCGCACAGCTCGCCGGGTGCTCCCATGACGGCTCGGAAGGCCGCCTCGCCGGCCTTCACGCGCGTCTCGAGCCGCCAGTACAGCCCCTCGCCCGCCCCTCGCGCGCCGGGCCCGTGCACGACCTTGGCACCTCCGACCACGGCCAGGGCGGGGTCGGCGAAGCAGGCCGCAACCGCATGGAGCGCCTCGGGCGAGAGGGCGCAGTTGGCGTCGGTCATGATGACGAGCTCCCCGCCCGCAGCCGCCATCCCGCGGTTGACCGCGTTCGACTTTCCACGCGCGACCGGGTCGTGCAGCACCCTGGCGCCGAGCGAGCGGGCCAGCTCCGCCGTCCGGTCGGTAGAGCCGTCCGCCACCACGACGACCTCGACCAGCTCGGCCGGGTAGTCCTGCCGGCGCAGATCCTGGATCTTCTGGGCGATGACCCGCTCCTCGTTCAGCGCCGCGACGAGCACCGTGACCGTGGGGAGCCCGTCGCCGTGGTGATCCGGCGGTCCGTCCAGGACGGCGCGCCGTCTCGCCGCGAGGCTCATCAACGCCGGGTAGCCGACGTACGTGTACGCGACCGTCGCACAGCCCAGCAGCAGCGCACCAGCGCCGAGACGGGATGCGGCCGCGTCCCGGCGCGGACGGGCGGGTACGCCATTCGGCGCCCACCCGTGGCGTTTGCGAGACGTGAGGAGCGCCATGGGCGGATGCTAGTGCGAGCCTGTCGCCGAGTCCCGAGGTAGCGCCCGTGCCGCAGTCCCAGGTCGATGGCCTCTTCTCGGCCACGTCCGGCGCGTCTGGGGTCGCCCGCCGGGCCCTGCGCTCCTTCGGCTGGGCCACAACCTCCTTCGCCGTGAGCCGCGGCTTGACACTCCTCAGCACGCTGGTCCTGGCGCGGCTGCTCACCCCGCGCGACTTCGGGGTGATGGGTGTCGGGCTCGCCTTCGTGGCCTTCGCCGAGGTCGCGCTCGACCTCGGCATAGCCGCCGCCCTCATCTACGAGCAGGGCCGCGGGATCGACACGCGCGTACGGACGGCGTTCACACTGAACCTCGTCGTGGCCGTGGTGTGCACGATTATCGCGATCCTGGCCGCACCCCTGCTCGCCGAAGCCACTGGTACCACCCACGACGTGCTCCTCCTGCAGGTGATGTTCTGCTATCTGCTGTTCCGCGGCGCGGGGCAGGCCCAGGACGCGCTGCTGCGCCGCGACATGGCCTTCGGCAAGCGGGCGGTCGTGGAGTCGGTCCGGGCCGCGGTCCGTGCCGCCGTCTCCATCGTCCTGGCGTTGCAAGGCCTGCAGGCCTGGGCCCTTGTCATCGGGCTGCTGGCCGGGGAGATCGCGGGGACGGCCTGCTGCTGGTTCTTCGTCCGCATCCTGCCCGCCGTCCGCCTCCAGATGAAGGTGGTGCGCGGCCTGCTGCGTTACGGCAGCGCGGTGCTCGGGATGAAGGTTGTCAGCGCCGTGGGTGAGAATGCGGACTACTTCATCGTGGGCCACCAGCTGGGACCGACCCAGCTGGGCTTGTACCTCATCGCCTTCCGGCTCCCCGAGCTGTGCCTGGCCAACCTCTACTGGATCTTCTCCAGCGTGGCCTTCCCCACGTACGCGACGGTGCGAGCGAAGGAGCCCAGCGCCTTCTCGGCTCTGGTCCTACGGGCGCTCGGGCTCCTGACGCTCTTCGGCTTCCCCGTCGGCGTCGGGCTGGCCATCGTGTCGCAGGACGCCGTGGTGGTGCTGTTCTCGCAGCGTTGGGCGGGCTCTGGCGCCCCGATGACACTGATCGCGCTCGCGATGGCCGTGACCTCGATCGGCTACGCGTCCGGGGACGTCCTGCCGGCAATCGGCAAGCCGGCCGCGTTGCTCAGGATCAGCGCGCCACTGACGGTGCTTGCTGTGCTGGGTTACCTCCTCGCGGCTCCGCACGGCGTCGTCGCCGTCGCCGCGGCGCACCTGGCGGTGAGCCTGACCTCGGCCGTGGTCCGACTGGTGGTCGCCAACCGGTTGACTGGCATCAGGCTGTCGCGCAGCATCGCCGCCATGGTTCCTGCGCTGGCCACCTCGGCCGGCGTCGCGGTCGGCGCCGTTCCGGTGGCCCTACTCACCGAACCGGGGGTCGGCTCGCTGACCGCGACGATCGCCTGTGGCGCGGCCGGCGGTCTCGCGGCACTGGCAGTGTGCAGCCCCGCGACGCTGCAGGAGCTGCTGCGACTGCGGCTCCCGAACGCGCGTCAGGCCTGAGGCACCGCATTCGCCCGGCCGGCGCGCAGGGTGTACACCACCGCGACCCCCAGGGCACCGACTGCGGCCGCTAGCCCACACGCGAGCGGAAACCGAGCACGGTCGGCGGAGCTGTTCTCGACGACGACGGGCGCCGATCCGGGAACGCCGCCGACCAGGTACAGAGGCTGGACGCTGTCGAGGTACAGTCCCAAGGCCGACCGGGCCGCCAGGGAGGCACTGACGGCCCGGGCCCTCGTGGCGCTGGTGGCGGAGATCTCGATCACGGCGCTGCCTGGCCGTTGCACGGCCGTGACGGTTGTCGCCGGTGCCGATGCCCTCGGCCCGGTGGCGTCCGCCCGATCCTCGCTCTGCGCCCGAGACCGAGCCACCTCCGCGACGGTGGTCATGATGACGGGGCGCGACAAGACGTCCCTGACGTAGGCGGTGTCCGCTCCAGGCGACGCCGGCTCGACCACGGCCCGCACGGTCGCCGTCCACGTCGACGGGCTGCGGACCACGAACAATGCGAGGGACAGGACCCCGAGCAGGAGCACAGCCGACCCTGCCGCCCATCGGACAGCGGTCCGGCGCCTCGCCAACCCCAGCACCGCAGCGTCCGACGCGGGCGAGCGCACCCTTCGCACCACCTCCAGATGCCGCGACCTCAGGTCCAGCGCGGCGCCGACCGCGACCACGACCACGAGGATCCGCAGGTTCGCCAGGTGCAGGAACAGGCTCGCGACCGCCCAGCCGACCAGCCCAGCGACGACGCCTGCCGCCAGGCGACCACCGGGCGCACGGCCGTGGTCGCGGCCACGCAGCCACGCCCTCAGCGCGAGCACCGTCGCGCCCCCGTACAGGGCGAGCCATCCGAACAGACCCACCAGGCCGCCCTCAGCGAGCATCTGCAGGTACAGGTTGTGCGGCGCGATGACCGCGGACAATCCCGGCGCGTGGGCCCGGCGGTACTCCGGGGCCCGCACGTCGAAGTTGCCGACCCCTACGCCCAACACCGGATGGTCCGCGAACATCGCCAGGCTCACCCGCTGGACCGCCAGCCGGTCGGTCAGCGACACGTCGGTCTGGCTCGGCGATCCCTGGGTCGCCAGCGTCAGCGTCTCCAGCCGTGACGTGGTGCCGGGGACCGCGAGCGCGAGCGTCATCGCGAGCGCCAGGACGCCGACCTTGCGCCGGGTCGACAACCCGGACAGCACCACCCATGTGACGCCGGCGGCGAACAGCGCCAGAGCGCCCCCGCGCGACTGCGTCAGGTAGCAGCCGGCGGCGATGGTGACCGCGGCGGCCAAGCACAGAGCCCTCGTGCCGCGGCTGCGCGCCACGGTGGCCAGGGAGACGGCCAGCGGAAAGAAGAGCACCAGCACGCGAGCCCAGAAGTTGACGTCCGACAACGGACCGGAGTGCCTGGACGTCAGCGCCCCCACGTCCCTACCGAGCGGGACCTGGCTGAAACCTCCGAAGTCCGTGGCGTTGTGCAGCACGAACTCCTGGACGGCGCTCAGGCCGGCCAGGACGGCCACGGCGGCCACGGCCGCCGCGACGACCTCGACCGGCCGCGACGTCCCGGCGAGAAGCGGTGTGAGAATCAGGAGCGGCGCCAGGTCCTTCGCCTCCTCGAGCAGCTCGACGACACCGGCGGGGACGTCCTGCGCAGCCAGCAGCGAGATGGCCCGGGTGGCGAGGTAGACGAGGGCCAGGACCAACACGGGCGAGGTCGGGACGCGCGGCGCGCCGCGCAGGCGCGCCACGGCAAAGGCCGCGGCGGCGGTCGCGAGCACGACCAGGTACGCGTTCAGGGGACCGGCCGAGCCCAGGACGCCGCTGGTGTCGGTGACGACGACCACCACCAACAGCAGGAGGGCGAGCCGGGGGCGCAGGACGGCCAGCAGCAGGACCCCGGCGGCGACGACGGCGACCAGCCCGGCAAGGAAGACAACCGGCGGTGTGCTCAGCGTGCCAAGGCTCACGGGTTGCGGTGCCTCGCTGTTGCGGCCGCGTCGGCGGTCGGCTTCGCGCCGGGCGACGAGCCGTCGGGACCGTCGTCCCAGTCCGGGAACAGCGGCTCTTCCGCGCCGTCGGCGTCGGCCGGTACCGCGGAACGGCCGGGTGAACGCCTCACCGACCTGCCCAACCGCAGGTGGCGGAACACCTGCTGCGTCACCACCCCGGCGACCAACGCGAGGACCCCGACCAGGGCGAGCGACGCGACCCGGCCGAGCGGCTGACGGACGGCGCTGCCCGCCGCGCTGAGGGTCCGGGAGACGTAGGGGGACTCCAGAGCCGCGATCCGACGGTTCCCCAGGTCGGCGACCCGGTCTGCCACGGACACTGCCACGGCGGGTTGGGTTGCCGTGACGGTGATGTCGAGGACGCTCGTGTCCGGGACCACCTCCACGTCCACGGTGAGCGACGCCCCTTGCGCCGGCGACAGGCCCAGCCCGGCCGTAGCCTCCTGCGCGGGACGGCTGTCCCGCAGCAGCTCGGCGTACGTCGCCGGCACCTGACCGCGGCTGAGCGTGTCGTAGAGGGACGCCAGCTCGTTGGGGTCGCTGGAGCCGGAGGGAAGTACGAGCAACGACGAGTGCGCCTGCCAGGCCGGCTGCCGCGCCCAGGCCGCCGGCAGACCGACGAGGAGCACCAGGACGACAGCGACGATTCCGGCACGAACGCCGGGAACCGCCCAGCCGTGCCGCCGAGGGGGCACGAGGCGTGCGGGCGGGCTCACTTGTCGGATATTACCCGGGGAGCCGACCGGGGGTGGCACGCTTCGCTAGCACAGGCAGCGATGTCCACCAACGAGAGGTTTGACAGTCGTGCGGATTGCGCTCGTCGAGTTCAGCCCCGCCGGGGGGCTGTACCAGTTCGCGGCACAGCTGGCCGGTGGGATGGCGGCGCTCGGCCACTCCGTCGACCTGCTCACCGGGCCGGACCCCGAGCTGGAGCCGCGGCCGGGCGTCCGGCAGCTGCCGATCCTGCCTACCTGGCACCCGGCCCACCGCGCCGACGCCTCGGCTGCGCTGCGCCGGGTGCGCAGGGTGTACCGGGCGGCCCGGTACGTGCAAGCCTGGTGGGTGGTGGGTCGGTACCTGAGACGTGAGCGCCCTGACGTCGTCCAGTTCGCCGAGTGGCGCTTCGCCCTTGACGGCGCGATGTTCCAGCTCGCCCTGGCGGGCGCCCGCCCGGAGGTGGTGGCCGACGTCGCCCACTCGCCCCTGCCGCTGAGCGAGAGCAGGGACGCCGAGGGACTGCTGAAGTCCGGGCCGCTGCTCCACCGGTCGCTGCGCAGCGCGTATTCGCGCACCGATGTGGTGTTCGTGCTCGGAGAGCGCTCACGCGCCGAGTTCCAGGAGGCGTTTGGCGCGGTGACCCGGATCGAGGTCGTCCCGCACGGCGACGAGGGCGTGTACGCGACCGCCGACCCCACGGACGCGGGGACCTCGCCCGAGACGGTCCTCTTTTTCGGTGGGTTGTCTCGCTACAAGGGTCTGGACCTGCTCCTCGATGCGTTCGCGCAGCTCCGCGAGCGACGGCCCGCGGCCCGCCTGGTGGTCGCCGGTCCGGTCGTGGACGTCGACGTCGACCGGCTGCGAGAGCGGGCCGACGCCATCGGCGGCGTGGACCTGCGACCGGGCTACGTGCCCGTCGAGGAGGTGGCGGACCTGGTCACTGCCGCCCGGCTCGTCGTGACGCCGTACCTGCGGGCCAACGTGAGCGGCGTCGCCCACCTGGCGCACACGCTGGCGCGTCCTGTCGTCGCGACCGACGTCGGGGACCTCCGCGAGGTCGTCCGCGACGGCGAGACGGGGATCCTCGTCCCCGCTGCGGACGCCAGCCGGCTCGCCGAGGCGATGGAACGGCTGCTCACCCACCCCCGGCTGGCCACGCGCCTGGGTGCCGAAGGACGCGCACGGCTGCGCGAGGGCTCGTCCTGGCGCCAGGTGGCCGAGCGGGTCACCGGGGTCTACCAGGACCTGCTTGCGCGGTCGGACGGCGTGGGTGCGCCGGCCGCCGAGCCGCTCGACGGCCTCCACCGACGGCGCCGGCACGCGACGTGAAGGTCCTGACCGTCATCGACTCGCTGCGGCTCGGCGGCGCCGAGAACGTGCTGGTGACGCTGGCCCGGGCCGCCGCGTCGGCCGACCTGCAGCTGCAGGTCCTGAGCCTGGGCCCATCGACGGGCCCGCAGGCTCAGCTCAGCCCCCTGCTCGAGGCGGAGGGCATGCGGCCGCGGTTCCTGTCGCTGCGTCGGCTGGCCGACCCGACCGCCGTCCCGCGCATCGCGCGCGCGATCCGGGCCTCCGGCTGCGACGTGGTGCACGCGCACCTGGAGCACGCCGCGACCCTGGTTCCCCCGGCCAGTGCGCTGGCCCGCCGTCCCGCCGTGTCCACGTTCCACCAGCTCGCCGGACAGCTGCAGGGCCGGGAGGCGGTCAAGGAGCGGCTGGCCATCGCGGCGGCGAACCGGGGCAGGTCCGTGGTCTTCGTCTCCTCCGCCTGCCTGGAGAGCTTCGCCGAGCGCTACCGGCGCCACGGCCGCTGGGTCGTGCTGCCCAATGCGGTGGACCTCGACCAGTACACCCCCACGCCCGCGACCATGCCCGCCAACCTCGCGATCCCGCACGGCGTGCCGACGGTGGCCGTCGTCGCGGCCCTCCGCCCGGCCAAGGACCACGAGACCGCCCTGCGCGCGTGGCCGGCGGTGCTGGCCAGGGTGCCGTCGGCCCGCCTGGTCGTGGTCGGTGCGGGCCCCACGTTGCCGGAGCTGGAGCGCCTGGCTGCGCGCGAGGGGATAGCCGACCGGGTCGTCTTCGCCGGCCTGCGCACCGACGTCACGACGATCCTGCGGGCCTCGACGCTCGCTGCCCTGCCCACGACGACCGAGGCCCTGCCGACCGCCCTGATTGAGGCGGCCGCCTGCGGGCGGGCCGCCGTCGCCTCCGACGTCGGCGGGGTCCGTGAGGTGCTCGTGAACGGGGAGACCGGACTGCTGGTGCCGCCGCGCGACCCAGGTGCTCTCGCGCAGGCGATCCGGGCGCTGCTGCTCGACGAGCCGACCAGGACCCGGATGGGGCGGCGGGCGCGGGAACGCGCGGAGTGCATGTTCGGGATGACGCGGTGGGCCAAGGAGATGCGGGCGCTCTACGAGAACGCGGGGGCAAGCGGATGAACGCGGTGCGCCGGGAGGCGACGTCGAGCCGGCTGCTGGTCCTGGGGTGGCACAACGTCTGCGGGACGTTCTCCTTCCCCTCGCGTCCGGGCTGGGGCCGGCGTGGACTGCGCCAGCAGCTCGAGGTCCTGAGAGCCGTCGGGAACGTCGTCCCGCTGCAGCCCGCGCTGGGCACGCTGGCGGCAGGCGGCAGGCTGCCGCCCCGAGCCGTCGCGCTGACCTTCGACGACGGCTATGCGGACAACCTCACGATTGCGGCCAGGCTGCTGCGCCGGCTTCGCCTGCCCGCAACGTTCTTTCTCGTGCCGGACCTGCTCGACGGCACCACGCAGGCCTGGTGGGAGGTGGTCTCCTGGGCGATCACCACCGGCAGCGCCGGTGAGCTGCGGTGGTCCGGCGAGCGGCACGCGCTGCTCGGCCCGCAGGAGCGACGCCGGGTGGCCGAGACCGTGAGCGCCTCCCTCAAGCAGCTGGACCACGGGTCTCGCGCCGCGGCCGTCGAGGACATCGTCGAGCGGACGGCGCCCCGGGGTCCGCGGCCGGGCCGCGAGCTCTTCCTGGACTGGGGCGGTGCCCGGTCCCTGCTGCAGCAGGGGTTCGCCATCGGCTCCCACACCTGCCGGCACGACATCCTCAGCCGCGAGAGCGGGCAGGCTCAGGAGGACGACCTTCGGGAGTCCCGCAGGCGGCTCGAGGCCGAGCTCGGCGTGCCCGTCCGAGTGCTGGCCTACCCCAACGGCCGGCGCGAGGACTACGACGAGAACACCATCGCGGCCGCCGCGGCGGCGGGCTACCGCCATGCGGTGACCACCGTGGACGGGTTCGCGACGCGGGAGGTGCGCCCGTTCGAGGTGCCGCGCTCCGTCGTGTACCCGGAGCGCAGCGTGCTCGACCTGGCCCTGTGCCTGCGCGACGCCGTGCGGGCGCGACGTGGCGGGACCTAGGAGCCGTTCCAGGTGCGCAGCACGCGGAGCTTGGCGATCGGCAGCCCGGACAGGCCCTGGTAGTCCCAGCTCACGCCCGCGTCGCTGTAGGGAATCGCAGCGCCAGGCACGCTCGCCGGGGTCTGCCCGTAGATGGCGATGCGGTCGGAACCGTTGTTGTCCATCGTGTAGCCACCGTAGGTCCGCAGCGCGTGGCAGACGGCCTTGGTGAACGCGGTCGCTTTGATGGTGGCGCAGTTCACGCTCGGGTCCATCTGAACGCGCGCACCCTGCGGCACGCAGTTCGTGGTGGCGCGGCCGTCGCTCTTCGTGGCCGGTGCGCGGTAGGACGTGCAGTTCTTCGAGCTGGGCAGGGACAGCTGCAGCGCGTGCCGGATGCCCTTGGCCGGGTCGCCGAGCGCGGCCGCGACGTCGGCCCTGGTGACCACCCCAAAGATGCGGCTCACCCCTGCCCCCGTGACACCCAGCTTCCCACCGGTCGGGGTCGTGTTGCCGCGGCCATCCAGGTTCGCGACGCTCATGTGGCTGGCGCGCACGGAGCCGTCGGCGTTCACCTTGACCGTTCCGTCCGCGTCGCGCTCCACCCGCCAGAACTCGTACGTCTTGCGAGCCGCGAGGTCGACGACGGCGAGCTGGCCGTCACTGCCGTGCGCCGGGCGCCAGGCGCCGTTCACGCGCGCCTGGGTGCCGCCGGCGCAGGCGTACACGGTGCAGGTGACGCGACGCAGCGGGGTGGTGCTCGCGGCGAAGTAGATCGCCTCGCCGTACTCCTCGTAGTTGAGCATCGCGCCGGGCAGCGCGCGAATGACCTTGGTCGCCGCGGCGTCCAGCACGGGCGAGGCTTTGACCGGGACGTTGGTGTAGCCCGGGGACGTGCACGCACCGCCCCTGCGCCAGGGCGTCCCGCCCGTCGCAGTCAGCGTCGCGGTGCAGATCGGCACGACCGTGGTGGCGGCTGCCTGCGCGACGGGGGCAGGCCCGGTCGACGCTCGCGCCGGACCGGCCCACTGGACCACGCACAGCACAACCACAGCCGCCGCAAGGAATGAGGCGGAAGCCTTCGTGAAACGTTGGACCACGGGCAAGATGGGCTCCTGGCTAGCGAGTCAGCGTCAACCTTCACACCATGTCGGCACGTTTGGGCCGGACTGTAGCGATGTGACCTGGGGGTTTCCTGAATGCAGAGGACGAGGTCCCTCAGTGCGCCGACCCTCCAGGTCTGCCACGTCATCCACTCCCTCGGGGCCGGAGGCGCCGAGCGGGCGCTGGTGGAGCTGTCCCAGTCCGCTCGCGCCGCGGGCCTCGCCATGAGCGTGCTGAGCCTGACCCGCAGCGCCGACGACCGGTGCAGCCGCCATCTGATAGCGGCGGGCGCGCGGGTCGTCCAGCTCGACCTCGCCGGCCGGTGGGATCCTCGCGGGCTCGGCCGTGCCGTCGAGGTGGTGCGGACGCTGCGTCCCGACGTGGTGCACACGCACCTGAAGCACGCAGACTTGGTCGGGGCCCACGTCTCGCGACGGCTCGGCGTGCCCATGGTGTCGACCCTGCACCTGATCGAGGACGCCCCCGGGCTGGTGGGGCGGGGCAAGCGGTGGGCTGGTGTCCGCAGCCGCGAGCGCTCCGCCGCCCGGACGATTGCGGTTTCGGACGCCCTCCGGCGCTGGTACGTGGGGAGCTTCCGGGTCGACCCGCGCCGGGTGGTCACGGTGCACAACGGTGTGGCCGCCCACCCTCCGGCAACGGCACAGGAGCGAGCCGAGGTGCGCGGGGACCTTGGCGCCGGACCCGATGCGTTCGTCCTCGCGATGGTCGGCATCATGCGGCCCGGTAAGGGACACCAGGAGCTGATCGCGGCGGCCGGACGGCTCCCCCAGGGCTCACGCGCGCATCTGGTGCTGGTCGGCGACGGTCCGCTCTCCGGCCAGCTGCGCTCGGCCGCGCGGTCGCTGACCTGCCCGGTCACCTTCACCGGCTACCGCGAGGACGTCAGCCGGTTGCTGGGCGGGTGCGACCTGGTGGTCCATCCCACCCGCTTCGACGCCCTCCCCACCGCCCTGATCGAGGCGCTCGCGGCCGGGCGGCCGGTGCTCGCCTCGGACGTCGGCGGGGTCCCCGAGATCGTCACCCCGGACGTCGGCCGGCGGGTGCCGCCGGGTGACGTGGCCGCACTGGCCCAGGCGATCACCGACCTCGAGGCCGACCCCGAGCAGCGGAAGCGGTTCGGGGTCGCGGCCCGCGCGCGGTTCGAGCAGGAGTTCGAGGCCGGACGCTGGGCGCGACGGCTGCGTGCGCTCTACGACCACGTACTCGACGGTGCCACTACGCGGGAAGCGCCGGTCCCCTAGCTGCGACCTAGGCAGCCGGCGCCGTGCGCCTGGTCCGCCGCAGGGGTCGGAGCCGGCGTCCCGCGGCCCGAGAGAGGTCTCCCACCAGGTCGGACGCGGCCACCACCGCCGGCACCGGGTCGCGCAGGTCCACGTAGTCGTACGCACTGGGGCGCAGCGTGTCCCGCAACAGCATCGCCGCCGCTCGCCGGCGGGTCGGGACGTCCGGCCGGCCCTGGCTGTGCAGCGTCTCGCGCAGCCAGTCGATCTCCCCGCCCAGCCAGCGCACGCGGACGCCGGTCCGGTACGAGGGAACCGGCTCGACCGGCTCCCCCGCCGCCCAGCGCCAGAGCATCTCGGGCAGGTTCACCCCCGCGCGGACGGCGACGAGCACCGAGGCGGACAGCCGCGAGTTGACCTCCATGAGCAGGGGCCGGCCCGCGGCGTCGCGCCGGAACTCGACCTCGGCCACCCCCTCGAGCCCCATGGCGTCCACGAGCCGGCGGGTGGCCCGGCCGATGTCGTCCGGCACGGGGATGCTCTCGCGGAGCACCGAGGTCCCGCCGAGCGGCGGCGTCATCCGGTGCGCCACCTGAGCGAACTCGGCGCAGAGCCGTCCGTTCGCGCGCAGCGTCATCACGGCCTCACGGCGTCCCGGCAGCCACGGCTGCACCAGGACGTGGCCTCCGAGGGAGAGCACCTCCCCCGCGGCCCGGTCGAGCTCGGCCGGTGAGCAGACAAGCCTCGCCGTGAGCCGGGCCGCCGACGCACCGCTGCCCAGCCAGGACTGCGCCGGCTTCACCACGGCGGGGAAGCCCACCTCGTGGGCGGCGGCGCGCAGCTCTGCCGGGTCCGAGACCCCCATGCCACGTGGCACCCCGATGCCGAGGCGATCCGCCAGCTCGAGGGTCCGGTCCTTGTCGACGGCGACCGCGAGCGCCGGCTCCGGTGCCAGCGCGATCGCGACGTGCCGCTCCAACTCGGCGCGATGCCGCCGGACCAGCTCGATCGTGCCGTCGTGGCTGGCCAGCAGGACCCGCGGACGGGACTGCCGGATCAGCTGCAGCAGCTCGTGCAGCTGGACGGCGTCCGGCTCGTCATGCGCGGGCAGCCACGCGCGCGCCCGGCACCAGCGAGACCGGAACGCCGGCACGGCGTCGTCCAGCCCGGCGGACTCCGCCGCGCCGACGGTCAGGCCGCTGCGCCCCAGCCGCTGGACGCACACCAGCGACTGGCGCAGGCGCGCATCGAGGACCAGCACGTCCAGCGGGGCGGATCCGGAACGGATCCTGGTGCGGCTCATCGTTCGTCCGCCCGTGACCGAACGGAGCGGAACGGCACGGCCACGACGCGCCGGGCCCGGCCCGCCGCGCGGCGGGCGAGGACAAGACCGGCCCGGTACCGGTCGCGGACCGGCTGGGGAGGGCGGTGCGCGGCGTGCGCCGGGCGACCCTCCTCATGCAGCGCCCGGAGGCAGCTCTCGAGGTCGTAGGGCACCGAGTGCAGCTCGGCCGACCCCGCGTCGGTGTCGAGAACGGCGAAGCGGACGTGCGGCAACCGGTCCCGTGACTGCCCGACGCTGCCCGGATTGAGCAACACGCGCGTCCCCGCTCGCAGCGCCACCACGCCGGGAGCGGCCCGTAGCATCGTCCCGTTGTCATACTCAAAGGCCCAGGGCAGATGGGTGTGACCCAGCACGAGGACCCCCGGTCCGGGCAGCCGGTCCAGCTCACGCCGGGCGTCCGCCGCCTTCTGTACGTAGTGCGACACGTCGTCCAGAGACCCATGCGCGACCGTCACGCCGTCGATCTGCGCGACCAGCGGAAGACGGCGCAAGAAGGCGCGGGTGTCGTCGGTCAGCCGGTCACGGGTCCAGAGCACCGTGTCCCAGGCGCGCGCGGATGCCTCCTCGGCGCCGAGCGCTCCCAACGCCATGAGGTCGTGGTTCCCGGCGACGCAGACGGCGCCGCGCGACCTCAGCATGTCGACGCACTCGTTCGGGAAGACGCCGTACCCGACGGCGTCGCCCGCGAAGAGGTAACTGTTGACGCCGAGCCCGTCAAGGCGCTCGAAGGCCGCGCGCAGTGCGTGCAGGTTCGCATGGACGTCCGAGAGCACTCCGTAACGCACGTTAGGCACCGGCCGGTCAGCTCGCCGGCCCGGGGCGGCCGACAGGCACGGGGGCGGGTCGCGGGTCGTGACGTCCCGGACGGTTGGTGAGCGCGGGAAGCAGCATGCCTCGCAGGAAGGGCATGGGGTCGTGCCAGTCGGCGCCCGTGCGGGCGTCGCACCGCGCCGCCCAGAGCAGCCATCTTGCGGTGCTCAGGCCGGCCTGTCGTGTGGCCCAACGGTCCTCCCACGGGTGGCACCACGTCGCACCGGGCCGCGCACGGGTCAGGGGACGCGGCCGGCCGGTGAGGTCTGCATGCACCACGGCGGGCAGGTTCACGCCGGCCGCCGCGCCGAGGTGGTGCCACAGGCTGAAGCGAGGGTTCACCTCCAGCAGGCTCAGCCTGCCGTCGGGCCCGCGCTTGTAGTCCGCCTTCACGACGCCACGCAGGCCGACGGTGTGGACGACCTCGCGTCCGGACCGCAGGACCTCCGGGTCGTCGGAGACCCTGAGCGCCGTGCTGTGCCCGAACTGCGGCGGGTCCGTGCGAATCTTCACGCCGGTGAACTCCGCGACGACCTCACCCTCGGCGTCCACGTACGCGTGGTAGCTCGAGATGGCCGACTCGGGCCCGGGTACGAGCTCCTGTGCGAGCAGGTGCACACCCGCGGCGGCAAGGGCGGGCCACGCCCGGCCGAGCTCCTCCCGACTGGCGAACTGCGTGGCCTTGGCGTCCGAGCCGAGCATCCGCAGCCCCTGCCGGGTCAGTGGCTTGACGACGACCGGGAAGGTCAGCTCGTCGGCCGCGGTGGGAGGCCCGTCGGCGGGGTCGAGGTGACGGGCGGCAGGAACCGGCAGACCCTTGGCGCGCGCAAGCGCCTGGAACCGTGCCTTGTCGGTAAGGTCCTCCACCAGTCCCGCGTCCGGGACCACGAAGTCGAACGCCGTGGCGAGCTCGGCGCGGTGTCGCGATACGAGCAACAGGTCCGCGTCGTTGCCGTAGTACAACAGGGGCCGCAGCGCCTCGCGACCCGCCCACGACAGCAGGCGCTCCACGAGGGCGCGCCCGTCTTCCGACGGGTCCGGCCGCTCCAGAGACGCCACGGCGAAGCGGGAGAACGCAGCAGGGTCACCGCGGTGCACGACCGGGACGCACGGCACTCCGGCGGCACCGAGCGCCGCGACGAGGTCGACGTCGCCCAGGACGTAGGCACGCCGACCCGTCCCTCGGGCTGAGCCCCACAAACCCGTCGCCCCTCGCCGCAATTTCACGGGCGAAGCGTGTCACAGCAGACCCGGCCGCCAAGCGCTTTCCCGCCAACTGTGCGGCAACTGTGAGGGGGTCGGCGTGAACTGCCCAGAGGCGGGCATCCCTCGGCGCCCTCTGCCGCCAGGCCTACCTCCGGTCCGCGCCTCGTACGGCAAGCAGCGGCACCTGCCACTCGGCCGGTGTGCGGGCGCCGTGCAGCCCGACGAGTGCGAGCAGCTCCGGCCGGTGATGGCGCGAGTCGACCACCGCGAGGTCGGGTCCGCAGCTCACGACGACGTCGCCGATCCGCTCCAGGACGTGCGGCGCCACCCCTCCGAACCAGCCGCCGGTGACGGCCTCGGCGCGGGTGAGCACCTGGGCCCGCCCCTGCAGCCGCTCGGCCCAGGCGCGAGCCACCGCGTCCGCCGACCCGGGCTCGCAGTACAGCTGCGGCGCGCGCGGCTCACCACCTACGTGCCGGACACCCGCCGCCAGGTCGGGCTCCTGGGCGACGTCTAGCCGCCGCGAGTGCGGGACGTCCACCATGCCGTGGTCGGCGGTCACGTACAGCGTCGCGTCGCGGGGCAGCCCGGCGGCCAGCCGGCGCACCGCCAGGTCGATGGCGGCGAGCTCCTCGCCCCACTCCCAGGAGCCGCAGCCGTGTACGTGCCCGACCTTGTCGAGCTCGCCCCAGTAGACGTAGACGAGGGCCCGCGGCGCCGACCGCAGCGCGGCCAGCGCCGCGTCGACCCGCGCGTCGAGGGTGCCGGCGGTGACGAACCGGCCGCCGCGCAACGCCGCCTCGGTGAGCCCGGACCCGTCGAAGAAGCCGGGTCCGATCCGCACGACCTCGACGCCGGCCGCGACTGCGTGCTCGAACGCCGTCGGATGCGGCTGCCAGGTGCGCGGGTCGACCGGCGTCTCCCACGACAGCTCGTTGAGCAGCTCGTCGCGCCCGGGGACCAGGACCTCGTAGCCCACCAGCCCATGGGCGCCCGGCGGCAGACCGGTGCCGAACGAGCCCATGCTGGTCGCCGTCGTGGTCGGGAAGCCGACGTCCAGGCTGGACGCGCCGTCCAACCGTCCACGCAGGTACGGCGCGTGGCCGGCTCGCTCGCGCAGCAGCACGTCGCCCAGCCCGTCGACGAGCAGCACGCAGGCGCGCGGGCTGGGCGTCAGCCGCAGCCCGTCGACGACGACGGCGCGGTCGCCGGCCGGGTCCGCGAGCGCAGCGGGGAGGCCGGTGTCGACGTCCAGGCTGCGCAGGACCGCGGGCATCAGGTCGGCCAGGGTCCCGCTGCCGTACGGGGGCGCGAGGCCAGCCAGCGCCTCGGCCATCAGCGGTCCGCGGCGTGCGCCGCCAGGGAGGCGCCGCTCGTCGCCGACGACAGGGCCCGGGCGAAGGTCAGCGCGCGACGCACGGCCCGGTCGCCGTCGGCGTCCGCGGAGACCCGCAACGAGATGTCGTCGGCGCTGGCCGTGCCGGTGTAGCCGTGGTCCGCCTCGCACTGCGGATCGGAACAGGCGGCCGGCTCGAGGTCCAGCCGGCTGACGGCGCCCCAGCCGATGGTCAGGGTGAGCTCGCGCGAACCCGCCCCGCGGCGGTACTCCTCGGGCCGCGTCACGACATGGTTGACCACCACCGAACGGACCGCGCGCAGCGGCACGGCCTCGGTCGCGGCAGTGGCCACCGGCTCAGTCATGCCGGCCCGCCCGGCCGGGACGCCGGGCGAGGCGGCGCCGTCAGCCGCGTCGTCCGGCCCGTGGTCGTCCGCATGGGCGACCACCAGCCGGCTGCGGGTGAGCACCAGCGCGGTGACGTGCCGGCGGACCGCGTCGCCGTCGAAGGTGGTCTCGGCGTGGACCAGGTGCCCGACGACCGGCTCGTCCGCTACCGCGACGTCCACGACGTCGGCGACGAGATCCGGGTAGTAGCCGGCGTGCTCCAGGTCCGCCCGCAGGTCGGCGGGGAGCTCTCGGCGGGTGTCGGCGTCCGGCATGGACGCCATCCTCCCATCCCTCGCGGCCCGCGCGGCGGGCCCCTCAGCCGGGCAGCAGGCGGGTGTCGGAGTCGGTGCGACCCGGTGGTGGCGCGAGCCGGACCCGGGCACCGAGCACGGCCGCGCCGTGGGCGGAGGCGATGACCGGGTTGAGCTCCAGGTCGCCGACCTCCGGCAGGTCGTCGGCCAGCAGGGACACGCGTGTGACGACGTCCTCGAGCGCCTCGATGTCGACCGGCTCGGCTCCGCGGTGGCCGAACAGCAGCGGCGCGGCAGCGATCGAGCGCACCAGGTCCGCGACGTCCACCTCGCGCAGCGGAGGCGTGCGGCGGGCGACGTCCCCGAGCAGCTCGGTGGGAGGGCCGCCGACGCCGAACTCGACGACCGGCCCGAACAGCGGGTCCTCGGTGGACCGGACGACGCAGGCCACGCCGGCCGTCGCCATCGCCTGCACCGCGAAGGCATCCGGCCCGGAGTAGCCCAGCGCCGCCGTCATCTCCGCCAGGTCGCCGCGCAGCTCCTGCTCGTCGGCGATGTCCAGCCGCACCGCTCCGAGGTCGGCCCGGTGCCGCAGGTGGGCCGCGGTGGCCTTGAGAGCCACGGGGTAGCCGACCCGCGTCGCCGCCGCGACCGCCTGGTCGGCCGTGCCCACGCGGTACTCGGGCCAGAGCTCGATGCCGTATGCGGCCAGCAGCTCCGCGCACGTGCTCTGGTCGAGCCAGACGCCGTCGGGGTCGGTCGGGGTGAGCCGCTCCACCAGCGCCCGGGCGTGGTCGCGGAGCAGGCCGGGCAGGCTCACCAGGGGGCCGCGGTCACGCCGGCGCCATGCGGCGTACCGGGTCGCCGACGCGAGCGCGCGGACGGCGTCCTCCGGTGTGGGGTACGCGGGCACGCTGCGGGTGGACGACGAGAGCGCCTCGGTGACGCCGTGCATGCCGAGGAACGTCGTGACGCAGGTCTTCTCGCTTGCCGCGGCCACCTCGGCGAGCGCCACCGCCACCTCGCGGTCGAGGGTCACCAGCGGTGGCGTGAAGCCGGTGACGACCGAGTCGACGTCCTCGTCCCCGAACGCCTCGGTCAGCGCCGCCCGGAACTGTTCCGCGGTCGCCTCGGACGGCACGGCCACGGGTCCGTGCACGACCTCCAGCCCCCAGCTGGCGCACGCGTCCGCCGCCAGGGCGCTGAGCGCGTCCGAGTTCGTCACGACGCCCACCCGCGCGCCGGCCGGTAGCGGCTGGTGGACCACGAGCTGCGCGACGTCGAACAGCTGGTGGATGTTCTCGACCCGGATCACCCCAGCCTGTTGGAGCAGCTGGTCCAGGGCCTCGCGCGGCAGCCTGGAGCGCCGGACCGCGTGACCCGCCGGCACGCCGAACGTCGACTGGCCCGACTTCACCACCATCACCGGCTTGCTGCGGGCCAGCCGCCGCGCGACCCGGGTGAACTTGCGCGGGTTGCCCACGCTCTCCAGGTACAGCCCGACGGCGTCGGTGGCGGGGTCGTCCTGCCAGTACTGCATGAGGTCGTTGCCGGAGAGGTCGGCGCGGTTGCCGGCCGACACGAACGAGGAGACCCCCAGGCCCCGCCGGGTGGCGGAGTCGAGGACGGCGATGCCGAGCGCGCCGCTCTGGCTGAACAGCCCGAGCCGCCCGGCCGGCGGCACGTTCGGAGCCAGCGACGCGTTCAGCCGTACCTCGGGGTCGGTGTTGAGCATGCCGAAGGAGTTGGGTCCCACGACCCGCATGCCCCGCGCGCGGGCGTGCCGCACCAGCTGCTCCTGGCGGCGCCGGCCCTCGGGGCCGGTCTCCGCGAACCCGCCGGTGACCACGACGAGGCCGCGGACCCCCGCGGCCCCGCAGTCCAGGATGACCTCCTCGACCGCGTCGGCGGGGACCGCGACGACGGCGAGGTCGACCGGGCCGGGGACGTCCGTGACGCGCGCCACGCTTGGCACGCCCGCCACCTCCGAGGCCTCGGGGTTGACGACGTGCACCGGCCCGCGGAAGCCGGCCGCCACCAGGTTCTCCAGCAGCCGGTGCCCAATCGACCGGGCACTGCGGCTGGCCCCGACCACGACCACCGACCGCGGGTGCAGGAGGGCCTGGACGCTACGGGCCTCGGCCCGCTGCTCGCGGGAGGCCCGCACCCGGTCCGCGTGCTCCGACCGGGTGATGTCGAAGGACAGCGCGATGACGCCGTCCTCGTAGTGGTGGCTCACCTCGTACCCGGCCTGGGTGAACACGCCCATCATCTTGCGGTTCTGCGGCAGGACGTCGGCCACGAACCGGGTGATGCCGCGCTCGCGGGCGGCCGCGGCGAGGTGCTCCAGCAGTACGGATCCGACCCCGCGGCCCTGGTGCGCGTCGGAGATGTTGAACGCGACCTCGGCGGTGGTGTCGCTCACCCGGTCGTAGCGGCCGATGCCGACGATCGCGTCGCCCAGCGTGGCGACCAGGCCGACCCGGTCGCGGTGGTCGACGTGCGTGAACCGCTCGAGGTCGCGCTCGGACAGCCGAGGCAGCGGGGCGAAGAACCGGAGGTAGATCGACTCGGGCGACTGAGCCACGTGGAAGGCCTGCACCGCGTCGTGGTCCTCCGGCCGGATCGGCCGCAGGTGCACGACGCCGCCGTCGCGTAGCACGACGTCCGCTTCCCAGTGAGCAGGGTACGGCAGCACGGTCACGGCTCCAGAGCCTAGTGGCGCGGCACTAGGGTCGGGCCCATGCCGACGGCACCCTCGCCGACCACCTCCCTGGAGGTCGGCGCCGCGCTGGGCGAGGGCCGGCCGGTCGTGGCCCTGGAGTCCACGATCATCAGCCACGGCCTGCCGCGCCCGGACAACCTGCGGGTGGCCCGCGAGGTCGAGGCGGCGGTGCGGGAGCAGGGCGCCGTCCCGGCAACGATCGCGGTGGTCGCCGGGCAGGTGCGGATCGGCCTGGACGACGACGAGCTGGCCGACGTCGCCGCCCGCGAGGACGTCGCCAAGGTGAGCGTGCGCGACCTCGCGGTCGTCGTCGCGCGTGGCGGCTACGGCGCCACCACCGTGGCCGCCACCGCGCACCTGGCCGCCCGGGCCGGGATCCGGGTGTTCGCGACCGGCGGCCTGGGCGGGGTGCACCGTGGGGCGGCAGCGACCTACGACGAGTCGGCCGACCTGGTGACGCTGGCCCGCACCGGCACCATCGTCGTCTGCGCCGGGGTCAAGTCCATCCTCGACGTTCCCGCGACCCTGGAGCGGTTGGAGACGCTCGGCGTCGGCGTCCTCGGGTACCGCACCGACTGGTTCCCCGGCTTCTACCTGAGCTCGTCCGGTGAGCCGCTCGAGCACCGGGTGGACAGTCCCGAGGAGGTGGCGGCGGTCATGCGCGCCCGGCGCCTGCTCGGCACCGACACCACCGCCCTCGTGATAGCCAACCCGCTGCCGCCGGACGAGCAGCTCGACCCCGCCCTGCACGACCGGGTGCTCCGCGAGTCGCTCGACGCAGCCGCCGCGGACGGCGTCCACGGCAAGGCCGCGACGCCGTACCTGCTGGCCCGGTTCCACCGCGAGACGGCGGGCGCCAGCCTGCGGGTGAACACCGCGATCATGCTGCGTAACGCCACGCTGGCCGGCCGGATCGCCTGCGCGGACGCGAAGCTCGACCGCCGGGAGCCCTGATGCCGGCGGCGGGGCCGGTTGTGGTCGTCGGAGACGTGATGACCGACGTGGTGGCCCGGGTCGACGACCCGCTGGCACTGGGGTCCGACACCGCGGCCGCCGTCGTCACCCGGCAGGGCGGCGCGGGCGCCAACGTCGCCGCGTGGCTCGCCGAGCGCGGCCTCCCGGTGACGCTCGTGGGCCGGGTCGGAGCCGACCCCTTCGGCCGCGAGGCCGCGGACGTGCTGGCCCGTGGCGGCGTCCGACCGCTGCTCGCCGTCGACCCAGTACGGGCCACCGGAACCTGCGTGGTGCTCGTGGGCCGGGACGGCGAGCGGACCATGCTGCCGGACGCGGGGGCCAACTCCGGCCTGTCCCCCGCCGACCTTCCCGAAGGCCTGTTCGACGACGCGCGCCACGTGCACGTCTCCGGCTACACCCTGCTGAACCCCGGCTCGCGCGAGGCCGGGCTGGCGGCGGTCGCCGCGGCCCGCGCCGCCGAGGTCCCGGTGTCGGTCGACCCGGCGAGCGCGGCGCCGTTGGAGGCCGTGGGCGGCAAGGAGTTCCTGCGGCTCACCGAAGACGTCGGGCTGGCCCTGTGCACGATGGACGAGGCGGAGGTGTTGGTCGGCAGCCGCGACCCGGACGTCGCCGCAGCGCGGTTGACCGCCACCTATGAGCAGGTGGTCCTCAAGCTCGGGTCCGCTGGGGTGCGGTGGAGCTCCGTCGAGGACCCTGCCGGGCACCGCGTTCCCGCCTGTCCCTGCCCGGGCGGGGTGGTCGACAGCACCGGCGCCGGGGACGCCTTCGCCGCGGGCTACCTCGCGGCCAGGCTGTCCGGAGCCCGAATCCCGGATGCGCTCGCGGCCGGGTGCGCCCTGGCCGCGCGCGTGGTCGGCAAGGTCGGCGCACGACCCTGACCGCCCGCGCCTTTAGTCCAGGCAGCCGACCTTGACCTTGACGACGCCCTTGGGCTTCGCGATCGCGGCGGCGTACGACGCCGCGAACGTCCGGGCGTCGGCCTGCGAGCCGAAGTAGAGCGTCGCGCCGGTCCAGTAGTCGAACTGGTCAAGGCCCAGCGCCTCCATGGCGCCCACGTCACAGGCGATGTCGCCCACCACGGCCGAGTAGCCGACCACGGCCGCCTGGCGCACGGCCTTCTCCACTGCCGGGTCCGCCGCCGCGTGCCCGATCCCCAGGTAGACCCCCCACGCGGGTTGGCCCTGGTGCGGCTCGCCCAGTGCCCTGGGCCAGCCGGGCGCCCCGGGTCGAGCCGGCCGCGCGGCTGCCGTCGGCGTGGTCCGGCGCGGCGTGCTGCTGGTACTCGCCGTCGGGACGGCCGCGCTCTTGGACGTCGTGGTCGCCCCCGTGGTCCTGGCGGCTGGGTCCGTCGCGGTGCTGGTGGCCGACGTCGAGACCATGCTGGCGGCCGTGGACGACCGGGACGCGCTCGGCGGGGTGCTCGATGCGGTCGTGGTCGGCGTCGCGCTGGTCGCCGACGGGCTGGTCGCCCGCACCTGCACGATGTCGTTCCCGGCACCGCAGGCAGCGAGCAGCATCGTCACCGCCGCCCCTGCCAGCACCGCGCCGCACGTACCGCCCGCGCGTCGTCGCACCATGACCCCTGCCCTCCCCGAAGACTCCACCCACGGTAACGCGTCGCCACGGCGGGTGACGAATGCGCCGCGCCGCCACGCGCTCCGTCGCCCGTTGACCTGCCCCGGTACGGGTGCCAGGGTCACGGATATGACCTTGCCCGAGCACCGCGACGTCCACGAGACCCTTCGGAGCGCCCGCGACCTGCTACTGCGGCTGCGCACGGACTACGAGGAAGCGGTGCTGGACTGGTCGCCGCCCCGGCTGGCCCACGTCAACTGGGCCCTGGACTGGTTCGACGTGGTCGCGGCCCGCCCGGAGACGGCGTCCCGCACCGCCCTGTGGGTTGTGGACGAGGACGGCTCGCACACCAAGGTTTCCTACGAGGAGATGTCGCTACGGTCGGGCCAGCTCGCCGCGTGGCTGCGGGCCGAGGGCGTCGACCGTGGCGACCGGCTGCTGCTGATGCTCGGCAACCAGGTCGAGCTGTGGGAGACGCTGCTGGCGTGCATCAAGCTTGGCGTGGTCGTCATCCCCGCCAGCACGCTGCTGACGCCCGCGGACCTCGCGGACCGGGTGCACCGTGGGCACGTCCGGCACGTGGTCGCCCGCAGCGAGGACACGCGGCGGTTCGCGGACGTACCGGGCGGATGGACGCGGATCGCCGTGGGTGAGGACGTCGAGGGCTGGCTGTCGTACGACACCAGCGGTCAGCACCTGGAGACCTTCGAGCCCGAGGTCGCGACGCGCGCCGACGAGTCCCTGCTGCTGTACTTCACCTCCGGGACGACCGCCCAGCCCAAGCTGGTCGAGCACACGCACGCCTCCTACCCGGTCGGGCACCTGTCGACGATGTACTGGCTCGGTCTGCAGCCAGGCGACGTTCACCTCAACATCAGCTCCCCCGGCTGGGCCAAGCACGCCTGGAGCAACGTCTTCGCGCCCTGGAACGCCGAGGCGACCGTGCTGGTCGTCAACCAGCCGCGGTTCGCCGCCGAGCCGCTGTTGCGGACGATGGCCGAGTGCGGCGTGACGACGTTCTGCGCCCCGCCGACCGTGTGGCGGATGCTGGTCCAGGCCGACCTGGCCGCCCACCGCGGACGGATCCCGCTCCGGGAGGTCGTGGGCGCCGGCGAGCCGCTGAACCCGGAGGTCATCGAGCGGGTGCGGCAGGCCTGGGGCCTGACGGTGCGCGACGGCTACGGGCAGACCGAGACGACCGCGCAGGTGGGGAACCCGCCGGGTGCGCCGCTGAAGCCGGGCTCGATGGGCCGGCCGCTGCCCGGGTACGACGTCGTGCTGCTCGACCCGGTGACCAGTGAGGAGGCCCAGGAGGGCGAGATCTGTCTGCGGCTGGATGGCCCGCTCGGCCGCCCGCTCGGGCTGATGGTCGGCTACCGGGACGATCCGGACCGCACGGACGAGGCCATGCGGGGCAACGCCTACCACACCGGCGACGTCGCCAGCCGGGACGCCGACGGGTACCTGACCTACGTCGGCCGCTCGGACGACGTCTTCAAGGCGTCCGACTACCGGATCAGCCCATTCGAGCTGGAGAGCGTCCTGATCGAGCACCCGGCGGTGGCCGAGGCGGCCGTCGT
>Ga0126311_10000243_pt1 | contig 26731 bp, 34 predicted proteins | sample Plot61_FD_92539 | JGI IMG/M metagenome (GOLD analysis project Ga0126311, IMG submission 92539) | Serpentine soil microbial communities from UC McLaughlin Reserve, CA, USA - Plot61 | ecosystem: Environmental > Terrestrial > Soil > Grasslands | place: USA: UC McLaughlin Reserve, Lake County... | reverse complement strand
TCGAGGGAGCCCTTCGCGGCTCTCTTGACCAGGTAGGCAGCAAACTCGAGATCGGGAGGAGGCACCTCGAAAAACTTGAACGGTCGGCGTGTCCGCAAGAACTCCTCGCCTTCGAAAAACACGCGGCCGTCGATGCGGTAGTCGTCATAGAAAACTTGGAGCCTCAGAAAAACGGGCTCCCCTTCCCGCCACCTGCACAGGGCATACCAGAACGCGGCGGTTGGCTGGGTATGGATCGCCTGAACCACCGTGGCGGCCCCACTCTCGGAGAGAATCCAAGGGATTCGCGCCGCGTCGGCAGAGATGGCGTCTACATCCGAGCTGATGTTCTCGGGGTAATCCTTATACCCATGCAACACGCACACTTTCTGGCCCGCCCGTTTCAGGGCCACGACGGCGTCTCGGAAGAGATCACCCTTGCGTGCGTTGTTCTCTTGTCCAGTCATTTGCTTCACGAATCGCTCCCTTTGTTAGAGTTCACCCAGCGAGGCCGCTCTCTCTAACCGCCCATCTCACGGCCTCTCCCGTCCAGCTTCTCCTGCCATACGATGGGCAAGTAGTCTGTTTGTTGCCCCTCCGCCAAGCGCACGTAACTCCTTGCTAACCGAATCCCAATCGTAGCGGGACCTAGCCTGCTCCCGCATAGCTGCCGATCTGTCGGGACGGTCCAGCATGCCACGCAGTGACGCCTCTGCCCTTTACGCAGGCCAGTCGGCGACCCTCGTGGTACTTAAGCGCCTGGCTGCCAGAAGACTCCCAGCAAAAGACCACGCAATCGTAACCGCTCTCCGCGAAGTGCTTGCTGATCTCGTCCACCGCGGTCTCAAACCCGCCATAGTTGGCCGGTAGCCCGCGCGTGCCGCAAAAGGCCACCGTCTTGTTGTTGACTCTGTTGTGTGCGCTCATGTCTACCCGCTCTCCAAGACCGCGCGATAACACGCCGCCGTCATCCGGCCGATCTCGTTCCAGTCGTGGTGTTCTTGCATGTGCGACAAGGCCCGCTCTCCGACCCGGCGCAACCCTCCCGGGTTCGACAAAGCCTCGGAGAGTCTGTCCGCCAGGGCCTCGGCGTCTCCGGCGGGGAACACGTACCCGTTAGCGCCGTCCGCGACCACCTCGGTCATGCCCTCAATGTCAGAGACCATGACCGGCTTCCCGTAGCTCATGGCCATGAGCAGAACACCGCTCTGGTAGATCCTCTGGTAGGGTAGCACGACCATGTCGGCCGCCGCGTAGTAGTACGCTACCTCGGAGTCCGGGATAAAGCGGAGGTGCAGCCTGCATTTGTCTGATATACCTAAGGCATCGATCTGCTTTTGGTAACGCCGGAAATCGTCCTTCCACACCTTGCCAGCCACAAGTAGCATAGTGTTCGGGTGTTTCTGAATGAGCCGAGACATAGCCTGAAGAAGAACGTCCAGCCCCTTGACTTTCTTGATCTGACCGAAAAAGAGCAGCACCCTGGCTTCGGTCGGGAGACCGAGCCGGGCCCTCGCCTCTTCTCGTGCCGGCATCCCAGCGACGAGGTCTATGTAGTTACCGTGGGGGATCAAAGCTATTTGAGCCTCGGGCACTCCCAGCACCGTCATTAGCTCTCTCTTACTTATGTTGCTTTGGGCGATCACCCGATCCGAAAGTCGGTAGGCTTTCTCTACCATCCAAGGGACCGAAAGGCGCTCCACGAAGGCCTGCACGTCGTGGGCAGTGATGATCACCCTGAATCCCAATAGCTTGGCCCCAAGCACATTGAATAACTCTAAGGGACCGACATGGAAAAAATGAAAGTGAGTGATCCGTGCGCGTCTTAGCTTTGCGCTCCATAGAGCGCGTATGCTACCTCGAATGTAGCGAGCCCCCCTCATCCAAGTAGGGTCGTCGCCATAGATTTTGCGGTAAAGCAGCAGTACTTCGTAATCAGCCGCAGTATTGCGGGTTGTCTCATCGCACGTATACAGCGCGACCCTCACCCCGGCTTTGGATAATCCTTCGCAAAGACCAAAATCGTAGTAATCCATGCCGCCGTGGCCGCCAACGGGCTCGATCACGGCCGCACTTAGGTCGTCGGACTTATATGCTTGCTTCACCAGTTCGAAGCTATCTCGAAAACCCGCCTTCAACCACACCCTACTGCAACTCAACCATGGCGAGTGCTACTTCTCTTGGGACCACGTAAACGGCGGTGACCTGTTCGACACCGGAGAGCCGTAGCTCTCCTACAGGGGCCTTGGTTTCCATAGAAATGGCCTGCACCATATTCGGGACCTGCTGAACGGTAGGGTTTACTGCCAGGTAACGCCTGCGAAATTCGGAGATGCCCATGTAGTACAAACCGAGCGGCTCCGAGACATCTGCTCCTCTCACCCACCCCTTAGAAGATATCGTCTCCTTCAGGGTCCAGTTCGGATCGTAGACGTTGACCTGAGAGTTGGCGCTATCGCAAATCCAATACTCTCCTCGAACCTTACGCACGGTATGCGGCCCTTTTAAGCTCAGGGGCACTACTTGGCCGGTAGTCAGGTTGATGACGCCTCCGTTTGCTTGGCGCCTGAGCACCTTTCGGGCCACGCGCCGGGCCACTTGGGTAACGCGCAACTGATTACCTAACACGTAATGGACCAACGCGTAGAGGTCCCCATTGAAGCCGTCAAAAACTTGATTGCAGTGGAACTTGTCTACTACATCTCGCTCGTCTACCACCAATTCCCGGTCATCATCTTCGCGACGCGCATCATCTTCATCTTCGGCGGTGGCAATAACCTTCGGCGTAGAACCATACATTGCCAAGTTCACACGCTCGGATACACGTTCCCGTACGATATCGAACGCCACTGCCTCGTCACCTTGGGTGTTGGCTATCCACAGAGTGTTTCCTATCACGGTCAACTCGTGGATGTCTCGCAGGTTCGGGATCTCGAGATCCACAACCTCTGGCTTCTGCAAGTCAACCTTTAGTAGATTTGTCGAGGTAGCAACGTACAAGATCGCAGGCTGATCGGGATAGCAAGCCAGCGAGATAACGCCACGTTCGCCCCAAGGATCGAAGAATGGTGCATGGTGCGCCTTGCCATCGAAAATCACCTGTACAGATTTCACCTTCGAGCGCTCAAGTTTCGCGTCCTGCAAGAAGGCGTGCAGGGAACCTAGAACCACTACCGCCTCGCTCGGATGTATTAGTTGTTGCCAACTGACCTCAGTCACTACAGTCCTTCCCAGTCTTTGGCATTCTCAAGTCATTTCTAGTCATTGACAAAAACATGTTAGAACGTATCAAGGTCTGGCGTGTGGGTCAAATGGCACATTTCCTGGCTCGATCGATTTACGACTTCGGCGAACTTCTCATAGCCTACTTCACGGCACTTGATCTGCGATCTGTGCCGTCATAGCCCGGCGAAAGTCGGATGGCAGGCAAAGCAACTCGCAGCTTCGCCCTTCGATAAGTTCCCTTACCCGCTCGCCACTTCCCTAGGTGCTCCTAGAACGTCTGTTGCGAGATTCGGTGATGTAGAAATGGAGCTACACCCGACCACAAGAGCACCGGATGGCCCAAGCCTACTATACCCCGATCTTCGTCCATACGGCGGAAGCGCTCATCATCCTGTTATGTCTCGCCGAGAACGCCTACGGGCTCGACCCGAACGAGCTGCGCTACGCCTCTCTCAAGAGGCATTCGGATTCGGCGGTCACAACCCTCGCACTCCTTCATCAATTTCGAGGGGTGGCATCCGAGTGCTCCTTCTTGCGAGACACCGCCCGCCTTTTCGCTCATGTTTTCCCAGGCGTTAGTCGGCCTCGCGCCTACCCCGTTCCATCGCCGCATTCGCAAGCTCAGGAGCTTTCTGGAGCCCTAGAGGCACACTGCTCTGCCCGAACTGGTCTCCGGCGCAGAGACCATGATCGTGGACTCGACGCTATTGGAGGTCCTCCACCCACGCCAAATGGTGCAGTCCGCCGGTCTTCCAGCGTAGCTTGGGCGCTGTGGAGGACTTCTTTCAGCGTCTACGAGGTCATGCTGCACCTGCTTTGTGCTACCAACCGTATGCTGCTCTCCTTCGCGCTTATGCCGACAAACGTGCCAGAGACGGGCCTGACCGAGGAGTTGCTCCTCGAGGCGAAGTTGGGGCAGAGGGTCGCCCGAAGGGAGGCTCACATCGGAGGAGCGGGCGGCTTTGCTTTTGGTGTCCCTCGCCGGGGGCTTCGACTATTTTCGTGTGCAGATCTTCGCCGTATGGATAGATCCATGATGCGCACCGGTTCAACTATGTTGCAGCATGATGTGAGTCGAGGCGTGACGTTAGCGCTCCTTCGCGTTTTGGAACACACGAAGCGGGTATAGTACCGACCATCACGAAAAGGCTAACTCGTTGTGAGGCGGGGGCGCAAAGCTACGGACCTTCCAAGGGAGGTGGCCGGGTTGCCGAAAGGAGGTCAGGTATCGATGTCTCTCTCGCATAGGAAATGCTCGGCGGCTGACACTCTGCCGGCTGCCTTAATGAGTACTGCCGTCACTCAAGGTGCCCCGCAGAAGGTCAAAACCGAGGGCGAGAACGAGAGTATGCCGGTCACTAGGAAGTCCCTAAGCCGTCGGGATTTCCTGAAGCGGCTCGCAGCCCTGGGCGCAGCCCTAGGCTTCGGGCTTGGGGCAGAATTCAACGTCCTCCTTCCCCGAGCTTTTGGGCTGGGGAACCCTAGCGGGCTAGACGCTCTGCAACATCGAGCCTATGACGACCTCAAGGTGTTCACCGACTGGTTGGCCCGCGAGGGTGCCAAAGGCTACATAGGCGAGGTCAACTGGCCCAACGACAAGCAGCGCGGCTTCGGCGACGAGGCGCAGTGGAACGCCCTGGGAGAGAAGTGGTACCAGTGGGCCGACGCTTCAAAGCTGTGGGTGACGATGTGGTGCGTGGACGAATATCAGCGGTGGGGAGGCTTCTGGCTGACCACCTACGTCAGCGCAGGAGACGAGACAACGCGCCACGTAAACCAACCCCTTGCCCAGGCCCCTGTCTACGAAGCATACCCGACCACAGCGGACTACAGCCGGGGCATAAACGTCAGCGGGGCCGAAAGGTGGGAAGAGGGGATCAACTCAAACTCCAAGCGAGGTACGTATGATGTCGACTACTGGTATGCTTCGCAAGAAACCATGGAGTATCTGTGGAGTCGGGGCACCCGGATAATCCGGCTACCCTTCAGGTGGGAGCGTATCCAACCGGCTCTGGGCGAATCGTTAAGCTCAAGCGAGCTCACCAGGCTAAAAGCGTGCGTCGACCGGGCAGCGAACGCCGGGCTGAAGGTAGTGCTCGACCTGCACAACTATGCTGAGTACTGGGTGCAGGGTTCCAGCGGTCCGGTTGCCTTGCGGCTCGGTTCCTCGCGGCTGCCAACAAGTAGCTTCAGAGACGTCTGGCGGCGGCTGTCGAACAACTTCAAGGGTGAGCCCGCGGTCATAGCCTATGATCTGATGAACGAGCCCAACGTTCATAGGGGCATCTCTTCGGCCGACTACCCTTCGCCGCAGGTGGCATGGGAAGCCTACTCGCAAGGGGTGGTTAACACAATCCGAAAAAACGGCGATAGCAAGCTACTGATGATCCCGGGCTACGCGCACATCTACGAGTGGTCGGAGAAGCACCCTGCCAGGTGGATCGACGACCCGGCTGATAACCACATGTACACGGCACACCAGTACTTCGATCCCTACCGAGGCCCGGACACTGGCGGGGGCAAATACCGATACTCCTACGACGACGAGAACGCCTACCTGGGTCAGCAGGGCTACTAGGAGCGCCCCTCGTACGAAGGACTCAAATTTGCGCTAATGTGAAGGGTGATCCACCAGAAGGAATCTGGTGGAGGAGCGGGCTCACTGCCAGCTAATGGAGAGTTCATGAGGCCGCCGCGTACGTGCCATCCGGGTGGTGCTGTGTGAAGAATCGAATCCTGCATAAGGTCCTTCTTCTGCATCGTGGGAAGTAGCCCTTGCGAGCACAAGGGTTCCTTCCCGCTAGCTTGTCACAGCAGGTTGCGATGATGTTGCGCCGGGCAAGGCAGAAGCATGAGAGCGTACTCGTTGGACCTCAGAGATAAGACCGCCGAGTCGGTGAAGCAGGGCGTTCCCAAGAGTGAGACCGCCCACCGTTTCGGCGTTCACCGGGCAACGCTCTCAAGCGTTACTGCATAAGGCTCGATGAGCACGGCACCCTGCAGCCGAGGAAGGTTCCCGGCAAGAGACCGAAGCTGGACGAGAAGGCGAGAAGGCTCCTTTTGGAAGACCTCCAACAGAGGCCGTGGGCTATACCCACTCTCAGAGGGCAGAGTTCCTGTTCGCCCTCTTGGGGTGAGCGTGAGCGAGGCGACGGTTTGCCGGGAGGTAGGACGTCTCTCGCACAGCCGAAAAAGATCTAGAGCAGCAGAAAGAGACGAGTTCTTGAGGCTCATCTGGCGCACGGAGATGGGCCGCGTCGATCCCGGACACTTGGTGTTCTTAAGGATGAGATGGGCACCCACACCTCCCTGGCTCCTCTGTATGCCTACACGCCCGTAGGCGAGCGAGCGTCCTTCGAGATCCCGAGCAACCGCGGGACGAACACTACCCTGGCTTGGGAGCCTTCGTTGGGGGAGGCATGGGCGCTTCGATGGCCGTGGAGGGGGCAACCACCAGGGAGGTCTTCGAAGCCTCGGCTGGGGGCACTTCCTGGCCCCCGAGCTTGAGCCCGGACAGGTTGTGGTTATGGACATCGTGGGAGCCCACAGGCCCCAGAAGGTGAGGGAGGTGATCGTGGAGGGAGGCTGCGAGCTCATTTACCTGCCGCCTTACTCCTCGCCGGACCTCAACCCCATAGAGGAAGCCTTCAGAGGAGGTCAAGCATCTGCTGAGGAAGATCGCTCGTCCCGCGCCAAAGAAGCCCTCGTGGAGGCGCTGAGTCTAGCGCTCGGAGCCGTGAGTGCCCAAGATACCGGAGGCTGCTTTGCTCACTGCGGCTACATCATCCCGGCGCAGCAACTGTGAAAGATGCTGTCAGTGGCATCGAGCGGTGCCCGAATCGGGGGTCGCTCCCGAAACGGTCATGAACCTGAAGTCGTAGCTGCCAGCCTTCAGCGTGAACTTGATGACCCCGTAGTTCGGGGGGTAACGCACCACACTGTTGGCCATTGGTCGAGAAGGCGTTCAGGCTCCTACCCCCCGTCCCTACCACGGACTGCCGCATCCCCTTTCTTCATCCGGTTTCCCCTGCGAGGCGAAGTGCTCACAGTCGTGGCCGTGGCCAGAGACTACCACCTCGGTCCCCAGCTCTGGCGCGGTCTTCTCTCGATGGCCGTGACAGACCGCCCCGGCCAATTCTTTGACCATAAACAAAATACGAGGGCCGGGGTTCCATGTCCCGGCCCTCGTATACTGCCTAGCCGCTACGGGATGTTGACGATGGACGCTTCGGTGGCGTCCGTCACCTTGGTGTCGGTACCCGCACCCCCGTCCAGGGAGTCGTTGCCTTCTACGTTATCCTGGGAGTGGAGCGAGTCGCCGCCTTCATCTCCGAAGAGCTCGTCAGCCCCAGTACCTCCTCGCACGCTGTCGTTGCCCAACCCTCCGTTCAATTCGTCATTGCCCATCCAGCCATAGAGGCCGTCTCCTCCGCCTCTTCCCCACAGCGTGTCGTTGCCAGCGTTGCCTGTAAGGCCGTTGTAGTGGTCATTGCCGATCAGAGTGTCGTCGTAGAGCGAGCCGAAGAGGCGCTCGATGTCTATGAGCTCGTCGCTGCCTTCCCCGCTAGCAGTGTTTTCCATCAGCGAGGCGTCTATCGCCTGCGAGGAGTTCTCGAAAGAGGCTGTGTCGTAGCCCTCTCCGCCCTTTATGAGGTCGTTACCGCCCAAGCCCTTCAGGACGTCGTTACCGCCCAGCCCGCAGATCACGTCGTCCCCTTCGGTGCCCTCAAGGACATCCTTATCGGGGGTGCCAAGTATGGTGCACTCGCTCACCGTGTAGGTACGGGTGACAGAATCAGTGTTGCCGGCGTTGTCTGTGGCCGTAACTGTGAAGCTCTTCTGACCCGGGGAGGCGGTGTCTATGGGAGAGCCGTTTGGCACTGTTCCCTCACAGGACTTAAGGCCCGAGCCGCCGTTCTCGTCCTGACAAGAGTACTTGGCTGCGACGTCCTGGTTGAGGGCGTAGGTTGCGCCGTCGGCGGGTGTGCTGAGCGCGATGGTGGGCTTGGTCGCGTCCACGCTGGCTGCCGAGGTGGTAGAGAAAGACCACTGCATGCCGCTGGTCAGACCGTTACCCGCCAGGTCCTTTGGCCCCTTGCGACCGCCGCGCACGGAGGCCTGGTAGACGGCTCCCGGCCTCAGGTTACGCTTCGGATTCAGCTTGGCCGTACGGCACGGCCTGCTGCAGCTCACGTCCGCACCGACTTTCACGCCCGAGTTGAACAGCTGAAAGGTGGTCCCGTTCACCGTCTTACGCTTCATATTCTCGGAGAAGGTAACTAGGACGTTGTTGGTCACGGGTACGTCAGTGGAGTCGGTCTCGGCTGGCGAGGTGCCGATGATCGTCGGGGGTGTAGTATCGCGTGTGGCTGCCGAAGCCGAGCCCACCAGCGTCAGTAGCGCCACGGCGACTATCGCAGCCAGTGCTGCTAACGCCGCAAAGATCCTTGAGTAGTCACCCGCAAATTGATCTCTCTCGAACATTTCGCTTCCTCTGGCGGGATACGGAGCAGCTGGATACGGAGCAGCTGTCCTCCGGCCCTTTTCATCTAGTGTTGCTATAGCGTAGCCGCGTCAAAGGGTTCTGTGTATGTGCCAGGTGGCGTATTTTTCTTCTACTCTCATAGGCCATGCGGCACATACCTGAATGATTCTTGGCGCTTTTCCGATAACACCGAGCGAATTGAAAGCCAAAGTCGGGTCTGGCAGCGACTTCTTCAACCGCCTCACCACTTCTACTACTTATCCGGCTCTGTTGGCATCCTTTGTCGAGGTCGGGTCTTCTCAGCTCGTCCCGCTTGGCCGGGACCATGCTTAGCACTGCTATCTGCTCGCGCACATGGCGATGATTACGCTCGCTATCGAACTAACCTGCGTCCGCCAGAACCACACCGAGGAGAGCAACCTCGTGCGCCGCTACCAGCATGGGCCTCAAGAGATTGCCCAGGCGAGCTTCCAAGCCAGGCCTGGCGCGCAGTTCATTTCGGGACCGTAGCGCGAGGTCGCGTCACAGATTAGCCATGTGCACCTGCGATCACCTTGGAAGGTGCGGTCACTCGTGAATTAGCGTGGTCAAGGTTCGAGGATAGATTGGAGGGGAACGAGCTTGAAGTTCTGGTTCGCGGTCCCGCTCGCGGTGGTGTTGACCCCGTCCTGCGTGACGAATACACCATTGGGGAACGAAGACCCGAGGCTCGCCGTGGTCACGTCGATGCCGTCTGTATCCTCGGTGCCATCGATCCCGTTCCCATCCTTCACCCTGAAGGTTCGGACGTACGCGTTACTTCCCTCGCGCTGATAGATCGCATATGCATCCTTCCAGTTCCACTGGTTCTCGGTATCGTCATGCCCTTGGCTCGAGGCGAGGAGATACCCCGTCCCGTTGGGGCCGTACGCGATCGTCAGCCCCTCAACATCGCCTGCGAGGTGTCCGCCAGGGCCCGTAGCGGTGTCGACGAGAACCCGGTGGTCGTCGTCGCGTGCTTCGTTGGGCTCCGCAGCGTACTTCCAGATGCCCACGTCCTCCTCGGCGAGGTAAAGGTGGCCAAGCTCGTCGTCTGCAACGCAGCCCTCGGTCAGCGAGCCTACGCGGAAGCTAGAAACCTTGTTTGCGTTGACCTGCCCGCTTCCGTTGTCGGAGATCTCCCACTGCTCCACGTACCCATCCACGTTCCCAACCGGGTATCTGCTGGTGACAAAGACGTAAAACTTTCCGCTCGCCTGGCTGTGATACATACACAACCCGTACGGCTCGAAGTCGACCTTGATCTCGCCCACGGGCCCCGCGAGCTTGCCGGTCTCCCGTTCAACGTTAAATAGGATGATCCTTCTGAAGTACTGAGTCTTGTCGCTCGTCGTGTAGTACTTGGTCCGGTCGCTTGCCGCCACGAGCGCAGCGAGCTGGCCCGCCAGCGGGAAGTCGGCGCGGATGTCGACGTTGTTAAACGTCGCAGGTCGGTCGACCGCGGTTTGGTCCCGATACTTAACCTCTTTGTACTCAAGCTGCGTGCCGGCCAGATTATAGACCGCCACTCCGCCCTGCTTATCCGTCCCGATAATCGTGCTCCGCGCGGGATCGGATGGATTGATCCATATCGCTGGGTCGTCGGCGGCGTCACCACTGTGCGGAACGGGAGCGGTCTCTACCGTTGGGACGACACGCCGGACGACAGTCATGCTCACGGTAGCGGTGTTACAGAGCGGATCTGTTCCGATTTCACAGACCTTGTAGGTGAAGCTGTCGAATCCATCGTAGTTGGGTACAGGAGTGTAGCGTATCCTGCCAGCGTCTATTCCGTCCGTGATCACCTCGGCCGTTCCATGAGAGGGGGCAACGCTTATCGAGTCAATTGCCAGCTCTTGATCGCTCTCGTCCGGCGGGCCGGGCGAGTCGTTACTGGTTGGTCGGAAGACGACGACGCTGTTCTCCATGACGGACTTTGTGTCGTTCTTGGCGACCGGCGGGTCGTTAACCGGCGTGACGTTCGCCTTCACGGCGGCACTGGCGATGCCTCCGTACCCGTCGCTTGCGGTGTACATGAACGAATCAGCCCCACTATAGTTCGGCGAAGGGGTGTACATGCACTCGGTCTCTGTGCAGCTTACGCTTCCGCGGCTTGCTTCTGGCGCGGGTGTCGTGATCCTGAGCACGTCCCCCTCGGCATCCGTGTCATTGTCGAGCACCTTGACCACCGTAGGGGTGTCCTCGTCGGTCGAGAGGGCGTCCGGGGCCACGTTCGGCGTGCTATTGACGTAGACGCGGAGCTGAGGATGGCGGCTCGGGTCAGACTCGCGGCTTGCGAGGTTTATTGCGGCCCCGCCGGGAGTAGTGAGGGCGAGGCTGTAGGTGCCAGCGCGCGTAACGAGCGAGCTGACGTCGACTGTGGTCCACGAGGGGGCGGTAAAGGGTCCGGACCAATCCACAACGTCCGACGAGGGCTTCGGCGCGTTGGCATAGGTTATGCGCCGTTCGCGCCAGTCGTTGCTCATCACCGGATGAACCGCAAACCCGCCTGTCGAGCCACTCCTCGCCCACAAGAGGAGCTCCGCCTTCCTGACCGTCCCTGAAAGCTCAGGCAGCTGGAACCGCAGGTAGCTGCGAGCAAGCGGACGGGCGTCCACACCGAGCGCCGTCGAGGCACCGTAGTTGGTCTTGGGGGTGGACTTCTCCACCCGGGCATCCGCCACCGGCGTGAAGGTGAGGGTCTGAGATGGTGTCATGCTCTGCACGGCGTCGGCCCCCCCAGGGAACAAAGCGACGAGTACGATGATCCCAACGGCCAGCGACAAGATGATTGCAGCGCAATGTGCCGTGTGAACGAGGTGCCAGGCACCTCGACGAGGTAAACTGGAATCGTTCATGGAGCGGCCCCGTTCTGTGGACTAACCGCTCCGGGGTGTCACTAACACCCCGGAGCATCTTTCTACTTCTATTCGCGGGCTCTCGCTCGCTGGGGGCACCTTAGTGGCGCGCCTGAGCGGCTCGGGGCTTCGCGTGTCTTGCGCTAGGGGGGAGATAACAAGATGAGGTTGACCTCCTTTTGGCGACCCGGCCACCTCACTTCGTAGGAGAGGCCCGAAGCTTTGCGTCCCCGCCTCGCGGCGGGTTTGCCTTTTCACAGGGGCCTATTGTGGCACAGGCGCGACAACGAGGTCAAGCAACTTGAGGACTCGCATTTGAGCACACACCACGGGCTGCTCGACTCCAGGAAAGTTATCTATATGAACTTCTATGCTATTCGGTGGTGCTGGCCAGAAAAACGCCCGAAGCCATGGTATCGCGCCGGCTCTGACCCAGGGAGCCTATAAAGAGGCGGTAGCAACAGGGAGGCTCTTACGCTTCGTTAGAGTCTTATAGCCAGGCCCGCCCACGAATGAGTAATCGCCCATACCAGTTCTGCGTCTAGGCCCCAGATTTGCGGCTTTGCTGGCCAGCTCGGACCTCTCTTCGTGAGTAAGCTTCGCAGCACCTTTAGAACCTCAGTAGTGGCATCCACCCGATGACATGTGTCCCTTACGGTGACAGAAAGTTTGTCGCTTTGCACAAGCCCGACCTCGGGCACCATCCACCGCCTGAAGTGTGTACCACGAAAACGAGAGATTTCCTTGACGAACTGTGCCATCAGCGGGCCAGAGAGCCAAACGACGCTGGCGTGTGCCAAGTCATACAGACCAGTCGCGCCCGTAGCACGCATTCATCCGAACCCGCTCGCCCGATGGGGTGTCGCTGCACCCGGCCACCTGCCCCGGTCCGGTGATCCCCGGGGCCATTATCTCGTCGTGTGTCCCTGCATCCGTCTCGTGGTCAGCTTCCGATGCCCTGACGGATCTGCAGCCCTTGTCCGACGCCGAATCGTCTGCCTCTCGAGCTCACCCTGCCGCCGTCTCCGGCATCTCCGGCAGTACAGTGCCTGGAGCGGGCAGGGATCCTTCGGCAAAGAAGGCCTCCGGATCTATGGGGAAGAGGACTTTAGCCTCGCCGCTAGGATAGTGGTCGTTGACCAGGCTCACCGCCCGCTCGATGCTCTGGGCCCAAACGACCGCCCTGAAGCGAGCCGCACCGCTACAAACCTCCACCGACACCTTGACCACGCGTCCTCCTTTCTGGTCACTTTGGCCCATACTTGCCAAGGCTCTGCTTTTGGCTGTTCTCTTCCATTAACCGTCTCGGCATCTATGATGCTACCGGCGGCCACCTCGTACATCGGCCGGACGGCACATTCTCACTCACGACGCCGAACCTGGTGGAGCGGAGGTTCGCCGTCCCCGAGCCCGACCGCTCGTGGGCAGCGGATGCAATCTACCTCATGACCGGCGAGGAGTTACTCTATCTGGCGTTCGTACTGGACTCCCGCTCCCACCCGGTGGTGGGCTGGTTGATGGCGGACCACCTACGCGCCCGGTTGGCCGTCGAACCCTGGGCGTGGCGATCTCGCGGCGCGGGCGCGTCCCCAGGTCGGCCGCCGTCTCAAAGAGGCTAGCCCGGGGCCCTCGATCGGTGGCAGATCCCTACGGTAACTCGCTCGCCGAGCAGCTCGGATTGCGATGTTCTAGCTCGTCGAGCGCTGGTACAGCCCGAAAAGGCGACACTCGTCGCTCGACTACCCGAGACCAAACGAGTACTAGAGTTAGACTGATAGACGCTAACGAAGCTCAAGGGAACCCCGTCTGCGGAACTGGGGCGACTCAGAATCTATCTAGGGGAGTCTCTTTGGTAGTCTCCTCGGCAACTCACGGCCTCGCTGCCGCCGACACCAACAACCAGGATAGGTAGTGCACCAGCGCACACAAGCCGAAGAGCGCCATCCCCGCGAGCCACAGCAAGATCGCGACCTGCAGGTCGAGGTACCGCTCGTACGCCCGCTTGATCGGCCCTTTGTGCATCATGCTGCTCCGGAGGTTTTTAGACCTTCCACCGGGAAGCTTCGCTATGTTCGAACAAGCGCCTTCGTTGGTACGCCCTATCTTCAGGACTCGACGGCACTTTAGCACGGGGCTTGAGAAGCAATGTGCCGTCCGAGCTACGGCCGAGTATTCTACGGGTTACTGATTTGGTCAGTAAGGTAACCGTGCGGTCACCGACCACCTGATAACAGGGTGCGGTAACCTCGTAATACTTTAGACCAGTAGAGAAATAGCCGAGGCAACCATGTCAAAGGCAGGGTGATCAGCCCTTCGATGCGAAGGATCCGTACCAGAAAGACAGATCCACAACGCTGGGCACGACTCCTCATGCGGCGCCAATGAAGCCGAAGGTAAGCTCCGTTCCTGCGAGGTAGTTCATTAACCCCGGCGCATCGAGCGGGTAGGCCGACAAACCCACCAGGAAGGGCAGCGGCCCCAACGCCTCGAAGAGCAAGCCAGATGGGCCGCCAACTCGCCACGCAGGGCAACGGTCGAAAAAGGCGCGATACCTCATTGTGTTCGCGCGAGTGGTCGTCTCATCGAGCCGAATCACACCACCCAACGGAAGCTAGCGTGTTCCTGCGAGCGTTGACCCCTACGTAAGAAGCGTGCTCCAGGGCGACCATAACCTTCGAACCGCGCTCCTAAAGCGAGCTGGTACGCGATCTGCAAGGTTACGCCAGACGTAGACGGAGTCCCCTACATCAAGGTAAAAGGTCGAGAAAATACGGTGGCGCCCCGTGCAGAATCTCCAGCGCCATCGCCCGTAGAAGAAGGTTGCCCAGGCAGAGAGCCCAACCGGTTCTCTGCCTATGTTTGGGTCGGAAGGTCCGACCCACAACCTGACCGAGCGCAGGTGATACCCGTGTGCAGAAATATCCGTTGCCGGTAGAGGTCAGCGCATAAGCAAGGGTGAAGGCAGGACGCGAATCTAATAAGCGTCACGGCTGAGCAGCACGCACCGCGCCGTGCGAGCCAGGAGCACAAGGTCGAGCCACACGGACCAGTCGCGCACGTAGTCGGCGTCCATCCGAACCCGCTCGCTAAAGGAGGTGTGGTTGCGTCCTGCCACCTGCCACGGTCCGGTGACCCCCGGAATGGTGCGCAGGATCTCCTTCTGCGTCTTCCCTATGTCCTCGGACTCACGGGGCAAGTAGGGTCGGGGACCGACCAGGCTCATCTCCCCGCGCAAGACATTCCAGAGCTGCGGCAGCTCGTCCAGGCTGGTTTTGCGCAGGAAGCGGCCGACGCGTGTGACTCGGGGATCATCGCGCAGCTTGTGGTACTCTTGGTATTCTTTCCTCATCTCTTCATCTTCTGCGAGCATCCGCTGCAACAGGTCTTCCGCGTCGGACACCATGGTCCGAAACTTGACGCAAGAGAAGAGCCTGCCGTCTCGTCCCATCCGCTGATCCTTGTAGAATACCGGTCCGCGCGACTCCACCCACACGAGCAGACAGAGCGACATAATAAGAGGAAGGATCAGAACCCCGCCGATTAACGTCGCCACGAGGTCCAGCGCCCGCTTCACCCGCTGGGCCCAAGGGTCGAGAAGATTGTGATTGATCTCGACGCCGAAGGTTCCCGCAAGATCCCTGGCCACCACCGCCGAGTTCGTTATCCCGCCAAGGTTAGGGATGACCACGACATGCCGGAAGCTAAAGCTGGCCAGGTTCACGAATTTGACCAAGCGCTCGTGTCGCGTATGAGGCATGGCGAATATGGCGGTGTCTATTCCGTATTTCTGGCCTAAGGCCGAGGCGTCGGTCAAGGTTCCCCCATAGGGCACACCCTCTAGTGTTCGTCCTATCGGGGCTACCCGGTTGTCGAAGACGGCGATGGGGTTTAAGCCCAACTGCCACTCTCGCTGCAGGACCTTGAGCACGTGGGCACCGACTTCCTGGGCACCCAGAACTATGACCGGTTTTCCCCACAAACCGACCTCCATCATCGCTCGCTTTACGAAGTACCTCGCCAAGGGAGCGAGCAACAAGAGGCCCAGACACCATGCAAAGAGCAGTATGCGCGAGAGCAAGGCATCAACATTAGAAGCAAAGGCGAAAACCATGATAATGGTCACGGTAGCGAACAAGGCAAACGTCTGCCGACGTAGCTCCTCTACTTGGCCCAGCCCGTAACCCGGGTACAAACCTAGCACCGCGCGCAACCCCACCCATACAGCCACGTCGGGCACCATACTGATCAGCGCGAGCCCCGAGAGTGGACCGTGCCCCCAGACGCCCTGAAGCACGAACGCTGCTTGCCAGATCGCGAGTGCAAGCAGAACGTCCGAAGAGACCAGGGCGATCATGACCAACGCTCGCCTCCCAGACTTCGCCCAACGGCCGGCGAAGGTATCAGCTGTAGATGCAGATGCGATCGAGCTAATGGCCGACTGTACGGTCTCGGTACTGACGGTACCTTGCACGGTCATCTGTCCTCCTCGTCGCTTTTTAACCTTCGATTTATTCAGTTAAGGCGATGTTAAATAACGACTACCGCAGGTACATCGGCCAGGTGGCACATTTCGCGTCGACCGGCAGACGTGGGCAGCATGTCGCACCGTAGCTCCCGTTCACGTGGAGGTTCGAGGTCGGCCGCGAATCCACCCCAAACGGTGGATACCGAGACGACCAGAGCGGTCAGCGGGATCTGCGCTAGCGAGCACCACTGGCAATGTGGCATCAAGCGCCTAACCGCTCTGTTCGTGGTGCAGGATGATGACTCCAATGTGGAGCATCTTCTGGCAACCAGGGGATCTTCGTCTTCGGGAGCCTCCACTGCTCGAAGCCGCGCCGCGATCATGCCGGACGGCTTCGAGAACGCTCAGTAGGCTCTGGTGGCTAAGAGCGCCGCCTTACGCAGGTACCCGTCCGTAGACGTCCTCCAGGCGGACGATGTCGTCCTCGTCGAACTCACCAAAGGATATCTCAAGGATCCTCACCGCTCTGTCGCCAGCGGCCGAAAGGCGGTGCTCTGTCGTGCGGGGGATAAAGATCCTTTCCCCACCTTGAGGCCTGATGAATGTGTCCCCTAGCTGGATTTCGGCTCCCTCATCCAGAACCACCCACAGCTCATCGCGACGATGGTGATATTGGAGGGAGAGGGAGCCACCTGGTTCAACAGTTATTACCTTGACGGTCGACAGCATGTTGTGCGTGTACTGCTCGAACTTCCCCCATGGCTTCTCCACCTCTATGGTCGGCGAGACATGGTCGATCACGGCCACTCCTTTCTAGAGACTTTCCGAACGCGGATACATGTCAGTAAGTCATGACTCCTCTGGGCAAGCGCGTTCCGGAGTTTATCCGCGCTCCGCAGTCAAGCACGTTTCCTTCCTCTACGATGCATCCTGCCCCGAGCACTGACAAACCTCTGACGACGCAGTGTCGGTGGATGACCGCTCCTGGCCCCACGATAGAGTTTCGGACTATCGATCCCTCGCCCACCCAGGCTCCGCCAAAGAGGATGCTACCTTCCACCATCGCACCCTCTCCTACGAAACATCCTTCCCCTATGGAAGTACGCCCACCGATCGTAGCTCCAGCCTCTATCTTGCACCTTCCCGCTATGGACACCGGCGGCAGCAAGCTGACGGCTTTAGAGAGAGTGACTGTCTGGTCGATGCTCAGGTCCTTGAAGCAATCTCTGCGACCAACTGCGCCGGAGAGCACGTCGTTGGACGCTGCCAGGTAGCTACGAGGAGTGCCGATATCGCGCCAGTAGGCGCTCGAGACAAAAGCACTCAACCGCCCCATAGCCTGCAGCTGTGGGAAAATCTCCCGCTCGATGGAAACCTCTCGCCCTTCAGGGATCATGTCGAGTATCTGGCGTTCGAGGACGTAGATGCCGGCGTTGATGAGGCTGGTGCGTACCTCGTCGCTACCCGGCTTCTCCACGAACCTCTTGACTCGTAACCGGTGATCCACCTCCACCAGCCCGTAGGCCGTAGGGTCATCGACCGAGGTGAGGGTGATCGTCGCCAGGGCACCGGACTCCATATGGGCCTCGATGACCTCGGTGAGATCTATTCCCGTAAGGACGTCCCCGTTAGTCGCTACAAATGGTCCTTCGTCCAGATACCTCTGGGCGTTCTTTATGCCCCCTGCGGTCCCAAGGGGTCGCTCCTCCACGACGTAATCGAGCGAGAACCCGTTCAGATCCCGATCCGCGAAGTAGCTTTGAATGGAGCTGGGCAGGTAGCCCATTGAGAAGATGGCGCCGTCGAGCCCGGCAGCTGTCATGGTGTCTATCAGATACTGCACATAAGGCTTGTTACGCAAGGGAACCATAGACTTGGGTACCGTCTGAGTTATGGGCCGCAGCCGCGTCCCTCTACCGCCTATCAGGGCAACCGCTCGCATCTCAGATCGTCCTTTCTGCGTCGTCACCGCTCCAACCCTTATCATCCAGAACGATGCAATCGCCCGAGTAGACCACGTTCGCCAGGTGGTAAGCTCCTAGTGCGTTGCCCAAACTACGATTCATGCTCCTCGCCCAACGTCCATCGCGTTTCGCCATCGCTCGGCGCATATGGTGCCCCTCGTGTAGTATCCGCGCATCGGCCGGGCGGCACATTTTCGCTGCGAGGCAATCTTCTACAGGCTCTCTCTGGGAGCGCCAGGCCATCGATAGGAAGTGTGCCCATATTAGAGCCTTCGGGCAGACCAAGAGCCCTGCTAAAACCCTCACCGCCGCTTAACACAGGTTACCCAACAAAACCCGAGCGGCTCCTGCGCGGCTCCTGCGCGGCTCGCTTGCCTCTAGGAGGAGGCCAGCCGCACCCATCAAACGAGTGGTTTCTGGTCCAGAAGCGTCTGTCCAAGTAGTCAAGTAGACAGATCTCGCATCGACGCTCGGACAGCACTGATCGGCATCTTCTTCGTGCTAAAGAGCGGCATACCCCTGCAGATGATTCCCAAGGAAGTGGGGTACGGTTCTGGGATCGATTGCTGATGGTATCTCGACGAGTGGCACGAAGCCGAGGTGTGAGAAAGCTGCATCAGATTCCTTTCGACTTGCTCAGAGAATCAGAGCAGATAGACTTACAGCACGCTTGTTTGGACTCCGATTGCTGATGACGGTACCTTCTCATGGTGGCCTTGGCCTCCTTTCGGTCGACATGCAGCGTCTTCCAATATGGATGCTCAGGCCGCTTCTCTCTTACAGGGAGTCTAGGACATCACCCGGAAGTTGGGCCAGCTCCGACGATGCTCACCTTCCTCCAGCAATAGCCACTTCGTTAGGCCCGAGGAAATGGTGTCCTGGAAATAGGCCATTTGGGGGATTCTCTGGATCGTCCTTGGGACTATCATCCTGCTTGTACGGAAGCGACTAGAGAGGACAACGGAGTTGGAGCAGGCCGCAAAATTCATCATCTATCACGACTTCGACGGTGAGTACAGGTGGAGGTTGCGCACCCTGGCAGGAGAGACGATAGCCGCCTCTGAGATGGGACACTTTGAAAAGTCCGAGTGCGCGCAGGAGATGGAGCACTGGCGGCTCGAGTACCCGGATGTGCCTATCCGCGATGCAACCATCCGGAGCCCCGAAAGGCAGCTTTCACTCAAGAGTTGATCTATCGAAACATTTAGTCCTTTTATTCACCGAGCTACGCAGGATAACTCTCCTCGGTAATTCACCCAGGAAGTTTCGCTCGCGAGCTAATAAGTAACCACTCTTCCCTGCGGTCCGTGCGGCTTTCCTCATCGCGTGCGCTAGCGATCCGCTATGCGTGGCTCGGATGCCAGCACATCATCCAACGACCTACAATCCATACGAACCGATCGCCTCGACATTGGTCACGACCTGGACCGTGGCGGCCTTCTGAAGCGGGGCACTCGTAACGATTAGCGACCTCCACCAGAGCAGCCGTGCGCGTGTGACGGCGACGCCAAGCAGGATCCTGCCAAGCATGACCATCTGCCTGGAAGCATGCGGCTGCTCCATAGCGGTGGAAACCCAGGATGGTTTGTAGGACCCTCAAATGGGCAGCCAATGAAGCATGCCCTCGGCGAGTGGCTTGGCGGACGCGCTGCCCCGCTGGTGAAGTACGATCTGGAGAGACAAGCTAAGGCGTTTCGGACAGGTCCAGGATACCCAGCTCCAGCGCCCTCACCACCGCCTGCGTTCGGTCAGAGACACCCAGCTTGGCGATGATGTGCTCGACGTGGTTCTTGGCCGTACCCAAGCTTATCACCAGGTCCTGAGCGATCTGGCGGTTGGTGCGCCCCAGCTTCATGAGTTCTAAAACCTCGAGCTCGCGCGGCGTGAGCGCCTCGAGTGGCCCTACCCTGTTGACGGTTCGCGCCCTTACCACTGTCTCGGCGGCCAGCCGCCTGAGCAGCCTTGCTGCAAGCTCCGAGTCCAATGGCGACTCCCCCTCGCGCACTCGCCGTACAGCGCTGACGACCTCCTCCCGGGGAGCATCCTTGAGCACGTAGCCGGCAGCGCCTGCCTTAAGCGCCTCGAGGAGGTAGTCGGGGTTCTCGTGCATGGTCACCATCAAGACACCTATCGAAGGGTACCTCTGCTTGATCTCCTGCGTGGCCGCAAGCCCGTCCATCTCCGGCATCCGAACATCCATCAAGAGTAAGTCGGGGTGTAGCCGCGAGCACAGCAGGAGAGCCTCCCTGCCGTTTTTTGCCTCGCCGACCACTTCGATTTCGGGCTCATCAAAGAGCATATCTTTGAGACCCTCGCGGGCGAGGTGGTGATCGTCGACTATGGCCAGCCGCGTCGCCCTCCCTCCTTTGTTCCCCTTGGACCCCTCGTTTCCCGTCACTCGCTCGCCTCCCGCCGCAACCAGTGCAGCCAACCGCGAGCCCGAAAAGCTCACTGCACTAGCGTACTCTCACATTGTGGCCCATAACATACCTCAAATGAGTGATTTTTCGAGAGATGGAAGGTCCGCGGAGCTCCGCGCAAAAGGCCTGTTAATGCACGCGCGTCAAAGGTACGGTCGCTGTCACGGAAGTTCCGTTGCTGGGGCGGCTGTTGATTTCGAGGACACCGCCGAGCGCAGGGTGTAGCCAGCCTGGGAACCGAGGCCAACCTCCTCAGTAGCTCGTTCCACTAGCCCTTCCTCCCAACCCACGCCCGCCCGCAACAGCAGTATCTCGCCACCGGGAACTAGCTCCATGACCTTGCAGTATTCCAGATCCAAAACCCCGGCCGTCAGCCCGACCGCTTCGCCCATAAACGCCGGAAGGTCGGTCTCGGCGAGCGCTCGCCTGCCGAGTTCCGCAACGGCTTGCTGCTGGCGCGCCCGCACCCGAAGGTCCTCTTCGTCCTTCTTGACCTGCAGCGCGTTCGCCTCCGCCCACCACCTAGCCGAGTGCAGCGCCCCCACCAGCCAGCTGATGATCGCAGCTTCCAAGACGAACACAGCCAAGCGCAAGCCCTGAGCTGGGGTTGCGATCTCTATCGAATACTGGGTAGCAAGGAAGAAGTAATTGCTTAGCACCGCCGAGAGGGCAGCGGCCAAGAGTCCCGCCCACAAGCCCCCGAACCAAGCGGCGACTATCACGGCGGCGATGAACACTATGAAGGGCTGCTGTTCGGGTCTCCCCCGAACAAGGGGATGAGCACGAACTGGAGCACCAGCGCCGGGCCGACTGCCAGCACAGTGATGCCTTAGTCCAGCAGTGGTCGTAGTCTTGCCTTGGAGATCAGTTTGGTCTCTTCGTAACCCAACGCCCGTTTGATCCCCTGCTTCATTTCGGGTTGATCCCCTTGGACACACCGCAGATGATATACGGACATGCATACGTTTACACCTTAATGCCCCAAACAGTACAATTGTTGGCCGTGCGGGTCAAACCTCTCTAGCGTCCGATCGAGCGGTCATACGCGCATGAGACCTCGGACGACCGCAGGTCCTTAAGCTCACGACCCGGTGGATAGAAGCGCCACCGCCACGACGGCAGCGAGAGCGAAGCGGTAGTAGGCGAAGACGCGCAAGCTGTGACTGGCCAGATACTTCAAGAGGAATCGTATCGCCAGATACCCGACCACCGCCGAGGTGACGCTGCCGGCCAAGAAGAGCCATGCCTCATGGGCATCAATTCCCTCACTGAGCACCTCGGCGAGGCTCAAGGCAGCGGCAGCTGAGGTTATGGGCACGCTCATCAGGAAGGAGAATCGTGCCGCCTCCTCCCGCCTCAAGCCCAAAAAGAGACCCATCGTGATGGTCGCTCCCGAGCGGGAGACGCCGGGGACGAGTGCCGCCGTCTGGGCGAGTCCGATTCCGAGCGCCCCGAGAAAGGTCATCTTGGAGGCTAGCCGGTTCTTGCGCCCCGTGACCTCTGCGACGATAAAGAGAGCCCCTACCAGCACCAAGTTGGCAACGACGATCCACGGTGAACGCACCACCGTCGCGAAGAAATCCTCGAACAAGAAGCCGACTATACCGGCTGGGACACTCGCGGCCAGGATCAAGTACGCTGTGCGTTGATCTGCCTCAGCGAGGTTGAGTCCGCCCAACGAATTCAGGAAGGCCCGCGACATCCGGAGAAGGTCTCGCCGGAAAAACCAAATCACCGCCAGCACCGTCCCTGTGTGGATCGATGCGTCAAAAGCGAGCCCGAACCTCTCCTGATCCACGCCAAGGAAGTACTGCACCAGCAGCAGATGTCCTGAACTCGAGACTGGCAAGAACTCTGTTAGCCCCTGCACTACGCCCAAGAAGATGGCCTGGATCAGTTCAATCATGACGTCCATGAATCATCTTGTGGGCCCGCATTACGCAGACACCCCTTTCTCTCGACCACAGGGGAAGCTAGTGTTCTTTGGTTGGCCACGACCCCGTGATGACCCTCGCTCAGCGTTCACCAATTTCGTGCTCTTCTCGGTCAAGCCGTCTACAGAGTATGAAGTTATTTCTCCACGTGATCAGCTACACTCAGTGCGCGAAGGGTGTCGGCGCTCCGACCACGCCCCAACCGGTGGTGACGCTTCTGGATGCTCACCGTCCTGATCGTAGCCTGTATCGTCGCCCTACCGCACGCTAGGCCGCGGCGAAGCGTCATACTAGCTTACTGCCCTCGAACGATTTGACTTCTCTGTGTTGCCCTGTGGCCTCAAACAAACCTGCTGGCGTCGCGGTAGCCAAGATGGTCGTATGTCCGTTTTGGTCGTATCTCCGTTTCTGCTCCTACTTATCGCAACGGAAACCTGCAGGTTCCGCTCCTGTCTAGGCAACGCAGGCATCGTACTCTGATGTGGACGCCAGTGTATCCCCCACATGGCCTATTTGTCGTTTCGCTAATTCGATAGTCCCGAGACATGGAGCTTAGGTTGTCGCAACCGGCCGCGGCGGAGAAGAAGAGTAGAAGGGGCAACTACGCCGCGATCCGCTACAGAAAGACCTCGCTCTATCCTCGCTCTATACTAGATTAGCCACTACACATGGGTTCGTCACCTTTAGTTTTCTGCGGCGCACCCGTGCGTGGGGAGGACGGGTTAGGCGAAGCGCCGCAGCAGTGCCACCATCCCAGATCCGGCCCCTAAGGCCAATGCTCCTCCGATAGCGAGCAGCACCGCAGGGGGGAATCCGCCGCTTGCGGGCAGCGGCTCGAAGCCATTGTTAGCGGACCTTTGAGGGAGATCAGTGCAGGAGATGCCGGGAGGGACACCCTGACCTTCTTTGGTCTTGGCGTGCAAGAGGATGAAGCGTTTCTGGTCGCCTCCCAAGAGCTCGTCAAGCGTAACGTCCTTGATGGTCGTGGTTGCCGATCCCGTGCCATCTTCTTGGGCCACAATCGAGTTCAAGGGTATCGTCACCGGCGCCACTCTACCGGCCTGAACATCCGCGCAGGTGCCACCCCCGTGGAAGTGGTTGATGTGCTCGACGCCCGCTTCTGGCAGGCCCCTCATGTTCAGCTTGACCTGCACGCCGCCCTCGACGTTCGTGAGGGTGGCTGTCCCACTCACCCCTGAATCGCGGATCGGTTTGAGCTGGAGCTCCACGCTCTTTGTTCCCTGAGCTAGAGCGCTTCCGCCTAGCAACAGGGACGCCAATAACACGGTGGCTAAGACGACTCCCGCGAACCGTTTCCCTAGATACACAATCCTCCCCTTTCGGTACTCGCTAACCTTTCGAGTCACTATCGACCTCCGCAGACGCATCGAGCTACGACAATGGGCTAACCCTTTGCACACCTTCAATAGTTTTGTACTCTCGGCCGAGCATCTCATCTGATTTCTTCAAGTAAGTAGCGGCCTGGTTAACATGACGGTCGTACTCATCGAATCCGGCCTGGGTAGCAGCCGTGGGATCGGCAACCAAGGAGTATGCTGATTGGGCAGCCTCGTGCAGCTCATTAATGGCAAGACGGAACACCTCGTATTGCGCCCTATACTTCTGAGGAGGATTGAGGTCGTTGACCTGGTCGGTGAACCCTTGGAGGATAGCCTGGTTGGCCTGCATCTCCTCGACGTCATCGGCGGTGAGGGCGTCGTAACGCAGAACCTTGTCGTGGCTGTCTAAGAGTGTCTCCACGGATTTGCCTTGTATGTCACCAACCTTACTAGCATACTCGGCTTCGTCTTGTTGAGAGGTGGTATCCTCTTGCTCGTCAGCGCCTTCCTTTTGTTGCAACCGATCGGGATTTGCTTCTCGACGTTGAGGAGTATTGCCTTGCTCACCAGAAGGTCCAGGTTCTTCCCTTGGGGGCAATCTCAGATCGCCTCGTATCATGAGGGCTGCCATCGCACCTACGCCCGCCGCCACGACGAACGCCAGGATAGCCGCCGTAGCGTACACGAGTAGCCTCGTGGGCAACGAACGCTCCCTTACCCACGCGATCATGCTCCGCAAAGCACCTGGAGGTGCCTGATCGACCAGAGAATCAACGTCCCGAGCACAGAGGCCGGCTAACTAACCCGGGATGGCTCCGTCGTGATCCTGCGTGACGCACCCTTCCGTGGAGCGAAGTACTCATCGACGAAGTCCAGCATGACATAATCGAGGATGGCAATCTCGTCTGCCGCGTCCGGGTGACCGCTGCTTGCTTTCTCGCGCTCAGATCGGATTGCTGGTTCGTTCTTCTCGGTCACGAGGGGCCTCCTTTCTGTCCGACCAGAGAAACGGGGCCATGCTCGCGATAGGGATCGTTGCCCAACACCCGAGCCATAGAACCTCACCCGTCACTAGACAGTTCAAGGTCTCACGAAAGACTCCCGGAGCGCGCGCAACGCCTTGGCCAAGTCGGTTCGCGACGGCCCCAGCGTCCCACAACCAAGACAGCGAGCACGCCGTTCATCTTCGGGCCCTATCACTACCACGACGGGATAAAGATGCCTGCACCGCCAGCTCGTCGACTTAGTTTGTTCCTCTTCGGCCACCCGGGTTTGTCCTTCATATTTCCAGCTATCAGCCTACAACTGTAGCCAGCGAAGAATTCAGGCGCATCTGCCAGACGGCCTATCTTCACCTTCCTGTATGCTGAGAAGGGCCCGCAAACAAAGCCCCGCGAAACCTCTGAAGTATGTAACTCTCGCGTACTGCGACGGTCGGAGGCGCTGACGCGGCGTGTTCCCAAAACCAAGAGGACCGGGTCGTGGCGTCGGTAAGGAAACACACCCATACCGTACTCGACGCAACGGGGTCCACGGATCAGCCAAGCGGTACTTTTCGCGGCACTTGGCGGGCTTTCGCTCCCCGGGACTTTTCGACAAATGTGCCAGATGGCGGAGGCGCGCCTTTGTTACGGTATGCTACATTGTTACTATAAGAGTAGCAGTCTGGGGGGAATGAGTTCTGATAATGATACTGGTAGCCTTTGATGACGAATTCTGTGCTTATCAGGGTGCGATGGCGGCGACCATCAGGATCTTCTATCCGCATGCAGAGGTGAAGACTACCAACCCAGATGCACTCCAGGAGGAGGTGGAGCATTTCGGTCCTCGGGTGGTCGTAAGTAGCTCGCCAAGAATCCCAAGCTCGTACGGCGTATCGGCTTGGATCGAACTCTCCGTGTACCCTACTCGACCGACAAAGATCCACGTCGGTGAGCGGTATTCGGAGGTGGTCAACCCCAAGCTAGAGACGCTGCTCGTGGTAATCGACGAATTCGAGCAGCCTGGCCAACGAACTGCGACCTCTGAAACCGCTCGCGCGTTGCTGCACGAAGAAGCGTGAGACGCGCATAGACGAGCGCGGGTTGCTGACAACGCCGAGACGAACGGTTGGAGTCATGCAGCGCGGGGGACTGATCTCTTGCGTCGCCAGGTCGACTACAGGGGGCTGCGAGAGATTAGCAGAGAGCGGCACAAGGGAACCGCCGATGCTAAAGGCAACCCCGAAGTCAATACAGCCGTCGCTGATCAATAACTACGCCAACGCGATCAGTGCTAGCGATGCGGTGCTGATGAGATGCAACAAGCCGAGAGAGACCGCCTCTGGACTTCCGCCGCACGGGAGATGCCAGCCGAAAGCCAGCGCCCCCAGCTTCGCCGCTGGGGGCGCGTTCCGGATCACGTGCGGGGCTTACAGGCTCGCCGCGTCCCGCTCCTTCTCTGTGGTCCAGGCGGCGGGGTCCTCCGCCCCTTCGGCTTCGCCCTGCTGCTCGAGCCAGCGCTCTGCGTCTATGGCTGCGCGGGAGCCGTCGCCGGCGGCGGTGACGGCCTGGCGGTAGCGCTTGTCCGAGACGTCGCCCGCGGCGAAGACGCCTGGCACGCTCGTCATGGTGTGCTCCTTCTGGAGAACGTAGCCGCCCTCGTCCATCTCGACCTGGCCTTTGAAGAGGCCGGTCGCTGGAGCGTGGCCGATGGCCGCGAAGAAGCCCTCCACCTCGATCTCGCGCTCCTCTTCGGACTTGAGGTTCTTCGTCCTTATCCCCTCGACCGAGTTCTCGCCAAGGACGTCCTGGATCACCGTGTCGGTGAGGAAGGTGATCTTGGGGTTCTTGCGCGCCCTGTCCAGCATGATCTTGGAGGCCCGGAACTGGTCGCGACGGTGGATCAAGAGCACCTCGGCTGCGAACTTGGTGAGGAAGAGCGCTTCCTCCATCGCCGTGTCCCCGCCCCCGACGACCGCGACCCTCTTGTCCTTGAAGAAGAAACCGTCGCAGGTGGCACAGCCGCTCACCCCGCGGCCCATGAGACGCCGCTCGCCCGCAAG
>Ga0126311_10000242_pt1 | contig 26810 bp, 27 predicted proteins | sample Plot61_FD_92539 | JGI IMG/M metagenome (GOLD analysis project Ga0126311, IMG submission 92539) | Serpentine soil microbial communities from UC McLaughlin Reserve, CA, USA - Plot61 | ecosystem: Environmental > Terrestrial > Soil > Grasslands | place: USA: UC McLaughlin Reserve, Lake County... | reverse complement strand
TACTTCCGCATCAACGCGGAGAACATGGGCCAGTTCGAGCGGACGCTCATCATCGCCGACGAGGATTCCTACGTCCACTACATCGAGGGTTGCACGGCCCCGACATATACATCGAACTCGCTGCACTCGGCGGTGGTCGAGTTGATCGCCAAGCCGGGGGCGCGCATCCGTTACTCGACCATCCAGAACTGGTCGCACAACACCTACAACCTGGTGACCAAGAGGGGTGTGGCCCACGAGAACGCCACCATCGAGTGGGTGGACGGCAACCTGGGCTCCAAGCTGACCATGAAGTACCCGGCGGTGTATCTGGTCGGCGAGGGCGCGCGCGGAGAGATCCTCTCCGTCGCCTACGCCGGCGACGGGCAGCACCAGGACGCGGGCGGCAAGGTCGTCCACGCCGCGCCGAACACCTCGAGCCTCATCACCTCCAAGTCCATCTCCAAGGGAACGGGCCGGAGCACCTACCGAGGGCTCCTGAAGGTGCACGAGGGCTGCCACGACTCCAAGAGCAGGGTCGAGTGCGACGCGCTCTTGCTGGACGAGAACGCGCGTACGGACACATATCCGTACATCGAGATCGAGGAGAAGAAGGTCAACACCGAGCACGAGGCAACAGTCTCCAAGGTCGGCGAAGACCAGCTCTTCTACCTCATGAGCCGCGGGCTCTCCGAGGAAGAGGCCATAGCGATGGTCGTCAACGGCTTTATCGAGCCGATAGCCAAGGAGCTGCCGCTCGAGTACGCCATCGAGTTGAACCGCCTGATCCAACTGGAGATGGAAGGCTCGGTCGGTTAGAGGGTCGAAGCTACAGATCGAAGAGCAAGGTTTGGTGGGGCGGGCTCTCTTTGAGGGCTCGCCCCGGTTTTCGGAACGAGGAAAGGTGATACATGAGCGCGAACGTCGTGCCTGAGGTTCTGAAGGGTAGCAGGATGAGTGAGGAGACGGTGAAGGCCCTCTCCTCGTTCAAGGACGAGCCTGGCTGGCTCACGGAGAAGAGGCTGGGGGCGTGGCGCGCCTTCGAGGCGTTACCGATGCCCACGCTGCGCGACGAGGCGTGGCGCTACACGGACATCTCGGACGTGAGCCTGGAGGATTTCAGCCCCTACCTCCCGAGCCCGGACGTTTCGAGCGAGGACGACCTGCCTGACGCCGTCCAGAGGCTCATCGGCGAGGGCGAGGAGAACTCGGCGTTGCTCGTGCAGCACAACTCCGAGACGACGTACGAGCGGATGGACGCTGAGTTGCAGAACAAGGGCGTCGTCTTCACCGACCTGCACACCGCGCTCCGGAAACACGAAGACCTGATACGAGAGAAGCTCTTCGGACTCGTGCCGGAGGACTACGACAAGTTCTCGGCGCTCTCGGCGGCGCTGTTCGCGGGCGGGTCGTTCCTGTACGTGCCGCGAGGGGTAGATGTGGAGGTGCCGATCCAGAGCTACCGCTGGCTCGACGCGACCGGCGCCACGATGCCGCGCACGCTCGTTATCGTAGAAGAAAATGCGAACGTCACCTACATCGACGAGTATGCCTCGGACGGGGTCGAGGAGGACGAGCCTGCCCTGAGCAATGGCGCGGTCGAGCTCTACGTCGGCCAGGGCGCGAATCTGCGCTACGTCTCCTTGCAGAACTGGGGCCGAAACGTGCTTCATTTCAACACCATCCGCAGCGAGGCAGGCAGGGACGCCACCATAAACAGCCTCGTGGTGGCCCTTGGTTCCGAGCTCAGTCGCACCAACGTGGATGCGGGACTGGCCGAAGCGGGCAGCGATTCCGAGATGCTCGGCCTGTACTTCGCGGACTCCAACCAGGTCCTCGATCACCACACGTTGCAGGACCATCTCGCCCCGAACGCCCACTCTGACCTGCTGTACAAGGGCGCCCTGCGCGACGAGTCGCTGGCGGTATTCAGCGGGCTCATCCGGGTAGAGCCCGGCGCGCAGAAGACGGACGCTTACCAGACCAACCGCAACCTCATCCTCGGCACCGACGACGCGATGGCGGTCTCCCTGCCACGGCTGGAGATTCAGGCCGACGACGTCAAGTGCTCCCACGGGTCGACCACCGGACAGGTTGATGATGTGGAGCTCTTCTATCTCATGAGCCGTGGGATCCCACGCCGCGAGGCCGAGAAGCTCGTCGTGTTCGGGTTCTTCGGCGAGGTAACCAGCCGCATCCCCCTCAAGGGCCTCAAAGACAAGCTCGAAAGGGCCATCGAGGGCAAGATCGGACTAGGCTTCGAGGAGCGTGTGGCTTAACCGGATGGGCGAGTACCACAAGATAGCCAGGATCGGCGACGTGGCCCCCGGTGAAGTGGGCGTCTACGAACTGGAGGGCCACCGGGTGGCACTCTGCAACGTGGACGGCGAGTTCCACGCCATCGAGGACGTATGCACCCACGACGCCGGTCCCCTTGACCAGGGAGAGTTGATCGGCAACCAGATAAAGTGTCCTCGCCACGGCGCCAAGTTCGACGTGACCACGGGGAAAGCACTCACCCTCCCGGCCATAAAGCCCGTCCCCAAACACGAGGTCAGGGTCGAGGGCGATGACATCTACGTGGCACTGGCGGAAGCCAAGGTTACCGGGACCAGACGCCGCAGGAGGTAGCCGGGCATGCTGCTCGAAGGTTCCTGCCACTGCGGGGCTGTGCGCTTCCGGGTCGAGTCGGAGACGCCTTACCCGTATCAGGCCTGTATGGGAGGGCCTCGGCGTGCCCTTAACCTGAACGCGGTCCCGTTCAAACCATCCTGTATCGGCCGGTCAGCTTCTCAGCCCTTCGTTCTTGCTGAATTGCTGACCCGCTGAAATGCTGACAAGCCTGCGAAGCAGGCGTGCTGACATGCTGAAATGCTTTAGAATGCGGAAGGTTTCGGTCGGAGGAGCTTCGAGAGGGCAAACGGGATGTTGTGGTGGCTGTTAGCGGGGGCGGGTGTGTTGGCAGTGGTCGTCTGCGTGCTGCTGTACAACCGTCTGGTGAAGTTGCGCAACAGGGTGGACAACGCCTGGTCGCAGGTCGACGTGCAGCTCAGGCGCCGCTACGACCTGATCCCGAACCTCGTCGCGACCGTGAAGGCTTATGCCGCCCACGAATCAGAGACCCTCGAAGGGGTCGTGAAGGCCAGGGACAGGGCCCGTTCCGCGGCCACGATCGAGGAGCAGGGAGGGGCCGAGACCGCACTGACGGGGGCCATCGGTAACCTCCTTGCCGTCGCCGAGGCGTACCCCGAGTTGCGCTCCGTGGAGAGGTTCGCCGAGTTGCAGGAAGAGCTGGCAGAGACGGAGGACAAGATCTCCGTCTCCCGCCACATCTACAACGACACCACCCTCAACTACAACGACGCCATCTCCACGATTCCCACGAACCTCATCGCCAGCCTCGCGGGCTTCTCCAGGCGCGACTACTTCCAGGCCGAAGAGAGCTCCAGGCAAGCCCCTGAGGTGAGGCTGTGAAAATGCCGAGGTTGATGCTGGCGCTCGTCTTCGCCGTCCTTGTGACAAGCCCCTTCTTTGCCCCGGCCGAAGCCCAGGCCAAGAGCTTCACGTTGCCGAGGGCGGCGGTGGTCGCCGACGTGCAGCCTGATGGATCGGTCGTCGTCACGGAGAACATCACCTACGATTTCTCCGGCTCCTTCGAGGGCGGGTACCGCGAGATACCCCTGAAAGACGGGATGAGCGTGAGCGACGTCTCCGTCAGCGAGAACGGCAGGCAGTACGCGCCAGGAGCGTCGGCGAAGCTCGGGTCGTCAGGAGCGCCGGACACTTTCGGCACGGCAGACCTGGGCAACGCGTACAGGATCGTGTGGCACTACCAGGCCACGGACGAGGAGCGCACGTTCACCGTCCGCTACCGTCTGGAGGGTCTGGCCGTAGCCTACGACGACGTGGTCGACGTCTACTGGCAGGCCTGGGGTGACGAGTGGCAGGAGCCGCTGGGCTCGCTCGATGCGACCATGAACCTACCGGGAGACGCCGCAAGAGGCGACGTGAAGATCTTCGGGCATCCGGCTTCGGTGAACGGAAAGACGAGCCTCGGTCCCGACCAGGTCTCCCCCACACTCGTCGCCAGTGACGTGCCGCCTGAGCAATTCGTAGAGATGCGGGTAGTCTTCCCGCGGGAGCTGCTCACTTCGACGGGCGGGGCCAGGGTGGAAACGGGGAACGGGCTGCAGAAGATCATGGACCAGGAAGCCGCTGAGGCCGGCTCCGAGGCCCGGGCTTTGTGGCTCCAGCGCTTGCAACCGGTGTTCGCGCTGCTTCTCGTCGCCCTGGCCTTGGGGTTGATGGCGCTCATCTACATGCGCTACGGGCGGGAGCCTAGAGTCGACTACGGCGAGCGTTACGAGCGGGAGCCCCCCACGGACGACCCGCCGGGGGTGGTAAGCGCGATCATGGGCCAGCAGCCCTCGGTCGGGACCAGGGAGTTCACCGCCACCCTGTTCGACCTGATCCGTCGCGGGGTCCTCACGGCAGAACCGGTCTCGGTGAAGGAAGGTGGTTTCTTGCGCCAGAAGACCCTGACCGATCTGCGCGTGGATCTCGGCCCCGGCGATTCTGGCCCCCTCAAAGCCTTCGAGCGCAGCGTCTTGGAGGTGGCCAGACGCGTGCTCTCCAACGGCCCTGTCAACCTGACGGATTTCGAGGAGCGTATAAAGGACGACCGCGAAGCAAACCGCTCGTCGTACGACTCGTTCAGGGACGAGTTGAAACGGGATGTCGAGGGGCGGGATCTCGTGGAGCGCAGCGCCGGCAGGTTGCTAGGTCCGGTAGCCTTCCTGCTAGGGCTGGCCGGCGTCATGTGGTTCGTGCTCTCCCTCTTCGGACTGAGCATCCGGGCCGTGATCTCCCTGATGTTCGCCAACTTCATCTTCTTCATCATAGGGGCCGCGATCGTCTGGATGGTATCCCGGCGCGTCTTCGGTGGCTCGTTCCTGAACCAGCTCTGGGTGAGACGCACGCAGAAGGGTGCCCTGCTGCACGCCCGCTGGCAGGCCTTCCGCCGCTACCTGGACGACTTCAGCCGCATGGAGGAAGCTCCCCCTGCCTCGCTCGCCCTCTGGGAGCAGTTCCTGGTCTACGGCATCGCGCTCGGCGTTGCCGAACAGGTAATGTCCGCCGCCCGCCTCCACGCCCCACCCGAGGTCGCCCAGGGCGGCAGCTTCTACAGCCCCGGCTACGACGGGTCCGTGGTAGGACCCACCAGTTTCACTTTCGCCAACCTCGAGAACGGTTTCTCCAGTGCCTTTACACCCCCGTCCTCTTCCAGCTCGGGAGGAGGCGGCAGCTTCAGCGGCGGTGGTGGCGGCGGTGGCGGTGGCGGCGGTGGCGGAGCATGGTAGCAGCAGGCGGGTCCCGCCAAACACGCCCCTGATACAATCACCTGCAAGGTGATGCAGAGCTTCTACAGAGAGATCCTGCTCGACCACTTCGAGCATCCGCGCAACCGGCGCGAGCTGGATGACGCCGACATCGAGGAGCACATAGATAATCCTCTCTGTGGCGACCAGGTAACGGTCTACGCCAAGGTACATGATGGTGCTTTCGAAGAGGTGAGCTTTACCGGACGCGGATGCTCTATCTCCCAGGCGTCGGCCTCGATGCTAACGGAGCAACTCACGGGCAAGAGCCGCGAGGAGGCCGAAGTGAAGATAGAAGCCTTCCTCGAAATGATGCGCACGGAGGAAAAAGAGGAGCTCGGGGAACTGGCCGCGCTCAAGGGCGTGGTTCAGACACCCAACCGCATCAGGTGCGCCACCCTCGCCTGGGATGCCATGAAGCGGGCGCTCCCGGAGCCATAGGGTCCGTGGGGAGACCGGCGCCAGGCGAGTTCCGGCGCGAGCGACTCGACCGCGCCCTGGCGCGTGCCAGCGACGCGCCGTTGCGGGAAGGCAACCGTCTGGAGCTTCTGAGGAATGGGCCCGACACCTACGAGGGCTGGCTCGAGGCCATCGCAGGGGCGAAGCGTTGGGTGCATCTGGACAACTACATCTTCCAGGACGACGAGGTCGGGGAGAGGTTCGCCGGGGCCCTGACCTCCAAGGCCGGGGAGGGCGTGAAGGTCCGCGTACTCTACGACTGGTTCGGCTGCCTCGACGTGCGGCGCTCTTTCTGGCAGAGAATGCGCAAGGCCGGCGTGGACGTAAGAGCCGTCAACCCGCCTACCTTGGGTGGTCCGCTTGGTGTTATTCGGCGTGACCACCGCAAGCTGCTCGCGGTGGACGGCGAGTATGCCTCCACGGGCGGCGTGTGCATCTCCGATGGCTGGCTCGTGACCTCCCCCGAGACGGGGCTTCCCTACAGGGACACCGCCGTCGGCATCCGCGGCCCGGCCGTCGCCGAGGCCGAGCGGGCCTTCGCCGGGCTGTGGGGAGTCACCGGCGAGGCTCTACCAGAGGATGAATGCCCCGATCCCGGCGACATCCCGCGTGCCGGCGAAGCGGCGGCGAGGGTCGTCGTCCAGGAGCCGCGCAGGATGCGAACGTTGCGCATGTTGCAGTTGCTTACCGCCGGCGTAGACCGGCGGTTATGGATCACCGACGCCTACTTCCTCTCCATGGCGATCCTCTCCCAATCCTTGATGTCCGTCGCCCGCGACGGGGTCGACGTGCGGGTGCTCGTACCGGCGACCAACGACCTGCCCTGGATAGGGGCGCTCTCCCGTACTGGCTACAGGCAGTTCCTGGAGTCGGGCGTCAGGATCTTCGAGTACGGCGGACCCATGATCCACGCCAAGACCGTGGTCGCGGACGGCTGGTGGTCGAAGGTCGGCTCAACGAACCTGAACGTCGCCAGTCTCGTCGCCAACTGGGAGATAGACCTGGTGGCGGAAGATCCTGGCTTCGCCGGAGAGATGGAGAGATTGTTCGAAGAAGACCTTTCCAACGCCCGCGAGGTGCGACTCGCCGGAACGGCCGGACACCCGCGGGTGCGTCCGGAGCGTCCGATCCAGACCTCCGACCGCGACGCCCGCAGGGGCGTCGTGGGAAGCGGGTCGGGCGGGTCGGCCACCATCCTGCGGGTCGGCAGCACAGCCCTCCAGAAGAGCGGCTACCCGCTCGCGACCCACGAAAAGGCCCTGGCCGCAGCGGCGAGCGGCGCCCTTCTCGGAGTCTCCCTCTTGAGCCTCCGCTTCCCGCGCTTCCTCGCCTGGCCCCTCGCCGCCACCGGCGCCATCTACGGCGGACTCGGGGTGCTTCGCGCCGCCCGCTCGGCCCTCTCCGACAGGAAGCCGTAGGGCCGCACCCGGGGAACCCCAGCTGATGCATCCTGCTTGTACGTCTGGCATCATGGAAACGAACAGGTGAGTTCGAACGCTCCGGGCGACGGGAAACGAGGAGGACGATTATGCCCACGTACGTGGTGCTAGTGAACTGGACCGACCAGGGGGTAAAGAACGTCAAGGAGACTATGGAGAGAACCGACAAGGGCACCGAGCTCGCGAAGAAGCATGGGTCCGAGTTCAAGCAAGCTTACTGGACAGTGGGTCCTTACGACATGGTTGCCATTTTCGAGTCCCCTGACGACGAGTCGCTTAGCGCCCACCTGCTCGAGATCTGCGCCTCGGGGAACGTCAGGACGATGACCATGCGCGCGTACGACCGTGAGGAGATGTCGGGCATCCTCCAGAGGGTCGGCTGACAGAGCCTCGAAGTACGCATGCCCATGGTGCGGATGTGCCGGGAAGCAGACGATGACGAGCGAGACGCACGATAGCACGGGATACAGGCGTTACCTGGCGCGGGGGTATCTGGCGTCCCTGCCCGAACGGACCGCGCGGGCCGGTGCCGCCGTGACAGGCGGGTTGGTTTACGAGACGGGCGAGGTGCTGTTGCCGCTTGCGGTTCGCCGGTCCAGGTTCTACCAGGCGGTGGTCGGTCGCTTGCTCCGAATCACGATCGAGCTGGTGGGCGGAGTCGAGGGCGTCTTCCCCACCGAAGAGATGGAGGCGCGCGAGCTGCTGGCGCGCAAGACGGCGGGTAACGTGGTCGAGATCGGCAGTTTCCTGGCGGTCGGGTGGTCGCCGGTCTGGCTCCTGGCGGGGGCCTCCGACCTGATCGGGGGTTCCAAGGCGTACCTGCGGGTGCTGGTCGAGGAGTTGAAGGATGCCGGCGTGCTTTCGGCTGATGAAGACGTGGCATCTTTCGAGGAGCTTCTGTCCGCGCTGGAGGGCACCTCCGGCGTGCTGGCCGACACGGTTGACGTACCCCCGTTGAACGTCGCCGGCCTACGCGCCTCCTGGCAAGAACTACGGCGGCAGACGTCGGAGTTGCCCGACGCCAGGGGCCTGGAGGAGATCTTCTCCGAGCTGCGGTTGGCCGCGCGACGGGAGGACCGCTCGGTGATGGAGATCTCTTCCGTGGTGGCGCTCGGCGCGGTGCGCGCCGGCGTGAGGCTCGGAAACGCCCACATCTTCGACTACTATCGTGGCGCGCTGCGAACCATCGCGGACGAGGGCCTGGTCTCCTTCCTCTACCGAATCACCACCCCCTACCTGTCACGGGCACGTTCACACTTCGATCCAGGGTCGAGCACTCTCTCGGAACGCCTCCTACGACGCTGGGCAGACCGCCGTTCATCCGCGGCAAACCGAACGACGCAGGGCACAGAATCTAGCGCCGAGGACGATCAACGGACGAAGGGGACGGGATAAAGATCGCGGTCGTGGGCAGGGGCAACGTCGGTGGGGGTTACGTACCCTTACAGGTTCGCGCCTCCCGACAAGCTCTGCACGCGTAGCGTCCTACTGTGACAGCACCCAGGTGTCCTTCATCCTGCCGCCGCTGGAGATGTTGACCAGTTTGTTGCCGGGCGCGGCGACGCGCGTCATGGCGCCTGGTACGATCCAGATCCTATCGGGGTCGGGGGCGAGGGCGTGGATGCGCAAATCGGCGTGGGCGTCACGCAAAACGAAGGCATCGTCCTCCGTTTCGCATAGCACGTGGGTGGAGAAGTCTATGGTCTGCTGGGCCACGTACTCGACCGGGTTCTCCTCCACCTGCTTGCGGAACGCCTCGACGTCTTCTCTAGACTCTTGCGGAGCGATAAGGACGTCTTTGCCACCCCAGCCGCTGCGGCTCTTCACGACCAGCTCGTCGAAGTGGTCCATCACGTAGCACCTGTCTTCCTCGACGGCCAGAGAGTAAGTATCGATGTTGGCGAGCACCGGCTCCTCGCCGAGGTAGGTCCGGATCATGTCTGGCACGAAGGGATAGACACCCTTGTCGTCGGCGACGTCGAGGTTGGGGGCGAAGACGGCGTTGACCAGGCCTTTGTAATGGGACTCGACCAGGCGCGGCAGGACGTCGTAGATCCTGCCGGTCTCGATGCGCTCGTAGACGACGTCGATTCTCCGACCACTCACCTCGTGGACGAGTCTCCCGTCAGAATCTACCCCGACCTCGTCACGCTCGGCCAGTATGGCCCCGAGTTCCGCGGCGAAGACCCTGTGGTCTATGTAGTACTGGTCGTCGGGACCGGTGGAGAGGATAGCTACGGTCGGGTCTGGCTGTGGAGATGCTGCCCGCACGACCTCGCCGAAGATGTCCATGAGCCCGTCGAGCGGCCTCACGCCGAGCGTTCGGTAGGACTCGGGCAGCACGTCGGGGGTCATCGTCCTGAGCAGGTTCATGGGCTCGATGCCCACTGGCATCTTGGCATTGTCCTCGATGACCAGGTACTCCCACTCGCCGGATCTGCCGGAACGCGCCTCGGCGACGATATCGAAGCCCATCTGCCGGTTGGGAACTTCCCCAAAGCGCGTCGGGACGGAAGCGTCGAAGAGGTCGCTGCTCTGGATGACCTCCTTGGGGACGACCTCGTCTCGTCCGGCCTCCAGGCGCTTGAGCCACTCGTTGATAGCACGCATCCGCTGCGCCAGGCCCCGCTCCAGTATGTCCCAGTCTGCGGCAGGCACTATGCGGGGCACGTAGTCGGCGGGATGAACCCCATCATCTGGCTCCATCCCCAACTCCCGCTGTCTCTCGATCAGCCACCCGCGGGCATTTTGGGTCCTCCGCTCCCACTCCCCTGGCCCCATCCGCGCCATCTCCTCGAGCACGTTCCGGTAGTGTGAAAAAGGCTCCCCAGCGGGGCCGAAGACTTCGTTGGGGGAAGAGAGACCGCGCTCGAATCGTATGGAGCTTTCAGCCGTCAGCGGTTGGCCATCAGCTTTCTGTCGGAAGGTGACGCTCCTGCCAAGAAAAGTAGCTTCATTCGGCGGATAGTAGCGCTTTCGCACGCCTCTCGCGAGCCTTTCTTGCTAGCTGAGGGCTTACCGCCAAAAGCTATCCGAATATCCCCGTGAGCGCGCAGGGTGAACCGAGGAGGAAGGAGAGGGAGAAGGTGATGGCAAAGAAGATGTTCTCGTCGGAAGTATAGGAATAGAGTCGTTTGTAATGGAACATGAGGAGCGCTGAGGGGATAGCTATCCCGGTCATCAGGATCGCCGTCACGCGCACGGTGTTGAGAGGGCCGATCCGGCCGAAGACTCCCTCTGAGTTGAGGAGCAAGAGACCTAACCAGTCGGCGGTGAGCATGAGAGAGATACCGAAGATGGCCAGGAGCGCGTAGAACACGGGGTTCGAAAACAACGGTCCCTCGACAGGTGCCTCTGCGGTCACGTCCTCCAGGTCGTCGAACAGCGTCTTCGGCGGTTCGCGAAAGATTCTGGAGATCTTTATCGGTACCTTCATGAGAGGCGTAATGGTAACGCAAGGAGGCCGAAAATGCCGCTCACGCGCGCAAGAAGCCGCCCTCGGAATGGATGATCTGGCCCGTTATCCAGGCGGCCTCATCGCTGGCCAGGAACGCTACGAGCCTCGCCGCATCCTCGGGCTGCCCGATCCTCCCTAGGGGGAACTTCGACATAATCCCCCGCCTCGACTCCTCGTCCATCCAGCCCGTATCTGTTGGACCAGGGTTGATGGCATTGACCGTGATCCCCTTGTGCCCGACCTCGGCGGCGAGCGTCCTGGTGAAAGCCTCGATGGCGCCTTTGGTCGCGATGTAAGCGAGCTCCCCTGGCATCGGGCCCAGCGACTGTCCCGAGCTGAAGTTGATGATCCTGCCCCCCGGCCCGCCGGGATAGCGCCGCGCGAACCCGACGCTGAGGAGGGCCATCGCCCGCACGTTGACGGCGTAGTGGGCGTCGAGCGCCTCGGCGTCGAGCGTCTCGAAACCGTCGCGAGTGGAGTAAGCTGCGGTATTCACGAGGATAGATGGCCTCCCCAGCTTCTCCTCGGCAGCGTCGAGAAGGAGCCGTGCCGAAGCGGGCAATGTGAGATCCATCTCCACCCCCTCGGCCCCGAGGCCGGCGGCACGCAGCTCCCCGACCAGCGCCTCCGGCTCATCTTCATCGGACGCCCAGGGCATCTCGCGGTCGTAGGCTTTCCAGTAGGAGAGAACGACGTCGGCGCCGCGTGAGGCGAGCGCCCGGCAGACCGCGGAGCCTATCCCCTTCTTCCTACCTACACCGGTAACAAGCGCCACCCGACCGCCCAGATCCCCTGTCGACGGGGGGGAATAGGGCTGTGCCTGGGGAATGATGGATCGATCGTCGGTCACGGGTTCCTCCTCGAGATAGTGCCCGCAGCGCAAGCGTGAAGGGTTCGGTCGAGGCGCCCCGCGTTCGCGGAACCTCCTTGACACCTGGAACCTATGCCAACGTATCGCCCATAACGGGAAAGCTAGCACGTCATGTATCGCGTCTCAAGCTGCTCCGAAGTCGAAGGCCACACCATGCGCTGGACCCATGGGTCTCCCCGGCTCAAACGTTCGAGACCGCGGGCTCCCGGGTTGTACGGTCGGCGGCCTGGCGCAGCGCTTCGAGCGCTTCTGTGGAGTCCATACCCGAAGCGCGTAGGAGATCCACGGCCGTCGACCTGACCTGGCCCACGAGCATGCTGGTCCCGAGGTCGTTACGTTCCTCCAGCACGGCGGTCGCCCCTCCCGCGGCTTCGAGGGCGAACCCGCGGGTCTCCACGGGATGCTCCGGCTCCTCGATATAGGCCGAGAGGGTCTCGACGGCGCGCGCGAGGTCGAGAACAGTCTCGGAGAGCGCCTCGGGGGCGATCTCTCCCTCCCGTATCGTCGCCGCGGCGGCGCGGGCGAGCACCCTGACGTTGCGTACGGCAAGGTCCAACTGGTCGGCCGCCGTAGCGTAGAGCCCGAGTTGGCCGAGGGCCCTCCTGCGCGCAGGAGAGAGCCTTGCGGTGTCGTAGCCGGCGTCGAGCGCTTCCCTGAAAGCGCCCATACGTCCATCTATATCGCGCGCCTTCTGCAAAGCGCCCTCGGCCCGGCTGAGATCGCGCTCTCGCAGCGCTGCCGCCGTCTCCTCCAGGGCGCCGACGAGGTCGGCGAAGATCGGATGCGCGGCCCGCTCCACAATGTGCCTCGGGTCGCTGGGGAACACCGCCCTGACCGCGAGTGCCACCCCGCTCCCGATCAACGCGTCGATAAACCTGTCGGGCGAAAGTCCCGTGGTGGAAGGCTCGAGCGTGATCGCCAACAGCGCCGAGACTCCGGCTTCGGTGATGAGCAACGTCCCGCCACCGAGCATCACGGCGGCGCCCATAGCCAGGGCCACCACGATCCCGATCTGGGCCGGCCCCGTCCCGATGGCGAGTACGAGCAAATCGGCGACCGCAAGCCCGCACGCGACCCCGAACACGAGCTCGACGGCCCGCCGTCCCTCCTGACCGACGACGACGCCTGCGGAGACCACAGCGGCTATGGCGGCGAAGAACGGCTGGTCGTGCCCTAGCGCCACAGAGGCCAGAAACCACGCCAGACTCGCCCCCACCGCCGTCTGCAAAATGGGCCACACCACAGTCCCCAACCGGCCGAACGCCCCCTCGAACCGACGCCTTATCGCCAGAGAACCGCCCTCAGGCACAACCCACGTAAGCACACTCATATTCACGACCAAACACTTCCTTCGATTCACTCATAGCAGCTATATGCGGCAAGCATACAACCGACACTAACACGACCAACCGGCCGCTTAAAGGGTCTCGGGAGGTGTTTGAACAATTTGTTATTGAGCTGTTACTTGCCTGTTACTTTCTCCGGATGTAGCCCTAGCGGCAGACGGGTCGGGAGCAGGATTCCGGGGTGCGACAACACGACTCCTCCGTGATGCTCAGAGCAACTCCCCCCTCGCCACCAGCTGCACTTTGCCGCCGACGTGGACGCTCGTCTGGTCGCCTCTCTTCTGCGCCTGCAAGTACAGGAGTGACGGGCGGTCGATTTCGTACCCCTGCTCGACGCGTACGTCTATAGAGTTGGTACCGAAGTAACGGTGCTCGAGTAGGTAGCCGGCGAGACATCCGTTGGCGCTGCCCGTGGCGGGGTCTTCGGGTACGCCCAGACCGGGGGCGAACATGCGGGCCGAAAGGTCGGCGCTCTCGTGTGGTTCGGGCGAGAAGACCAGGATGTTACTGGTCTCGATGTTCTCTACCAGGTCCAGGTAGCGGTCGTGGTGCACCCGGCAGCGTTGCAGGGCGTCGAGGTTCTCGAGCGGGACGATCAGAGCAGGGAGTCCGGTGGAGACTTCCTGCACGGGATAGCGGTCGTCCAGATCGGTTAGTTCGAGGCCGAGGGTGCCGGCGACGGGGGCAGGGTCCAGGACCGTACCGAAGGTGGGCGCAAGCTGGCGCATCCAAAGGACCTCGCCGAAGGTCACGGGGATCCCTCCTGCCTTCAACTTCAGGGTGATGCGTTCGGCGGGGCAGGCCAGTATCTCCTGCTGGATCACGTAGGCCGTACCCAGGGTCGGGTGGCCGGCGAAGGGCAACTCCCCGCCCGGCGTGAAGATGCGGACGTCGAAGCCACCGCCGATCTCCTCCTCCGAAAGGACGAAGGTGGTCTCGGAATAGTTCATCTCCAGGGCTATCTTCTGCAGTGTCTCATCGGGTAGGTCGGCGCCGCCCCGCACGACGGCGAGCTGGTTGCCCGCGTACTTCTCCTCGGCGAAGACGTCCACGATGTAGAAGGTGAGGCTCAAAATCTCACTTAACCATAGTCAGGGTCGCTGCGGGAGAGTCGCATGACGCCGTTGGACATCTCGAAGGCCGTTTCATAGTCCTCGTGCGTTACCCCTCTCACACCCTCCGTATCCGCCGAGATGTAGATCCTCATAGCACCGATTCCTCTCCTTCAGCGCTCATGATACGCCATCTCCCGCATACCCTTAGCCCGCACAGACAATCATAAAGCAAGCCAGGCGGGAAGCATCATCGTGTACGTGATCCCTGCGGCGAAGCGTCGCAGGGGTGGATGTGATCCAGGTCAAGCCGGTGTACAATCCGCGCATGACGGTCTTTCGTTACGGGCGGGAGCACTTCGAAGAAGGGGAGTACGTCCGCCGCGTGGAGGCGACGCCAGGCGACGACCTCGACCCCGTGGTGCGCATCGTCGAGGACCTCGGGACGGTCGAGATCCCCTGCGGCAAAGTAGATTGCCGCAGCAACTGCCTCGAATACCTGGTCCACGCTACCGGCCGGCGCGACGATTACACGCTGGCGGAATGCAAGATCTCCGCACTCGTAAGCATCATATAGCACTTCAGCAAGTCAGCACGCTCAGCCCTTCGGGCTTCGCTTGTCAGCATTTCAGCTTTCGCGTGTGCAAGCCATTGCTGACATGCTGACGAGCGGAGGCGTTAGCCGGAGCGTGCTGAAACGCTATTCCTCCCAGGAATAGCGTTTCTGTTCCGGTGGCTTTTCTGCGGCGTAGAGCTGCTGGAGGGTGCCTCCGATCAGGGGGGAGAGGAAGAGGCCGGCGAGGCCAGCAGGCAGCAGGTCGCGGGCGATGGTCCAGGCTACGAGGAGCGGAGCTCCCGGTGGATGGTTGGCGTCTCCTATGAGGAGCAGGGGATCGAGGACGCCGCCGCCAGGGAGGATGCCCGCGGCGTAGACGATGAGGGTGAGGACGCCGGAGATGAATCCGGTGAGCAGCGCGAGCGCGAGGCTGAGGATGAGGCGGGGGCCGGGGCCTTCCCTCTGGCCGCGACGCAGGAGCAAGGTGCCACCGAATAAGGGGCCGGCGATGAGCCCAGCGATGAGCCCGACGCCCATGTAGACGAGGGCTAGCGTGGTCAGGTCTCCCTCGCTGCTCTGGCCGCCCTGCAGGATCAGGAGCACGAAAGGCTCGGGGAAGAGCGACTTGACGAACATGAAGCCCAGACCGTAGGCCACCCCTATCCAGAGCAGGCGCAACAGCATCATGGTCCGGCCTCCGTACGATCGAAGACAGTGTGGCACAGCTCGTGGGTGTCCATCTTCATGCTCTAGAACTTAACCCCTGACGGCCGAAACGTCAGCAAGAGCTTTCACGAGGCATCGCCCCTGCGTGCTGCCGGGTACAATCGATGAGATGAACGGAGGGCGACCAGGACAGACAGAAGCGCGCCGCGTTTTCGAAGAGCGGGCGCGGGAGGCTGGCTTCGATCTCGTCGGCGTGACGCGTGCAGAGCCTCTGCGTGAGGGCGGCGAGCGGCTACGGGAGTGGCAGCAGGCAGGGATGGCCGCCGACATGGGCTACATGCACAGACCCGTAGAGTTGCTTTCGGACCCGAAGAAACTCCAGAAGAGCGCGAGGAGCGTGGTCTCCCTCGGCGTCTCTTACTATCCGGGAGACCATCCCGAGAACGAGGGTGGAGGCAGGGTAGCGCGATACGCGTGGGGCCGGGATTACCACGAGATCATAAAGGAGCGGTTGTTCAGGCTGAGGGAGGAGCTCGAGGAGGAGCTCGGCGTCAGGATAAGAGCCCGCGGGTTCACCGACGCCGTACCGCTCCTGGAACGTTCCGCGGCCCAGCACGCGGGGCTCGGGTTCTTCGGGCGGAACTCTTGCCTGATAAACAACGAGATCGGGTCGTACTTCTTTATCGCCGACCTGATCGTCGACCTCGACCTAGATCCCGACCCGCCCGGAGAGGGGACCTGTGGACGCTGCAGGCGCTGCATGGACCGCTGCCCTACCGGCGCCATAAAGGCCCCCGGCGTCGTGGACGCCAGGCTCTGTATCTCCTACCTGACGATCGAGAACCGGGGTGAGATCCCCCGCGAGCTCCGTCCGAAAGTAGGTGACTGGGCCTTCGGCTGCGACGTCTGCCAGGAGGTGTGCCCCTACAACAAGACGAAGGCGTCGAAGAGCCGCTGGCCCGAGTTCTCCGCGGAGGCCGGTTCGGGACCTTACCTGGAGATAGAGGAGGTTCTGGAGATAAGGACCGACGAGGAGTTCGAGGGACGCTTCGGCGACACCCCGCTAACGCGTCCTGGCCGGGCAGGTCTGTTGCGCAATTGCTGCGTGGCCGCCGGGAACAACAAGTTGGAGGAGGCCGTTCCCGCGCTCCTGCAGACCTTGCGCGAGGATCCCTCGCCGCTCGTGCGCGGGCACGCGGCATGGGCGCTGGGCGAGATCGGCGGCGCCGAAGCGGCGCTAGAGAGAGCGTACCAAACTGAGAAAGACAAGTGGTGCCTGCAGGAGATCGCACAGGCGCTGGCCGATGGGACCACACGCTACCGTGGGTTAGAATAGGGAAACGATGGCGGAGCAGATCAACTACTACGAGGTGCTCGGTGTCTCACGCGAGGCCTCCCAGGCGCAGATCAGGAACGCTTACCGCAACCTCGCGAAGGAGCGTCATCCCGACCATCCTGGCGGGAGCGCCGACGAATTCGCCAGACTGCAGGAGGCCAACGCCGTCCTCTCCGACCCGAACCGTCGCCGCCAGCACGATGAGGCCCTCGACCTGGCCCACGCGGCCGACCAACTTGCCGGCCTGAACCTGGATTTCGGCTCCGTGGAGGATGAGCTCTCCGCCAGACGCAGGGAGCGCGAGTCGAGTGGTCCTTCGCTGGGTGAGCGCCTGCGGAGCCGGTTCGGCAGGAAGGAAGAGGACCCCTACGAATCCGTGCGAAGGGAGTCTCGCGGTTCCACTGGCGGAAGCGGGCGCAGGACCAGGGGCCGCTACGACGTTAGCGAGGCCCGCTGGTATGAGCCCCACCGCTTAGACCCCGAACCCGTAACCCTCAAGAGCGGCGCCATAACCTTCGTCGCCGCCTTCCTCGCGTTCATCGCGATCGGGCAGATCGGGCTGTGGGCGACGGGACAAGCAGACCCGGGCCCCTTCGTCTTCTTGACGACCCTGGCCCCGCTCATGCCCGTCCTTTACTCGCTGGTCGGGTTGGTCGTGGCGTACTTCGCCTTCAGGGCGGCTGGTTACGCGGCGCTGGCCCTGGCCTTCGTGGCGGCGCTCGTCGTCGGCGGCCAGGGACCCGACGGGCTCTTGCAGTTCGTGACCGTTGGTATCATCGTACTGCTCGTCGTGGTCTACCTCGGCAACCGCCGCGAGAGCGCCGCCAGGAGCTGATCATGTCAGCACGGCGCTTCGCGCCTTGTCAGCATGCTCAGCCCTTCGGGCTTCGCTGGTCAGCATTTCAGGAAGAGCAAGTATTGGAATGGCTGACGTGCTAACGAGCGCGGTTTCGAGGAAGGGTCAATTCTTCCGGATACCGCTGTTGGTCTCCCTTGCTTCGCGGGCCATCGTCAGCAGCCGGTCCATGTGCAAGGTCCGCAAGTTGTAGGGCAGCTCTTCGCGTCCGACGAAACTCATCAGGTCGTCGAGACGTCGTATGTACTCGCGCAGGGCCTCGTTCTCGTTCATCTTCATGGGACCAGTATAGCTGCAGGGGGGTATCATGCGGCTACAACGGATTCCGACGCCGGAGGGTTGTGTGGCTGTTGAGTTTCGCTCCGTAGAAGACGCCGTCAGGGGTATCAAAGAGAGCACCTACGAGATCCAGACCGAAAGCCGCCTGGCCTACAGCGGAATAAAGTGGGAGCAGAACATCACCGCGGTGCTGAAGAAATACGCCTGGCTCTACAACCTCGATACCGTGCAGCGCATCGAAGAAGCGTACCGCGAAGAGACCGACTCGGAGAACAAAGAGCGCGTGCGCAGGGTCTACTACCACCTGCTCGGAGGGCACATCGAGCAGCAGATCGCACCCCTGGAGGACGCCCTCGTCTCCTTCGAAGCGGGCGCCACCGTGGAGGTGGATGGCGAGAACATCCCCTACCACAACGTGCCCGTGCTGATCGCCGGCGAGCACGATTTCGGGCGGCGTGACAGGCTGCGCAAGACTTCGCTCGGCGTGGTCGAAGAGACCAACCCACAGCGCCTGGAGATCCTACAAACTACCCTGACTACGCTCGCGCGCGAGTTCGGCTACGACAGCTATACGGCCTACAACGCACAGAAGAAACGAGTCGACTACGGTCTCCTGCGCCAGCGCATGCAGAACTTCCTCGCAGAGACGGAGGAGATCTATGCGGCGCTGATGGTCCGCTGGACGGAGGAGATGACGGGACGTAGGACCGGGGAGATTGGCAGCCACCACTTCTCCTACATCAGCCGCGTGCCCCAGTACGACGAGTACTTTCGCAAAGACAGGCTCCTTGGGGCCTACCAACAGACCCTCTCGGGGTTGGGTCTCGACCCCGCCTCGCAGAAGAACATCCACATCGACACAGAGGAGCGCGCCACCAAGAATCCCAGGGCCCGCTGCTACGCGCCAGACCCCCCGGATGAGGTACACCTCCTGATCAAACCGGTGGGCGGCCTGGAAGACTACATGGCCTTCTTCCACGAGGCCGGTCACGCCCAGCACTTCGGCAACGAGAACCCCACGCTAGATTACGTCGAACGCGCCGTCTCCACGAGCTACGCCCTTACCGAGGTGTACAGTTTCCTCCTCGAGCACCTCACCCAGAACAGGGTATGGTTGACCAGAATAGCCGGCCTCCCGGAGCAGACCGCCAGAGAGGTTGCCTACTACGCAGGATTGGCGGAGCTCTACCTCGTACGCAGGTACGGGGCCAAACTCGCCTACGAGCTAGACCTCTACGAGGACCCGCTAGATGAAAGGCGCAACCGGGGGCTCTACGCTACGACGCTTGCGGCCGCTACCCAATTCGTCTACGCGCCCCAGAACTATCTCAACGACATGGACCCAGGGTATTACTCGGCCGACTACCTGCGGGCCTGGATCACGGAAGCGATGCTCCGGCGCCACCTGGAGGATACTTACGGTGAGGACTGGTTCGCGCACCTCGAGGCAGGCGTGTTCCTGCGCAGCCTCTGGGCCACCGGCGAGAAAGTGGAGAACGAGGACGTTGCACGCATGATCGGCTGCGATCCGTTCGACACCAGTTACCTCGTCGAACAGTTCCTCGGTCTGGAGTAGGCTACCTGCTGGCCCGTATGGGGACTTCTATGCCTTCGAAGGAATCCTCGCTGGCGCCTTCGGTACCTACCTTCAGAGTCCCATTTCCAGAGAACGGCGGCAGATCCAGGGTCGCTTCGAAGTATCCCCAGGTGTGGTTCCAGTCGTTGCTCCGGACGGTTCTACGCGCCAAAACTTCTCCGTGCGAATCGATCAAGGTGACGGTGTTCGCACCCTCGCGGTTGCGGGAGTAGCCACTGACCGTAAGTGGGTCGGAGATCCTGGCGTGCTGGCGTGGCTCGACGAGTACGGTGTTCTCGCTCTTTCCAAAGGGCGACACCTTCGTCTCACCCCCCACCGGCTCGAAGTCGACGACGAGGCGTGCGGGGTCTTCGAGCTCGAGTACCCTGTAGAGGAACGACTTGCGCGCGAAGAAGTCGACGAACATGCCACCTTCGGGTGCTTGCACGATGTAGAAGTCTTCGAGCAACCCGCCGCTGAACCCGCCGTCCGATACGCGCGTCGCGCTGGCCGAAGGCAGTGATATGCGCAGAAGACCGTCGGCCTCCGGGCTCACCAGGGTCCAGTCGGGTACGTCGGCGGCCGTCTCCCAGCCGGTCCCGAGGTCGATGATTGTCCGCTCGTAGTCCCCGTAAACTCCGTGGCGCACGGCGAGCACGGTGTCGGCATCGTAGCCGGACCCGCCGCTCGCCCGAGTCTTTGCGACGAAAGGGACCCCGGAAGTAGCCTCAGCAGCCCCCGCAAGGTCTCCCTCGATCTCCGAAGCTGCCCCTGCTTTGGCCTCGGGCAGGCCTCTCGCACCGGACGTGCCCTCTTCCGAAGACTCTGCATGTGCGCCTGACGAGCCCCTGGCAGCATGCAGGCAGCCGGAGAGGAGCGCGGCCGCCAGGAGCGAGAGCAACAGGAGGGCGGAAGTCCGCCTCACCTACCACCAGCGCCTGGCCATGTTCGCACGCCCACGTAAAGATGTTCGGTCATCAGCGCGGAAGATTATAGGGGGTGCGCCTTGCGAGATGTTTAACGCTGTGTTGCGCTCCTGTTACGATGCGGCAACACTCCATCTTCAGCACGGAGAGGAAAACATGATCGGTCTAGAGGATATAGAGGTCGCGCGGAGGCGTTTGCAGGGAGTGGCGCTCCGCACGCCCCTCGTGCCCTGTCCGGGTAGCGGGGAGGGTAGGGCACTCTACCTCAAGGCGGAGAGCCTGCAGCCGACCGGCGCCTTCAAACTGCGCGGCGCGTACAACAAGATCTCCTCCCTCTCCTCCGAGGAGCAGGGTCGTGGGGTGGTGGCCCACTCGAGCGGGAACCACGCCAGGGCCGTGGCCTACGCGGCGCGTGAGCTGAACACGAGGGCTGTCATCGTCATGCCGCGCGGGGCGGCTCGCGTGAAGCTCGAGGCGACGGCGGCGCTCGAGGCCGAGATAGTTCTGGTCGGACCGGACAGCGCGGAGCGGACCCGCAAGGCGGAGGAGCTTGCGGAGGAGCACGGCTACGTTGCGGTGCCCCCGTACGACGATGAGGTCATCATGGCCGGCCAGGGCACCATCGGGCCGGAGATACTCGAGGACTTGCCCGACGTGGAGACCGTGCTTGTCCCCGTCAGTGGGGGCGGGCTTATCGGTGGTATCTCGGCGGCCATCAAGCTATCCCGTCCCGAGGTGCGTGTGATCGGGGTCGAGCCCGAGCTCGCGGCCGACGCCCGTGCCAGCTTGAAGGCCGGAAAGCTAGTCCAGTTCCCGGCGGATCAGGTCTCCCGCACGGTCGCGGACGGTCTGCGCGTGCAGAGGCTCGGCGAGGCGCCCTTCGAGCACATCAGCACCTTCGTCGACGACATAATCGCCGTCACGGAGGAGGAGATCCTCGAGGCCATGCGCCGCCTCGCGTTGCGGGCCAGGCTGGTCGCAGAGCCGAGCGGGGCCGTAACGTTCGCCGCCCACCTCTTCCACAGAAAAGAACTACCAGCCTCCCGCCTCACCGTAGCCGTGCTCAGCGGCGGCAACGTCGAACCAGACCTCCTCGCCAAAGTCCTCACCGGCCACACGCCGGAGGATAACTGAAATGCTGACAAGCGAGGCCCGAAGGGCCGAAGCGTGCTGACAAGGCGCCTGGCGAAGCCAGCGCCGTGCTGACTAGCGGAGCCCGACAGGGCGAAGCGTGCTGACTTGCTCCTTCAGCACGGCGTGGCCTCGACGGGGTCGCCGACGCTTACGGTCCCGAGTGCGTCGTGGATGAGGTTGCGTCCGAAAAAGACCTCGCCTTCTGACTTTCGGTAGGTCGCGAGCGTACGCAGCGGCTCCTTGCCTCGGGCGCCCGTTCTCTGGTCGACCGTGGTTATGGCACAGCGCGGGCACGCCTCGGCAACCCGGAAGGGTACTCTTCCTATCTTGATCCGGTCCCAGCCATCTTCGGCGTAGGGTCCGCAGCCCTCGAGGACGAAGTTTGGCCTGAAGCGGTTCATGGGCAGAGGGTCTTCCAGCCTGCTGTTGAGGTCTTCGAGCGAGGCCTCGGAGATCAGGAGGAACGCGAACCCGTCGGCGAAGCCGACCTGATCCCCACTCTGCGCAAACGAGGAGTCGACCAACCTCAGGTCGTCGTCGGGCTTGTGGACTAGCCGGCAAGGGAACTGCAGGAACTCGCTGAACCAGCTGTCGGCCTCCCCGCCAACGAGCGCGCCCCTGTTCGTGTCGCCAAAGACGCGCACGTCTATCAGGTTCTCGCTTTCCTCTTGGAGCGGTATCTCCAGGTCGGGCATACCTGGCGCGGCGACGGTCAGGTGTTCGGCGGAGAGATGGGTGGAGATCAGGGCCATCCGCGGATGGGCGCGCTGCGACATGAACTCTCCGGTCTCGTCGACGAGCATCCAGCGCCGGTCGTGGCGAAGACCCGTCGCGCACAACTCGGCGCTCTGCAAGGAGATCCCGGCGCAGGATTTGATCGGATATACGTACAACCCGCTCAGGGTTACGTTCTCAGCGAGATCCAACTCCTACTCTCCCTCCATTCTGCGCCCGATACGGGCGGCGAGGTCGGGCATGTAGCGTTCGAACATTATCTACTCGGCGCGAAGGTTCCGGGTTGGTTCGTGCAGGGCGACATCAGTACCATCATCTACCGTAACGCCAGCGGCTTCAAGTTCGCACCGCGCTTCAGGATTTGTCTGCAATCTCGGCCTGCAGGTGGGAGACCTCGCTCCTGACTGCGGTGACTGCTTCTTCGATGGGGACTACGTAGCTTTCTGAGCTGTGGCGGGTTTTGATCTCGACTCCCCCGTTCTCGAGGGAGCGGGGCGTCAGGGTCAGGCGTACGGGCACCCCGATCAGGTCAGCGTCCTTGAACTTGGCACCGAGGCTCTCGCGACGATCGTCATACAGCACCTCGACACCGGCGGAGACCAACGTATCGTAGAGACCGTCGGCCAACTCCCCTGCCCTGTCCGTGACGATGTGGACGTGGTAAGGAGCTACCGAGATGGGCCACACCAGCCCGTTCTCGTCGTGGTGCTCCTCCGCGATGCAGGCGAGTAGCCGCCCGAGCCCGATGCCGTAAGATCCCATAACTACGGGCTTTCTCCGCCCGTCCCCATCCAGGAAGCTCGCGCCGAAGGCCTCGCTGTAGCGCGTGCCAAGCTTGAAGATGTTCCCGACCTCGACCCCGCGCATGGCACGCATGGCGTTCTCGCACTCGGGGCAGGGCGAGCCGTCATTCGCCGCGGCTATGTCGGCGATGACGTCAGCCACGAAATCCCTGCCGTAGTTCACGTTCAGGAAATGAAACCCCTCCTCGTTGGCGCCGGCGACGAGGTTGGGGGAGGCCGGTATCGCATCGTCGACTACTACGAGCGCCCCCTCCACCCCGAGCGGAGAGCCGTATCCAGGCTCGGCACCGACGGCCCTGACCTCCTCATACAGCGCGGGTCTCAGCCCGCTCGCCCCGACCGCGTTCGCCAGTTTGGTCTCGTTGAGCTCCGTGTCGCCACGCACGACCGCGAAGACGAACCGCTCGGAGCCATCGATCGTGGCGACGGCGAAGAGAGCCTTTGCCGTACCGGATGCGGGAATCTCCAGAGCGCGGGCCAGGGCCTCGATCGTGTTGGCGCCGGGGGTGGCGACCTTCTCCACGGGCCCCTGCTCCCCGGCTTCGGTGATAGGTTTGCAGAACCTTGCCACCTGACGGTTTGCTTTGTAGCCGCAGCTGTCGCAGATGAGGATGGTGTCCTCTCCCACAGGAGTCAGGTACATGAACTCGTGGGCCATGCTCCCGCCCATAATGCCCACGTCCGCGCCGACCGCTAACGCCGGTAATCCGCACCGGGCGAAGATACTGAAGTAGGCGTCGTAGAGCGTTCCGTACTGCCTGTCCAGGCCAGCCTCGTCCCTGTCGAGGCTGTAGGCGTCCTTCATGGTGAATTCGCGGGCCCGGATCAGGCCAGCCCTGGGACGCGGATCGTCGCGGAACTTGGTCTGGATCTGGTAAACGAGCCTCGGCAATTTCTGGTAAGAGTCCACTTCACTCGCGGCAAGGCCGGCGACGATCTCCTCGTGGGTCATCGCCAGAACCATCTCCCTGTTCCTGCGATCACGGAGCCTCACCAGTTCCTGCCCCGTCGTACTGTAACGGCCGGATCTCTCCCACGCATCGGAGGGCTGTACGACAGGCATCGACACCTCCTGTCCGCCCGCCGCGTCCATCTCCTCCCGCAAGATCCTCTCGACCTTGCCGATAGACCTCTTCGCCAGCGGCAGGTAAGAGAAGATCCCCGCCGCCAGCTGCCTTATGAACCCGGCCCGGAGCAAGAGCCCGTGGCTGGCAACCTCCACCCCCGAAGGCGCCTCGCGCAACGTCGAACCGAATATTGTGCTCATACGCATGACAGCTAAGTCGCCAAATACGGCGTCGTGCCGTAGTGGGTGAGGCCAGTCGGACTGGCCGTCTTTTCGCCCAGTTCCATGCGCAGCCGGTCTTGCGTGCCTTCAAAGCCGAGCCCTTGCAAGAGGGCGTGCGCCTGGCATTCGGCCGGACCAGGTACTGTAACCTGGACAGGAGCTTCCCCGGTCGCCGGGAGAGCATGGGTGAGCAGAAGTCTGGCCACATCGGATGTCGAGGCCAGGAAGGGGCCGATGCGCGTCGCGCGGCCCCTGGTGGTCTGGATCAGATAGCCCTTGATCCGACCCGTCGCGTCGCGGGCTATGAGGCCACGCCCAGGATGAAGTCTCAGGGTGGCGAAGAGAAGCGCAGAACGGTCTCCCCCAAAGCTCCAGTGGTCCACGCCGTAGAGCTCGGGTAGGTCCCCGAACGCGAGCGTAGAGATCCTGTGTCCACCGGGCCGCGCCGGCACGCGAATCTTTCGGGCTCCTTCCTCCAGCCGGTACACGGTGCGCGGCGTTACCTCCTCGAAACCGAGAGCGCGGTAGAGGCCCTCCGCCCGCAGGGTCGAGTAGAGCCTGACCGTCTTCGCGCCCCGGCTTCTGAGGTAGGTTACGGCCCACGAGGAGAGCAGGGCGCCGAGGCCGAGGCCCCTGTACCCGTCGCGGACCGCGAGGTGGCAGAGAATGCCGATGTCTCCGAGAGGCACCGCACCGACCATCCCTGCCAGGTCGCCGCCGGGTGCTTCGGCCACCGCCCAGCGGGCGTTGCGCACACCACGCAAGAGGTCGAAGGCGCTGGGGTCAGCCGACCATCGTACGACGTTCCTTAGTTCCAGGATGCGCTCGAGGTCGGTGTCGTTCATCTGCCTGACACAAACGCCAGGGAAGGTCACGGTCCGTAGATCGTTCCGGTCGGTAGTTTTGTCTGCTGCGGTGTCTTTTCTTGCGCTGAATGCCAGCAAGGTTTTCCCTCGATCTCTCAATTCATGTGTGGAGACTCTTCCGCGCAAAAGGTTTCTACAGAAACCGTAGAGACGCGGATGCCCCGAGCGCGCCCCCTCTAGAGGGACGGTCGGGGCAGGGACGGTCGAGGGAGCCGTCCTGCAAAGGAGCTCGCGGTAAGCGTTATGTGATGCCGTTCCACGTCGACCATGCTACACCAGATGGCACCTTTTGGATAGCGTCTATGCGAACCGCGTGACCCCATCCAGTATCCGGTCTATCTCGGAGATCATGTCCGCGGAGAGCTCTACCCCCGAAGCGCCAGCGTTGTCGTCGACCTGCTCTGGCCTGGAGGCGCCGATAATCGCGCTGCTCACGTTCTCCTGGCGCAATACCCAGGCGAGGGCTAGCTGAGGCAGGCTGAGGCCCGCTTCGGACGCGACGGAGCGCAGACCGTCCACACCCGAGAGCACTTCCTCGTTCATGAGCTGCTGCATAAAGCGGTTGTTTTCGGGGTCGGCCGCGCGGGTGCCCTCCTCGGGGGCGTCGCCGGGACGGTATTTCCCGGTGAGTACGCCCTGGGCGAGCGGGGAGAAGACCACCTGGCCGACGCCTTCACGCTCGCAAAGGGGTATGACTTCGCCCTCGATGCGGCGTTGGATCATGTTGTACTGCGGCTGGTTGGAGACGATGCGGTCCAGGTTCATCTCCCCGGCGATCCTCATGGCGTCGGAGATCTGATCGGCCGTCCACTCCGAGACGCCGATATACAGCACTTTCCCCTGTCGCACCAGGTCGTCGAGCGCCCTGAGGGTCTCCTCGGGAGGGGTGTTCTCATCGTAGCGGTGGCACTGGTAGAGGTCGACGTAATCGACGCCGAGCCGCTCTAGCGACGCGTGGCACTGCTCGGTTATGTGCTTGCGCGAGAGGCCCCTGTCGTTCGGTCCATCGCCCATCGGGAAGTACACCTTGGTCGCCAGAAAGAAGGAGTCGCGATCGAAATCCTTCAAGGCTCGGCCCACGATCTCCTCGGCCGCGCCCCGCATATATACGTTGGCCGTGTCGAAGAAGTTGATACCGATCTCGTACGCCCTGGCTATGCAGGCCGCCGCCTGCTCTTCTGCGACGCTACCGCCGTAAGTCAGCCAGCTACCCAGGGAGATCTCACTGACCTTAACCCCACTGTCACCCAATCGCCTGTACTCCACCAAAACCTCCACCCTGTAGTGAACGAAATGCTAATGTTACACGCTGCACAGCGCTGTAACCGGCCTTGCTTACTGATTTGTTGTCGGTTAAGAGCATCTTTATTGCAAGAACGGACTATTTTGTTACAATGCTCCCACCATATTCGACCCACGAAGAAGGAGCGGCAGAGAAGGTGCGAGCGACGTTACAGCCCGGCTTGACAAACAGGCTGACGAAGTATCTCAGGACCACGCAGCAGCTCATCGAGGAGGGCCGTGACGCGGTCTCCAGCAAGGAGCTCGGCGACTTCACCGGCATCAACCCCGTACAGGTACGCAGGGACCTGAACGCCATAGGCTTCTCGGGCACCCGTGGGGTCGGCTACCAGGCCTACGACCTCGTTGAGGCCGTTAGAAACATCCTTGGTCTCAGGCAGACTTACAACATCGCGCTGGTCGGCGCGGGCAACCTCGGTAGCGCCATTGCGGCGAGCACCATCCTCCCCAAGAGGGGTTTCGTGATCCACGACGTCTTCGACGACAACCCGGAGAAGATAGGACGC
>Ga0126311_10000241_pt1 | contig 26931 bp, 29 predicted proteins | sample Plot61_FD_92539 | JGI IMG/M metagenome (GOLD analysis project Ga0126311, IMG submission 92539) | Serpentine soil microbial communities from UC McLaughlin Reserve, CA, USA - Plot61 | ecosystem: Environmental > Terrestrial > Soil > Grasslands | place: USA: UC McLaughlin Reserve, Lake County... | reverse complement strand
GTGGTAGGGCGCGACGAGCGCCTTCACGTCCTCGGGGTCCAGCTGCTCGGAGCGCGCGGTCGAACCGACGAGGTCGACGAAGATCGCTGTGATCACCTTGCGCTCCTCGCTCGGGGGCGCAGGCGGCGGCGCTGCGACCATCGCGGTGCCACACCCGAGGCAGAATTTCGCCTGCGGCGGATTGTCGGTTCCGCACTCGATGCAGAACGGCATGGGTAAAGCGTACGGCTAGGACTGCCGCGGTTCTAGCCGAAGGGCGTGATCACGAGCCGCCCGGCTGGTGCCCGCGGGCGCGGCGGCAATGATCATCGCGGCGTCGCTGGCGGCTCTGCGGGCCGCCGCCGTGCCGGCGTGGGCAACGTGGCTCGGAGTCGCCTGGGGAACGTCTCGCTCGTGTCGATCGCCTTCTTCCCGCAATTGGCGATCGCGATCTGGATCCTCGCCGCCAGCGTGCTCCTGTTCCTTCGCGGCGCCCGGACACGCCCCGCATAACGGCAACGGTTCGAGGGCCCGGGCGAGCGGATCCGGCCAACGATCAAGCGTCCTGGCCCCGTCGCACGGCCCCGCTCTAGCCAGGACCGTGGAGGCGTGCGTCGGCGCCGGCCAGGCGCGCCGCTAACGCGACCTGGGGTCGAGCCTCTCCACGTAGTCGCCGGCTTCACCGGTCTTTCGCACGAGCCAGTAACGCTCGTTCTTGGTGATCAGCGTCTCGACTTCGGGTGTGAAATGGAGTGGCAGAACGACGAATTGCTTCGGATCGGCCCGAACCGCCGTGTACTGCGCATGCGTGAGCGTGACGCGAAAGGTGCAGTCGGCGTTCGCGCACTCGCAGAGGTACTGGTGCGTCCTCTCCTCGTCCGCGCCAAGATGCGTAGCGGTGTCGTCGACGCGTTCGTTCACTTCGCGAAACAACGTCTCGTTCTCGGCCATCCGCCGCTCACGCTCGTCCACGCGACAACCCTAGCCGTCGTTCGCGTTTCCCTCGCGGCCGAGAGGGCTTTTCGGGGCGCAGCGCGTTTGGCATTTTTCCACAGCGGGATGTAGCGTCGATGGGAAGCGGCACCGGGCCGAACGTGGGCATGCTCAGGATCCTGTACGCCACTGCAGCGACCGCGCTGGACAAGCTGCGGGACGACGAGACGGTGAGCGAGACGCTCGTCGCAGACCTGGAGGCGGTCGTCGAAGGATCGTTGGGTGAGCTGGAGCGGATCGCCCAGGTTCAGTCGCCTGAGCGCCACCGACGGTCGCATCCCTGACTAACCCGGAGGTCGACCGGCGGACGGAGGTCGAACCGTCGCTGCCAGAGCGGGGACGAGCGGTCGCGCCTTCGTAGGCGAGGTATTCGTCCCGAGTGCCTGCTCGAGCGTCCCTGCTCTCGAGGCTCGCCATAGGGATCAGCGCCGGGGCGTAGCAGCGCCCGCCACTCGCTGGAGAGTCGTTCAGCGGTCGAGAACGGCTGCGAGCAGCGCGAGAGCGAATGGCGTACCCGCTACGAGGATCGACCCCAGAGCGGGCGCGAGGAACTCGAGCGGTCGCACACGCGTCGGGGCCTCACGTCGCTCGACCGGCGCGGCCCAGAGCGGACGTGCCGCCATCAACTGCCGTGCACGTTCAGCGAGGTCTGGACAGACAAGCGCCAGCTCGGGCGAGATCGGTTCGTTCAGCGGCGGATAAATCGACGACATGTTGCCCTCCTTGTGTGGCGAGGATCCCGCGTGGGCGATCGAAGCGCATCACCCGTTCGAGGGATCAGGAGGGCGTGGGCGGCGCGCCCGTCCGCGGCTCGGTCAGCGGGGCACTGCGACAAAGCTGACCGGCCGCGGAGCCGGACAGCTGACGCTCCACGTCGCCGCCAGGCGGCTGCCCGTGGCCTCTCAGCAGGCTCCCTGGCGTCTGAGCCACAGAGAGTGTCACCGCCAAGCCTCCACAGAGACGGCCCCTGGCCTCGTCAGCCTGTCGCCACCGGGCCTAGCACTCGGCTCAGTTCCGGCTTCAGCAGCGCGGTCGGCTGTGGGTGCGGTTTGGAGGTAGCCGATTTCCTGGGCGTGGATGTCGGCGAGTCTGAGGACGCCTCCAGCACGAGCAGCACCGGCGGCTGGTCGGCGCCCGGCGTTTGGGCGCCCGGCGGGTGTTCTTCCGCAACCCCTCGGCCATGCTGGTACGCGGAATAGGCGTTGATCGCTTCTAGGTCGTGTCGGCGAGTCCCGGGAAAGGAGTGCGACAGGAAGGCATACCAATCAAGCCCGGTCGGAACGTCCTTGAGGCCGGTCACGGCGGGTGCCACCCGATCGGGAGCCCCGACGAGACGAAGCCGCTTCAGCCGGCGCGGATCGAACGCCCCGTGCCTTCGCGACGCCTCGACCGTGCCACTCATGCCTGCGTCTGCTCGCTCTTGCGCCTCGCGACCGTCCGCGGGTTCAGCCTCTGCGCCCAGCCCCGCCGCTCCGGCAGTCGCTCGCCGACTTTCTCGTTCAGCACTCTCTGCGCGCGCTTCTCGGCGACAGCGTTACCCTCGTAGGACTCTGAGTTCGGACTCATCTCGTGCTCCTCTCTCGAATTGCGGCAAGAGCACCCGGACGGGCTCTCTCGGCACTCAGGCCTGGTCTGGCAGTCGGAGAGGAGTTTCGGAGCCTCGACGGCTTCCGCGCTAGGTCTATGCGCGGAGCCACCATACATGAAATTTGTGCGGAGTGCTACAAATGCCCGGGTACGCCGAGCGTCGCGAAGCGGCGGCACCAAGGTCACGAGCGGCAAGGTCGTTGCGCACAGCGACGGCGTACCCGCCCTCGTTTAGCCCGACGCACTCCGCGTCATCAAGGCCGGCGCCGCCGGGCCCTCTCATGCGTACGTGCTACTAGTCGCACTGTCAGCGTCGGGCCCGGCTGGCGAGCCGACCGCCCGGGCCGGCTGGTCGGCCGGGTAGCACACGCCGATCGGCTCTGATCGAGGGCAAAGTGGGTAGGCTGGAGACTCAGGCCACGGCGAGCAGTCGTAGCGGACGCCGAAGCCAGTCCATCGGTAGTCGCCGGCTCCTCTACTCGTTGCGACCGCTTTTCGGTCCAGAGACAGGACATCTGATGGGGAACCACGAGGCGCCGAGGGATTCGCTCGACCTCTTCCTGCGTGATGCAGGGCGCAGCCCGCTCTTGACGGCCGCCCAGGAGGTGAAGCTGACGAAGCTGGTCGAACGTGGCGACGCGGGCGCAAAGCAGACAATGATCGAATCGAACCTTCGCCTGGTCGTCTCGATCGCCAAGAACTACCGCCACCAGGGCCTCCCCTTCCTCGACCTGATTCAAGAAGGAACGCTGGGCCTCATGCGTGCGGTCGACAAGTTCGACTGGCGCCGGGGCTACAAGTTCTCGACCTATGCGACCTGGTGGATCAGCCAAGCGGTAGCGCGCGGGCTTGCGGACAAGGCCCGCACGATTCGAATGCCGGTGCACATGGTCGAGCGGAGACAGCATCTCGACCGCGCGGAGCGCATGCTTTCGGTGGAGCTCGGGCGGGAGCCGACATTGCAGGAGGTGGCCGAGAGAGCAGGCCTCTCGCTGCCGGAGGCGCTCGCGGTGGAGGCGGCCGCCCGGACCTCGACCAGTCTCGATCAGCCGCTCATCGCGGAGGAAAGTGCCCTCTTCGGAGACATGATTGCCGGCGACGGCCCTCTGCCTGAGGAAAGAGTCGACAGCAATTTCCGCTCCGACGCGCTCGCAGAGGCCCTAACGATGCTCGGCGAGCGCGAGCACAGCGTGATCGCGCTCCGCTTCGGCCTCAACGGCGCCGAGCCGACGACGCTGACCGAGATCGGCCGTCGGCTCGGGTTTTCGCGAGAGCGGGCGCGCCAACTCGAGAAAAACGCTCTCGAGCAGCTTGCTCAGCTGAAAGAGATGCAGCCGCTGGCCAACCAGCGCGAGCAGTAGAAGGTCGGGGTGCTCTCTTCTCTGCCACCGCGACGATTTCGCGGCAGGCGCGACTAGGTCCGGGGAGACCTACGTTCCTGCGGCGAACGCGCCGCTTCTGAGGTAAAAGCGCGCTCAGGACCGCGCCCGGCGCCGCAGGTCGGGCGCGATTTCGACGCGCCCCCGCGCAAAGGCGTCGACCCGTCCCCAGCGCCCGGGAATGTCGAGCAGCGCCAGGAGCCCGATGTTCTCGGCCAGCGCAGGATCGACGATGAGGTGGTCCCCTTGTGGCTCGAGGCCAAGCATCGTGCGGAGGAGGAGCAGTGGTGTGCCGGTCGACCAGGCCTGCGGGCTGCACGCCGTGGGGTACTGGACCGGATACTTCGTCACGCCCCGCTCGTAACCGCCGAACGCCTCCGGCAGCCTTCCATCGAAGTACTCGGCCGCGTCGAGGATTCCGGCAGCGATTACGGCGGCCTCTTCCTTGAAGCCATAGCGGCGCAAGCCCCAGGCGATGAACGAGCAGTCGAAGGGCCAGACCGTGCCGACGTGGTACCCGATCGGGTTGTAGCGACCCTCGCCCTCTGCCAGTGTGCGCACGCCCCAGCCGGAGAAGAGCCTCGGTCCCATGAGGTGCCGGGCGACGCTCTTCGCCTTCGACTTGTCCACGATGCCACTCCACAGCAGATGGCCGTTGTTCGAGGCCAGAGCGTCGATCTGCTTTCCCTCGTTGTCGAGGCCCAGCGCGAAATACTCGCCGTCCTCGACCCAGAAGTCGCGATTGAAACGTCGCTTGAGGTCGGCCGCCTGCCGCTCCAGGCCGTCGGCGAACGCGGGATCCTTCCAGATCTCTCGTGCAAGGCGTGCGCCGCGCACCTTCGCGTCGTAGGCGTAGCCCTGGAGCTCGCAGGTCGCACGCGGGAAGCCGGGGATGCGGCCGTCGCGGTAGGAGATCGAGTCCCAGGAGTCCTTCCAGCACTGGTTCTCGAGGCCGGTGTCCTCGTTACGGCGCTGGTACGACACGTACCCGTTGTCCATCAGGTCGGCGTAGTCGTCGATCCAGGCGAGCGCCGCCCTGGCCTCGCGTTCAAAGGCGCGAACGAGCCGCCGGTCGCCTGTCCAGCGCTCGTACTCGTCGAGCAGCACGACGTACAGCGGCGTGGCGTCTGCGGCACCGTAGTAAGGGGAGTGCGGTCGCTCCTCGAACGCGGTCATCTCGCCGTATCGCGCCTCGTGGAGGATTCGGCCTGGATCCTCGTCACGAAAGTCGTCGACGCGACTCCCCTGCCAGTCCCCAAGGACCTGGATGGTTGTTGCCGCCAGCTCCGGCGTGAACGGCAGCGCCTGCAGGCTCGTGAAGATGCTGTCGCGGCCGAACAGGGTCATAAACCACGGCAGGCCCGCAGCGGGAAGGCTCCGCCCTCCGGCGATCGGCGGAGAAAAACGGAGCGCAGCGAGGTCGACGAGGCTGCGTCGATAGGTCGCTTTTAGGGAGTCCGAGTCGGATTCGAGGCGCGGTGCTGCGCTGAGCCAGTGATCGAGGCCGCGCTCCATGTTTGGTTGTGGCTTCCGCTGGCCTCGCTGGTACTTCGGGCGCGTGTAGGTTCCGCCCGCTCCCGACGCGGTGACGACCTCGAGATCCGTCGTCCACTCACCCTGAGGCTCAAGGTGAACCGCAAAACTCAAGCCCTTCTCGTCCAGCTTGGCGGGTGCGGTCGCCGAGATCACGGTTCGGCGCCCGTACGACCCGCGGTCATACGACAGCAGGAGGCGGCCCTTCCGGACCTCCGTCGAGTAGCGCCCCTTCTTCTTGAGCGCATCCTTGACCTCGAACAGGTCGGCGAAATCACTTGCGGCGTCGATTCGCACCTTGAGGTCGACTGCCTTGTCGTCGTGATTCAGGATCGTGAGCTCTTCGTGGAACCCGTCGCCGACCGCGCGCCGGCGAATGACCGAGGTCTTGGCGTCGACATAGACCGTTCCGGTGCCCGGCACAAGGAAGAAGCGCGATTCGAAGTACTGGAGGTCGTCGACCGAGAGCGGATTCAGCCGCTCGCCGTCCACGGTCAGGATCCACGTCGAAAGGAAGCGGCTGTCGAATGAGAAGAGGCCGGTCGGATCCGTCAGCGACGCCTCGATGTCGCCGCGCGCGTCGCTGACCACGAAGGTGTTGCCGTCGAGGATCTGAACGAGCCCGTTCACGACCGTTTCCTTCCGTTCGGCGGCCCTGGGAAAAGGCGTTGAAAGAGCACGAGCAGCTGCGAATCGCCCTCGATAGCGACCAGGCCCCGAAGCACGGACGCAGTTGCGTTCGCTTTCCCGGTGACGATCCGTTCGAAGAGCGCCTGGTCCATACGGACGACACAGTCGGCCTTCGCGTTGGCGTGCGACACGGTCACGTCGCCCTTCTTGATCGTGACGAGCCAGCGGAGCCTGCGCTTCCCGTCCGAGAGGTCGATTCGCAAGATTCCCGTTGCTTTCTCGAGCAGCGGCTCGTGGCCGCGCGCGTCTAGTTCTTCGAAAAACTCTGTTGTTCGGTCCGTCATAGGGCTCCCCGCTGTCGGTCGCTCAATGGAAGCGCCGTGCCGCCGAGATGCATCACCCCGACCGTATGAATCGTGACCGTCTGGCGCGGCGACGCACCGGGACTCCGACGTTTTTCGGACGGGCGGGTCACCCCGACCCCCTCCCTCACCCGGCCCTTGCGTACGTCGAGCTGCTGCTCTTGCGCCGGCTCCTGGCGGTGAGGCTCGAGGTCGCTCCGCAACGTCGAGGGTCAGCCAGCCTTGGAGGACATCGGCCTCCTCAACGGCTTCCCCTCGAGCACCTCGAACGCACGCCAGGGCACACCGGTGCCCGCATCGACGCGCTGATCCGAGCCGCTGATTGGGCACAAACGGGCACAAATCACGCGGTGGAACTGGAGGCGGTGCCGCTGGATCCCAGTCGGGACGGGCGGATTCGAACCGCCGGCCTCCTGCTCCCAAAGCAGGCGCGCTAACCAGGCTGCGCTACGTCCCGTTCGAGGCGATTGTACTCGGCGCGCCGCGCGATTTTCGCCGCGATTTCTGCAGGCAATTTCGCCGCGTTTTATTTCTTGTAACCCGGATTTGTGCAACTTCGTACATTTTTCGTCCGCAGCTTGTGCTTAGATTCCGGCCGACTCGTGGCCAGGCGAGTACGCACCGGGATGGCGGTCGTCGCGACCGCTTTGATCTTGGCGGGGGCTGCCGACGCGGCGACCTCCACCTCTATGACTCCGCCGGAGTCTTCGTTGCTGGCCGCGATGAACGAGGCGCGGCTGCTCCACGGCCTGAAGCCGTTGCGCTGCGACGCTCGCCTCGAGCGGGCGGCGCGGCGCCACAGCTCGAAGATGCTCCGCACCGGCACGTTCTTCCACGGTGCCTTCTCCGCCAGGATTCGCCGTGTCGGCGTCCGCGCTCCGCGCGTCGGCGAGAACCTCGCGTGGAGCCAGGGCTCGCTCGAGCAGGCTCGAGCGATCGTCGGGCAATGGCTCGCGAGCCCGCCGCACCGCGCGAACCTCCTCCGCCCGGGCTACCGCCTCGTCGGCGTCGGCGCCCTGCGAGGCCGCTTCGGCGGCTACCGGAACACGCTGTTGGTGACGACCGACTTCGCCGGCCGCTAGGCAGCCGGGGGGTCGAGCAGCTCGCGGAGCTCCGCGAGCTTCTCGCGGCGCAGATCTTCGCGCTCGCCACGGTCGACCCGCGTGATCAGGTCACGCACGAGCGGCGCGAGCTCGACCGGGTTGAACGGCTTCGTCACGTAGTCGATGCCGCCGAGGTCGAGGCCGCGAGCGCGATCGCGCGCCTCGGCGCGCGCCGTCAGGAAGACGATCGGGATCGAGCCGGTGCGCTCCCCGTCGATCAGCTCCTCGGCTACCTGCCAGCCGTCGAGGCCGGGCATCATCACGTCGAGCAGCACGACGTCGGGCTCGTCGTTGCGTGCCTTCTCGAGCCCGGTTGGACCGTCGCTCGCCTCGAGCACCTCCATCCCCTCCGCCTCGAGGTTGACGCGGCAGAGGAGGCGGATCGGAGCCTCGTCGTCGATTACCAGCACCCTCGTCATCGGTCCTCTTTCGACGCTGGCCGGCTATACCCGTTTCGGCGCCGGCTCACTCGCGCTCGCTCAGGACGCGTTGCGCCGACAGCGGCAGCGAGAACGAGAAGCTGGAGCCCTCGCCCTCCCGCGACTCGAGCCAGATGCGGCCGCGCATCGCCTCGAGCAGCTCCTTCGCGATGAACAGGCCGAGGCCGGTGCCGCCGCTCGCGAGGTCGCGACCGGCGTTCTCGGCGCGGTAGAACTTCGCGAAGATCCGGCCCTGCTCCGACTGCGGGATGCCGATGCCCTCGTCGTCGACCCTCACCTCGATGGTCTCGTCACGCCGCTGTGCCGAAACCGTGACCGTGCCGCCGTCGGGCGAGTACTTGACGGCGTTCTCGACCAGGTCCATCACGATCTGGCGCAGCTTCTCGCGGTCGGCGTCGACGGACAACGGCTCGGGCGGCAGGTCGAGCACCAGCTCGTGCCCGTCGAGCACGAGCGACTGGTTCGCCGCCGAGACGACCTCGCGCACCACCGCGCTGACGTCGGTCGGCGCGAGCTGCACCTGGAGGTCGCCCGAGTCGAGGCGCGCGACCGCGAGCAGCCGGTCGACGATGGCCGTCAGGCGGCCAGCCTCCGACGCGATGTAGCCGAGGAACGTCGCGCGCTCCTCCTCGCCGAAGAGGACGTCGTCGCGCATCAGCGTCTCGGCGAATCCGTAGATCGACGTCAACGGCGAGCGCAGCTCCCGCGAGACGTTGGAGACGAACTCCGACTTCATCTGCTCGACCACGCGCTCGGCCGAGATGTCGCGGAAAGCGAAGATGCGCCCGGCGATCGCGCCGACCGGGTCGCGCATCACGGCCTCGGTGAGCGAGAGCCAGATGTCCTCGCCGCCGCGGCGGATGGAGACGAGCCGCTCGCCGGCGGGTGCATCTCCGGCCGATTCCAGGTCGCGCTGGAGGACCGCGGCCGGGGTGCGACCGAGCGCCTCCTCGGGTGGAACGCCGGTGATCCGCTCGGCGGCCGCGTTCCAGAGGACGACGGCGCCGTCGCGGTCGACGGCCACGATGCCGTCGGCGATGTTCGAGAGGATCGCGACGCTGCGCTCCTTCTCGAGCGCGACGTTCTGGTACAGCTCGGCGCTCGAGAGAGCGGCCGCTGCGTTGCCGGCGAACGCCGCGAGCGCCTCGATCTCCTCCTCGCGCCACGAGCGCGGGATCCGGCAGTACACGCAGAGGACCCCGTAGACGGCCTCTGGGCCGACCAGCGGGACGGCGACGCACGAGGCATAGCCGGCGGCGAGCATGGGGTCGGCCTGGAGCAGGCGCTGGTCCTCGCGCGCGTCGGGCACGGCGACCGGCGCGCGCGACTGCACGGCGTCGCCGGCGAGTCGTGCGGTCGAGGGCACGCGCGAGTCGAGCAGCGAGGCGGCCTCGTCCCCGACGCCCGCGTTGGCCACGAGGTCGTCACCGTCGAGCAGCCGGATGATCGCCGCGTCGGCGTCGAGCAGGGCAGGCGCGTGCCGCACGACTTCCTCGAGGACAGCCGAGGGCTCGAGCTCGGTCGCGAGCAGCGTGCCGCTGCGCGCGAGTTGCTGCGCGAGCCCGCGGGCGCGGCGCTCGGCCTCGAACAGCTCGCTGCGCTCGAGGGCGCCGCGGGCGGCCCCGGCGAGATTGCGAGCGAGCTCGAGATCGTCGTCGGTGAAGCGCCGCTCGTCGGCGAAGAAGACGAGCACGAGCGCACCCTCGTCGCTCCGGGGCGCCTCGACCGGCACCGCAAGCAGCGCGCGGTAGCCCGACTCCGCGCTGACTGCGCGCCACTCGTCGTCGAAGCGGTCGTCGTCGCCGAGGCTCGGAGACGCCAGCACGCGGCCGCCGCGCGCGCAGGTGCGCAGCGGTCCCGCAGGATCGCCGAGCCCGTCTTCGAGGAACTTCACGAGCAGCCCCGGAAGGTCGTGCAGGCCGGCGAGGCGCAGGTCGCCGTCTGCCGGCATCAACACCGCCGCGCTGCCGCCGCCAAGGGCGTCGGCCGCCGCCTGGGCGAGCGCGTCGAAGGTCTCCTTGCGCGAGATCGGCTCGCCGAGGACGGCCGCGATCCGGTAGAAGCCGCGCTGGATCCGGGCCTGTCGCGACCGCTCCGCGAAGCTCTCCGCGTTCCGCAGCGACAGCGCGGCGAGGTTGGCGAAGGTCTCGAGCAGCCCCGCGTCCCCCTGGGTGAAGCGCCGTTCCGCGTCGCGGGTGCCGACGCCGAGGATCCCCATCACCTCGCCCGACCAGCGCATCGGGGCGACGATCGCGCTGCGGAAACCCTCGTAGGCCGGATGCGGCACCGCCTCGGGCACGTTGACGTAGTCGGCCGAGAGGACCGGCCGGCCGCGGGCGATCGCGCGGCCGGCGAGGCCACGCTCGGCGGGAAACTCGAACCCGACGATGCCCTCGAGCAGGCCGTGGACGGCAGCGCAGCGGAGCATGCCGCGCTCGGAGTCGAGCAGGAAGCAGTCGACGGCCTCGGCCTCGAGCAGCGCCGCGACCTCGTCGACGAGGCGCTGCAGGACGGCGTCGAGCTCCAGCTCGCTCGTCACCGTCTGCGCCGCCTTGAGCAAGGCCGCCTGCTCGCCGAGCCGCCGCTCGTTCTCGTCGAGCAGCCTTGCCGTGTGCACCGCGAGGCCGATTTCGCGGGCGACGGCCTCCGCGAGCAGCACCTCCGTCGGCGCCCACGGGCCTGCTTGGGGCCGGTGGAGCGCGAGCACGCCGATCATGCGCTCGAAGACGATCACCGGCGTCGCCAGTGCGGACCGCGAGCCGAGCCGCGTCAAGGTCTCGACGTCCCCCAGCGACGGGTCGGCGAGCTCGGGCGCGCCGAGCACGTCGTTCACCACCACCGTTCGCCGCTCGCGCGCAGCGAGATTCGAGACCGGCAGCGACGACGCCGGTACGGCGATCGCCGTTAGCCCATCGGCCCACCATTCAGCGCGAACCGGCATCTCGTCGCCGTCCTCCCCGAGCCGCAGGAAGCAGCGCGAGGCGTCGATCGCGCGGCCGGTCTCGGTGACGGCGACACGAGTGACAGCCTCGAGATCGTGCACCGAGCGGACGCGCCTGGAGATCTTCGCGACCAGGCGTTCGCGGGCGAGAGCCTGGTCGAGCGCGGAGGCGGAGCGGGTTCGGTCGAGGGCGATCGCCGCCTCCCCGGCGAGGGCCTGGACGAGACGAAGCTCGTCGGTGGAGAACGCACGTCGCCGGGTGATCGTCGCGAGCACCAGCACGCCGATCACGCGCTCCTCGACGATCAGCGGGACGAACGCAGCGCTCTTTGCGCCAGAGGCCCGCGCCAGGCGCGGATTGATCAGCGAGGAGGCCTCGACGTCGAAGACCGACACCGGCGCGACGTCGAAGAAGGCGCTCGCGATCCCCGACGGCTCGTTGTGCAGGTGAACCCGCGTCTCGGGCCACCAGGCAACGTCCTCGCCACCGGTGCGCGCGAGCAGGCCGGCCGCCTCGTCCTCGTCCTGGGTGATGAGCGCGAGCGCGTTGAACTCCGTCTCGACGACCGCCTCGACCTCGTCGAGCAGCGCACGCGCGGCAGCGACCGGCTCCTGGATCCGGGCGAGCGAGTTGACGAGCCGCGCCACCGCATCGAGCTCGCGGTCGCGGACGCTGACGAGCTCCTCGGCTTGGCGTGCGCGCGTGCCGCTCGTGATCACGCCGGCCGGCTCGCTCCAGCGGCGCAGGAAGAGGAGCGCCGGCAGGAGCGCGATCACGATCGCGGCGAACGAAGGCCAGACGTGACCGCCGATCGGGTAGCGATCGTGCAGCACGACGGCGCCGATGATGGCCGCAGGGATCGCGATGCCCGGGAAAATCGCCGCGAGCGCGACGTCCGTCGTGCTGACGCGCCGTCGCTCGCGCCACAACGTCGGCGCGAGCGCAACCGCCACCAGCAGGTATGCGGCCGCAAGAACGAACAGCGGCAACGCGTTGAGGTAGACAGCCTGGTCTTCGGGGCGCACTGGGGAGACGGATGATACGGAGCGGTCCCGGCGGAGTCGATCCGACGAGGCCGTCGGATGTTCTCCGGTGGTCGCCAGAGGCGATATTCCGACTTGGAAAGATGGGCCGGACGGCCTATTGGAATCCGTGCGTGCGCGGGCTAGCTTCCTCGGTACTGGGCGATGCGAGCCGCGGTGCCCTGTACCTGGCCTTGCGGCCCGCGGCTAGCAATGGGGAGAGCCCGTCGCCACCACCCCCCGAGCGGCGGGCTCTTTCCGATTTCTATGGAGCTATCCCGCGGCCTCGGCGTTGCGCAGTCCGCGCAGAGCCCAGAGCGAGAAGCCGAGCACGAGCGCCAGCCCGATGCCGTACGCGAGTGCGACCTCGGTCGGGCTCCCTGAGATGAAGCCGCGCGCAGCCTCGACCATGCGGGTCACGGGGTTGACGGTCGCGATCGTGTGGATCCAGCCGCTCAGCAGCGCGAGCGGCACGTAGACGGGCGCGAAGAAGAGGACGATGAAGACCGGGAACTGCATCACGGGCCCGGCCTGCATCGTCCGCAGGCGCATCGCGACGCCCGCCGACCAGAGCACCGCCGCCGCGTTGAGGATCAGGGCGAGGGTGTAGAGGCCGACGAGATCGACGCCGTCACCGCCGACGTCCATCCCGACAGCCAGCGCGACGACGGTCAGGAACGCGCCCGTGATCAGCCAGCGACCGAGTGCGGCGAGCGCGTAGCCGAGCACGATCCCGGTGCGGTTCGGCGCCGCGAGCAGCAGCCGGCGGGCGAAGCCGCTCTCGAAGTCCCGCGCAATCCCGAAACCGGTGAAGACACCCCCGAAAGCCGCCGACTGCAGCAGGACGAAGACGAACTGGAACGCGGTGTAGCCGCTCGCGAAGTCGAAGCCCGGCACGTGCCTGATGTTCGACAGCCCGCCGGCGAACGCGGTGAAGAAGAAGAGGGGGAAGATCAGCGAGGGCAGGAGCAGCGACGGGTTCGTGATCACGTTGTGCAACGTCCGCCAGGCGACGCCGTGGGCGACGGCGAGACTCCTCATGAGCGGGCCATCCGCTCGCGCAGCGCCCAGCTCGAGAGCGCGAGCGCGACCACCGCGATCGCGCCCGCCAGGCCGAAGCCCAGCGCGAGCGCCTCCGCGTCCCAGCCGGTGATGATCAGGCTGCGGACGCACTCGAGCAGGTACGAGACCGGGTTGGCGGTGGCGAGGTCGCGGAACCACGTCGCCTCGATCAGGTTCCGCGGGATGTTCATCGACGAGATGAAGAGGAAGACGAAGAAGGCCGGAAAGAGGCTTTGCACCGCCTCGCCCGAGCCCGTGCGCAGGGCGGCGAACGCCCCGAGGGCGCCGAACGCGAGCCCGACGACCGTGGCGAACAGGAAGAGCACTAGCACGCCGCCCGTTCCCGCAGCCGGCCGGACGCCCACCGCGTAGCCCACGCTCAGATAGACCACAGTCTGGACGAGGCTCAAGACGACCACGCCGCCCAGCTGTCCGGCGAGCAGCGCGACGCCGCTCATCGGGGTCAGCGAGAGCCGGTTCAGGAAGCCGGTCTGGATGTCGCGCGCGAGGTCGGTGCCCGTGTTCATCGTCGCGAAGAGCGCGCCCTGGATGAACGGCACCGCCAGCGCGAACGCCACGAACGAGTCCGTCGGGAAGCCCGGCAGCTGCGTCTCCGCCTGCAGCCCGCCGGAGTTGACGGCGAGCAGCATCATCGGGAAGAGGAGCGGCGCAACCACGTTCGCCGGCTGGCGGACGGTCCGCACGACCGAGCGCAGGCCGAGCTGGTAGACCTGCTCGGCGAACGCGTTCAGGCGGGCTCCATCGCGAGTCCGGGCTGCTGCTCCTCCTCCTCGTCGCCCGCGCCTTCGAGCGAACGGCCGGTCTTGGCCAGGAAGACGTCGTCGAGCGACGGCTGGTGCAGCTGGATGTTGTCGGCCCGCACCCCGTCCGCGTCCAGCGCGCGCACCACCTCGAGCAGGCCGCCGTGGCCCTCGCGCAGGCGCACCGCGACCCCCTTCGTCGAGCCGACGCGTTCCCCGAAGCGGTCGAGGATTGCAGCGGTCCGGTCGAGGTCGCCGGGCTCGGCCGGGATCGCCTCGATCGTCGGCCGCCCCACCTCGGCCTTGAGCGCGTTCGGCGTGCCCTCGGCCACGATCCGGCCGTGGTCGATGATCCCGACGCGGTCCGCGAGCACGTCGGCCTCCTCGAGGTACTGCGTCGTCAGGAAGACGGTCACGCCGTCCTCGCTCGCGAGCCGGCCGACCTCGGCCCAGAGCGCCGTGCGGCTCTGGACGTCGAGGCCGGTCGTCGGCTCGTCCAGGAACAGGATCTCCGGCCGGTGGACGAGCGCGAGCGCGAGATCGAGCCGCCGCTTCATGCCGCCGGAGTAGCCGCGCACCTTGCGGTCGGCGGCCTCGCGCAGGCCGACGCGGGCGAGCAGCTCGTCGGAGCGGCGCACCCGGTCGTCGCGCGGGATCGCCTGCAGCGTCGCCTGGAGGCGCAGGTGCTCGCGCCCGGTGAGCAGCGGGTCGAGCGCGGCCTCCTGCAGCGCGGCGCCGATATGGCGCCGTACCTGCGGCCCCTCACGGACGACGTCGAAGCCGGCGACGCGCGCGCTGCCGGAGGTCGGCGGCAGCAGGGTCGTCAACATGTGGACGGTCGTGCTCTTGCCCGCGCCGTTCGGTCCCAGGAAGCCGTAGATCTCGCCCGGCGACACCGCCAGGTCGATCCCGTCCACCGCGCGCGGGCCCTTCTTGAACTCGCGCACGAGCTGCTCCGCCTGGATCGTGGGCTCGGACACGACGCCGTAGCCTACCTAGACGCTTGAGGTTGTCAAATACCTAGCGCCTCAAGTATTATTGCGCTACGATGGCTGCAACGGCACCGGCACCGACCTCGGCCGCCCACGAGGCGCAGAAGCTCTTCTTCGAGATCGGGATGGTGCAGCGGGCGAAGGCGGGCATTGCGCTGAACGCGCTCGGCCTCGGCTTCGCGCAGGCGCACGCCCTGCGGATGCTCGACCCGGAGGAGGCGATGCCGATGAGCGCCCTCGCCGAGCGGCTCTTCTGCGACGCCTCGAACGTGACCGGGATCGCCGACCGGCTGGAGGCGCGGGGGCTCGTCGAGCGCCGCGCGTACGAGGGCGACCGCCGCGTGAAGGCGCTGACGCTGACGCACGCGGGCGTCGAGGTCCGCGACCGTGCGCTCGCGATCATGAGCGAGCCGCCCGAGGCGATCGCCGCGCTGCCCGCCGCCGATCAGCGGGCGCTGCGCGACATCCTCCGCCGGGCAGTCGAGCTGCTCTAGCGCTTCTTGATCCCCAGCTCGTCGCCCGGCTCGACCCTCTCGGCGAGCGTCTCGCGCGCGATCCAGTCCCGATGCGGCGCGAGCTCGCGCGGCAGCGTCAGGACGATGCGGTCGGTGATCTCGAGGCCCTCGTCCTTCCGCATCGTGTTGACGGCGTGGATCGCCTCGCGCGCGCGGCCCTCCAGCTCGAGCTCGGGGTCGAGCGCGAGCTCCAGGGCGACCGTCAGCCCGTCCTCGCCGGCGACGGCCCAGCCTTCCTTGCCGCGGCGCTCGACGAGCACCTCCTCGGGCCCCAGCTCATGGCCGTTCACGCGGAGCCGCCCGCCTTCGAGCTCCTCGAACTCCCCCGCCTCGAGCGCGGCCCGCACCGGCCCGAGCTCCTTGCCGAGCTTCGGCCCGAGCAGCGGGAGGTTCGGCTTGACGCGCAGCTCGGTCGCCTCGACCGGCCCGAACTCGACCTCCTTCACGCTCAGCTCCTCGGCGATCTCGTCCGCGGCCGCCCGTGCCGACTCCGCGCCCTGCACGATCAGGCGGCGCAGCGGCTGGCGCAGTTTCATCCCCGACTGCGCGCGGGCCTGGCGGCCGAGCTCCACCACGCGGCGGACCGCGGCCATCTGCTCGAGCAGCGGGTCGTCGGGGGCGCCGGTCTCCGGCCAACCCGCGAGATGAACCGATTCCGGTCCAGCGGGCACGAGGATCCGCCAGAGGTGGTCGGCCAGGAACGGCATCACCGGCGCGATCACGCACAGCGCCTGCACCGTCGACCACCACAGCGTCTCGAGCGCAGCCTCGTCACCGTCCCAGAAGCGGCGGCGCGAGCGGCGGATGTACCAGTTCGAGAGGTCCTCGACGAACGTCTCGACGGCAGCGGTCACGCCAGGGGTCCAGGAGCGGCCGTAGGCCGCCTCGGCCTCCGCGACCAGCTGGCCGGTGCGCGCGACGAGCCAGCGGTCGAGTGAGTGCTGCGACGTCGGTTTCGCGCCCCACTGCGGCTCCCAGACCGCGATGTTGGCGTAGGTCACGAGGAAGCCGACCGAGTTCCAGACCGTGAGCAGCCGCCGCTTGACCGCCTCCGCGGGCCCGAAGCCGAAGTTGACGTTCTGGCTCGGGTTCTGCGAGCAGAACTGCCAGCGAACGATGTCGGCGCCCATCCCCTCGAACGCCTCGTTCGCCTCGATCGCATTGCCCGTCGACTTGTGCATCTCGCGGCCGGTCTCGTCGTGCACGCGCTCGTACGTGAGCACCGACCGGTAGGGCAGCCGGCCGACCATCGTCATCGACATGACGCTGATCGAGTAGAACCAGAGCCGGATCTGCTCCCTGCTCTCCGAGACCCAGTTGGCGGGGAACCATCGCTCCCAGTACGCGTGGTCGGGCAGGTCGGCACCGGTCAGGCCGCTGGCCGCGCCCGTCCCGTAGCCCCCCGGGACCCAATCGGGGTTCTCCCAGCCGAGCGTCGAGAGCGGGACGATGCCGGCGTCGAGCCAGGCGTCGCCGACCTCGGGGATTCGCCGCACCTCCCGCTCGCAGGCCCGGCAGCGGATCGGCACCTCGTCGATCCACGGGCGGTGCAGCTCCTGCAGCTGGTCGAGCCCGCCGGTCGCGCGCTCCTCGAGCTCGGCGCGTGAGCCGATCACGTTCAGCTCGCCGCACTCGCACGGGTAGAAGGGCAGCGGCAGGCCGAAGTAGCGCTTCCGCGAGATGTTCCAGTCGCCCATGTTGCGCAGCCAGTCGTCCATGCGTTTCTTGTACTGCGGTGGCGTCCAGGCGACCTCGTCGTTCGCGTCGAGCAGCGGCTGCCGCAGGTCCTCGATGCGGATGAACCAGTCGTCGACGACCCGGAAGACGAGCGGCGTCTTGCAGCGCCAGCAGATCGGGTAGCGGTGGACGATCGTTCCCGCTTCGACGAGGCGGCCGCGACGCTCGAGCTCGTCGAGGACGGGCGCCACGACCTCGTCGGTCGAGAATCCCTCGAAGGCGCCGTAACCAGGGACGAAGCGACCGGACTCGTCGATCGGGGCGAGCACGGGCAAGTCGTGCACGCGCGAGAGCTCGAAGTCCTCGGCGCCCGCGCCCGGCGCGATGTGGACGATGCCCGTGCCCTCGCCGAGCGCCACCTCGTCCCATGGGATCACGCGGTGCACGACGCCTTCCTGGGCCGCCAGGTCGTCGAACGGCGCCTCGTACTCGAGGCCGACGAGCTCCTCGCCCTTCACGACGCGATCGTGGTCGCCGTCCCCCGCCAGGCGCCATTCGCCGTCCCGCAGCCCGTAATCCGCATCCGGCTTCACCGCCGCGGCGACGTTGGCCGGGAGCGTCCATGGCGTCGTGGTCCACACGACGAGCGCCTCGCCCTCGCGGTGCCTGAGCGGCAGGCGGACATAGAGCGACGGGTGCTCCAGCTCACGGTGGTTCTCCTCACCCGCTTGCTCGTGCTGCGAGAGCGAGGTGCCGCAGCGAGGGCACCACTGCGTCGAGCGGTGGCCCTTGTAGAGCCAGTCGCGCCGCCGGCACTCCTTCAGGAAGCGCCAGATGTACTCGATATTGGTGTCCGAGAACGTCAGGTAGTCGTTCCCCCAGTCCATCCACATGCCGAGGCGCTTCGACTGCCCGGTCATGACGGCGACGTAGCGCGCGACCCGCTCCTTGCAGCGCTCGGCGAACTCCGCGAGCCCGTACTCCTCGATCTCGCGCTTCGAGTTCAGCCCGAGCTCCTTCTCGACCTCGACCTCGACCCACAGGCCCTGGCAGTCGAAGCCGTTCTGGTAGCGCTCGTCGCACCCGCGCGCGGCGTTGTAGCGCTGGAAGACGTCCTTCAGCGCGCGGCCCCAGGCGTGGTGGACCCCCATCGGGTTGTTTGCGGTGATCGGCCCGTCGAGGAAGCTGAAGCGCGGCCTGCCGGCGTTCTGCTCTCGCAGCTTCCGGAAGGTCTCCTCGCGCTCCCACCGCTCGAGGATCTCGCGCTCCAGGGCGGGATGATCGGGAACCGGGGGCAACGGCTCGAACATCAGCCGATCGTACCGAGCGGGAACAATGGCCTCCCCCGCCGCGTTTGAGCTAGCCGAGACCTGAGGTAAGAAAGGACTTCCATGGCAGACAACGTCACCGAACAGACCTTCGAGCAGGAAGTGCTCCAGAGCGAGACGCCCGTGCTCGTCGACTTCTGGGCCGAGTGGTGTGGCCCGTGCCACGCGATCGCGCCCGTCCTCGACCAGATCGCGCAGGAGCGCGACGAGCTGAAGGTCGTGAAGCTGAACATCGACGAGCAGCCCGCCGTGGCGCAGCGCTACGGCGTGATGTCGATCCCGACGCTGATCCTCTTCAAGGATGGCGAGCCGCAGGCGGCTGCGGTCGGGGCGATGCCGAAGTCGATGCTCGAGCAGCGCCTCGGCCTCGCCGAAGCGGCTGCCTAGGCTTCCGCCTCTTCCTTCTCGGGATGCGGCGCGGGCGCCGCTGCGCGGTCCGGCGGCTCGTCCGGCAGGCTGAGCACCCGCATCCCGTGCACGTAGACGATGGCGCCGCCGAGCCAGCCGCCGGCGGTGAGGAAGACGAAGCCGACCACCGTCAGGATGAACGGCAGCGCCTCGACGGCGCCGTCGTTGTAGCCGGAGTGGCCGACGAGTGCGGCGATCAGGAAGAAGACCGTCGCCGTCAGCATCGAGCCCATGTGCCAGGTCGCCGTCCACCACATCGGGGAGCCCCACGTGATCGTCAGCCAGTCGGCGAAGCCAGTGAGCGCGGTGAGGCTCGTCGCGATCAGCCCGACGACGAGCGCGAGCCACCAGCCGTGCGCGGCCGACGTCTCGGCGATGCCGATCACACTGGCGAGGCCCATCACCGTGGCGGCCGTGTACGCGCCGATCGTCGCGTCCGTCAGCGGCGGGTGGATGGGGTGGCCCGGCAGGCCTCGCCAGAGGTAGCTCAGCTTCATGCGCGCCGATTGTACGACGCGCGAGCGGAGCCGGTTTGCCTAGGTCGTGCTGTCCGCCGTGTCGAGGTAGGCGAGGAAGGCTGCGTGCTTCTCGAGATACGCCTCCAGCTGTGACAAGCCGAGCTCGAGCCAGTGCTCGAGCCAGCTCTCGCCCAGCTCGTCCTCAACACGGTGAAGGCCGCGGTCGCTCATGCATTCATGATCGGGACGCAGCCGGACGGCCGCAATGAGCCGAACGGCCTAACTTACGCACCACCGCGGCCTATAGCCTCCGCGCGGTGCGCGGCTTCCTGCTGATCAACCCGCGCGCGGGGACCGAGAGCCCGCTTCCCGACGAGCTGCGCGACGCAGCGGGCGAGCGCGGGATCGACGCGCATGTGCTCGGCGAGGGCGAGGACGCAGCCGAGCTCGCGCGCGGCGCAGACACGGAGGCTCTTGGGGCCGCGGGCGGTGACGGCTCGGTCGCGAGCGTGGCCGCTGTGGCGATCGAGCGCGACCTGCCCTTCGTCGTCGTCCCGTACGGGACGCGGAACCACTTCGCCCGCGACCTCGGGCTCGACCGCGACGACCCGCTCGCGGCGCTCGCCGGCTTCGAGGGACGGGAACGGCGCGTCGACGTCGGACGGGCGGGCGACCGGCGCTTCCTGAACAACGTCTCGCTCGGGGCGTACGCCGCACTCGTGCACCGCCGCGAGCATCACCGCCGCCGCCGCGAGGCGCTGGCGGGAATCCGCGCGCTCTGGCTCAGCCTGCGCCGGCGGCCCGAGGTCTGGGCGACCGTCGACGGCGAGCCGCTGCGCGCCCGCGTCGCGCTCGTCGCGAACAACGCCTACGAGCTGAGCCTGTTCTCGATCGGCGAGCGGGAGCGGCTCGACGAGGCTCGCCTGCACCTCTACGTCGCGAACGGGCTACTGCCGCACGCGTGGGACGCGCGCAGCGGCGAACGCTTCCAGCTCGACGCGCCCGGCACACGGCTGCGCGTCGCAATCGACGGTGAGCCCACGGAGCTCGAGCCGCCGCTCGAGCTAGCGATCGAGCCTGGCGCGCTGCGCGTGCTGATGCCACGCGCCGAGGACTAGCGGCACGTTCTCGAACGCCAGCTCGTCCGCGCCTGGCAGCTCATCCGGCGCGAACCAGCGCAGATCGTCCACGTCGTCTGCCGGCTCGGGCTCACCGCTGACGACGCGCGCGGTCCAGTACAGGTTCAGCGTCGCCTCGGCGGTCGAGTCGCCGCCGTAGCGATCCATCCAGACGCCGAGGAAGTCGAGCGGCTCCACCTCGAGCCCCGTCTCCTCGCGCAGCTCCCGCCGCAGACCGTCGAGCGGATGCTCGCCGCCCTCGAGGAAGCCGCCGGGAATGTCCCAGCGCCCCTTGAACGGCTCGTGGGCACGGCGGGCGAGCAGCAGCCGGCCGTCGTCGCCCTCGACGAGCGCCCCGGCGGTCGCCTTCGAGCTCGCGTACGCGACGAACCCGCAGCTCGGGCACTCGACCCGCGAACCGTCGCCTGCCAGCCCCTCGCGACAGCGCGGGCACCAGCGCCAGCCCGTCAGCTCCCCCATGACCGCAACAATAGGAGCCCCTACCCGAGGAGGAGCACGATGCACGACAACCCGGAGCCGACGGAGGAGGAGCGGGAGCAGGCTCCCGAGCGAGTGCCCGAGGAGGACGCGATGAGCGGCCAGGGCCATGACGACCCGGAGGCGAAGGCCGATCCACAAGACGAGTCGGAGGTGCACGACGCCTAGGTTCGTCCCAGCGACGATCACCGAGCTCTCGCGCGTCCAGCTTCTCGCTAGGCTCCCGGGCGAGAAGCTCGGCGAGATCGCGCAGCACATGGAGCGGGAGGACGTCCCGCCGGGCCGCGCGGTCGTCCGCGAGGGCGACGATGCCGAGCGCTTCTACGTCGTGCTCTCCGGCTTGTTCGCCGTCAGCCAGGAGGACCTCGGCCCCCGCCGCGTGCTGCGACCGGGCGACTACTTCGGCGAGGTCGGCCTCGCGATGGACGTGCCGCGGACTGCTTCGGTGCGGGCACTGACGCCCGCCGTCGTCGCGAGCTGCGATCGCGCGGCCTTCGACAAGCTGCTGCGGCCGCTGTTCGCCGACGACTAACACTTGAAGGGGCGCGTGCGTCACGGTGCAGCAAGGCTCGCGACGTCTTCACTGCCCGCCGAGAACGGCATCCGACAGGTGCGGCCAAGCCTCGAGTGCCCAGGGGCCGAAGTCGAGGTCGCTCAGGCACGCGAGCGCGACGTCGGCCTCCGGGTCGATCCAGAGGAAGGTGCCGCTGCCGCCAAAGTGCCCGAACGTGTGCGGCGAATTGCGCGCGCCGGTCCAGTGCGGCTGCTTTGCGTTCCGCAGCTCGAAGCCGAGGCCCCAGTCGTTCGGCTCCATCCTGCCGATGTCCGGCAGCACGCCGACGAGCCCGGCGAACTGCACCGACGTCGCCTCCGCCAGCGTCTCGGCCGCGACGAGGCGCGGCCGCTGCAGCTCGGCCCCGAGGCGCAGCAGGTCGTCGAGGCTGCCGTGCAGCCCGGAGCCGGCGGAGCCGCGCAGCTCGGCGCGCAGCTCGAGCGGTCCCAGCACCGCCGCGCGCAGGTACTCGTCGAACGGCATCTCGGCCGCGGCCGCGACGACCTCGGCCAGCACCTCGAAGCCCGAGTTCGAGTACACGCGTCGCTTACCGGGCGGCGAGAGCGGCGCACGGCCGTCGAACGGAAGCCCCGACGCGTGTGCCAGCAGGTGACGCACCGTCGACCCCTCCGGGCCCGCCGGCTGGTCGAGGCCGACGATCCCCTCCTCGGCGGCGACGAGCGTCGCCAGCGCCGTTGCCAACTTCGTCACGGAGGCCCAGCGGAACACGCGGTCGCGCGATCCGTGCGTCGCGACCTCGGCGCCGCCGCGAAGCACGCCGGCGGCCGCGGTCTCGGCCGGCCAGCCCTCGATCTGCCGCAGAGCCTCCACGGCGGGCGATACTAGTGCGATGGAACGGCAGATCGTCCCTGCCGTCTCGCCGTTCGCGGAGGCGGCCGGCTACTCGCGGGCCGTCCGCGTCGGGCCGCACATCTGGGTGGCGGGGACCGCCCCGATCATGCCCGGCGACGGCGATCCGCCGACGGACGCATACGGCCAGACGCACCGCTGCCTGGAGATCGCGATCGCGGCGCTCGAGCAAGCGGGCGCGTCCGCGGCCGACGTCGTCCGCACGCGCGTGATGCTCATCGGCGCGGACGACTTTCCCGAGATCGCGCGCGCCCACGGCGAGGTTTTCCGTGACGTCCGTCCGGTCAACACGAGCTACGTCGTCGCCGCCCTGCTCGATCCCCGCTGGTTGCTGGAGATCGAGCTCGAAGCCTTCGTCCCCGCATGAAGCAGATCTATCCAGCCACCATCACGGGCAAGAGCTTCGCTCCCGGCGGCAGCGTGCTCGACCACAACTTCGGCGCGGGCGAGCCGTACACGCTCGGGGTCGAGGAGGAGTACATGCTGCTCGACGGCGAGACGCTGGACCTCGTCCAGCACGTCGAGGCCGTGCTCGAAGCGACGCAGGGCCACGAGCTCGAGCCGCGCGTCAACCCGGAGCTGATGCAGTCGGTGCTCGAGATCGCGACACCCGTCTGCCGTACGCCGGCGGACGTCGACCGCGAGCTACGCAGGCTGCGCACGTACGTGACCGACCTCGCGTCGCAGGAAGGGATGCGTGTCGGCTCATCCGGCACCCACCCGTTCAGCCTCTTCGAGCGGCAGCGCATCACGGCGCGCGACCGCTACCGGCACCTCGTCGACCAGCTGCAGTACATCGCGCGCCGCGAGCTGATCTTCGGGCTCCACATCCACGTCGCGGTGGACGACCCCGAGCGTGCGATCCAGGTCGTCAACGGGCTGCTCGCCCACCTCTCGCAGCTGCTCGCGCTGTCGGCGAGCTCGCCGTTCTGGCGCGGCGAGCTGACGGGTCTCGACTCCAGCCGTCAGATGGTCTTCGCGGCCTTCCCTCGCTCCGGGCCGCCGCCGCGCTTCAAGGACTACGCCGACTACGCAGAGGTCGTCGGCCAGCTCGAGAAGACGGGCTGCATCGCGGACTACACCCACATCTGGTGGGACATCCGCCTCCATCCACGCTTCGGCACCGTCGAGATTCGCGTCTGCGACGCCGTCACCCGGGTCGAGGACGCCGTCGCCCTGGCCGCCTACTGCCAGGCGCTCGTGAAGCTCTACTGCGAACGGCATGCCGTCGGGGCCGAGATCCCCTCGTACCACCGGATCCTGACGACCGAGAACAAGTGGTTGGCAGCCCGCTACGGCCTCGGGGCGCCGGTGATGGACCTCGCAACCGGTCGCCGCAATCGCCTGCCGGTCGCGCAGCTCGTACGCCGGACGCTGAAGGAGATCGAGCCGCACGCACGTGAGCTCGGGTCGGACCGGGAGCTCGAGGGGATCCGAGAGATCCTGGCGCGCGGGAACGGGAGCGACCGCCAGCGGCGCGTGTGGAACGCGAACCGCGACGTCGTCGAGGTCGTCCGCGAGATCGCGAACGTGACCGAGGCGGCCGCGGTTCCGGCGTAGACGTGTGAGTGCATGCTGCGCGCGCTGATCGTCGGGGCCCTCTCGCTCACGAGCCTCACCTCGGCCGCGCCACAGACCTCCGAGGGCGTCCCGATCGGCCGGTCCGTCCGCGGCCGACCGATCGTCGCCTTCGAGCGTGGCGACCGTTCGGCGCCGGTGACGCTCGTCATCGCCGTGATCCACGGCTCCGAGCCCGCCGGGCTTCGAGTGATCTCGCAGCTCCGGCACGTGGCGCTGCCGAGGGCTGTCCACCTGTGGCTCGTCCCGACGGCGAATCCCGACGGACTGGCGGCGGGGAAGCGGCAGAACGCGCACGGCGTCGACCTGAACCGGAATTGGCCCACGGCATGGGTGCACAACGGCGTCCCCTGGGACGGCTCCTACTCCGGGCCGCGACCAATGTCGGAGCCGGAGAACCGCGCGCTGAGGACCTTCATCCTGCGGATCAGGCCGGCCCTGACGATCTGGTATCACCAGCCGCTGGAGGTCGTCTACGGCTCCGATCCGCACGTCACGGTGCTGAAGCGGTACGCGCGGCTGAGCGGCCTCCCCTACCGCAAGCTCGCCGCACCGCCCGGAGCCGCGACCCGATGGCAGAGGCGTCACTTCCCGCGCGCGCCCGCTTTTGTGGTCGAGCTCGCCGCCGGCCCCACCTCGGCGGCGACCGCTCGTCGCCACGCTCGCACGGTGCTCGCGCTCGCAACCCGCGGAAGAGGCAGGTAACGCCTCCCGCCGGCGACGCCGCGGCCGTGCCGTAAGCTCGGCGCGTGCTGGAGGTGGGCGAGCAGTTCGCGGACGCGCGGGTCTGGATGGGGCCGCAGGAGCCGATCTCGCTGCGCGAGCTGGCGGGCGAGAAGCCGCTGCTCTTGCTCTTCTATCTCTTTGACTGGTCTGCGACCTGAACGAGCGAGATGGAGCTCCTGCGTGACAGGAGCACCGAGTTCGAGCAGGCGGGCGTGCAGGCGGCCGGGATCTCGCGCGACTCGCCGTGGACGCACATCGCGTGGATGCAGGCGCTCGACCTGAACTTCCCGCTGCTCTCGGACTGGAACGGCGATGCGGTGAGGGTGTTCGGCGTCGCGCACGAGTTCCGCGGCTTCCAGGACGTCGCAGAGCGGACGGCGTTTCTCGTCGACCGGAGCGGTACGGTCCGCGGCGCATGGCGGTACGAGGCGGCAGAGGTGCCGGACTTCGACGAGCTGCTCTCGGCCGCCCGGGCCTTGTAGCGCTTCTCGTCGCGCTCTACCTCGGCGCCGGCCTCCTGGCGATGGGGCCGAGGCTCGACGACGCCGGCTCGCGCTTCCTCGCGCGCGCGACGCCGATTCCCGGTGAGTCGGCGGCCGGCGACCACCTGCAGGCCGAATACCACCTCTGGCTCGTCGGCCACCAGCTTTCGCGTGGCCACGCACCGTGGCGCGACCCGTACACGTTCCGGCCGGAGAGCCCGCCGCGCTGGAACTTCGGCGGCTGGCCCTTCGGGCTGCCGTTCTGGCCACTCGCTGCGATCTTCGGACCGGTGCTCGGGTGGAACCTGTTCCTGCTGCTGACCTACCTCGCTGCGGGCTCCTTCACCTACCTGTGGCTGCGTGAGCTCCGCCTCCCGGCCGCCGCGGCTGCCGTCGGCGGCGTCGTCTTCGCCCTTGAGCCCTACCGCGTCGCACAGAGCGCGGGGCATCTACGCGGGCCGATCTCGGCACTCTTGCCGCTCGCGCTGTGGGCGTTCGAGCGGTCGCGGCACGGCCCGCGCTGGTGGCTAGCGGGTGCGGCGATCGCGCTCGCGTCGATCCCGTTCTCGGACATCCACCTCGCGCTCGGCGCGATCCCCTTCTTCCTGCTCTACGCGCTCCTGCGCGGAGGGCGTGGCAAAGCCGTAGGCGCGACGGCTCCTGCCGTCGCAGCGGCGCTTCTCGTCGGCCACTTCTCGACGACAGGCATCGGTTCGGGCGGCCGGTCGCTGCGCGAGGTGACGCACTACTCGGCCACCGGGCTCGATTTCATCACCAGGCACCCGAGACACGGGCTCGAGAGCTTCGTCTTCCTCGGCTGGCTGACGCCGCTGCTCGCCGTCGCGGGTTTCACAGTCCTTGTGATCGGCCGGCGCTGGGGCCTCGTGGCCGCGCTCGGCGTCGGCGCGCTCGTGCCGATCCTGCTCGCGCTCGGGACGCATTTCCCGCTCTACGCGACGCTCTGGCATCACTTCCCGCCGCTGCGCTATCCGCGTGTCCCTGAGCGCGAGATGCCGGTCGCCTGCCTGGCACTCGCGGCGCTCGTGGCCTTCGCAGTCGCGCGTTTGCGCTGGGTCGCGCTCGTCGCCGCGGTCGCCTTGCTCGTCGCCGCCGACCTGCGCGTCTCGATCTACGAAGCCGCCGCTGCCGACCGCGGCAACCGCGCGTACGAGGCGGTGCGCGAACGACCGCAGGGGCGCCTGCTCGAGCTGCCCGTGCTGCACCCGTCGGTGCACCTCGGCAGCGTCTACCTCTGGTATGACCAGGTCGCGCAACGGGAGCGGCCCGGCGGCTACTCGACGATTGCGCCCGAGGCAGCCGCACGTCTCTCGCTGCGCCTCCAGGGATTGAACTGCGGCGACTGGCGCCCGCGCGACGAGGAGCTGCTGCGCCGGCTCGACGTTCGCCTCGTCGCCCTGCACCAGGGGCTCGCCGGCGAACGCGGTTGGTTCGCGTGGCGCGAGCTCCGGCGCCGCGGCTTCGGGCAGCTCGCACGCGACGGTGGCGTGACGATGCTTGCCCGCGGCCGCTCGGGCGGCGTCTCACCCGTCCCGCAACCGACCCGCCGCGTCGTCTTCTGCGAGGGCTGGAAGGAGGCCTCGCCGCGCTACCGGCACGCCGCGCTGTGGGTACGCGGCCGCGCAAAGCTGGCGCTGCAGACCCGCCACCCGGTCCGCACGACAGTGTCGCTCGACGGTCGCACCGTGTTCTCACGCCGATTGACCGACCGCGCGACGTTTGGCCTCGGGGGTAGCGGCTGGCACAGGGTCGGCGTCGACGTGCGGCGCGCAGACCGTGGCCTGCGGGTCCGGGTCACATCCCCATAGCGTGGTACCCGGCGTCCACGTAGAGCGTTGTCGCGGTCACGTTCCGCGCTTCGTCCGAGAGCAGGTACGCGCCTGCCGCGCCGACGTCGTCCGCGTCGATCGGCCGGTG